>Ga0214474_1000091_pt1 | contig 46584 bp, 43 predicted proteins | sample RVTome_2_FD_187335 | JGI IMG/M metagenome (GOLD analysis project Ga0214474, IMG submission 187335) | Soil microbial communities from uranium-contaminated site in the Upper Colorado River Basin, Wyoming, United States - RVT95D214 HiSeq ... | reverse complement strand
AGCATGGCTATCGTCTCTCGATTGCGACGTGTTAAGGCAAAGGCTTGACACTGGGAAAGGTGATAACCGCGGTCTCTTTTCGGTCTGATGGCTTCTTTGGGGATATCCTTTTCCCCTTCCAACATTTTTACCGCTATCGGGGCCGTTCTTAAGTGCAGCAACTTCTCTATCTCCACCCCGTAACCATTATATTCTTCTGCTCTGCTTCGTTTGGATACTTTGTTAAGCATCATATATCTCCTGCTTTAAATATCAATTTGAGACACTCTCTTTCTTGACCCTTTTCTTTTTCTGTGGCTGGATAGACCTCCTAAATACGCTCTCCTAACGACCTCACTCCTTTCAAGTTCATGTATATTCCCTTCGAGAATAGCTTTTCCAAGTTGCAACAAATAGCCCCGGCTTGATACTCCGAATGCAAGAGAAATATTCTGTTCTGATAGAAGGATGCTGATCCCTCTCCGGTTAATGCTTTTAATCAAGGGACTCAATTCGTCGACCAATCTGGGAGCTAATCCCAACGAAGGTTCATCCATCAAAAGCAGCTTCGGTCTAGCCATTAAGCCACGGCCAATCGCCAGCATCTGTTGCTCTCCGCCGCTCAGAGTCCCAGCTTTTTGATTTGATCTTTCCTGGAGTATGGGAAAACGCTCAAAGACTTCCTCTAAGTCCTTCATGATACCAATCTTATCTTTTCTTACACTACTGCCGAGTTTTAGGTTTTCCAGAACAGTAAGATCCGGGAAGAGCCTCCTACCTTCCGGAACCTGGGCAATGCCGAGCTTAACGATCTCATGAGCGGCCATCCCATCTACCCGTTTGCCAGAAAACCATATCTCTCCTCCTGTCATCGGCACAGATATGCTCATCGAGCTTTTCCACGGCTGATATCGCTAAGATAAAAGTCCACAATAAGAATATGGTACAAACCTCATATGAGATTGGCTCCGGCCTGCGAAAAAATAACGCATGACCACACCATAGGGAGTGATTAAGACCATGAGTAATATCTGGATCCCAGCGATTGCCATAAAGGCATGACTTGTTTTTCCAACATAAGAATCATATGCCTTTACTATTTTACGAAACATGGACCAATCCTCCCATTGGATATAGCAAATCCCCCCACCTTCCCTTCAAGGGGGGGTGGGGGAAGTATTTAGAAAAGGGGGAAAGTTATTTGCTGATAAACTATTAGTACATGCCTCTTTCAGTATAGGGATAGCGCTTATTCATATCGTCGGCAACCTTCTTTACCTTCTGGCCAAAATCCCCAAAGCTCGCTATCTGCTTTTCGTTCGATGAGATAAACAACTTTTCCCATCTGTCTCGTTCCGCCTTGGGAACAATGTAAATGGATACCCCTTTTCCCTTAATTGCTTTCATGTCGTCATCGCCCAGCTTCGTCATCACTGTGTTGTTAAACCAATCTACAGTTTTGTCTACTTCTTCCTGCAATATTTTCTGGATGTTTGGCGGCATCTTTTTCCATACATCCAGATTGATGCTAAATCCGTTAGTCGCAGCGATCCCATGGAAAATCGTGAGATGTTTACACACATCCGTCATTCCCATCACCAGACCCCCATGACTGCTCATGGTCACTGCTTCGATCACTTTTTTCTGAAGTGACTCATAAAAGTCGGTCCACATAATCGTCACCGGTGAACCACCTAATTGTTTGGTCATTTCTGCAGCTGGTGGACTAATGGCGCCCACCAAAAGGCCCTTCATGTCTTCAAGAGTTTTCACCAGTTTTGTGGAAAACAACTGCAATCCACCGGTATTCACCATGCCTAATCCTTTTGCATTGAATTTCTCCTGAAATAACTGATCGTAAATGGTTACTAATGGCTTACTCGCTGCAGTCACTGCACCCATTGAGCTAAATAGAAAGGGTAGTTCAATGACACCAAGCCGCGGGTCTAAAAAGCTATACATACCCCATGGTCCATCAGCGATCTCCACTGCCCCAATTCTTACAGCATCGAAGTACTCGGGTAGCTTCGCAAGCGCCCCGCCAGCATGGACCTCGATGATATATTCACCTTTTGCTCGCTCATTGAATCTCTTGGCCAATTCCTTATCTTTAAATGTAAGAGGCCAATCTCCTTCCGGCGCAGGTATCACAAGTCTCAAGACCACCGGCTTTTTTTGAGCCATCGCAGTGCCGGAAATGACAATCCCAACCAAGAAAAAGACCATCATCAAAACAGAAAAAAGCACATATCTTTTTTTCATCTTCCCCTCTCCTTTCATAAATTGTTGTGATGTCGATTGTGAAAAAAATGTGAGAGTCAGTGTCAGCAACTTACCATCAATATCAAACTTTCGGCAAATTCAACTTTACCTCCTCCCCTGCTCACCCCCTTTCCAATTAAAAATAAATCCTTATTCCATGGGGTAGTTACCTCTGCCACATGGGTTATGATTCCGAATATGATTTGAATCATGAAGGGAGTTTAAATTTTCGAGTGGGTTAATCTTCAATCTAACCCCGAAAGCCCGTCTTCCAGGAATTCAAAAGCAAACATATCAGAAGTATTGCCATTAATCAAGGAAGCAACCATTTCAAGTAGAGGCTCGTGCTGACTGAAGAACATCTACCTTCCGATAAACCGAAGTGCGTTCCTTCCCGCGATACGGCCCGAATTGATTGCAAACCCCGCTGATGCACCGGTGGAACCCTTGATGCTATAACCATCCCCCCACATGCCTGCAGCGTCGAATCCGACGGCGTAAAGTCCGGGAATAATTTTGCTTTTCTTATCTATCACTTCGGTCCTCTGATTAATCTTGATTCCTCCCAGAGTGCCCAGGAAGACCGTGCGGCTTCTGACGGCATAGAACTTCGGTCCCGTAAGGGGTCTCAGGAACTTCCGGTCTTTGGCGAAGAGATCGTCGTGGCCCTTTGCGCAGAACCCGTTGTATTCCTCAACAGTAGCCTTGAGCACGGCCGGCTCTATGCCTATCTTATCTGCGAGATCCTCGACGGAGGATGCCACAAAAACCTCTGTTGTCCCCACTTCCAGGGCGGCATTCAGCTCTCTGTCGAAATTGACCGGCCTGGTGCCCGGAGGGTTGTCCATCCCCATGCTCCTATCCGTGCCCTTTTCGACGATCTGTTTTTTAATCGATTCGTCAAAAAGGGTCCACGTGAAGCCTTCCTTGTATCGGGCGTTTGCATTGCCTACAGACGTATCATAGAATGTAATGCTTTCGTCACAGAACCTCTCCCCCTGGGGGCTTACCCAAAGGTTGGGTTGAGCTGCGACGAGCTCGACATGATTCTTCATGTCAAACCCCGGTCCGATAGGACCGACTCGGAATATCTCCACAACCCCCATTCCATCTTCAGCTGCGCCGACCTCCCAGGCCATACGGATGCCGTCCCCCATCTTATCGACGTTTCCAATGGGAATGAGATTCACATCCAGATCCCAGCCCGTGTATTTTTTTATCCATTCCTTATTATTCGCGTACCCGCCGCTGGCAATAACAACTGCCCTAGCAGCAACCATAACTTCCTCCTCGTTTTCCTCGGCAATCACACCAGAAACGGAGTTGCCTTCCCGAAGGATTTTCTTTACCGGTGTTTCGGTTCTTAGTTCAACCCCCCTCTCCTTTGCGCTTGTCACCAGGGCTTTCACCACTGCGGCTCCCTGTCCTTTGACGACATGATAGGTCCTTGGGGCATCAGGCATACAGATGCCAGCCTCGGTAAACTCGACCCCGTTCTTCTGGAGCCACGAGATGGTCGTCCCCGATTCATCGACGAAGGCCCTTACGAGGCGGGCGTTGGCTCGCCAGTGGCTGTATTCCATGATCGTCTTGAAAGCGTCATCCCGGCTATAGGTGATGTACTGTTTCCTTTGCATCTCGCTTTCTACTGCGAATATGCCGTCGAAAAAGTTAGAGGTTCCACCCAGAGAGCGTTGTTTCTCAAAAACAATGACTTTGGCGCCCCCTTCTCCTGCGGTCAAGGCTGCTGCCAGCCCTGATACGCCTGACCCGATTACTGCAACGTCAGTCTCTTTAATCCGTGCGCACATATTGCGCCTCCTTTCCCGGTTTCATGTCTCCAACTCGTGACCAAAACGTGCCCGGACCTGGGAAACCACTTCCTCTGCCGGGGCCTTTGCATGTCTCTTTCTCACATGCGACATTCCACCCTGACAAACTTTCCATCGACGATGTGGTAGTGGATGAATTGTGGTATTTCTACGACCTCACCTGCTTTGAGGGGTAGCAGCCCAGGATAGTCGGATGCTGCGATCATCTCAGCCGTCAAATCGACGACCCCCTCAATCCGTACCCGGGCTTCGATTGCAATCATATTCTCATCGGAGACAAAATGATCAACGATGACCGTTTCCTTCAGGTAGTGATGGAGGAAGGCATAGAAGTTGAGGACCTCTTTACGGCTCTTCAGAGACACGCCGGCGAAAACCAGCTCGAACTTGTCCGCATAGTACTCCAGGAAACCAAGGTAGTCCCGAGCATTGAACTTTTTTAGGTAAAGATCAAACTCGCTACGATTCATTATACCTCATACCTCCATGAAAAGAGTGTCCCTCCTCGGTTTGTTTTCCTTATTCTATCTTCTCAATGCCATAGGCTTCATCAACCTCGGGGGGCATCGCCTCCCAGAAGAACAGGATGTTGCTGATTTTGAGCGTATTATGATCATCCAATACCAGCTGATATCGCGGCAGATAATGCTTCCTCAACAGGACTTCATCCGTTTTTGAGTCAAAGAGTGCCACCTTGAGCAGGGCCACGGCAACCATCCGTCTCTCACCGACGATAATATCCTCGACCTCAAATTTTTCGTAAACAGACGGGTGGCCAGTGAACATACGAAAGAAAGCATCACGGCTGGTGACTGCATTTTCAGGGCCTCCGAAGGCCGATACATAGGGGACAAACCGTAAGCTGCATTTCTCCTGTTTTAAATATCAATTTGAGACACTTTCTTTCTTGATCCTTTTCTTTTTCGGTGACTGGACAGACCTCCTAAATATGCTCCCCTAACGACTTCACTTTTTTCAAGTTCATATATATTGCCTTCGAGAATAGCTTTTCCAAGCTGCAGCAAATAGCCCCGGCTTGATACTCCGAATGCAAGAGAAACATTCTGCTCTGATAGAAGGATGCTGATCCCTCTCCGGTTAATGCTTTTAATCAAGGGACTCAATTCGTCGACCAATCGGGGGGCTAATCCCAATGAAGGTTCATCCATTAAAAGCAGCTTCGGTCTGGCCATTAGGCCGCGTCCGATCGCTAGCATTTGTTGCTCCCCGCCACTCAGAGTCCCAGCATTTTGATTTGATCTTTCCTGTAATATGGGAAAACGTTCAAAGACTTCCTCTAAGTCCTTGATGATACCCATCTTGTCTTTTCGTACACTACTGCCGAGTTTAAGGTTTTCCAGAACAGTGAGATCCGGGAAGAGCCTCCTGCCTTCCGGAACCTGGGCAATGCCGAGCTTAACGATCTCATGAGCGGCCACCCCGTCTACCCGTTTACCAGAAAACCATATCTCTCCTCCTGTCAGTGGCACCAATCCAGATATTGCTTGGATAAGGGTACTTTTGCCTGCCCCGTTAGCACCAATCACGGCAATACAGGTTCCCTCAACAATTTCTAACGATACGGAGTCCAAGGCTATAGCCTTTCCGTAGTGCACTGTTATCTCTTTTACCCTAAGCAGCATGTGCGCTCCCCAAGTAGGCTTTAACTACTTCCTCGTTTTTTCTCACTTGGTCAACAGGGCCTTCAGCTATTTTCTTTCCAAAATTTATAACGATAACTTTATCACAAAAATCTATAACCTCCATATTGTGTTCGACCAATACAATAGTCACACCTTCCTGACATACCCGCTCAATCGCCCCTAATGCTAAGTCGATCTCCTCTAAGCTCATCCCTCGAGTTGGTTCATCTAACAAGAGTAGCTTGGGCTTGACAGCCAATGCTCTCGCTATGCCAAGTATCAGTCGATGACCGTGTGGGAGGTTCTTACCGAGCTCGTTCCTAACTTTATCCAACCCCAATAGATTCAAGATTTCCAGGGATTGCTCTCTAATATTCGCTTCATTCTGGCGATACGTGCCAGTATTAAACAGGGTGTCTAAAAAGCTTGATTTTGGCCGAAGATGGAACGAAGCCACTACATTCTCCAACACTGTAAAATCACTGAAAAGAGGGTTTAACTGAAATGTGCGTCCTATCCCTAACTCGGCGACTTCGTGAGGCCTTTTTCCGGTTATATCTATCCCGTTGAATGTTATCTTCCCACTGGTAAGTTGCAAAACACCTGTGATTAAATTGAAAATGGTCGATTTGCCAGCTCCATTGGGGCCAATTAATCCCACCAGTTCCCCTCTGTCGACGCCCATATTGAAATCATCAACAGCAACCAAGCCCCTAAAATGCTTCGTCACCTTGTGGAGCTCAAGAAGCATCTCTGGTCCTCCTATTCTTCCGAAGCTCTGTAAACCAGGATAATAATGAGTTAGCCAAACCAGCGGCACCCTTAGGCATTAAGTAGACCACGATCAATAATATGGCTGCAGAAACATACGGAACGTATTCACGTAATCCGCGAAGCAGTTCGGGGATTGTCATCAGGAGAACCACGCCGATAATGGGGCCAAAAAAACTACCTGCTCCACCTACGATCACGTAAATAAGCAGCAAAATGGTTGACATTAAGCTAAAGCTGGTAATTCCGATTACACCGTTATAGTGCGCATAGGTTGCACCAGCTAAGCCTGAAAATAGACACCCTATTGCTGATGCAAGGATTCTATACCGTGCTTCGTTGATTCCGACACTGGCTGCTACCTGGTATGACTGGGCAATAGCCTTCCAGGTTAAACCAGTACGAGAAAACTCAAGTCTATAAAGGACTAAAAGGCAGACTGAGGTTAACACTAAGAAAAAGTAGTAGTAAGGAATTTTGGGATATCCAAGTAAAGTGGGAATACCCGTAAGCCCGGCAGCACCGCCGGTCCAAGTCTCAAAGGCTTTAAAGCCACTTGTGATTAATATTCCGAAGAAAAGACTTATCATGGCATAGTACACCGTTCGAAGTCTGGCAAACGGATATCCCATGATCACTCCAATACCCATAGCCACTAATGCCCCAAAAGGAATCGTAATCCAAGGCGTCCAGCCAAGCCCTATAGCGACTGAAGCTGAAGTATATGCACCAATGCCCATGAAACCGGCGTGACTGAGAGGAAGTTGCCCTGAGGTCATGATCGTGCGAAAGCTGACTGCAACAATGATGTAAATAAACGTCAGATTAAAAATGTGGATTAAATAGGGTGACTTTATAAATAAAGGGCACATGAGCAGAATGATGAGCAGGCCTGCACAAACACCGGATTTGATCATCCTCTCACTATTGCCTGCAAAAAACGATTTCCATTCCATTCCTGCATTCCTCTTATCATGTTATCTCACGGCCGAGAAATCCTGTCGGTCGGAAAAGTAGCACGACGATGATTACACTCATTGCGATGACCTCAGCGACGGAACCGCTGAAGAAAACAGGCAAAGTGGCATCCAATGCACCGAGAACCAAACCCGCATAAAAGAGGCCGGTTATACTTCCTATCCCCCCCAAGATGACCAGAATCATTGCTTTCGACAAGATATAATCGCCCATAAAAGGATTCAAGTTTAGATAGGCTCCCATCAAGCACCCTGCCACTGCTGCCGAGCCACAGGCGATCATAGAAGCAATAGCAGAAATCCGATTGATATTGATTCCTTGCATGATAGCTCCTCGGAAATCTTGAGCAATGGCACGCATCTGCAAGCCAGGTTTCGTTTTGTTTATAAACCACACCAATACCAATAAAAGTGCGGCACCGATCGCAAAGGTTACCAATCTTTCGAAACTGACTGAAATGGGGCCGGCCCTTAGAATCCCGTCAACAAAGGAAGGTATCGCACGTGCTTCTTGTCTGGTTGTTACGACAATCGTTGTCTGGATAAATAGAATGAGACCAATACCTACAACCAAACTACGGTCGAAGTCACCGAAAAAGGGGCGGAAACAAAATCTCTCAAGGAACAGTCCAAAGGAGCTCACTATTACTACTGTCAGTGCTAATGACAGCCAACCATTCAGACCAACTGCCTGCGAGAGTTGAAAGCAAATATAGCCGCTAATCGTATACACTGCACCATGAGCTACATGCAAGATGCCCACGATACTAAAAAGCAAAGCGAACCCAAGGGCTACCAGAATGTACATAGACGAAAATATTAACACATTGGCAAACGTCCCTATCGCCAGTTCCATTTTATACCCTTCCTTAAATGATCATTTCCCTTGCTTTATATTAAAGGAGATACACTTTCCTAAAGAAAGTTGGGGTGGGGGCATTCCCCCAAACCCCAATCCAATCTGTAAGCAACACCCAATCTGATATCAACAAAGTTGGTCATGGAATGTCGACGTCAAACCATCCACCGAACTGGATTTTTCCATCCTTATCCAGAAACGTTACACAGTATGGATGGACTATGGCATGGTTCCTGATGCCATAAGTTTTCTCTCCAGAAAGGCGCCCTTCTCCCCACAGGGTCTTGACCTTGTGAATTTTCTGTAACGAATCTTTCACCTTTGTCGGGTCAAGGCTTTGTGCAGCCTCAATCAAATGTGGGGTAATATAAAGAGCACTCGAAGTCTGGAAAATGGTCGACTTGACCTCTCCGAATTTTTGCCGATATTGATTAAGAAATGCCTCTAATTGGGGTGGATTGCCTGGAGCTCCAGGCGTAACGGTACTGGTCGTCACTTTATAAGCTGCTTTGCCAGCATAAGTTTTGATGTTATCGCAAGTTGCGACACTACCATAAAACAACCACCGCTCGTCTCCCAACTCTCGCATTCCCTTGAGGAGATTGCCTATATGCATATCACCACCGTTAGGACAAAATACCGCATCTGCTTTGATTTGGGCTATTTTTTGAGCAATGGGTGTAAAGTCCGTCATCTCAAGGGAATAGCCGATCAGATCACCGACCATACTAATCCCGTTGTCTTTGAGCGCCTTATCAAAGAGTGGTTTTAGGTACTTTGCAGACCCGTCTTCTGGAATGAGGGCAACGACAGTCTTAACCTCAGGGTGAGCTTTTTTTATGTACTTTATGATCCCATAGGTATTTCCCATCGTGGCATTGCTTCCAAGGACCCGATACTCGGTGCTCTTGTCTAATTCACCAGGAGTATTGGTACAAAACCCGATGGCGTTAAACACCTTGTTTGCTTCACATATCGGCCCTGATGCCTTTCCCCAAAAAGCAACAGGTCCGACAATGAATTTAATCCCCCTATCATATACCAGCTTATTGGTCGCAGCGGTGGTGCCCTCGTGAGAACTCTTATTATCTTCAATAATGAGAACAATCTTGTATCTCTGACCACCGACAGTTATTCCCCCGCCCTCATTGATAAGGTCGGTAACCACTTCGCATTCATTCTTTTCCAATTTGCCAGCATTTGCAAACCAGCCTGTCATAGATAATATCGCCCCGATTTGAAGTTCCTTGGGCTCTGCTGCCCGTGCCTCGGGACTGTAAGAAGTTAAATAGGGAATGCCTACTAATACTCCTGTTAGGCAGAAGATACCAATCAACAGCAATAATCTCTTTCTTTTCATCTCTAATCCTCCTATTAAAAAATTGTTATTATGTAACATAGCACTCCTCTTAGGTTCAAATCTCTCAAATCATTTAAACGCTTTATTAGGTCCTCAATTCACCAACCTGTTCATTTGCCTCATTCTCTTTCCCTTTTTGATCACCTCCTCTCTTTTGGATCATTGTCCAATTCACCGACCTACTCACTTACCTCATTTCCTCCTCCAGACACTTACCCTTCTCCCACGATGCCCGGTTTTATGTCCACCCGGAAAAAATGCAATTACTTCCCGGTGATTGGGTGCTTATAGTGCGGTTGAAGGTGAATTCCTGATGGATAAGGGGCATAGTTGGTGGGTGGTGCATCGGGCGGCACCTCACTGCTTGATCCATGTTGCCCAATCACGGGCACCTTCAACCACCCGTCCTCATAAGGCGTGCGGAAATTAAGAAAGTAAAAGACCTTCTTGAAGAGCCATTTTCCGTTTTCTTTAACATACTCGTTCTCGTAAATCCCGTTGCCCCAGAGCTGCCGGAGTTCTCCTTCATGGAGGGAGATGGTGGGCTTTGCCTCAATCGACATGCAGTACCACCTGCCCTTCGCAGTTCTTCCATCAGGATCGATGTCAACGACACCCTGCATAATCATACCTATGGAGAGCTCTCCCACTCTGGGCGGTTTACCGCCGAGCAAATCCAGGTAGAACCTCTTGACCCCCGCCTTGCCCCTGTAAACGCCAAAATCGGCCACCTCCACTGACTCGCAATTGTCGGAGAAGAGGTCGACCACCTTTTGATACTCAAAGTAGTCCAGGTAGTAGCCGTAAATCCTCTGAAGCTTTTCAACCTGCTTGATGTCATCAAGCCTCGTGATTCTTGCCTGCAATTCTTCTAATGTTGCCATAATGGTCCTCCTTTTATTTTTTACGACTTTCAACAACCCTCTCGCGCGCGGCGAGGGGTTACTTCTCCGTAATCGGATGGTTATAGTGATATGGGAGATGATATCCCGACGGATAAGGATAGAAAGCCGTAGGAGGTGCATCCGGCTTTACCGTGGGGTGGTAATTCATCAAACCCATCAGCGGAGTTTTCAGCCAGCCATCTTCAAAAGGACTACAAAAGGTGTTGTTCCAATGCAATTTGGAGAAGAGCCATTTCCCATTCTCCTTGACATATTTGTTCTCATAATAGCCATGAAGCCATTCCTGTTTTGGAAATGCCCCAAAGGGTTTGGCCTCACATAACCATGTCTGCCATCTCCCCCAGGCCGTTTTCCCGTCCGGGGAAATATCCACGACTCCCCCGATTTGCGTGATGATGAACTGGATCCAGGGTTGGTTAGCAGATCGAATTCCCTTGCCAATCCAGCCCCAGTACATCTTCTTAACTCCCTCTTTGCCGAGGAATAGGCCGTGATCCACGATTTCTACAGACTCAGCATCATCTGAGAATAGATCGATGATGTCCTCCCACATCTGCAGATCAAAATAATAGGCATATATTCTTTGGAGGTTTTCTATCTCCTGAATATCCTCCATAAGGTTCACACTTTTTTCCAGTTCTTCCAGATTCATTTTTTACCTCTCTTCCTTTTTGTCCATAGTGGGCTATGCACCTCCTGCCCTTGTCTCCAGTGAGACCTATTACTCCCCAGTAATAGGGTGATTGTAGTGATAAGGAAACTGATAGCCTGATGGGTACGGGTAAAAGGCAGTGGGTGGTCCATCAGGGTTAGCCATAGGCAAGAGGCCTACCAATGGCTGGGTGAGCCAACCGGTCTCAAACATAGTAAAAAAGGTAACGTTCCAAAACAATTTCTTGAAGAACCACTTACCCCGCTCTTTCACATATTCATTCTCATAGTACCCGTGGACCCAATACTGCCTTGGCACTCCCCCATATAGGAATGTCTCAGCCAACCAGGTTTGCCACCTGCCCCTGGCCGCAACACCGCTGGGATCGAGATTGACCACGCCTCCTATTTGAAAAATGACCGTGCTTATCCAAGATTCACTTGGATACCTTGGTCTACCCCCTCTTCCAATGTCATCCAAATATAACCTTCTGATTCCCTCCTTTCCCCGAAATAAACCGAAACTCTCAAGGTCTGCAGAATCGGCACTATCTGAGAACATATCTACAATTGCCTGAAAGTTACGTGTATCAAAGTAATAACCGTATCTTCTCTGGAGGTTCTCTATCTCCTGAATGTCTTCCATACGGATCACCTGCTTTTCCAAATCTTCGAGGTTCATCATGTCTTATCATTTCCTTCTATCCATGACCGCTTGTTTCCTTGCACATGGCGAAAACTGCACTACTCACCTGTGATTGGATGTTTGTAATGATAGGGAACATGGTAGCCCGACGGATAGGGATGAAAGGCCGTTGGCGGTGCGTCGGCCATCTTCATGGTTAGCAATCCGAGCAGCGGGATACGAACCCATCCAGCCTCAAAGGAGGTGTAGAATGTCACATTCCAGTGGAGCTTCTTAAACAACCATTTCCCATGTTCCTTGACGAACTCGTTTTCGTAATACCCATGAAGCCACTGTTGCCTTGGCACTCCTCCTACTGGCATGGCCTCGCATAGCCAGGTCTGCCATCTCCCTTTGGCCGTCTTGCCAATGGGATCGACATAAACCACGCCGCCCATCATCTGAATGCAAAACCGCACCCATGATTCGTATTTATTGCTCCCTATGGTGTCTACATACATCTTCTTGACTCCTGCTTTGCCCAGGAACAATCCACAACTCTCGATTTCAACGGACTCGGCATCTTCAGAAAAAAGGTCCACCACTCCCTGATAGTTCCCAATTTCGAAGTAGTAGCCGTATCTCTTTTGGAGGTTCTCGATTTCCTGGATGTCCTCCATGAGGATAACTTGTTTTTCAAGTTCTATGATATTCACCGGCAATTCTCCTTTCGGCGGATGGTCCCCCTGATGTACTACGTTCATTGTGCTACCTCCGGACTTGTCTTTCCCTTACAGTGGCTCATGTCGTGCTTCGTGCGGCATTTTTGATTCTCGGCTATTTACCGTGTTGAGCCGTCTCCATTTAGAAAAGCCAGAAGAAGGTCCATAGGACTGCTCAATGGCCACCGGAAAGTTGTTGCCGCATGTTTAAAGACTTCTGACCTGCGTCGCTCGGGGGTGCCTTACCCTGGCAACAACCGGTTCAGGTGTTGAGTCATGCTCCCGTCCGGTTTTCTTAATCCCGACCTTTCGATCCACAATCATCTTTTCGAGCCTCACCCATTCCCCTGAGCCAGGGTCCAGGGCATCCCTCACCCTCGAGTGCGCCGGGCGTCGCCCTCCAGACCGCCCATGAGCCGATCGTCGGACCCTGGGATCACCATCTCGAAGACGGAGTCAACGGTCGTGTAGTCATAGTAGCCCAGTCGTGCCAGCGGACGGATCCTGAGGATGTCGATACGCCCATCGGGCAGGATGAACTCGTCCTTTATATGAACGAGGACGACGCGGCCGATAATGACATCTGCTGCGCCCAAGCCGCCTCTTCCCGGGAGGCGCACCATCTGGTAGTAGCGGCACTCGAACTGGATCGGAGATTCGGCGACGCGCATGGCTTTAACGAGCACCGAGGGGGCTTTAGTCACCCCTGCAAGGTCGAACTCGTCCACTTCAGGGGGCACGTCCGCTGCGCTGCGGTTGACGGCGTCCCGGAGGTCGTAGGTCGCCATATTGTAAACGAACTCACCAGTCTCCTCGATATTCACGACCGTGTCTTTTCGTCTGCCAGGCTGTCCCTGATTTGCTGACAGCATGACATAGGCAGGATCGAAGCCAAGGTTCTGGAACTGGCTGTATGGTGCGAGGTTGTGGATGCCGGCGGCGCTTACTGTTGAGATCCAGCCTATAGGCCGAGGAACGACACAGGACTTGAAGGGGCCTCTCGCTAGTCCGTGGTCGTTCTTACCCGGATCATAGTACATGTCTTCCTCCTTCATCTTTCTCACTTTGAATATTTCTTCACGAGTCGATTCGCTTCTTCATAGACCTTTCGCGCGGGTTTTCCTTTTTTCTCAAGTTCTTGTACCCATATCTCTTGAATGGGTTTATTGACCTCCCGCCATTTTACTGTCTCTTCAGATGTAAGCTCATAGAAATTATTTCCCTTTTTCTTAGGGCCTGACATGTATAGCGATAATCTGGTTAGTTCATCTTCCAGCATGGCCTCACTTGCCCATTGAATGTTGTCTAAAAAGACTTGCCGAACCCCAGGAGGAAGGCTCTCAAATTTTGCACGATTCATGACATGGGTAACCGGCGTGAACCCTAAGCTGTCCCCCTGAAACAAGATATGGCATTTTAAGACTTCATATAGTTTAAGAATATGGATCATATCGAATGCGACGGCGATGCCATCAAAAAGCCCTCTATCAAGGGATGTATACCAATCGCCGGGGTTCTGCCTTATGGGTACCGCGCCAATGGATACAAACATTTCCCTCGCATTGCCGGAGGAATGTATCTTCGTCCCCTTAAAATCAGCAGGCACCCGTGCCCCCACTTTATTGTGATGCAGATACCTGGGCGTGGGTATGAACCGAAAGAGCTCAACAAATGATGATAATTCCGCTTTAAACTCCGGAACGCTCTCATTGAGGTCTGACCATACGCGATTCAATTTATGTGCGTCCCATCCCATAAAACCAAAGTCCAGCACTTCATGAAGTGGCGCCCGGTTAAGTTCATAGGTCAGTACAGCAATCGTCATATCGACCAGTCCCTGATCGCAAGCTTTGACTTGATCTGCCATTTTAAACAGGGATTCGGCATGATAATACGTTATATCGAGCTCGTAACCGATCTTGGCCAATTGAGCCTGTATTCTCGGAAAATACTGCTGCTTTACAAAAATGTTACCTCCCGCCATTGGTGGAATATGATCGGCCCAAGTCAACGGAATCTTTTTGAGTTCCGGCTTCGATTCCGCCTGGGCTGTTGTGAGTTGGAGAGTTGTGATAACGAATATAAACGCCATTGCCGAGAAAAAAATTTTTTTCATAGCCTTTCCCTCCTTTTTAATTGATTTACGAAATGACTCTACATTTTCTCTGCTGCGGCATTCAATCCAGCCAGACGACCGGTTGTCCAGGCCATGCCGTGGCTTAAACCTGGACACATGGTGGGATAGTCAACCGCATAGCGGTTGCCCACTGTATTGCCCGCCAGGTATATCCCTGGAATGATATTCCCGTTTGCGTCCAGCATCTGCAATTTCGTGTTTGCATTAAGACCCCCGAGAACAACCAGGAACTCCTGCACTAATGAGCCAGCGTAAAACGGGGGTTTTTCAATGGTCGTCAGCCTTGCCGAAAGCTTTCCAAAATCCAAATCCTTACCTAATCGGGCCAGTTCGTTGTACCTGTCCACCGTAGTCTTGAACGTCTCGACAGATACCTCCATCTTTTGCGCCAGATCTTCAAGAGTGTTCGCTTTTATCGCCAGGTCCTCAAAACGCTTTCGTACAACCTCGTTTACTGCATAGAATCTCCCCAGACCCACGCCCATCTGCGACAGTTCTTCTTCCCACTTGGCGTCGAATACTTGCCATACCTTTTTGCCGGGTTGGCGGGCCAGTGAATTTGCGACACTCTGAACAGGCACGTCTTCATTTTCATATCGTAATCCCCTGGTGTTTATCCGTAGAAATGGGTTAACGCCCGCTGGACCAAGGGCGGCGTGGGCCATTGGTGCATGCGGACCAGGCTCCATAACTCCGCCTATCCACATGGCCATAAGATGTCCGTCGCCGACGTTTAATGGTTCTGGGGCTAACCTGAGATCTTCGTTGCGGACCATATAGATGTTATTCAAGCGGGCAATTTCTGCCGCAACAGAGCAGTATTTCTGCATCATGGCCGGATTGCTGCCATAATCGCCGGTACAGAGCACTATGGCTCGGCGGGCATTAAACTGCACATAGCAGCCGTTTTGATTGCGGGCAATCACACCGGTAACTCTGCCTTTCTCCTGTCTGATGAGGCGTACCGCCCGGGTCTGGTAGCGGAGATCGACTCCCAGCTTAAGAGTGTGGTTCTGCACGCAGTTTAAAGCCAAACTATGATCCAGCGTTTTGTTCGTGCCATCTGTATGCCAGTGGCCGACCGGAAACTCCGGGTAATATTCGGTATTCGGGTTGAAACCTGCCGGGTGCGGCCACTGGTACATAACCGTGTCGATCCCCGCAGCATCCGTCATATCCATCAGCCAGTCGATAACGGGCCCGCTGTGGTCGGCCCACAGCCTGATCATTCTCTGATCGGGCTTATTCCCGCCCCACTTCATCAGCGCCCTGATGACTTCATCCTTGTCAACCGTAATCCCCAGCTTTTTCTGCAGCCGGCTATCAATGGCGGCAATGATCCCACCGCTCCACCGGTAGGTGACATGCTTATCGATCTGAATGACCTTGGCGCCCGCCTGCGCGGCTGATAACGCAGCGGCCTTGCCAGCTGTCCCAGCGCCCACCACCACTACATCCGTTGTAAGGGTTTCTTTAATTTCGTCTGCTGAAATTGGAGGAGGTTCTATTTCAAATGAATCCCTAATATCCGCCATTGAATCCCTCCTGTAGATAATAATAACCCTCTTACTTCGGGAGGTTTCACTTCTCGATTTATGCAACCCTTTCGTTGACAAACTCAACCAGATCCTTGACCCGGTGTGCTTCTTTGCCCATCACTTTCCCGAAGATCTCTTTACAATAGGGGCATGCTGTAATCAGGATATCTGCTCCTGTCTTCAGGAATTCGTCGATGCGCCGCTGGGCCGTCCCCTTCGAAAAGTCCTCAAAGTAATTGCCCAGTCCTCGGGCGCCGCAACAAAAGGACTGTTCCCTGTTGCGCTTCATTTCGATAAGCTCCACGCCGTTGAGACGGGCAAGCACCTGGCGGGGAGGGTCATAGATGCCAAGCCCTCGACCCAGGAAACAGGGATCATGGTAGCTTACCTTTATTTTTTTCATCTTTTTGCTTTTCAGCTTTCCCTTGCTGAAAGCGTCCAGCAGGAGTTCGCTGAAATGCTGCCCTTTGAAACCATTGAAGGCGTCAATAATCTTTAAGTACTTGTTTGTCATAAATTCCTGGCAGTGAGGGTCGAGGAAGAGAAGCTTCTTATTACCGAAGCCTTTTATCTTCTCCCATTTCGCCTCCACCAGGGCCGGCAACTGATCCCAGAATCCATAGTCGTATAGAGTAGACCCGCAACAACCGGGATCCGAGAATATGGCGACGCGCTTCTTCATTTTTCCGAGCAGGCTGAAGGCCGCATCATAACTCCTCGCCTGTGCGTCACTATGTATACATTCTGCAATAAGAAGAATATCGGCTCTGTCACTTCGTATCTCATCTGGGATCTTTAGAACTTCTTTTTGTCCGTTTCCAAGAAGATCCCCTTTCTTCTTCACCTCTTCATACATCTTTTTGATGGGCCCCTCCGGGATAAACCCCCGTTTCACCAGTTCGTACCTGAACAGACGGATAATGTCAGAAAGGGCCATGTTTGGGTTAATGCAACGGACAATCACGCACTTACCGTCGCAGGCACCACATGCAACACATGTAAATGCCAGGTCTGCAAGAGACGGGTTGTAATCAATCTGCTGATTGAGGATGGCTTTCGCAAGATAAAGGAGACCACCGGCACTCGAGGTAAATGTCCCGCCTCGCTCATAAATCGGACAGAAGGTGTAGTTTTCCGGCCACGGCCCATAGGTGCAGCCATTGCATCTCAGACACGCGGAAATGGCACCCCGGATATTCTCAAGGTTGTTTGTTAACTTCATCCTATCACCTCCTCGAAAATTCTCATGTTCGGACTGAGTATGTTATTCGGATCAAAGGCTTTCTTAATCATGGTCAGTGCTTTACCGTATCCCCCCACCAACTCAAGAGTGGGGTACCCTGATTTGACGCGCAGGGGTACCCCTCCGTACCGCTTCATAGCCACATCGTACATCTCTCGATACTTACCTACAATGTGATCCACCAACTTCTGGTTTTTCGGATCGGGAAAACAGAAGATACGGAAAAACATGGCGCGGCCGAAGTCAAAAGGTTGAGCATAGTAACATACAGGGGACGTCTTGAACTTCGAAAACTCCTCCACTGCCCACTTTTCAAGCTCCTTCACCCTCCTGGGTTCGGTAAGGACAATCCAGGCAAGGTACTTACCGAGTCCGAAAAAAGTCGGCTCCAATGGATGATACTTCCCGTAAAGCTCATTCCAACCGAAAACCCCTCCTGGCACAACTGCCTGTGCCTCTTTCTTGCTCAGCACTCTTCCCCGGTATTTGGCCGCCACCTTCTTCAATATCCTGTCATTGGTTCGCATCGACTCTTCATAGCCTGACATGAAGGTAGTGACGATGTTATATGGAATACCCTTTGGCGGCTTGCGTGGATCGAGCCGTGTCTCAGGAGGAATCTTGTATTCATCTCCGACTACGTTCACTTCAAATGATTTGAAGAGTTGCCAATTCCAGATGATGCAATGCTCGGGGATGTTGTTGTTGATCAAGTTTTTGACAAAATCAACAGCATTCTCGAACTTGTCGAAGGCTGCGAGGTGCACCCGGTTTGCCTCGTTGATGGGATAGATCTTGAGTGCTGCTTTCGTGATGACGCCAAGTGTTCCGTAGGCACAGAGGAAAAGACCAGCCATATCGGGAAAGGGGCCGTATCGCAGCTGGCTCCCCACATTAGGAAATTGGGACGACCCCGTGTTTAAGATCGTTCCATCAGGCAGCACCACTTCCAGATCCTGAATGAGGTCGAGATGCCTGTTGGTAAGGCTTCCTGAAGGCCTCGAGATGTAGTTCCCAAGGGGTGTTGCTCCACCCGGTGCGGTAGGGATAGCGCACCTAAATCCCTGGTCAGCCAAGGCTGCGCTAAACCTGTCGAAATTGACACCAGGTTCGATGACCGCGTATCCGGAATCTGTGTTAATCTCGATGATTCTGTCCATGCGGCGCAAGTCGATGACGATGCCGTCTTTCTCCGGAATGCACGCACCCGCCACATTCACCCCACCTGACATGACGGTGATGGGAATTCTATATTCATTTGCTGTCTGAAGGACAGCTACCACATCGTCACGGATTTCCGGAAAAACCACGCACGAGGGCCTCTGCGGGGGGACCGGGCTGATATCTGAGGCATAAGTAACAAGGACAAGCTCGTCATTCTTTACCTTCTCTGAACCTATTCTTTCCCTGAGTCGCCGGATGATTAGATCCATCTCCTCCTTCTTCCCTTGCTTTGCTGCTTCCATCCATCTTCTCCTTAAATAGTTATTTTGAACACTTTGTGGCCCGTGTAGTGTATCTAAGGTTTCTTCACAATTGAAAATCCAATTAAACACAAACAGATGGCATGGTTGTTGTGGTAACCGGACCTATTAAAAGCCAATGCCAAAGAGTTTTGCGGGAAACGTGCTGTGCACAAAATCGCTTTGTCGTGATGGAACTGTGGGCATCGGTTTCGTAGACTTCATTCTTGTTTCTGTTTTCCAACTCTCTTTTTAGATCCCTTTAAAAAAGAAGTGTTCTTTCTCAGACGTTGCACCATTTTTTTCCTTTCGATAGAAGATCGCAATTGGTTCTTTAAGTGGTTTATCGCAATCTCAATATGGTTAGTAATAGCAGTCTCCACCCGGCCCGGGTCTCGACTAGCCAGCCCTTTAATGATTTCCTGATGGCCCAGGTAAAGGGAAGGGAGAATAGGAAGGATCTCTAAACGAGCAGGCTGCATATGGAGGGTAATTGATTCGAAGAGTTTCTTCAGGTAACCATTGCCGCTGGCTTCATAGACAAGGCCGTGAAATCGCAGGTCCGCTGCGGAGTAAAGGGCAACATCTCCCGTCTCGATGGCACGTAGCTGGTCAGGCAGGCATTGGGTTAATTTATCGAGCATACGGTCACTGATCCGTTCACAAGCCAGCTTACCTGCGAATTTGTCCAGATTGCCACGCACCTCCATGATCTCAAGGGCCCGTTCAAGAGGAATCTCCAGCAGAAAAACACCACGATTAGGAATGTTCTGAACGATCCCTTCCTGCTCAAGTCTCCGGATGGCCTCCCATACAGGTGTCCGACTTACACCCATCTCCCGCGCTATCTTTTCGACGTTAAGATTCAGCCCAGCCTGAAATCGGTGCACCGCAATCATATGCTTAACCGCCCGATATATCTTCGCGTTCATGAGCTCTTTCTTCTTGGGAGAAATGGTTCGCTTCATTATTTTCACATATCAACTTCGCACTAACTTATATAAATCTGAAAAATATGTCAAGAAAAATTTCATGAAATTTTATAAGAAATTTTCGTCGTACATTATTAACTATCGGACATTACATGTTATTTCAGTTATTAACATAATCGTAAAATGATGAAATCCGGTCTTTTTCAAAATGAAATATTTTAGTTGAATCCTAATTTAACTCATGATTAGAAGGGGGAAATGTCAATAGCAATTTGTTTTTCTATGTAAGACTATTAGAATAAAATAATTCAAAAATAACATTGATAAATGATAATTTATATTGTCAAGCAAATATTTTATAGCTCTTAGCGAGACTACTTATTACTGGGAAGGTGAACACCTTGTTTGATCAGGTTTTTCTGTAACGCCTTGTAATTAACATTTCTTGGTTGAATACCAACCTTTGCTGCCATCGCTGCGGCCGTACCTGCGGCCTGTCCATAACAGATACAGTGTGGGATGATGTTGAAGTGTTGGTTGATACCATCATCTGAGGAGAACGCCCTACAGGCAACCAGCAACCCGTCCACCTTACGGGGAACTAGACATCGATAGGGAATACAAAGAGTCGGATGTTTGGCCGATATCTCGCCATTATCGTTATTCGCTAACACAGCGATGGTGTCATCGAAAATCTCGTCAGACTCCATATCCTTCGGGGTGAGTGTGTATTCTCCAATGACTCGTCGTCCGCCTTGAGTGCCGAGTTGTGGAGCGGTAAGCATGATGAAGCTTTTCTCAAATCCAGGGATATGTTTCTTCATGAATTCGTAGGTAATGAGTGCTCTCTTCCGAGCCCTTACATCCACTCGGGTCAACTCTTCAACATCTTTGGCATCTGAAGCCTCAGGCTGTGGCTGAAAGCAGTGATACCACACAACCCCTTCCTGATTTTTTAATATGCCATTGAAATAGAAAGGGTAACCACCCAACTTTGCAAGTTCCTGCATGAATTCGGCATGTTTCTCTGGATGAGATGCTTTGAACTCATCGGTCTTCTTGATATCAACGTTTACCAGCCAAAAGACAAGAGCCAACCATGCCGTCCTGAGTCTATTGTCCAATTTGTCATCAAACTCGGCTCCGGCACCCACAAATATGTCACCGTCTCCGGTAGAATCAATGACGACTTTCCCCAATATTGCTTGCCTACCTGATTTACTATCAAAGATGACGCCTTTAACCGTATTCCCATCCATGATCGGTTGGGTGCCCCACGAATGGAGGAACAAATCGACACCTGCCCCTACTACCATATTATTCAGCTCATCTTTTAATATTTCAGGATCAACAACCGCAGTGTACAACACCCTTTCCTGACCAATGTTCAAATCCTTACGTATATAGAACCAACCGAGATTCGCATTTAAATAATAGTCAACGACCTTTCTATCTGTTGTGCCCCAGTCCTCCCTATTCGGATAGGATGCCCCCCCCCTTGCATCCAATCTATCTATCAACTCCTGGTTGAGTCCGAATATGACCTGCTTACCGCTAATGTCACTCAGGTTCGGAATAATGTTAACCAATCCTCCGGTAGACATGCCTCCTAAGTGTCCATACCTTTCAATAAGAACTGTCTCAGCACCACTTCGAGCCGCGGCGATCGCCGATCCGATTCCTCCTGGGCCACCACCTACCACCACCACATCAACCTCCCGGCATACCTTGATTTCTCTGGAAGGTTCCATAATTGTTTTCATGGATGGAACTTTTCTCATCATTGTACCTCCCTTGAAAGTTGCTTAGAAAATGGGCTTCGTCTAACGGAAACGGTAAAGATGCCCGTATCGTCCAACGGTTAGGTTGTTCGTCTTAAGAACTTGAAGTAACCCTTTGACGATCTACGAAACGGGCTTCGTAGCCGTTGCCGTTGCCTAAAACTTGGACGATTTTGATGGATTGTGAATAAATACGTGGCCATAGGTAATTGTTCAAATTCATGGATGTCACAGCTCTGGACAAAAGCATATGCATATTTTAAACTCCATGTCAAGAAGCAGGGAATGGTTTCAAGCCATTCCCTACATTTTTTTGACAAGGAGGATTTGATGAGCTGGGTTTCTATCAATGATGACATGTGCAATCATTGCGGCATTTGTGTTGAAGGATGTCCAAGGTGCTTCCGGAGGAACGGAGACGAGATCGCTGTCGAGGCCAATGAAAAATGCTGTGCCCTCTGCGGCCATTGTGTCGCACTTTGTCCTTCTGGAGCTATTGTGCACCATAAAATGGATATGAATAATTTCAAGAATATCAGTAAATCTGAGATCATTAAGACCGACGATTGCATACAATTTATCCGAGAGCGTCGAAGTCACAGGCATTTCACGAAAGATAAGATTCCAAAAAAGGATTTAGAAAAATTGATTGATACAGTCCGTTACGCTCCCACAGGCCACAATGATCAGAGTGTGGAAATCATACTGATGCAAGATCCAGTAAGGATAAAAAGATTGTCCAATCTTACTCTTGATCATATGGCATCCGTTAGGGCTAAATCTGCCAAGAAACTGGAGGAGCTTAAGTCAGGGGATAAGGGAACCTCAGAAGAAATATTCCAGTTAGAGGAAATGCTCAGATTTATAGAAATGCTGATGCAAAGGAGGAGCGCAGGATACGATCCCATTTTTTACGAGGTCCCTGCGGTGGCGATCTTTCATTCCACGGTTCAGACAGTCACGGCTAAAGATAATTGCGTCATTGCATCCACTACCATGGGACTGTTGGCCCGGACCATGGGATTGGAGACAACTTATATCGCCCTCTTTGAACATGCGGCCAGAGCCTACCCACCGATTAGAGATGAGCTGAGACTTCCGGAAGGAAATCAGGTTTTCAGTGTACTCGTTATCGGCTACCCTAAATTTAAATACTTCCGCACCGTTGACCGAAGGCCAATCAGAACAAGATGGGAGTAGTTATTAAGAGTCTCAAAATTGAGTAGACATCTTTCACAAAATCTCCCCTTTCCCCTCTTTGCCAAAGAGGGGGATTTTACCTCCCTTTGGTATCTTTTCCCTGCCGAAAGCAGGCAAAGGGAGGTGGGGAGGGATTTTATAAAACAATGTCGTTACTATTATGAGACTGTTAATAGTTTTCGGTTGATTTCTTCGGCAATGTTTATCCCCTTCAGACCTTTATTGTAATCAGATCCCTGTATGATGGGGCAGACCTTGACGTAGATAATTTTATCTGTTAAATAACCGAACGTTCGGTAATGAAAATCCCGTCCTCAGCGGGAACCAATTCCATCAAATTTCAATGTGCTAAATTAGGTAGAAAATAAGTCTCAAATCCCCCCTCGCCCCCCTTTGCTAAAGGGGGTAAAGTGGAGTTGTCAATTTTCATAGTTCGTGGGTGACCACGCGGCCATGGGGGATTGCTCAGTAAAAAAAGTGAGGAAGATATGGAAAACACTAAAAAGCAAATACCCATTGAAGAGGGGCTGTTTTATATCCCCTCTTCACCGGATGAGAAACCATATCTCATTGGAACCAAATGTAAAGTCTGTGGTCTTTCGGTCTTTCCAAAAACTCCTGTTTGTCCAAAATGTATGAAAAAGGACACCATGGAGGAAGCCCTTCTCATTGGAAAGGGAAAATTAGATAGCTTCAGTATAGTCCAGGCCGCTCTTCCAGGCTTCAAGGCTCCATCTATTCAAGCCTATATCAACCTTGAGAAGGGACCCAGGATATGGTCTCTAGTCACAGGATGTGATCCTTCTGAAGAGGCTTTAAAACCCGGGATGGACATGGAAATGGTCATTGCAAAAGTCAGGGAGGATGATCAAGGCAATGAAATCATCAGTTACCAATTCAAACCTGCAGGAAAAGTAAAAATTTAGCCCTTTGACAAACCCTCCAATAGGACACCAGCCAGAGATGCTGGAAAGGCTTTAGAGCGGAAACCTTTAAAGTAACTTGATAAATGACTTCAAATGTATAGTAGCGAACATTTAAAATACTCAATTTCAATGTCACAAGACATAAAAGCCCGCATTCTAAAGCTTTGGAAGCATTTCTGGCTGGGGGCCTATTACTATTCCATTTCAAAGAGTTAAATTGTTACCAGAAAAATAATCATAAAGGAGAAAAGCTGTGAGAGAGGTATCCATTATTGGGGTTGGTATGACCCGTTTCGGAAAATATGATGATCGAACGATGAAGGATCTGGGAAGAGAAGCGGTCTGGAATGCCATAGAAGATGCGAATATTTCCGTAAAGGATATCAACATGGCCTATGTCGCCAACGCCGTAGCACAGCAATTAACCGAATTAAAGGGGACCATCGGACAGCATGTATTAACCTCCGCCGGCATTTTTGGCATACCGGTTGTGAACGTGGAAAATGCTTGTAGTGGAGGATCAACAGCACTCAGGGGTGCTTTCCTCGAAGTTGCATCGGGGAATTGCGATGTCGTTTTGGCCCTTGGCGTGGAGAAATTGTTCTGTGGCGATTCTGCAAAATCTGCCGCCACCATGGCAGCTGGGACCATCTATGCCAAATATGGTTTCATGTTCGTCGCCCTTTACGCCATGCAATTGAAGAAATGGATGGAAAAGTCTTTAGTCACAAAGGAACATTTTGCAAAGGTTACTGTCAAGAATACATACAATGGTTCACTCAACCCGAAGGCCCAGTTCCAGAAACCCATGACCATGGAGCAGGTTTTAAACTCACGTATCGTTGCGGAGCCCCTCACTCAGTACATGTGTTCAACCATGGCTGACGGTGCGGCAGCAGCCATTGTATGCCGCAAAGACTTAGCTCCAAAATTTACGTCAAAGCCTTTGATCGATATTGCTGCCTGCGAACTGGTCTCGGGAACATATTTGATTCCAGGGGAGCCCCACGAAGAAATCACCACCAGGGCGGCTAAAAAGGCATATGAAAAAGCATCCATCGGCCCTGAAGATGTCAATGTAGTAGAGGTCCACGATGCCATGGCACCCGCGGAACTTAGGCTTTATGAGGAGTTGGGTCTATGTAAACCTGGTGAAGCAGGAAAGATGATTGATGAAGGACTTACCACTTTGACAGGAAGAATACCGGTCAATCCAAGCGGAGGCCTCGCCGCAAAAGGCCATCCCATCTCTGCGACGGGTTTGGCCCAGATCACGGAGATCGTATTGCAACTGCGAGGTGAGGCTGGCAGAAGACAGGTAACTAATAACCCCAAAGTGGGGATGACAGAGAACGCTGGTGGATGGGTAATGGATGATAATGGGGCTTGTGCCGTCACAATATTAAAAAGATGAAAATCGGTAATCCCCCCTGCCTTCGCCGAAGCGGCTATGCGCAGGCAGGCCTCGCCCCCCTTTAGAAAAGGGAAGGTGAAAAAAATGGGGAGGTGATAGTCAGGACGGGGGAATATCTCCAAAAATGTAGAATGCGGGCATTTAGTTTAATGGTCTTGAACGATTCTAACTTATTTATTTTAAATGCTCTTTGCATCTTTGTGAAAGAAACTAGAAAAGGTTACCGCTCTCCATTTTTTCCAACATCCCCCCGTCCTGACTTTTAGTCTTGAATTTTTTCATTGCTTCAAGGGGGGGAGGGGGGATTTGAAAAACAAATGGACTTTGGGAGTATTATAGAAGGGAGGTTAATCAAATGATGGAGATAAAAAAAATTGGTGTAGCAGGCTGTGGAATTATGGGCTCAGGAATCGCCCAAGTTTGTGCGCAATCCGGATATCAGGTGGTTGTTTCGGATATTAATGACGCGCTATTGAAAAAGGGCCTGGCATCCATCGATAAGATACTGAGCCGATCGGTAGAAAAAGGCAAAATATCTTCAGCGGAAAAGGAATCGATTCAGAAACGAATGCAAGGGACGACCTCACTTGAAGATTTTTCCAATTGCGATTTCGTCATTGAAGCGGTCCCCGAAGATATGAAGATAAAGAAGGGGGTCTTTGAACAACTCGATAAAATTTGTCCCCCTCACACGATCCTTGCCACGAATACGTCAGTACTTTCCGTTATAGAAATCGCCTCGGCTACGAAACGAGCGGAAAAGGTCGTCGGAGCACACTTTTCAAATCCGGTTCCTGTCATGAAGGTCGTTGAGATTATTAAAACGATTGCAACAAGTGAAGAAACGTTGGCAACGACAAAATCTTTTTGCCAAACAATAGGCAAGATCGTAGTTTTCGCAAAAGATATGCCCGGTTTCCTTTCGAATCGCATATTCACACCGTTTCTATTAAATGCGATCCGTATGCTCGAATCAGGTGCGGGAACAAAAGAGGATATTGACACATTAATAAAAGAGGGATTAGGACATCCAATGGGTCCTTTTACCCTGTTGGACTTAATCGGAATTGACACTGTATATCGTGGGGCTATGGCCATCTATGAGGAAACAAAGGACCCTCAATATTTTCCTCCCACCTTGATGCGGCAAATGGTGGTCATGGGCTGGCTCGGAAGGAAGACAGGCAAGGGATTTTACGATTACTCGTAGACTCTGGTCAGCTCTTACCCTCCCACCACCCTCTTCTTCTCCCCCGTGGGAGGGAGGAAGGGGGAGGTGTAGGTCTATAATGTTTCAGGTAACACGACTTTTTGTTTGATTAAATTTTCTTTCAGGTCCCCAATATTTACATTCCTCACCTTCATCCCACTCTTTACTGAGAGTGCGGCGGCTGTGCCTGCTGCCTGCCCGAAAAGAATGCAATGGGGAATGAGGTTGTAATCGTTGTTTACAACATCATCCGAGGAGAAACTGCGACCGGCGACAAGAAGATTGTCTACCTTGCGCGGCACCAGAGAACGGTAGGGGATATGCATATGAGGGTGTTCAGGGGACACGACATTTCGGAGTTGCGGTAATACGGCAATAGTATCCTCATAAGTTTTTCCGGAGTGCCAATCCTTCTCAGTAACCATATATTCTCCTATCACTCGCCGGCTGCCTCGTGTTCCGGTCTGTGAAGCCGTGTCAAGTATGAAGCTCCTTTCAAATCCCGGAACTTTTTTCTTGAAAAAGTCATAAGTGACTATCATTTTTTTCCGGATTTCAACCTCTGTCTTTGTCAGGTCTTCAACATTTAATATATCCAACCCTGGTATCCAGTTACTAACCCACAGGACATCGTCATGGGCACTTCTTTGGGCAACTGGGAATCCGCCTAACCTTACGAGCTCGCCCATGAGATCTGCATACTTTTTCGCTTCTATTTTTTTAAACTTGTCGTGTGTTTTGGTGTCAACATTTCCCAGTCGAAAGACGACTGCAACTGTGGCAATTCTTAGATTAGGTTTAATACTTCTATCAAACTCTGCACCAGCAGAGGGCAACAGATCACCATCCCCTGTACCGTCAATGATGACCTTCCCCAGGATTGCCTGTCTCCCTGATTTACTTTCAAAAATTACACCTTGCACTTCATTTTTCTCAACAATCACCTTGGTGCCCCATGAATGGAGAAATAACTTTACTCCTGCTTCTTCCACCATATCGTTCAACACGCACTTCAATATCTCCGGGTCAACCATGGCAGCAAGCTGTACCCGATCTTCGACAACAAAGAATTGATGAAAATCTCGCCAATACTCTACCAGTTCCTTGTCATTTGAACCTACATCTTCATAATTTTGATGGACAGAGGCACCCCGGACGTCCAACCTATCAAGCCATTCCCTGCATTGTCCAGCAATGATCATCCTTTCTGTCCCATCACTCAAGTGAGGAATCATGATAACCAATCCACCAGAGGCCATTCCTCCCAGATGCCCATACCTTTCTAAAAGCACTGTGTCAGCACCGTTCCTTGCGGCAGATATGGCAGCCGCATGTCCACCGGGACCCCCACCGACGACCACCACATCAGCCTCCCTGAGCACCTTAATTTCACTGGCAGGCTCTATAATCGTTTTTACAGATGGGCCTTTGCTCACGATGACACCTCCTCGAAAAATTGATCAGATGGAATAAATTGTTTCTTTGAAAATGAAGTATAGGATGAACTCGTTTAATGTGTCAAGGGAGAATAGGGAATCGAATTGAATCAACTATTTAAAAAAATATTGAATCATGCTATATATTTATCCTTAATAATTAAACTGAAAAGGAGGCAGTTATACTATGGCAGACTATGAAGCGTTAAAATCAAGGGTACAGGAGTTGGCGGAAAGAGCTTGGGATGCACAGGCGATTGAGGCAAGAGTAAAAAAGATGGTCAAACAAGGAATCCCAAAGAAAAAGCTTGACCCCAAAGAGCTTATCGCTAATAAGCAGCAGATTATTGATCGCGTTCGGCGGCGGGCCGAGGAATATAACTTCTTTTTCAAGAATTGTGCCCAGGGCACAGCACTTTCATTGATGGAGGAATTTGGTCTGGGTAGCATGGAAATCATCAAGGCATTGACTCCATTTCCGGGCATTGGCGGAACTGGCGAGATATGTGGAGGTATCACCGGGAGTCTGATAACCTTTGGTCTCTATTTCGGCCCTGATGACCCACCAGATTTTGAAAAGATGAATAGCACTATCATGACCGCCCAGAAGTTTATGGCCTTTTTCGAAGGCGAGATAGGTCATATGTATTGCGCTGATATTATCGAGACGGTGATCCTTGGACATAGAATCAATCCTGGAGAGAGTGAGCAGGCGATGATGACCTTTACGGGCGAGAAGGGTTTTGAGAAGTGTGGCCTGCCACCGGGGATTGGTGCCAGCCTTGCCGCTGAATTTATAATCGACAGCATGAAGTGACGCAATAACTTTTCAAGAGGAGGTTAATTTTCATGGCACAAAGGGAACTCGCCGGCCAGATGGTTGAAGTGGATGACCATGGCTTTTTACAGGAACCAGAAAAATGGAATGAAGAGATTGCCAAGGCTTTTGCAGCCATAGAAGGTGTAAATGAATTAACAGAGGAACACTGGAAGGTGATTCATTACCTGAGAAATTATTACCTTGGATTCAATATCTGCCCGATGGTGAGAAAATTGACCAAACAAACAGGTGTTGGCCTAAAACGGCTCTGGGAGCTTTTCCCCCAGGGACCTGCAAACTCCGCATGTAAATGGGCTGGTGTACCCAAACCGACAGGATGCGTTTAAACTTCAATGCCACTCCCACTCGAGGAATGGCTTTTTGAGGTCCACCATGGCATTGACGATCAGTTCAGCCAAACCACCATAAAAGAGGTTATCCTTCTCCCCTGCCTGATAGTAGCTCAACAAGTCCCTAATCTGTCCCTTGCAATTTGAGCAAGGGGCGCACACATATTTCTTTGCTTCTGGATCTTTAATATCTTGGAAGGCTTCCAAAATCTGCTTGAATTTCATTCTTCCGGCCACTGTCATCTTCCAATCCTGGAAATTCCTGGAGGACATAATAGCGAACCCACTGCCGCCTCCGCAGCAGTAATTCTCAACACCATGTGGCTCCATTTCTCTGAATTGCGGGCAGATCCTCCTCATGATTCGTCTTTGTGGCTCAACAATGCCCGTGAGCCGAACAAGGTTACATGGATCATGAAGTGTTACGGGGAAATCATTTCTGGAGGGGTCAAGCTTAATCTTATTTTTGCATACCGCATCTTCTAACAATGGAATCGCACTCTCCCGAGGAATATTTAACTCTCCAGTTAATATCCTGTCAGCGATCACCAACAAAGTTTTGTGTGCATGGCCACATTCTCCGACTAAAATCTTTTTTACCTTCAGTTTCTTGGCAATTTCGGCCTGTCTCACCACAATTCGAGCAAGCTGGACATCATCATACCAGACTCCGTAATTCACCGAATCGTAACCTCCAAGATCACTCGAAAGGGTCCAACTAATTCCCAAGGTATCCAAGACAATGGTAAAGGCTTCAGTATTTTCAGGCCAAGAGAGAAAGTCCCCAGCATTGTGGAAAAGAAGAATATCTGCCCCCTCTTTATCAATCGGTATCTCTATTTTCCTACCGGTTATTTCCTCTATCTCCTCCTCCATAAACTCAATGTTGTCCCTGAAGGCAAGCGGCGTCATGCCTGTTGGCGAACCTTTCTTGAGTTGCTGAACCGTACCAGAGTCATGAAGCTCCTTGGGTGCAATGCCCAGCTCCTGGCTGAATAATTTTCTGATTTCACGGCTGATGAGGGCATTATCGACACCAAGGGGACACCATTGAGCACACCTTCTGCAAAGGGTACATCGATAGGCCAATTCTGCCAATCTCGCAATGGTTGGCCAGTTCAGATCAATCTCTTCTCCTTTCAGCTTGGAGAGGACTTTTCCCCCTTTCCTGACATATTTTTTGATGATCCTTCGCAGAACTTCTCCCCGGTAAGTGGGTCGGTATATTTCCTGTTTCCCGCTGGCCGTGTATACAGGACACGCTTCGTTACAGATCTGGCACTTAGCACAGTACTCAAGGGAGTACATCAAGGGCTGCAAGAAAGTCCAGTTGTCCTCTTCGGAGAGAAGTTTTTTTAAACCTGACAAGAACTTCTTAACAAACTCCTTTTCTTCTCTTTCGTCTTTTGGCTTTGTTATGCCAACCGCAGAAACGCCGTCGAGAAACGTTTCATACCGTCGCTTCTGTTCCTCTGGGAGCTCTTTAATAAATACTTTTGAATCAGGCTGGTCATAGGGAGGAGGAAGAGGTACCAAGTCTTTTTGGGTCACTACAACCAACTGTTCATTCTGTTTACTAACATCTTCTATCTTCAGTCTATTTCTTTTCATGATGCTTTGCCCACTGGTTCACCTGGAATTTCTCTCTCTGACGCGACCTCCGCCCATTTTCTTCCCGACGGTATATGGGGAGCCGACCAACTCACTGGTTTATTGAGCCACTTTTCAAGTTTTCGCTCCATTTTGCTTCCCCTCAAATTTGGTTTGTCGTCCCATCGTATCCAAAAGTAGGCAAAAAACTTAGTGATGTAATGAATGGAGCGAGTAAATGGCAGGTAGATTAAAAACAACGCGAACAGGATGATATGAATAGCCGCCGTAAGCTCAACATGTGCAGGCCTAAATGTAACCAGCCCTTCCCAGAAATTCCTGTATTCAAATAAAGTGGGGTCCACAAAACACCAGGCATATAAGCCACTGATAAAAACCACCAAAGTAAAGAAGTAATTAAAGTAATTTTGAGGCGTGGTAAAAGCTCTTAAATCTTCGTCCCTCAGCCTTTTAATGAACAGGCCGATGCTCCCAAAAGAACCGGTGACGAAACTAACAACCCCTGTGGATAGGATCAAATAATAGAGTATCCTTCCAAGAAGGTCAGCTGATTCAGCAGAGACTGAAACGCCGAGGACCATGGCTAACGCACCGAAAAAACAGAGTATGTGAAAAGTGATAATGAGAATGAATCCGATGTGCCAGGGTAACAACACAAGCCAATACCCTCGATTGCGGTGAAAGTATTCCCCGAGAAAGAAGTTATCCTTTAAGAGAAAAAGGATTCCCCTTATTGGCGTCTTTGGACGGTGTCTCATCCACCACTCCAAATCCTCATAATACGAACCTCCATATTTACGTTCCGTTTCCTGAATGACTGGATAGAGCTCCCACCTCAGATGTACAGGCATTCTGACGATCTTAATCACCTTTACGGTATACATCGCAACAATAAAAACATAGGCAACATATGTCAAAATGGCTAATAAACCACTCATTCAAGTCTCCTTCATAAAAGACTTCATTAGGAAATCTATCATCCAAGAATTCTATGATCGAGCAACTCCATTAGAAAGGACGAAGTTTTGACCCCCGCCCTTCCTAAGGGCTGGACCATAATATTTGTCACATACTTTGTCTTCTTTGACAAGGACAGGAAAGATAACTTATTTTGAAAATGGTGCGAGGATAATTGATAAACTTTAATAAACTTTTGCTTTTTTAAGCTCTCTTATTCAAGGATCAAGTCAAGTCCATCTTCTGACAATTAAGTCAAGCACCTGATCGATAGGAGCCTTTTTCTGCGCAATGACTTCGGCCCGAGTCTGTAGCAGTATAATACTCTTGGGTAATTCGAAATCCCGGTCGATCGCCCACTCTACATCTTGTGGGACACCGAAGTGTTTCTCCAATAAAATGCCCAATTTCCCTACTTCTTTAACTTCCTCATCTCCTAAACAGAAGGTCCCGCTTAAATCAGTAGGACAATCTTCCTCTGCTACTCCTAATTCTTTACAAGTCACATATCTCGACTTCTTTCCCAATTTTTTTTCGACTATTTCTAAACTCTCTTTGTTCAATACATAGACATCCGGCATGGCCTCTCCACCCACTACACTCTCCCCCAACCCCCAGTTCGCCTCAATGATCATCCGAGAAGTATCGCCGGTATTTGGATCAGCGGTGAAAATGATCCCTGCGGTACGAGCATTAATCATCTTCAAGACTGCCACGCCGATCGGATCGTTTTCCAAAGGCAATCCTTTCCGTTTTCGAAAAGCTAAGGAACGGGGATTAAATGAGCTGGCCCAAACCTTCTTAATTTTCTCCAATAAGTCTGCTTTTCCCTTCACATTCAGGTAAGTCTCATATTGTCCAGGATGGCTGACGGGTCCAGCCGACCTCGTGGAAACTGCAATGTCCGTACAATTGCACTTATGACATAAATGGTCGTAGTAGGAAAGAATTAATTCTTTCATGACATTGGGCATTTCTTTTGATTCTGCAATCTGGCGTATTTCTTCACTTGCCTGATTGAACTGCTGTATGTTTTCGATACCCCCGCTCAACTTGCCCAGATACTCTTTTATTTCCTGAATGGCATTTGTTTGAATCATAAAATCCTTATAGGCATCCACAGAGAGTGCAAACCCAGGGGGAATGGGTAATCCCATCTTCGCCATTTCACCTAAATTACCACACTTACTCCCAACGATTTCACAATGCTCTTGTCCTAACTCCTCAAACCAAAATATAAATCTCTCATGCATGATACACCTCCATGAGTCATCTCCTCTCCGGTTAATGCCAATAAAGGCGTGAAAAAATGATTCAAGTTGGAAGGGCGGGCAGGGATATCGGAAAAGTTTTACAGCGGTACATTTCTATGCTAACTATTCACGATGAAAAAATTCAATAATCGTTACTATTTGGAGAGTCTTGTTACATCTACCTTCTAAACGACCGCAATTGTAAAACTTTGAAGATATTCTTGGCCGACCGACATTCCCAATTTTTACATTCCTTCAATCTGGATTAGAACTCTGAAGCCCTCTCATCGCACTTAAAAGCTTCTCAGAGGTTGTCACCCAACCAAAAATAGATTGGATATTGAAAATGGTCGCATCCTGGGTAAGGGATGGTCCCATCGGACTTGTGGCGTCAGAAACGAGAATGGAGAAATACCCCAAAGAAAATGCATGCCGAAGTGTGGATTCTACACAAATGTTGGTTGCTGTTCCCGTAAACAGCAGATACTTGATCTCGTATGTTTTTAAAATGATGTCGAGATTCGTTCCGATGAATCCATCATGCTTTTGCTTTTTGACGATGACATCACCTGGCTGGGGTTTCAATTCATCGATGATCTCCGCTCCCCAAGTTCCATAAATATAAAGCCGATCCTTTAATTCAGGACGCTCGCTCACCAAAGTTAATGCTCGCGATTTACGAAAACTTGGTGAGTTAGGCCCACCGCTATCCGATAAGTCGGCACTGTATCCCATCTGTAAATAAATGACTTTGATCCCCTTTTCACGACCTACATTGATGATTTCTTTACAACATCCGATGATCTTCTCTGTTGCCGAGATATCGAATCCAACGAAATCAAAATAACCCCCCTTCCGCGCAAAGGCATTCTGCATATCGACTACGATCACCGCTGTTTTGGAAAGATCGATTCTGATTTTATCGGGTTTCGCTTCAAGGGTCACATCATGGATCATATCAGTCTCCAATGAAATGAATTTCTCATATCTTTTCTCAAAATAAAATTTGTCACAAGAATAGCACCCTTAGCAAGACTGATTTTGATTTTTAGGGATTCAAAAAAACCTTCGGTGACCAGAGCCTCTGCCATATCCGTATCACTTCCACAACGAATGCGGGATCATTGACGTGGTATGGAAACACATGGAGTTCAGTTCCTTGATGGAGGTGCTTTTTTAATGATTCGAGAAAAAGCACCGGTGCCTCTGGATTATAGAAAGGTCCGCCCGGTTGGTCAAAACTGGATAGGCCCCCCAGCGGGATAATGGTCGCACGGGGACCCTTCCCTGCGTTGCAAAGCGTTGCAAGGCGCTCTGCGATCAGCACCGTTTCGTTGGGTTCCAACCGGATGGCCGTGATCGCTGCATTGTGTATATGATATTGTCTGCCTGGGAACCGCTGTTTGGCAAAATGTAAGGGACCAGTAGAAAAAAAATCGGTGTTGCCCGGCACAAAGATGACGGGCACTCCCTTCTCCAAGGCAGTTTGCCCACGGGTCGGTCCCGCGTCGAATTCTCCTCCGATCAGATTGTTTCCCAGCTCAGTAAGCGAAATGTCGATCACTGCTTCAACCACCTCTTCCCGTACCATTTCTTCAAGGGCTTTACCTCCGGTCCCTGTCGTATGAAAAACAACAACCTCCCTCCCCAGTCCTTCGAGGACATGCTTTACACCGAGCGAACATGCCTCGGTTGTGCCAAGGGTAGAAAGGAGGACGAGGGGCTTCGATGGCTTTTCACACCGTGTATAGGCCTTGGCCATACCCGCAACTGCCAGCGCACCATTTTCCAGGATGCGTTCTGTAATCCGGTTGAGTCCAGACAGATCGCAGACAGCATTTAACATCATAATATCCCGTGTTCCGACATAGGGACGTGTGTTGTGGGAGGCAAGCGTTGATATCATTACTTTGGGAAAACCAATGGGAAAGGCACGCATGATACTCGTCCCCATATCTGTTCCCATGGAGCCTCCCAGACTCAAAATTCCCTGGATCTTCCCCGCCTCATAGAGTGACAATGCACGTTGGGTTGCACCTCTGATCATGATCTCGAGGGCCTTCCCCTCATTCTTGACGGCCCGTATCTGTTCAAGGGACGAACCAGCAGTCTTTGCTACATCATGAGCGTTGATTTGAGTTGGGAAAGGGCTTTCACCAAGGATACCTACATCCATGAGCAGGACCTGGACACCAGCCTCTTCAAGACATCGAGATAGGTACAGAACCTCTTCACCTTTGGTATCCATTGTGGCTACGAGAAGAACAGTTGACTTAGGCTCCATAAGTATCTCCTGCCAACCCAAATTTCAATAGAATCTTCCCCTTTCCCATCAAGAGGGAGGGAGTAAACTAAGGTTCACGTTTTCACCACAACTAAGTCAAGAGGTGACTTATTCACCTGCTCCGGTTCACCTCCAGTGATGATAACTGTGTTACCGATAGTATGCCCTTCAAGTCCTTTCCCAGAGCTAAATTCTGTCCAGGGATGGATGACATAGCTCATATTTGTTTTAATCTCCACATCGAACTTGAAGAAAGATTCAGCCAATTCCACACTTTGCAAAGCCCAGGCTCGTCTGAAATTTCCTCTGCACGAGGCAAGCTTAAAGATCTTTGCTTCTATTGTCGCGACTGTGTTACCCGGCCGTAATTCTTCAAGAGCTAATTGATGAATCTCTTGGTCAACTTTAAGGAGTTTTGTGAAAGAACGGGGGATATTCCCACCTATAGAAATGGGGACACAAAGTTGAACATAGTAACCGCCATAGGATGGAGAAAGTTCGGTAAGAATAATGTCACCCTTTTGCAGCTTCCTTTGGCTTTGGCTTGCGTCTCCAATAGATCCCTGGAATTTTTCCCAGGGGTTTGAACCCAGAAGGATAAAGGGGCCTCTATCCACTCCGGCCCGAATCATTGCATAGTCACAACGGGCCGTTAGCTCTGCTTCAGTGACTCCTGGGTGAGCTGCTTCTATGATCGCTTCTATCCCTTTATCAGCGCATTCACCTGCCTTACGGATAAATTCCAATTCTTCAGAGCTCTTGATCATCCGACATTCCAATAAGACATCACCTGCAGATACAAAATTGGTATACGGTAATTCCTTTTTAATATCCAAATAAACACCAACAGACATGACTCTCATGCTCACGATACCAATCGTGCTTTTTTCCAAGCCTAAATCTTTTATTCTTCCCACCAGGTCTGATGCATAATCCCTTATTCGGGTTCCTTTTTTGAAAGCAACTGGTGCTATGGGGATAGGACACTGCTTCTCTATTCGAGCAGCCATGAACGGACTCGGGGTAAGAAAAACAGGCTCTCCCATTAATGGAAACAGGATATAAGTCCCATCTGCAGCTAAACCTGTTAACCCTGCAACATAGCGTATATCAGCGGCAAGTGAGTTATTATATCCTGTATTGCCTGTGATGATCAGACAATCGATACCGCGAAGCTGCATCACTTCACGGATTTTCCTGTGCCGTCTGGCATACTCTTGTAGAGAAAACATAAGAGTTTTATTTCCATTATGTTTTTTTCTTTCAACCATGATGATACCCTCCTTTTCAGTAATTTAATAATTGCCACCTTTAAGCCAGCCAATATAATCATTTATACCCGCCTTTAAGTCACGGAACCCAAATCCAAATTCCTCTTTCATCCTTTTCACATTGACACCGCTATGCAACGGCTTCTCTTGCCCGGGAGGTCCCAGAGTGATTTTTGCATCCGGAATGATCTCTCGAACAATCTGAGCAACTTCCAACATGGTCGGATGTGTACCATCCGAAACATTGTAGATGTAGTACTTAAGGGATTCGGCAAGGTGAATCAAGCTTGTCGCTTCTCCAACATCCTTTGCATACACGGTGTGACCACGGGTGCTTCCCGTAACTTTGGAAAGCTCAGCGGGCTTACCAGACGCCGCGCTTTCAACCATCATCCTTATTGGATCCGGATGAGATGCGGCAGGTCCATAAACCCTGCCAACCCTGAGAGCGACAAAACTAAGGCCATATGTTTTTGAGTATAGGAAACCAAGCTGCTCTACTGCACGTTTGCAATTCCCTATAGGTGAAAAAGATACGGGTGGTAAGTAAGAATCCTCATGCCAAACTTCGCATTCATGGGGCCAACCTCGATAGCAATCGACCGAGCTAATAAAGGTCACACGGCGAAGACTCGCGTTTCTTGCTATTTCCAATAAATTTCTGCTACCCTCTAATTCAACTTGGACAAGCTGATGAAGCCCTGCTTTCATGGTCTCTGGCTTCGTAACCGTGCCCGTATCGAAAGCTCCATGAATGATGCTTTCTATGGAGTATTGCTTTACTAAGCCGAAAAGAAAAGGCCAGTCCAGCACATTGCCAGCAGCTTGCTTTATTTGTTTATCCCAATAGGGGGCTAAGATTGGATGTGGCTGAATCGCGTGTCTTTGGACAAGGAGCACCTCTTGTCCCTTATTCACCAAGGAGCGAGCTATATTTAATCCCAAGAATCCACCGCCGCCTGTGATTAAGATCATGATTAAACCCCTCCTTAAATTTGATCTAGAATTGCATTTAAAAGTTTAATCAATCCACACTGTTCTTTTTGAAATTTCTCCCCTGTCTTTTTTGAATTTTTTTCAAGTGCCGTGGATCGATATTTGCTTTGAGCGCTTCATCGAATTTTCCTTGAACCTTTAAAATGAGGTCAGTGACTTCCCTTACCGCGCCGCTGCCGCCCGGCTTTTCGGTAATATAGCTGGATATTTCTTTGATCACAGGGGTTGCATTGGCTACGGCTATAGGTAAACCGATCTTCTTCATCATCCCTAAATCCGCTATGTCATCCCCGACATAGCAAATCTCTTCCGGAGTGACATGATATTTCCTCAAAATTTCATCTAAAACCTTATCCTTCGGCATCACCACATAGAGTTCCATTCCCAGTTCTTCGGCACGCCTCTTGATTGGTATTGAGGGTTTTACTGTGATCAGCACCGTGTGGATGCCCATGGCTTTCAAGAGAAGAGTCCCCGTACCATCTTGGGAGTCAAAACATCTTAAATCACCGCCTTTAGAATCATAAATAATCCATCCGTTGGTGAAGACACCATCCACATCAAGGATAAGAAGTTCAATATTTTTGATCTTTTCTTTCAAATCGTCATCAATGTTGAATTGCATCATATCTCCTTATTGGTTAAAAAGGTTAACATCATGAATACCTATAAAGGATGAACAGCAGACATCCCAGCCTTTCACTGCATCATTTCATCAAATAGTTTTAAAACTGTGTTAGTATATAGTGGATCATTAAACGTTACATCGATCTCTATATATTTGATTTCAGGCCTGAGCTTGCGCTTAATGCTTCTTCTGAATCCTGCCCATCCCTTCTGGGATTCTGCCTCTGCTTCAGGGCTGGTAAAAGAAGTGATCGGCATAGGTCCATTGCCTTGGAGTGGCAGAACCACAGCAGTCGGTCCTTTTGCCTTATTTAATTTTTCAGCCATCAATGTGCCTACCGCAGCCATCTCCCTTGCGTTAGCCCTGATAGTCCTATGGAGCGAAGTGTGCCAGATATATAGCCTATTCTTATATTTAGCGGGAAACGGTCGATCCTTTCCCCAGTGGAACGCCTCTATTGCTCCCGGAGAAACAATCTGAGGGATCCCTATTTTACCGGCGGCTTCCAGCCTGTGCTCTCCCGCAGTATATACCCCACCAATCATTTGGTTAAGCAATTCAACACCAGCTGACAGATCAAGGCTCACTGTAATTAAGCCATCCGATATAGCCCTCTCATACATCCGTCCAGGCATCCCCAGCACATGGAAGACTGACACCTCATAACCTCTCTCCTCAAGGGCAGGCTTTAATTCGCCCATATACCGATTTACTGCCCCACCCAAAGAGCTCACACCAACCACCTTTTTCATTGAAACCGGTCTTGCACTATAAGCCCTGGCAGCTCCAGAAATGGCAGCAGCTGCCGTTTCTAGTGATTGTTTTGAAATGCTGTTTAGTCCCCACAAACCAGCCACCCAGGGTAGCATCATAAGGTCGTCACCACCCACTATGTCTGGAATGATGACAGGCGAATAGGCAATGGTAGACAATAACAGCTTTGGTATGCCAAGGCGGACTTTCTTCATGATCTGCAAAGATACTGCTGTTCCCTGTGATCCTCCCACTGCTAACACTCCACCTAGCTCGTCTTTGGATTGTAATTCTTTAAGTATAGCAGCAGCCCCTTCTCCCATCTTCTCCAGCCCTGCGCGTCTATCTTTCATGGCGAGGATTCCCTCTATACTGGTACCAGCGGCCTGGGCAATTTGATGACGATCGTACGTGGGTCTAAATGGGGCTTCTCCGACCACACCAATATCGATAACAAGGGGCTGTTGCCCCTCTTCCTCTATCTTTTTCTTGATATATTCGATTTGGTCTCCCTTGGTATCTAGTGTGCCAATAATAGCTATGTATTTGGGCATGTTCTTCCTCCATTTCAATTTATTTACATTCTGATCAAAAATCTGCTGCTTCAAAATTTTTAAATCAACCTGTTACTTCATAACTCTTAGACATCGAATGTTCCTTTCTAAATCACCCTTAGCTCTATAGGCATCCTGCTCGTCACCATTGGCTTACCTTCCGTTACAATTACGGTGTTGCCCAGGAAATGCCCTCTATGGCCTGGTATCCCTGCGGCAGGCTCAGTCCAGGGATGGTTAACGAAACACATACCGGCCTTAATCTCGGCATAAGTTGCTTTATTCAGATCTTCCTCTACTTCTGCAGCCTCTAATGTCCAAACACGGCTAAAATCACCCCGAGATGATGCAAGCTTAAATGCCTTCCTCTCTATCTCTATAACTTTTGCCCCAGGCCGAAGCTCCTCATTGGCCATGTTGTAAATATCCTTATGAAGCTTGAAAAGGTCCGTAAATGAGTGTGGCAGGTTTGTCCCACCAACAGAGATTGGATAACACGCTTGAACATAATAGCCTTCATACCCCGGCTCAATCTCGTTAAGGATAAGGTCACCCTTTTGCACTTTGTTGTCTGGTCTGCTCGGAGGCATTATAGAACTTTCAATTTCTGACCAAGATGCTATATTTATTATAGCGAAGTTAACCCATGTAGCACCGGCCTCAAGCATAGCAACCCGACAAGCCAATCTGATATCCTTCAGCGTTGCACCAGGTCGGGATGCCGCCTCAATCATTGCCTCAGCACCCTTGTCAGCACACTCTCCAGCCTTACGAACATATTCCTGCTCCTCGGCGCTCGTAACTCTTCTTGCCTCCAATAGAACATCACCAGCAGGCATAAAATTAGCCTGGGGCAAGTCCTTGAGAAGTTCTATATAGACACCGGCTGGCATTACCCTCATATCAACTATACCGATATTAGCCTTCTCCATGCCTAGTTCCTTTATCCTCGTTACTATTCCTGATGCCCAATCCCTCACCCTTTTTGCTTCTCCCTTGCCCTTCCTAAAAGGGACCATTTGAACGGGAATGGGACCTTCACCACCACCGGGCATATCTGAAAGACCAAGTATTTCCCCCTCCAATGGTAACAAAATATAGTTCACCCTAACGCCCATACCACAAGAGTATCGGAGGTTGCATAGCCACGCCCCATTACGCCCCTCATGTCCGGTAATTATCAAACAATCTATGTCCCGGAGCTGCATCAGCTCCCTTATTTTCTGGTGTCTTCTCTGCCATTCCGCTTGTGAAAACCCCAGCACTTTCTTTTCCTCTTTCTCATCTGCTTCTTTCATCGCTGGATCCTCCTATCTGAATTTTATTATTCTAGCTGTGGAGGCGGTTTGCTAATTTAGTAGGTTTTAAGCATACCTGTCCGACTTGTTAAGAGGAAGCCTGCTGCTTCGGCCTCATTTCATTCCATAGCTGCAGAATCGTTTACTGAGTCGCTACGACTTGCATCAAGAACTACAATCTTAACTTCAGGTTTGTTCTTCTTCACAAAGGTATTTATTCTTCATCCCCCCAGATATGCCTTTTTAACACGGTCATCTTGGGCCAATTCTTGGGCCTCTCCTTCGACGACGATATAGCCTACTTCCAAAAGGTAGGCCCTTTTTGCAAGTTTGAGAGCCATTCGTGCATTTTGTTCCACCAGTATGATGCTTTTACCTTCCTTATTGATTTTCCGAAGTATATTGCTAAATTCTTTTACTAAGAGAGGCGACAATCCAGTGCTCGGCTCATCCAATAAAATCAGCTTAGACCTGGACATGAGAGCGCGAGCAATAGCCAGCATCTGCTGCTGACCGCCGCTGAGACTTCCCGCGGGTTGTCGATACTTCTCCTCCAATACGGGGAACTGCTGATAGACGGTATTAATGTCTCCCATGATTTGTGGTCTGTCTTTGCGGAGGTAGGCTCCCATTTTCAAGTTATCGAGCACGGTCATCGTTGAGAAGAGCATTCTTCCCTCGGGGACATGAGTGATACCCATTTTCACGATCTCGGACGCCGGCAGACCATCGATTCTCTTGCCCTGAAACCATATCTCTCCCGAGGAAGGTCTTTCTAACCCCGATATGGTTCTGAGAATGGTTGTCTTCCCCGCTCCATTGGCCCCGATAATAGAAACGATTGCCCCTTCGTCAACATGGATCGAAATGCCTTTCAAAGCTTCGGCCCTGCCATAGTGAACTCGAAGGTCTCTTATCTCAAGAAGCATTCCATCACTCCTCATCTTTGCCCAGATAAGCTTCGATCACTTCCTGATTCTCAACGATTTCTTTATGCAAACCTTCCGCGATCTTTTGTCCGTGATTCAAGACGACGATTCGGTCGCACAGGTTCATCACGACCTGCATATTATGTTCAACGATCGCGATGGTGATCCCTCTACTCCTTATCCGGCTGATCAGATTGAGCATCGTCTGTATTTCAACCGGGTTCATTCCGGTAACCGGCTCATCCAGAAGGAGTAACTTGGGATGGGTGGCAAGGGCCATACAGATGTTGAGCGCTTTTTGTTGGCCATGGGTTAATTTCGCCGCGGGCTCCTCCTTCAGAGGATCCAAACCCATAAATTCAAGAATTTCGAGCGCACTCCGCCTCAGGCTTTTTTCCTCTTCCGTAGCTGAGGGCGTGTGTAAAAATCTCTTCCATACACTCGTTCGATAGCTCATATGGTGACAGGTAAAAACATTATCGAGAACGGATAAGCTCATGAACAGGTTTGATACTTGAAAAGTCCGACTTATCCCGACCTGGGCGACCTGGTGAGCCTTCAATCCGGTAATATCCTGTTCGTTAAAAATCACCTGGCCCTTCGTGGGCGCATAAAATCCACTGATCACATTGAACAAGGTCGTCTTACCCGCCCCATTAGGACCGATGACCCCTAAGATCTCCGAATTAAAAATGTCAAGGTCTAATTCACTGATGGCAGACAGACCCCCAAAATTTTTACTTAAGCCTTTCACTTTTAACATGGTTTTCTTCGTTTCTCTGCTCGGAAGAGGAGGGTGAATTTTTAATCCCTTTGCCAATTCTTATCACCCCCTCAAAAGACTGCCAATGACGGTGTCGTAAATCAAAGAGACTTAAAATTCCTCCGGGTAGGAATATGATCAGCAATATGAGTAAAGCGCCCGTAAGGATAGGCTCAATCTCTTTGGCAATGCGGAGAGACTCAGGAACAAATGTCATGATGAATGTGCCGATGATCGGCCCCAGAAATGCGAAACCTGTACCGCCTAATATAGCATAAATATGCACATGGATCGTCTTAAAGATATTAAAAGCATTAGGATTAATAGACCCGATGTAGTGAGCATAAAAACTACCTTCCAGTCCGGCCGCAGCAGAAGCGATAACGAACGCAATGAGCCGGTACCTAAAGACATTGACTCCAGTGGATTCCGCGAGATGGGGATTTAAGCCGATTGCCATCCAGGCCCTCCCTATTGAAGAGGTATAGAGTGCCCGGAACGAAATAAATACCAGCAGGAACAGAACCAGCATTAAAAAGTAATAGGGTATTTTAGAAATAAACAGAATCGGGTCTAAAAACGGAAGTTGAATCGGGTTAGGAGGCGGGATGTATTCGATCCCTGTGAAGCCCCCAAGCCATTTAATATTGCCGAAAACCAAGCCGATAAGCATCCCTATGACTGAAGTCAGGATTAAAAAGCCGAATCCAGGATTTCTAACCACAAGATAACCTATAGCCCACGCAATCAATCCTGTAATGATCGGAGCTGCGGGTAAAGCGAACCAATAAGATACTCCTGCTTTTAAAACGAGCGCGGCTGAGGCATAAGCGCCTATCCCCCAGAAAGCGGCGATACCCAAACTGATTAACCCCGTCCGCAACATCATGATAAAGGTCATGGCTAAGATGGCATTCATGCCTGTAATAATGAGGAGGTGGATATAATAAGGAGAATGGATCACAAAAGGGATGCCAATAAGGACGAAGACAAGAAAGGCAATAGCGATCAGCTTTTTACCCCTAAAATTATTTAATCTATATGTCCAATCCTGCACTGCCAAGCAAGCCCCCCGGTCGGAAAAAAATGATAATTCCAATAACAACGAAAAGGAATATCTGCGCCATACTGCCTAAGAAATATTGACCAAAGACTAAAGTGATCCCTAATACCAATCCACCCAAAACAGCCCCGATCATGCTATTCATTCCCCCCAACATAATCACTAACAAAACCGATAGGATGATATTGGAGCCCATCTCAGGATAGATAACGTATACGGGTGCCATCACTCCTCCCCCGAAGCCAGCCAAGGCACAGCCGAATCCCAATGTCGCAAGATATACCCTGTTCGTTTTTACGCCTTGCAACGTTGCGGCTTCCGGATTGAGTGAAACGGCACGCATGGCCCTTCCGAGTTTCAACTTTTCATAAACAAAGAAAGCAGCGACTGCGATGAATAGAGTGAGGATGACGAGTACCAGCTTCTCGACAGGGATAGAAATTTTCCCAACGCTTAATATACCCGGAAAGACCGGCGGCACACTCCGGCCGATGGTTCCAAAAATGAGAAGCCCTGCCTGCCCCATGATCATCATCAGTCCAATGGCGGCAACGATGTTGGCAAGGAATGATCCTCTATACTGTATATACCGAAAAATAAATTGATAACACAACAGTCCCAACAGGGTCGTTGCCACAACAGCCATCAATAGACCCATAAAATAAGGAACTTTCAAGAGAGCCAATGAGCTCCACACAATATAGGCTCCCAACATATAGAACTGCCCATAGGCAATGAAGAATATCCTGGAAACACTGAGGATCAAAACAAGTCCCACAGCAAGGATCACATAAACCAGTCCAGTGACGATTCCATCAATGATTAATTGACCTATCAGGGTTATCAAAATATTTCCTCTACTTTTTTTTCCTCAGACACATAAGCTATTTAACCCCACCCCCACCCCACCCTCCCCCTGAGGGGGAGGGAAATGATCACGTTCTTTGCGTGATTCCTCCCCCTTCAAGGGGAGGTTAGGAGGGGGATGGGATATCTGTCGGTGTAGTATTACTTCCAGCCCCAGAATTTTTTATTAAACTCATAGGCATCTTCTGGAGTTAAACTTGCGAGGATCTTAGGCTTTCCCTTAACGGTCTGTTTCATCACCTGACCAAAAATAACGTCCACGGCTTTAGGATTACCTACATCCGGACGACTAATCGTTTTCCCAGGTCCATTGATTCCTTCAAATCGAAACCCTTTACTCATCATCTCTGCCACTTTATCCGGATCAAGACTTTTCGCTTGTGTTAATCCCGCTGCCATAATATTAAATGCATCAGAAAAACCGACTGCCGGAGATTCCCATTTGCCATGCTTGGCTATCCAGGCATCTCTAAACTCCTTAGCGACCGGTGGAGGAGACTCCATTTCAAAGGTGTACTGAACAGAGATCAATCCTTCGATGCATTCCAGTGGAACAATTTTTTCAAACATATTCTCGGAAACGCCAACGAAGCTCCATGTTATTCCCTTGTAGCCAGCCTGCCAGGCTGCCTTGTAACAAAGGGCATCCCCTTGGATTCCACCGCCAGTAGCACAAAAGGCATCCGGATTCAATGTCTTTACTTTGGTACCAACAACACTCATGTCGGTTGTTTCAGGCGGGTAAAAGATGAGGTAATCATCCGGCAAGGCCGGGCCAAAGATACTGGCATGTTTCTTAGCAAGGCCCGAACGAATTTGACCTATTTTATTATCCGGAAATACTTGAAGACTGTTCTTGACATTAGGATAATTCTTAGCAAACCATCCCCAGGCGGTTGGCATACCGGTCTGTAAGGTAGTTCCCTGAAAAAGATATTTGTTTTTCGGATTAAATATGGTCGGACTGGATAAGATAGCAACCACCAGCACCTTATTCTGCTCGGTCACAGGCAGCCATGCATCGACTGTTTCATCCCCAATAATGAACTTCACCTTATCTTGATAGATCAATCTTTCCGCAGCCGCTCGTGCCGTCTCTGGAACGAACTTTGAGTCATATTTGATGAGTTCAATGTTGTATTTATCCTCGCCAATTGCGAGGCCACCCTTTTTATTAACCAATTCAGCCATTAACTCAATCCCTCTAACCATATCTGCACCTAAAGACCATCCCATGAACACAATGACTCCTATTTTTAGTGTTTTGGGTGCAGGGGCTGCGCCCCAACTTAAAGTCGTCAAAGAACTGGTGAGTAAAATTACAATTAGTAAAACGATAACCTTTCCCATTTTCCCTAACATTTTTTTCTCCTTTCATTGAATGAATTTCGTTTTCTATATCACCGTTTCTATTTTAAAATCCTTCACCTCCTTTCAGGTATCGATATCTCATTCCCTTCAGCCATTTTTATCAATGCTAAGAAATTATCATTAAGGGCAATGACCTCCTTTAGGCTCATTCCAACTGCGCGTGCTACTTGCTCTCGACTGATGGTCGGTTTAAAAGGAACCGCTCCAAGTACACCCACATCGATCACAGTAGTTTTGTGGCCACAACTTTCTATTTGGTGTTTAAGATAGTCGATTTAGTCCCCTTTATTATTAATTCCACCAATGACTTCTATCGATTTTAGCCTCTGATCCTCCATTTACCCTGTTAGAAATGATCCCCCTCCTTTTTTTATTTGCATTGTCAAGTATCATATCAGGAAACAATTGTCAAGAAATTACCTGTAATCAAGTTTTGACAAACTCTGCTAAAAGTTGTAGATTTTCTCTCGCACCCCTGGGAAATTCAAAACGTGTGAACAGCCTGTCTATTGATTCTTAGCGAGCAAAGCAAGGTATTTTTTATGGAAACCATATAATACAGAGTTAGACACTAAAAGAATAGGGATACTGCTATGGCAAAGCACGTGTTCTTCGCCTTCCGATATCAGGACGCTTAAGAGTGACAAGGTCGGTCAAGACCTGGGAATAATTGATTGGACGATTTTACAGAGATATAAACTGTTACGTTTATATTTACTTCCCGGAGGATGATGATGCGAAAATGGAAATGGGAGGAAGAGGGTTACACGGTTACAAGAAGTGTCTGTTGGTCAGCTCCTGGGACTCATGGTGGTTGCAGTGTACTTTTGTATAGTAAAGATGGCAGATTAGTTAAAGTCGAAGGAGATATAGAATCTCCTTTTAATCAGGGACGTTTGTGCGCAAAAACTCTTGGGATCCGTCGGTTGATGGAACATCCCCAGCGGCTA
>Ga0214474_1000089_pt1 | contig 46759 bp, 42 predicted proteins | sample RVTome_2_FD_187335 | JGI IMG/M metagenome (GOLD analysis project Ga0214474, IMG submission 187335) | Soil microbial communities from uranium-contaminated site in the Upper Colorado River Basin, Wyoming, United States - RVT95D214 HiSeq ... | reverse complement strand
AGACCGCATGACTTGTTCGCTTTATCGGGCTCATGCCCGACTTATACCACCCTTTATCGCCTTCGGCGACCCTGTTTTCATCCGCCCAGCAGAGCTAGGCGGTATTCAACAGGGTTTTTTATAAAAACAATATGTTAAATACTTTTTAATTGAACCCCTCACCCCCGCCCTCTCCCCACTGTCGAAGATCCCGCCATCCTCGGCGGGGACGTGGGGCGAGGGAAATATTCTCCTGCCCTCTGCAACCCGCTGGCTCAATGTCCTGCTTCGGCCGCGATCAGGGCTTTAACCCTCCGCTCTATCTCGTCCCTGATGGTGCGCATGAATTCTAAGGGCTTGCCTGCAGGGTCCTCCAGCTCCCAATTCTCGACCCTCTCCGCAAGGGTCAAGGGGCAGCTCTGCTCGCACCCCATCTGCACGACGAGATCGAAAGACCGGCCTCCATCAGCGATCTGATCCATCCCCCTGGGCCTGCGGAAGGCGAGGTCTATGCCTTGCTCTGCCATGGCCTCGATGGCCAGGGGATTTATCTCCGGCGCAGGCTGATCGCCGACGCTCTGGGCGTCGAATTTATCACCGGCGTAATGCTGCAAAAAGGCCTCCGCCATCTGGCTGCGGCCGGCGTTCTCACGGCAGAGGAACAGGGCACGCCTTCGCGCCGAGAGATCACCAATCAGTTCTGCACCTTTTTTCCCCGCGTCGGCCAGGGCAGTGGGATGGCGGGTTATGGCCCCCGGTTCCTCCATCTGCCGAAATCCCAAAAACCCCTCGTAGCGCGCGCCGACAGCGTCGAAGAAATACCTGGCAATCAGGCTCGTCCCGGTAAAGAGCTCCTTCCCCTTGGTCGCCCCGACCGCCAACAGGAAGCCCCTGCGGAAGGCAGCCTTGGGGTCGGTGAGTTTCATGATATGACGTCTGGCCCAGAGGGCCTGCGAGCGGTCGATCAATGCCTTTAATTGGGCCGATGGGCCGTAAAAGAATATGGGGGTAGCGAGGACCACAACGTCGGCCCTGCGCAAAAGATAGTTCATCTCCCGCATTGCGTCATCCTGCTGTCGGCAGAAGCCCTGCTCCTCGCAGAACCGGCACTCCTGGCAGGACGCGATATGCTCGAAGGCCACATCGACCTTGAGCACCTCCGCCCCCTTTGCCTGAGCGCCGTCGAGAAAAGCGGCGAGGAGAAGATCTGTATTCCCTTGCCTGCGCGGACTTCCCATGAGCCCGAGGACAAACACCTGTTTACTCCTTCAGTTATAATAAGATAGGATTCAATCCCGCCAAAGGCGGGACCAACCTATCGCGTTTATGCGATAGGTTTTTATTTTTTCAACGCCCGGTTCACCGCCTGCTTGGTGAAGTAGCCGGCCCGGTGCATCAGGGTATCGTGGAACTGCCGGTCCATATTCATGGTGGCAAGGCACGGGTAATTGTGGTGGAGGATGCCGCTCTTTTCCTCGGCATCCTGCGTCTTTGTCCCCTTCAATGCCTCGGCCACAAAATAGGTGCTGCCGCAGGGGGCGCTCCTGATCACCCGCACCTCCTTCACCCGGTCATTTTCCACGGCGATCTCGATCTCGGGGTCGCCGAATAGACGGGCAAACTCCTGTATGAGCGGATCATGAGCATCATCTTCCTTTAAGGCACAAAAGGTGACGGGAAAGATGATGGAGACCCCCATCTTCTGAAAGACCCTCTCCAATTGTTTGGCCAGGCCGGGGGGGAGCCAGGCGCGGTTATCCACCGCAGCGATCACCGCACTGGCGCCCGCAGCCTTGACGATTGCCGGCAGGAGCTCCGCCACGCCGGGGTTTTCCCCGAGACTGATCACCAGATCCGCCTTCGGGATATCCCGGGGAAGAAATTCCGCGGGGTCTTCCATCATGGTCGGCAAAGCAGTGGGGATTCCCAGCGTAGCTATCTCCCATTGAGCCGGGCCGTGAGCTTGCCAGGCCTCAACCATCCTCTTCCCATAGTTCCCCTGCACAATGGCCAAGAGCTTCACGAGACCTGCTACATCGCCTCCGTGTCCGTCTCCTCGATCATGCGCCCCAGCTCTTGTTTGATACCCGCGGGAAGGCCGATGATCTCCAGGGAGAGGAAACCCTTGATGATGAGGGCTGTCGCCTCCTGCTCCGTGAGCCCCCGTGCCATGAGGTATTCCACTTCCTCCTGGGCGATCTTGCCCACCGCCGCCTCATGGGACATCTCCAGATCGGCTGTCTTGCCTTCCAGTTCGGGGATCGCGTGGATCCTGCCCTTGTCTGAGAGCAGGAGCCCCTTGCACTCGAGGTGCGCCTTGATGCCGGGGTGTTCTCCCACCAGGTGGCCCCTGGCGATGATCGTCCCGCCGGTGGAGACGGCGCGCGAGATGACCTCCCCGCGGCACCCTTCTGCCTGCAGGATGATCCGGGAGCCGACATCCATGAGCGAGCCGGCTTTCGCTAGCAGCACCGAATTGAAGGTCGCTATTGCCCCTTTCCCTTTGAGCGTCGCCACCGGATACATCTGGAGGTCCCGGGCAGGCACCAGACAGATATAATTGGAAATGAAGGTCCCCCCTTCCTCCACGATGACGGCCGACCGGGGTCTTACCGCCATCTCCTCTCCCCAGTTGTGGATCATAGTAAAGGATACCGTCGACCCCTTTTTCACAAAGAATTCGGAGATGCCGACATGCAGTCCGGAGCGCACCCCGGGGGCAGTTGCACAACCCGTTATGATATTCAGCGTCGATCCTTGCTCGGCGATGATGATGTTGTGGACATCCTGCGCGAGCTTATCCTCGGTCAGATAGAGACAGGCCTGGAGCGGATAGTGAACGTCCGCCCCCGGCAGGGAGCGGATATAGTAGCCATGCTCCTGGTGTTCCGCTGCCCGTTTGGTAAAGACATCCTTGTCCGCTGCTATTGCCTTCCACCAATAGTCTGTGAGGCCGTCATATTTTTCCCGGGCCGCCGTAGAGGACATGATCTCCGCCCCGTCAAAGTCCGAGCGGCAGTGGACCACCGAGTGATCCTTCTGAAAGAAGCTCCCCACCCGCTCCTTGCCGGACGGGTCCACACCGCTCATGAGGAGGACCTTCTGATCCGCGGGTGAGAGCTTGGAGAGATCATCAAGCTGTGGATGCTTGGTTGCCTTCTCTCGATATATGCTCAGGTCCAGATCGCCTGCCGGTTGCGGCTCAGTCTTTTTTTCTTTTGACACTGGGTTTCTCCCCTCGGAAGCAGCGATTACATTCCTCAAAGCCGCACTCCCTGATGGTAAAGAGTATGTCCCTGGGATTGGCCTGGCAGGCGATGCGTCCCTGCATAAGGATATATCCCACATCCACATTCACGTAGTCGAGGATATGGCCGGTGTGGGTGATAATGAGACCCGATTTCTTGCGTTCCCGATACAGCTCCTTCATGGTTTTTTCCCTGTGCGGCTCCCTCTTTCTCCCCAGCAGATGATTGGTGTATTCTCCGATGAGCACGATATTCTCCAGATCTACCCCCGACTCGGGCTCATCCAAAAAGACCAGGTCCGGATCTTGGAGGATCAGCTGCAGGAGTTCCGCCCTCTTAATCTCCCCTCCGGAAAAGCCGACGTTGACCTCCCGCTCGAGGAAATCCGTCAGATTGAGGTGTTTGGCATACTCCTCCAGGAATTTGCCATTCCTCTTGGCGCTGGTCTCAATCAGCCTGCGGAGCTTCACCCCCCGGATGGCGGGTGGACGCTGAAAGGACATGCCGATGCCCATCCGCGCCCGTTCATCTACCGGGAGATGGGTGATGTCTTTCCCGCTGAAGAGGATTTCCCCTTTTACCGTGTAGCCTGCAAACCCCATGATGGCGTTCAAAAGGGTGGTCTTGCCTGAACCATTCGGTCCAAAGATGGCATGGACCTCTCCTTTCTTTAACTGGAGGTCCACCCCCTTGAGGATCTCTTTCTTTCCTACTGATACGTGGAGGTCCTTCACCTCAAGCAGGAATTCATCCTTCATTGTTCCCTCCGTTGACCTTTCTGTTCATCAATTAATTTCAATGTAATTTGCCGTCACGGCACCGTCACCCATGAATCCCGCCAACGGCGAAAAAATCATTGCCTCCCTCTCCCGCCAGCGGGAGAGGGGTGGGGTGAGGGTGGTTGTAAAATAATATAATTTGCCCCCTCACCTGTGTCACAGGGCGACCCCCTACCATTCGGATATTTTTATGGATGGGGTGTCGCAAGGCGACACACATCCCGGCTTTTAAATAAGTCCCGCCCTACTTTGTATAAAAATCTGAATGGCGGGATGTCGCTCCCGCTCTCCAATATAGAAATAAGGATTGCGGGATCCTGAAGCGGGAAGAGCGACAGAGCGGGATGTATCCTCTCCCCCGCGGGGGAGAGGGAAAAAGGATTTTTTAGAAAAACCTTTAAATCAAGTAATTATCCACCGGGGCCGACCTAAAAATTCCATAGTATCATCTTACCCCTGTCGCTTCAACTCCGTCCCCCTTAACTCCGTCCCCCTTAACCTATAGCATTATCCTTTAAACCCCCAGATCAGTGCGCAGGTGGATGAAGTCAAGGATATCGGCGCGGCAGACCAGCCCTTTGATCTTGCCTCCCTCTATGACCGGCACCTGGTGGATCTTGCCGCTGGCCAGCTTGGCGAGGATCTGATTGCCATCCGCCTCCGGAGAGACGGCTGCTAATTGATCCTTAGGGGTCATGATATCCCTGACCTTCGTATCCTGCCTCTTGTCGGGTGGGACGGCCTTGACATCCTCCAGGCAGACGATCCCCGCCAGCTCGCCCGCCTCTGTGACTAAAAAGGATCGTTCCTTCTTCTGGAGGATGTGATCCTCGATCAGCTCCTGCACGGAGATATGGCCATCGATTGTCTCAAAGGCGGTATCCATGAGGTCTTTTGCCCTTACGTCTTTTAGCGTCTCCTTCATGAGGGTATGCCGGTAGCCCCGAACCGCTGCACTATGGATAAACCAACCGATGAGGGCGGTCCAGAGGCCGTCAAATAAAAAGCCCCGCAAGATCTGCGAGATGCCGAAGAAGATAAGGAGAAAGGCAATGACTTGACCTGCGACGGAGGCGATCCTAGTGGCCCGCTTGAGATCCCCTGTCCACTTCCAGACGATGGCCCGCAGAACCCTCCCCCCATCGAGGGGAAATCCGGGGATCATGTTGAACAAGGCGAGGATGCCGTTGATGATGGAGAGATAGCGGGCAATGGCGGCGATGGGCTCGTTGATCCCGTGCATGCCATGCCACACGCCGAAAAAGAAGGCCGCGATGATCAGGCTGGATACGGGCCCTACCAAGGCGATGATGAATTCCTTGGCAGGCGTCCCAGGTTCCTCTGAGATCTCGGCTACCCCCCCAAAGAGAAAGAGGGTGATGCTGCGCACCTCCTCCCCCCTGCTGCGGGCCACCAGGGAGTGGGTCAGCTCATGGGCCAATACCGACGAGAAGAGCAGCAGGCTGGCGATAAGGCCGACGAGCCAGTATTGCTCCTGGGGCCAGCGGGGATACTGACTGGGGAAGTAGTGCCGAGCCAAGGCCCAGGTGACCAAACCGAAGATAAAAATCCAGCTCGAGTCGATCCTGATCTCGATGCCGAATATCGTGAAGATACGCCACGAAGTGCGCATAGTTTCTCTCCTCTGTCCGTCCTAGAGACGGCTCTCCGCCTGGGCCAGTTCCGCCAGGCCCTGGCGGTCCACTATCTTGATGCGGGAGCCCTCCACGTGAATCAAACCTTGTCCGACCAACCGCGTAAGAACGCGCGACAGGGTCTCAGGGATGGTGCCTAAGAGGCTCGCCAATTGATTCTTGGTGATATCCAGTTTGAGGTCCTCGCTGTTTGCTCGCTGCTCGCTCACGTAGAGCAGGTATGCGGCAAGCCTTCCCGGCACCTCTTTGAGAGAGAGGTCCTCGACCAACGCCGTAAATGTGCGCAATCGCCGGGATAAGATCGCCAGCATATTCAAGGCCAGGGAAGGATCTCCTTTAATGAGTTCGATAAAGGCAGCTCGTGGAAAGAAAAAGATCCGGCTTTTCTCGAGCGCCCCGGCATGGGCCGGAAATGGCTGCCCTGCAAAGACCGATGCCTCGCCAAAGGGTTCCCCCTCCTCGAACACATGAAGGATCTGCTCCTTCCCTTCAAGGGAGAGCTTAAAGACCTTTACCTTGCCCGCGATGAGCACATAAAGGCCAATCCCCTCATCCCCCTCGGAAAAGATGATCTGGCCTCGCTTATAGGAACGATCTACCGCTATGCCGGCCAGCTCATCGTATTGCTTCTGTGATAAGCCATCAAAGAGGGGGATGGCTGCAATCTGTTTGCTCATCTCCGCGCTTTGCGGTTCCACAGTAAAAAAATAACATCTCCCCTTGACCTAAGTCAAAGCATATTTCAACCTGTTCTGATAGGGATAAGGCATCACGCTACGCCTCGATAGCGAGGTGGACGGAATGCAAGCTCATGCGCAAAGATAGAGGGAACAGATCCTTGACTTGGGTCAAGGACAGCTGTGGTCATGTGAGGTATAGTGGAGGAAATGATAGCCAAAAAGGAGGAAGCAGATGCAATGTCCGGGACAGGATAGCAGGTTTTGGGGATTAGATGCCATCTTTGATGTGGCGTGTCCCCAGTGCGGCAAGGAGGTGGAGTTCTTTAAGGATGAGCCTACCCGCGCGTGCAAAGAGTGCGGCCTCAAGATCGTAAACCCCAAGATGGATTTCGGCTGCGCCTCGTACTGTCAATTTGCCGAGCAATGCGTGGGAGACCTGCCGGCGGAGCTCCTGGCCCAACGAAAGGACCTCTTTAAGGATCGGGTAGCCGTAGAGATGAAGCGTTATTTCCAGTATGATTTTAAACGAATCGGCCATGCAACCAAGGTGGCCAGATATGCGGAAAGGATCGTCAAACAGGAAGGGGGCGATCCGGCAGTGGTGTTATCAGCAGCCTATCTGCACGATATAGGGATCGCGGAGGCAGAGCGCAAATATGGCAGCGCAGAGGCTCACGATCATCATGAGCAAGAGGGGCCTCCCATTGCCAGGCAGATCCTGGGGAGGCTCAAGGCCCCAACGGCGTTGCTCGATGAGGTATGCGTAATCATCGGCCGCCATCACCATCCCCGGCAGGACGAGACCATCAACTTTAAGGTGGTCTATGATGCCGATCTCATCGTCAACCTGGAGGAAAAACTGAAGGAAGCGTCTGTGGAGACAGGGGATGTGGCCTCTTGTATCGACAGGGAGTTTCTGACCGACGGTGGCCGAGAGCTCGCCAGGAAGGTACTTTTCAGAGAACGTTAATAGATCGCCCAGGCTGTGATAGTGCGATACAGCAGAGAACTGGACACAAGGAGGAGACCATGAACGCCTTACGGAAGATAATCGAGATCAATGAAGGGTTATGCAACGGGTGCGGTCAGTGCGTGCTCGCATGTGCCGAGGGGGCCATCCAGATCATTGACGGCAAGGCCCGGCTGGCAGCTGAGCGATACTGTGACGGACTCGGGGCCTGTTTGGGTGAATGCCCCACCGGCGCCCTCAAGGTCATAGAACGCGAGGCCGAGGAATTTGATGAGGAATCCGTCAAGGCGCATTTAGAGGCGCAAGCGGATAATGCACCAAAGGCAGAGGCAACAATGGCCTGCGGTTGCCCTTCGACGCAGATCCAGTCTTTCGGAGTCCCACCGGTGCGCCATGAGCATACTGAGCCGGAAACCCATGCGAGCTATACATCGGCCCTCTCCCACTGGCCGATCCAGATCAGGTTGGTGCCGCCGACTGCCCCATTTTTGAAGGGTGCTCATCTGCTGGTGGCGGCGGACTGTACGCCGGTGGCCTATCCCCATTTTCACCGGGATTTTCTGGAGGGGAAGGTCGTCATGGTGGGGTGTCCGAAGTTCGACGATGCCCAGGCGTACATCCAGCGCTTTGCCGATATCTTTAAGACGGCCCATATCAAGGATGTCACGGTGGTGGTGATGGAGGTGCCCTGCTGCCAGGGTCTGCCCGTCATCATCAAAAAAGGGATGGAGCTGGCAGGTAAATCAATCCCCCTGGAGCAGATAATCATCAGCACGAGGGGTGAGATCCTGGAGCGGGAGCGATTAGTGGCGTGAGATATGTCGCGGGGTTCATGGCACGTGCTGCGCCCCCTGGAGGGATGGTCCGCAGACACTACCTTGTATGCGGCCAATGTGAAGTGTTTATTGCACGATATTCGTTAATCGCTCTATATCAGCCTTTGCGTCTGCCGCCATCCGCTCAATGAGCTCCTTACAGGTGGGAATATCCTTCACCAGCCCGACGGATTGACCCATCATCATGGGCGCGCGATCGACATTGCCGGATGCCCAAGCCTCTCTCACCCTTTCTCCTGAGATGAGGGGAATCAGCTCCTCCAGGCCGCAGCCCTTTGCCTCAAGGGACAAGACCTCATCAACGACCTTATTTTTAATGGCCCTGCCCTGCAGGCCGATGGATTTGCAGATAAGGGCTGTCTCATATTCGTGTCTTCTGATAAGTTCCTGCTTGATGTTATCGTGCACCTCGCACTCCTGGGTGGCGGCAAAGCGGGTGGCCATCATAACGCCCTGGGCTCCCAGGACGAGCGCTGCTGCCAGGGTGCGGCCGTCGGCAATGCCGCCCACGGTCACAACCGGGATCCGTACTGTCTCGACGATACGCGGCGTCAACACCATAGTGGTCACGTCGTCATTGAGCGGATGACCGCCTTCCTCGATGCCGGCAGCATAGATGCCGTCATAGCCTGCCTTCTCCGCGTGCACCGCATGGCGCACTGATCCCACCTTGTGAAAGAGCTTCACCCCCGCCTTCTTCAGCATTGCCATGTATTCTCGCCCGACTGCCTTGTCAAGCGGTGTTCCCGATATCTCCAGCCCCGCTACCTTTTCCTCCGCGCAGATCCGCAGATACATCTTGTGGTGCTCAGGCGTGATATGCACCGACGGCAGGATAGTCACGTTGGCCATGAAGGGCATGTCGGTGAGCTTCCTCGTCTCCCTGATTGCTCCCCGGAATTCATCCTCAGTGGAGTAGTTCCCGGCGGTAAGGTTTCCCATGCCGCCTGCGTTCGACACAGCCGCACAAAGCCTCGGTTTGCAGAGCCACATCATGGCGCCGCATATAATAGGATACTTGATTCCAAACATCTCGGTAATGGCGGTTTTCATTTTCGGTAATCCTTATTGCTAGAGTTTGTGATCTGATCAGTCTCTCGGCTGATGGATCTCTATCGAGCCTTCTTATCGGGAAGGGGGATCAGCAGCGAGCCTTTGGTAATCTTGTACCTATGCCTTCTCCACATCACGGTACGGCTGAAGAACGGTACAAACCAGATAAAGCCTACGATGATATCCTTGATGGGCGATAAGAGATAATGAAAGAAGCGATGCGCCGATCGTATCCTCTTGCCCAACAAGTAATCTCCCAGTATCTTTACGATCCACACCGCAGCGGCTAAGGAGATGGCATGGGCTGTTGGTCCAACTATGACGAGCGCGAGGTATGATATGAATACGGCGTTGCTCAGAATCTCAGAGATGTATCCGATCCCTGCGATCTTGCTCCGCAGCTTCCCCCATCGTGCGTGCCTCTTGATAAATTGTTTAAAGGTTCGATAGTGATTGACCGCATTGATGACATGGCCCGAGGTGACAACCCGCGTGCCTTTTTTGTGCATCAAATCCCCAATCACATAGTCCTCGGCAAGGACGTTCCGCACGGCCCCAAACCCTCCGATCTCCTCAAATGCCTTCTTTCTCATCAACATAGATTTGCCGACGACGGTGGGCATCTTGAAAAACCCGTTCAGAAGGGCAACATGCCCGATAACAAAAGAGTTGAGATGTAGATTTTCCAGCAGAGAGCCGAAGGTCCGACTGCCTATGCCTCGTATGAGGTTGCTTACCAGCCCGACGTTCGGATCTTCCATCGGCTTTATGATCTCCCTGAGATAATCATGAGCTACCCTGACATCGCTATCGCTGATCAGAAAATACTGGAATTGAGATGCCTCATAGGCGGCAATGAGGTTATCGACCTTCGGATTCAAGGCATAGTCCCTTTGTTTCAGGACGATGGAGATCTTTTTGTGGGGGTACAGCTTCTTTATGTCTCGCGCCAGTTTGAGGGCAGGATCATTCTTTTCTTCGAGGGCGAATATGATCTCATAGTCCGGGTATGCCTGGTTGCAGAAGCTGGTGAGATTATCAGATAGGTCGTCATCCAGCCCCTTGAGAGGTTTCAAGATCGATACGGGGGGGCAGAATCCCGTCTGCGATGACGAAGGGGTTACCGTGCCCCTGCCCCTCGGGCTGTCCTTATCTCCGATCAAAAAATAAGATTCCGGCAGGACTCCGTCTTTGGGGATGACGGATCGAATGGCGAGGTTTTGTAGCACTATGTCGACAATCCCGATTGTTACCAGGCCCGCAAAGATGAAGAATAGTGCCATGATGCGTTTTATTGTAGCTTCTCAAGAGGCTTATGGCAATATCTTTGTTTCCCAATAAACTAGGGGAGAAAAGTCTTGCAGCCCGTTAGGCAGAGATGCGGGATCTGAAGGCGTATATCCTGTCGGCAAGGAGATGATAGTTTACTTTTTCATCTGATCTCTGCTATTTTATGCTCAAAGACAAACAAGGAGGGCTATCATGGCTCGTAAGGTTTACATAGATGAAGATGAGTGCATCGGCTGCGGTACCTGCGAGGAGATCTGCCCGGAGGTCTTTAAACTCAACGAAGAGACGGAGAAAGCGGAGGTCATTGATCCGGCGGGGGCCCCTGAAGACAAGATTGGGGAGGCAATAGAGGCCTGCCCGGTTGAATGTATCCATTGGGAGGAGTGAGGGACTGTGCGTCATCGTTCAACGGCCTGGCACCTTTTGGGTGCAGGTTCGTGTGCAAGGGGATATTTCCGCCTGAGGCCGGTGATAACTCAGGACGATATACTGGTAGCACTGCCTCGTAGATTCCCATCTCGTGGCGTCCATCTCGCTGTCTAAGAATCTGTACCTCGCGGTGAAGAAAGGAAGGAACGTGGGAGCAGGCATTCTCATAGGCTACTTCGCAAAACAGGATGCAGCTCGCAGGGCCCTCAAGGAGCTGCAGCGGAGGGGTTCCCGCCGCGTTGCCTTGGTGAGCAAGACCGCGGATGGACATATTCAAACGCGGGACCCCTTCCTGCGGCGCCAGGCCTTCGGGGTGACTGCGGCTTTCATCCTTTGCGGCGTCATCGCCGAGGCTGCCGCCATGAGCCTTCAGTGGCCGGTGCCGATTCCAATCGGAAACCTTTCTGCCTTGCTTCCGGGCCTGGCAGGTGGATTCGCCGGCATCCTGTTTAGTTTGGCTTGGATACGACGATCGAGGTTCGGCGTCGAACGAAGGCTGCTCGAGGAGCATGCGCGCTGGTTGGTATCCGAGGAGACCGTCCTGATTCTCCGGGCGCCGATCAACAAATTAACCTCCCCGATGGCAGTGCTGAGGGAAAGCGACGAGATCCCGCCCGCCATATTCTTCCTCCATCCGAAGCGAAAAAAACTCGTCAGAGAGGCGGAGAGTCGCGAGGGCCCTCTCTCGGAGGCACAGATCCAGGAGTATGCCGAGCGTCTCGCCAAGGACCATCAGGTGGGCCCGAATCCCCGGCGGAACGTTAAACTGCTCAAGCGGCTCGAACAGACCGGGCGATGGATCCATCGCGTTTGTCTGGATCTGTCCGAAGCGACGCGACAGGGGCAAAGCACGTCCCCAACTGCCGAGTGGCTCCTCGACAACGAGTACATCATCGAGAGTAACGTGCGCGAAGTGCGGTTGAACCTTCCCCGGCGCTATTACCAGGAACTGCCGGTACTAACCAACGGCACCTACCGGGGTCTGCCGCGCATTTACGGCCTCGCCAAGGAACTCGTTTCTTATACGGACATGCGTCTGGATAAGGAGAACATCCTGGCGTTCATCGAGGCCTATCAATCTGTGGGTGCGTTGTCGGTTGGCGAACTCTGGGCTGTCCCCCAGATGCTGCGCACGGCATTGATCGAAGGCGTCTTGCATCTTGCCGAAAGGGCCCTGACGGAGCTGCGCGAGCGTGAGATTGCCGACTTCTGGGCAAACAGGCTCATTACGGCCAATCGGCGAGACCCTAATCAGCTCTTCTTGATCCTTTCCATCCTTGCCGAACTTGCCGAATCGCAACCCAAGCCGAGCCCCCATTTCAGTCTTCAACTGATCGATAACCTCTATGACCATGAATCCGCGCTCGTGCCGGTGCGCAGCTGGCTCGAGGGCACATTCCGGAAATCCCTGGCTGAGATCAACCTGCGTGAGCAGAACCGCCAGACGAAGGATCTGATATCGATCGGGAATGCGTTCACCAGCTTGCGACATCTCGCCTTGTTGGATTGGAGAAAGATCTTCGAAAAGCTCAGCTGCGTGGAGCGGTTGCTTCGGCGGGATCCATCGGGCGTCTACCCCGAGATGGATTTCGACACGCGCGATCGGTATCGTCAGGCGATTGAAGAACTTGCCCGCAGGTCGGGCCGGACGGAGGAACACGTTGCGCAACACGCCCTGAAGCTCGCGACGCAAGCCGTCCATGAAGCGGCGAAGGATGAGCGGCAGATCCATGTCGGGACGTACCTGGTTGGTGCAGGAAGACGAGAGCTGGCACAGCTCATACAATGCCGCGAGGGGTTCCGCTTCCGGGCCTTGCAATGGGTCTACCGCCATCATTGTGCCGTGTATATTCTTGGGCTCAGCTTTTTCGCCGCCGTCTTTTTATTCCTCATCGTCTTGCTTGGCCTGCGCGGACAGACACCCGGGATCAGGATCTTGATCGTCCTCCTCCTGTTGATCCCTGCCAGCCAGCTCTCGCTCGAGGTGGTGAATTACCTGGTCACGCGGCTGCTGCCGCCGCGCGCGCTGCCGAAGATGGATTTCGAGAAATCAGGTGTTCCTGATGAATTTCGCACGCTCGTCGTCGTTCCCATGTTGCTGCATGATGCGGAAACGATCATGGCCGAGACAGACAAGCTCGAAATCCGCTATCTCGCCAATAAAGGGGACAATCTGCTCTTTGGCCTCTTCTCTGATTATACGGATTCGCAGCACGCACATGCTGAGGAGGACGAACACCTGCTCAAAGCGGCGATCGAAGGCATCGAAGCCCTCAATCATCGGTATGGCGGTGAGCGTTTTTTCCTGTTCCATAGGGAGCGAAGATGGAGTGAATCCGAGGGAAAGTTTATCGGTTGGGAGCGCAAACGCGGGAAGCTAGAAGACCTTAATCGTCTGCTCGATGGAACGCGGCCTGAAGATGCCGGGCGGCTGGTGTACGTCGGAGACCCTGATCATCTTTCCAATGTAAGGTTCGTCCTCACGTTGGATACCGACACGCAGCTGCCTCTCGGCACCGCTCGCAGGATGATCGAGACCCTGGCACACCCGCTCAACCGGCCGCGCTTCGATGCCGCAGGTAGAATCCTCTCCGGCTCTTACACCATCATTCAACCGCGCGTGAGCCCTTCCCTGCCGAGCACGAGTGCCTCGCCTTTCAGCCGTCTCTTCGCAGACGCGGTCGGCGTTGACCCCTATACCAGGGCTGTCTCCGATGTCAATCAGGATCTCGCCGGTGAAGGCTCCTACCATGGCAAAGGCATCTATGATGTGCGCGCCTTCAGTCACGTGCTGTCCGGGAGGTTTCCTGAAGAGCGGTTGCTGAGCCATGACTTGATTGAAGGCGCTCACGTCCGCGTGGGTCTGGCCAGTGATATCGAGCTGTATGATGAGTTCCCGCAGGATTACCTGAGCTACACCGGCCGACGGCATCGTTGGATTCGCGGTGATTGGCAAATTGCGGATTGGATTTTGCCGCGGGTTCCCCAGGCCGGAGGACACCGGGGGCCAAACCCGCTCTCCTGGTTCGACCGCTGGAAGATCTTCGACAACCTGCGCCGGAGCCTGATACCCACGATCAGCCTGGGCTTGCTCATAGCCTCCTGGTTGACGTCTCCTCAGATCGGGTGGATCGCGAGCCTTGTGGTCGCCCTGCAGCTGCTCTTCCGTCCTTTGGTGCAACCCATCACATGGGCGACTACCAATCGGGGGCAAAAGAGCTTCTCCTTCTCAAAGGTGGCGCACGACCTGCTGCGGGCAATTGTCGAAGCTGCACTGCTTCCGCACCAAGCCTGGCTCGCTCTGGATGCCATTCTGCGGGTCTGGTATCGCCGTCTCATCTCTCATCGGGGATTGCTTGAGTGGACTTCGGCCCAGGCGATGCATGGGAATGCCCCGGATCGAGTGCGAATGTTCGTGATATTGCTGGGCCTGGCGAGCATCTTCAGCGGGCTCGTAGGGTGGTCCGTACGGTTCTGGATGCCGGCGAACCTTTTGGTAGCAGGTCCCTGGCTCGTATTGTGGTGCCTATCCCCTCTGGTCGGTTGGCTTTTGACCCTGAAGCCACGGGAGAAGCAACAACAACTCCTGCTTGCTAAAAAGGATCTGCAGTTCCTTAGGGAGGTTGCGCGACGAACCTGGCGCTATTTCGCTGATTTTGTCGGGGATGACACCTCGTGGCTTCCGCCGGACAATTATCAGGTCTCCCATAAGCATCAACTGGCAATGCGTACCAGTCCCACCAATATTGGCTTCTGGATGCTCAGTGCGCTCGCCGCCCATGATTTCGGGTATCTGACGGTGGATCAGGTCGTCGACAAGCTGACGCATACCATGGAGACGATCGGTAAACTTGAGCGCTATAAAGGTCATCTGCTGAATTGGTACGATATTGAAACCCTGACCCCTCTCGAACCCCGCTACGTATCCATGGTGGACAGCGGAAATCTGCTTGGTTCTTTATGGGCCCTGGAGCATGGTCTTGACGATATGATGCGGGGACCCATCCTGGATGCGAAGGCCTTTGCCGGCCTGCGGGACACCGGCGCGACCTTGAAACGGATCGCCGCACAGGAAGGTATTTCCGGTTTGGATACCCGCCGCCTCGATGAACTGATACACGCGTGCGATGACCCGCCGGATCGCATCGCCGACGCGCTGCGTCTGCTGCGGCGGGTAGAAGGCAGCGTAAAAGTTCTTTACCATAGGAGACGTAAGTTCACCGAAGGTGAAGCCGGCGCGGACTATTGGGCCGGGCAGTTGCAGAAAGAGGTATCGGCCTGGCTCAGGATGACGGATCGTTACCTCGCCTGGATCGAAATCATCGATGAAAAAACGGAAGAGGAGATCGCCTTGCTGGGCCGGGATGTCTTGCGCTCGTTGCGCGAGAATCTACAGCATGCACCGTCGCTTCGCGATCTCGCCAACGGGCATATAGGCTGTATACAGACCCTGCAGTCGATCCGGGACGGGTCCCCCCTCTTTGAGTGGATTGACCGCCTTATGCAGGCCTTCGCAAACGCGAAATCGTTGGCCGGTGAAATGCTCGCTTTGGGCGAGCAATGCATCCAAAACGGACGCGAGTTATCAGAAGCGATCGATATGCGCTTCTTGTATGACCTCGAACGACGGTTGTTCGCCGTCGGCTATAACGTTTCCGAAGGCCGCTTGGATAGCGCCTATTACGATCTCCTGGCGAGCGAGGCGCGGCTCGGGAGTTTCGTCGCCATCGCTCGAGGCGATGCCCCCGTCGAGCATTGGTTCTCTATGAGTCGGCCGTACGGATCAATCAATCGGCGCCGGGTGCTGCTCAGCTGGACAGGAAGCATGTTCGAATATCTAATGCCGCTGATTTTACAAAAATCGTATTGGAACTCACTCCTGGATAAAGCGACGAGGGAAGCCGTGGCGATCCACATCGCCTACGGCCGCAAGCGCCATGTGCCGTGGGGGATCTCGGAGTCTGCCTTTGGAGATCTGGACATCAACAAAACGTATCAATACAAGGCCTTTGGTGTGCCGGAGCTCGGATTAAAACGCGGCTTGGAGGAGGAGGTCGTCGTAGCGCCCTATGCCACTCTTCTGGCAATGAACATAGCGCCGAGAGAGACCGTGCAGAATCTGAAACGCCTAGCTAAGTTGGGGCTTTTGAACGATTACGGCTATTACGAAGCGATGGACTTCAGCCGGCAGCCGCGTCGCTCGGGCGAGCGCGGGGTGATGGTACGAGCGTATATGACTAATCATCAAGGCATGGGCTTCCTGTCGCTAACCAACTTCCTCCATGGCAATCTTATCCAGCGCCGTTTCTATGCCGATGCGCGCGTGCGTGCGGTCGAGCCGTTGCTCCACGAACGCATCCCGATTCTACCTCCGCTGCACCATATCTTCACGCGTGAGGGAGTGCCTTCCGTGATGGACGCCGGAGAAGTAGCGCCGTCGGTGAGTAAGTTCGATACGCCCCATACCAGTATACCCATGACCCAATTGCTTTCGAATGGTCGTTATTCCCTGATGCTCACGAACGCCGGCGGCGGATACAGTCAATGGGACACATTTGAGATCACACGGTGGAGGTCGGATCGGACTCGGGATCTGTGGGGCACTTTCTGCTATATCCATGAAGCCGATCCTGATCGATTGTGGTCCACCACGTATCACCCAACCGGCGGGAAGGTCGAGGGGTATTCCGCCAATTTTGCGCTCGACCGTGCCATGTTCCGGCGCACTGAGAACGATATTCAGACCGAAACCGAAGTCATCGTCTCGCCGGAAGATGACGTTGATATCCGTCGGATCACGTTGGTCAACCGGTCAATGCGTACCCGCCGCCTCGAGCTCACAAGCTACGTTGAACTCTCCATGGCGCCGCACAACGCGGACCGACAGCATCCGGCCTTCATGAAGTTGTTCATACAGACCGAAGCAGTTCCTGAACATCAAGCCTTGCTTGCCTATCGCAGACCACGCGGAGAAAACGACCCGCCCATCTATGTTGCGCACCGCTTTATGCTTGAGCAAGCCGAGGATGAAGCATTGCAATTCGAGACCGACCGGCGCCGATTCATCGGACGCGGACGGACGCTCGCAAATCCTATGGGGGTATTTCTCAAGCTCGGGAACAGCCAGGGCTTTGTCCTCGATCCGATCCTCAGTCTGCGGCAGAGCGTGGTTCTCGGACCGGGCCAGCGTGTCCATGGTTCCTTTGTTGTCGCCGCCGGGGAAACGCGCCAGCAGGTCTTGAAAATGATGGGTAAGTACAGTGATCCCCATGCGATCGAACGGGCGATGGATTTCGCCCAGGCTTCTGCCTATCTCGAGTTGCGGTTACTGCACATCCAGCCTGACGAGGCCCGCCGCTTCCAGCAGCTGGCAAGCCACGTGCTGTTTCCCAACCCCCTCCTACGCCCTCCCGCCGAAGGCATTGAGGAGAATCACAAAGGACAAGCCGCGTTGTGGCCTTATGGAATCTCGGGCGATTTACCTATTGCCCTGGTAACCATCGGCGAGGCGCAAGACATCACCCTGGTCCGTCAAATACTCCAGGCACATGCCTATTGGCGGAATCATGGGTTGATGGCAGACCTTGTGATCCTCAACGAGGAAGCGAGCGGCTATGAGCAGCCGCTGCGCGAACGACTCGATCGCCTGATCCAGACGCATGCGATGCACACGGGGATCGATCAGCCTGGTGGTGTCTATGTGCGCAACGCCGATCTTATGCCGGAGGAAGACGTGAAACTGCTCAGGACGGCGGCGAGTGTGGTGCTGGTGGCGGCCCGTGGCACCTTGCCCCAACAATTAAGTATGCCGCCAGAGGCTCCCGATCTGCCGGAACCCATGGTCAAGAAGCGTGCCCCGCAGGAGCCTTCGCCAGCACTGCCCTTCCTGGAACTACCCTACTTCAATGGCCTGGGGGGATTTACGCAGGACGGGCGTGAATACGTGATCTATCTCGGTCCCGACACCCACACGCCGGCACCCTGGGTAAACATTATCGCTAACCCGAGCTTCGGAACAGTGCTCAGCGAGACAGGGTCTGGCTTTACCTGGTATGGCAACAGCCAGCGCAATCGCCTTACGCAGTGGTCGAACGACCCCGTGATGGATCCACCGGCTGAGGCGTTGTACATCCGGGATGAGGAGAGCGGTGTCTACTGGACGCCGACCCCGGCGCCGATCCGTGAAAAGACCCCCTATCGGACACGGCACGGGGCGGGGTACACGGTATTCGAGCATAATAGCAATGGGATCGAGCAGGAGCTCCTGGTCTTCGTTCCCATAGACGAACACGGGGGAGAGCCGATCAAACTGCAGCGGCTGCGGTTGAGAAACGACTCCGCCCGGCATCGCGCACTGTCGGTTACGTATTACGTAGAGTGGACACTGGGGGAGAACCGTGAGTCTTCCCAGATGCACGTCGTGACCACCTGGGATGACGAAGCTCAGGCCCTGCTTGCCAGAAACCGTTACCACCCCGAGTATGGGGATCGGGTGGCCTTCGCGGCCATCAGCCCTCCTGCAGAGTCGTACAACGGCGACCGCACATCCTTCCTGGGACGCAATCGCTCGATGGGGAACCCTGCCGCGATGGAGCGGATCAGGCTTTCGCGGCGGACGGGAGCGGGATTGGATCCATGCGCCGCGCTGCAGGTCAGGGTCGCACTGGCTCCCGGTGAGAAGGCTGAGATCACGTGCGTGGTGGGCCAGGCCGGATCAGTGGAGGAGGTCCATACGCTGGTTCAAACCTACCGGGAAGGATTGGCGTTCGAGACAACATGGGGCCGCACGAAAGCATGGTGGGATAATCTGTTGGGTACGATCGAAGTCCATACCCCCGATCTCGCAGCGGACTTCCTGATCAACCGTTGGCTTCTGTACCAAAGTCTGAGCTGCCGGATCTGGGGGCGTTCCGCCTTTTACCAGCCCGGCGGCGCGTTTGGCTTCCGCGATCAATTGCAGGACGTCATGGCTTTCCTCTACACGAATCCCGAGCTGGCGCGAGAGCACATCCTGCTTGCGGCGAGCCGCCAGTTCAAGGAAGGCGATGTTCAGCACTGGTGGCATCCACCGAACGGCGCAGGTATCCGCTCGCGGATCTCCGATGATCCCCTGTGGCTTCCCTACGTCGTCGCTCACTACATCAGGATCACCGGTGATGTGGGCATCCTGCACACGACGGTTCCCTTCCTCAACGCTCCTCTGCTGGAAGCAGATCAGCGCGAAGCCTTCTCCACACCGGAGATCGCGCTGGAGCGCGGCACGCTGTTTGAGCACTGCGAGCGTGCAGTCTCGCGCGGGCTGACTGTTGGACCCACCGGGTTGCCCCTGATGGGGACAGGGGACTGGAACGATGGGATGAACCTCGTGGGTGCCGTGGGCAGGGGGGAAAGCGTGTGGCTGGCGTGGTTTCTGGTGGATGTGCTTCAGGGCATGGTCGAGCTGTCTGACCTGCTGGATCGGCCGGATCTGCGTAAGACCTATCAGCAAGAAAGGAAGGCGCTGATTAAGCGTGTCGAACGAGCAGCCTGGGATGGGGAATGGTATCTGCGGGCGACCTTCGACGATGGCACACCGCTTGGCTCTTCGGCGAATGAAGAGGCGAAGATTGATTCCCTGCCCCAATCCTGGGCGTGTCTGAGCGGCGGCGCCGACACGGATCGTGCAAAGAGGGCCTTGGAATCGGCGTGGAGACATCTTGTTCGCGAGGATGAAGGTCTCGTGCTGCTCCTCGAACCTCCTTTCGACAAAGCGGAGCCGTCACCCGGCTACATCAAGGGGTACCCGCCGGGGGTGCGCGAGAACGGAGGCCAGTACACGCACGCCGCCCTGTGGTTCGCCATGGCCATGGCACGTCACGGGGATGGTGAGCGTGCGGTGAAAATGATGCGCATGCTCAACCCGATCGAGCAGGCGCGTGATCCGCAAACCGTCTGGCGCTACGGGATCGAGCCCTACGTGATCGCCGCTGATGTGTACCGGTTGCCTGGGAGGATCGGTCACGGTGGTTGGTCGTGGTATACGGGTGCCGCGGCGTGGATGTACCGAGCCTGGGTTGAAGAGATCCTGGGCTTGCAGGTGAGGGGGAACCGCATGCAGGTAAATCCGGTCATCCCCGGATGGTGGGAGGGTTTCAGCCTGCGCTATCGTCACGGTGAAGCGATATACGAGATCAGGGTTGAGAACCCGGAAGGCCGTGAGCGAGGCGTTGCGTGGGTGGAGCTGGACGGTCGGCGCGTTCGGGATGGGGTGATCCCGCTGGATCGGGACCTGGTCAAACATCGGGTACTCGTACACATGGGGAAGGGGTAGTGTGCTTGAGCCATCTTTCAATGCCTGCCATCTGGCTCCGCCAAGAAATAAGGCGCTACATCTGAATAGAGAGGGAATCGCCGTATCGTGTGGAGCTTGCTTGTCTCGACAGTAGTGGTCGCACTCGCCGAAATGGGAGACAAAACCCAATTGCTGTCTTTCGTGCTCGCGGCCAGGCTCAAGCAAAAGGGTGCCATTGTCCTCGGAATTCTCGTAGCTACGCTCGCTAACCACTTCCTGGCTGGCTACGCAGGTATGTTCCTGTCGACGCTTGTGTCGCCGGAGATACTCAGGTGGAGTATCGCACTCGCCTTTCTTGCCTTTGGTGTCTGGACCCTTAAGCCGGATACTTTCGCGCAAAAGCGGGAACTCGGCAAGCAGGGGGTGTTCCTCACGACCGTGGTAGCCTTCTTCCTCGTGGAAATGGGGGACAAGACGCAGCTCGCCACCGTTGCCCTCGCGGCCCGGTATCATACCCTCGTAACCGTCGTCCTGGGAACGACGCTCGGCATGATGATAGCAAACGTCCCGGCTGTGTGGCTCGGTGAAACTCTTGCGCGCCGAGTGAACATGCGGTTGCTCCGCTGGCTGGCCGCCGCTCTCTTCTTCCTGTTGGCAATCCTGACAATCGTGGCGAGCGGGAAAGGAGACAAAATACTTTTCTTAGGATGAAATATATGGGCGGGAACACGAATAAAAAATAGCTTATCACCTTTTTATGCCTCATAACCTTGCGAAGGATTATCTAAAAGGAGGATTATCATGAACGCAAGACTGTTTCGAGCCATGCTTGTAGTATTGATCATCTTTTTTGTCTGTCCTGCCTTGGTTTTTGCGCAGGATCTCAAGCCGATTAAGTTATTGGCACCACAAACGAACGGTGGCCGCCCCCTCATGCAGGTGTTGAAGGATAGAAAATCCTCCCGCGACTTCAGTAGCAGGGAGTTGCCCCTCCAGGTGCTTTCCAATATGCTTTGGGCGGCATACGGGGTAAATCGCGCGGACTCGGGAAAGCGTACTGCGCCGTCTGCGGTCAATTGGCAGGAAATCGATATCTACGTCGCTACTGCCCACGGCCTTTACCTTTATGATGCGAAGGCACACACGCTGCAACCGGTTCTGTCGGAAGACATGCGGTCTATGACAGGGCGCCAGTCGTTTGTGCAAGAGGTGCCGGCGAACCTTATTTATGTAGCGGATCAAGCAAGGATGGGCAATGTGACCCCTGAGGAAAAGGTCTTTTATTCAACTGCTGACACGGGCTTCATTAGCCAGAATGTTTACCTGTACTGTGCCTCCGAAGGACTGGCGACTGTTGTACGCGGCTTAATCGACCGACCAGCCCTGGAGAAGGCGATGAGGCTGAGACCGGAGCAGAAGGTGATCCTCGCACAATCAGTGGGTTATCCGAAAAAGTAGCCTGTCCCCTTTTATTCTAGAGGAGAAAACGAAACATGGACATCAGGTTCTATCATATTGATGCCTTCGCAGACCGGGTCTTTGCCGGAAATCCGGCAGGTGTCTGCTTTCTGGACGCCTGGATAGAAGACGCGATACTCCAGTCCATCGCTGCAGAGAACAATCTGCCGGAAACAGCCTTTCTGGTGCAGGCAGGCAATCACTATGATCTGCGATGGTTCACGCCCAAGGTGGAGATAGACCTCTGTGGGCATGGGACACTCGCAAGCGCCTTTGCCTTATTTGAGTATGTAAATCCAAAGGCTCGGCAGGTGGAGTTCCAGACAAAAAGCGGAAGATTGACGGTTGAGCGCCAAGGGGATCTGCTCATGATGGATTTTCCAACGAGGCGGCCTGAACCCTGCCAGCCGCCGGACCACATCGACGAGATATTGGGCATCCCTCCTGCTCAGACTCTCCGCGCGAGAGACCTGCTGGTTGTGTATGAGAAAGAGGAACAAGTCCGCAGGCTCAAGCCCGATTTGGGAAGGGTGGCAGCCCTGGATTGCTTCGGCGTCATCGTCACTGCGCCCGGCAAGAAGAGCGATTTCGTCTCGCGGTTTTTCGCTCCAGGCGCAGGTATCCCGGAGGATCCCGTAACCGGTTCCGCTCACTGCACGCTGATTCCTTACTGGTCTGATCGCCTCGGCAAGAAGGAGCTGCATGCCTTTCAGCTCTCAGAGCGCGGCGGCGAATTGTTCTGTATCGACAGAGGTGAACGGGTGGCTATCGGAGGTAGAGCAGTCATGTACCAATCGGGAACTATAAGGGTATGACGTGTTGAACAAGCCAGCGCATTGGACTGTCAATGCATTGCGCATCATGGCTCCTGTGGTCAACGCCGTTAAAAAGGAAATACAATGAAAGATTTTCCGGCATTTATGAAAAATTCTAAAAACAAAATTTCTTCACAATCACAATATAGTAAGGGTATTCAAGGGTATGTTTATGACGGAGCGGATGGGAGTCAAATGGCATTTTGGACGCATGAAATAGATGGAATATCTAAAGAACATGTGCATGATTATGATGAATATTTTGTGATCGTTCAGGGAAAATATACCTTAATCATTGGCGGCAAGAAAATCCCTATGGGTGTTGGTCAAGAATATTTTATCCCGAAAGGATTAGCTCACGCAGGTGAATATATTGCAGGCACCAGAACGATACATGCTTTTGGAGGAAAGAGAGTCAAAAGAGAAATTGAGGAATAAACGTAATGTGAAAGATTATAACCATTGTATGCAGCCGAGCCACCTCTCAAACTCGTCGTTTTAGATGGAGAGAAATTATGAATATCAATATCCGATCAGCCAGACCAGATGATGCACCATTCCTTGCATGGGTAATGCTTACTGCAGCACGGTCGCATCTTACGTATGGGATTTGGGACCATTATGTAGGAGGGACAGAGCAAGATTGTCTCTCTTTTCTTAGTCTCGTTGCCACGACGCAAAAACCTCATTTGTTTCACTATTCTACTTTTATTGTGGCAGCAATAAATGGGCAAAAGGTCGGTGCGTTAAGCGGCTATGATCCAGAGGTATTAGGGATGAAGGCATTCATGCAGGCCCTTCCGGAGGTTTTTCAAAAGGCAGGGTGGTCCAGGGATGAACAAAAGGCTGCCGTCGAGCGCTATCTCCCCTGGATGACCTGTATGCCTGATGATGCCGAAGGGGCATGGATCGTGGAGAGTGTTGCAGCCCGCCCAGAGTATAGAAGGAAGGGTGTGGTGAGCAGTCTACTTGATGAAGTGCTTGAGAGAGGCAGGGAGAGTGGGCATAAACTTGCACAGATAGGTGTTCTCATCAATAATACACCTGCTCGGCGTGCCTATGAGAAAAGCGGATTTAAATTTGATAGTGAAAAAAGAGATCAAAATTTCGAGGCAATCTTTGGCACCCCTGGCATAACGAGGCTTCTGCTTGATCTATGATTATATATAAAGGAAAAGATATGCTGCCGAAATTAGAAAAGTATGTAGGGTTGGCAAAATCGCTCAAGACGGTGAATGCAAGGATGATATCACCTCAGGATATCTACTTTGACATTCGAGCGATATTGAAGTGCCGATGGGGATGTGAGGATTTCTTGCTGAATAACATGAGATGCAGCACAAGAGATACTACCTATCAAGAACGAGTCGAAATGGTTAAGAGTTATAACAATATCCTCTTAGTTCATTCGCACAATGCGAGGGAATTGAGTGTCGCAGTCCTGGAAATTGAAAGAACAGCTTTCCTTGACGGCTACTATTTCGCTTGTGCAATCAGGACCTGTAATCTTTGTAAGGTTTGTGCTGCTCAACAAGGAAATCCTTGCCCAAGCCCGGAGAAGGTAAGACCGTGCGATCAGAGTTTCGGCATTGACGTATACAAGACAGCACGCAATCTGGGACTACCATGTGAGGTGCTTCAAAAAGAAGGTGATATCCAAAACCGCTACGGCTTTGTCCTGCTTGATTGAGTGGGGCAAGAAAAGGGGATAGGCTTTTTTAAAAGTAGCCTGTCCCCTTTTTTATTTCTTTAGTTTCTCCAGCGCCTTGACGAGGTCATCGAGGGGTGGTCTCTTATTGATATCGTGGATATCGATATAACGGATGATCCCCTTTTTATCGATGACAAAGAGGGCCCGCTCTGATGTTCCATCAGAGCGCAATATGCCGTATTTATCCGCCACTGCCCCGTGGGTCCAAAAGTCGGAGAGCACCGGAAACCAGAGCTTCCCCATCTGATGCGTCCACGCAAAGAGCGTGGGGATATTGTCCACGGTAATCCCGATCAGTTGCGCGTCATAGCGGTCAAAGATTGTCTTTGCGATATTGTATCCCGGCCACTGTTCTGAGCACACCGGCGTCCAGGCTGCCGGGACAAAGGAGATGACCACGTTCTTTTTCCCGCGGTACCGGGTGAGTGAGACCTTTCCCCCGGAGACGGCGGGGAGGGTGAAGTCAGGGGCCTTGTCCCCGACCTTGAGCTTGGGCACACTGTCGATAGACTTCAGTTTCCCTACCTCGTAGACATTCTCCTTTAACGTATCCGCAAGGCCATAGGCCGCGGCCACAAAGCACGAGACAATAATCGCGCCCATAACGAGTGCACAGTAGATCCTTTTTCTCTGCAGCATGGTTTGGCCCTCCTTATAGCCCTGATGAGGTAACTACTTGTTTGAGGAATTGAGCGGCGTCTGGGAAACCGCCTTTATTGGTATGAAAAACGTTCAGTGACCCATCTGCGTTTCTCTTTGCGCAGATGAAGAATGGTGTCCTCACTTGGCCAACTGCCTTATGGATGGAATAGTCCTCGTCAGGAAACAGGGGAAAGCTGACCTCGTAGCCTTTCTTGAATACCTCAACCTCAAGTGGGGTATTCCCCGCTCCAATCCCTATCATCTTGATCTTCCCCTTCAGGTTTGGATCCTTGTTTATCAGCCGATAGAGCTCATTGACCCGCGGTGCTTCCCTCTGACAGTTGCTGCAGTACATATTGAAGATCTCGATGATTACCACTTGGGCCTTGATCTGCGATACGGCAAACGATCCTTCTCCTGAAAGCCCCAGGTAGTTTTTGGCGCCGGGGGTTTCAGGAACGGGAAGCTTGATAGCAGGTAGAGCATCCCCCCTGGCCAGCGGTTTTTCAGCTGCCAGGGGTGCACTATTAAGAACACAAAGCCATACGGCAAGAACCGCGAAGAACATCATGGTTTTCTTCATCATATATCCATCCTCCCTTATAATTAAATATGTTTATAGTATTATCATTATCATACCGACAATCAAGATCACCGCAAGACCTATTCATGACACGCTCACCCTCGAGGCCACCCCACGGCGGCCATGTAGATAACGGTTTCTTCGAGACCATCGATCCCTATGATGCTGTTTGCCCTATCGTCAAAAAAAGCCCCGATTGCGCAGACCCCCAGCCCGAGGGCGCCGGCAGACAGGTAGAGATTCTCCCCTATGTGGCCTGCATCAAGGTAGATGTACCGATAGGCCCTCTGGCGGTATTTCCACCTGCACCGTTGCACTACGGCGGTCCAGATGAAGGTCATTTGGGCCTCCATCACGATCGTTTGGCCGAGGGCAGCTTCGGCCACATCCCGTGCCAGATCGCCCTTTTTCAGGAACTCGAGGTCGAAGGTATGGGGCCTGAAGTGATAGATGCCCGGCTCGATCCCCTCAACCGCCCTTACAAAAAGGTAGGTTTCGACCGGATAGAGCCCCCCGGCTGAGGGCGCTGTTCTGAAGAGGAACTCTCCATATCTTGCCGTGACGCCCTGCGTTGCCCAGAGCAGGGCGGAGAGCTTTTCAGAAGTCAGGGCTCGTCCTGCGTCATATTCCCTTCTCGATCTGCGGCTATAGAGGAGCCGCCAGAGGTTGGGGTCCCCCGTGAGATCGGGCTCAGGAAGGGGGATAATCGCCAAAGGGGCCTCGTAGTTTTTAAATGGCTCGGGCTGCCTGCTCCGATCGAGGGTATGACCCGCCATGTTGTCCGGGTCGTATTTGGTCCCCTGTTGAAACCGTTCTCCGATCCCCGCTCTTCCCCCGTCTTTGGCGCCTCTGGGAGGGTTCATCTCTCCTCCTTCAACAATGCCAGCATCTGGCGTGCTTCCGTTGCTGGAAGCTCGCATCTAAAGTTCCTGCACACATATGCCGTGGCCTTGTTATCGAGATTGGAAAGGCCTGTGGTAAATCCAGCCAAGCGGGTGATGTCGGGAGCTTCTTCGCTTGCCGGACGGAAGATGACCACCTTGTTGGGGACAAAGGCCTTTCTCAGGGACCTCACCATAGCCTTGGTATCCTCTGCATGCGGATCACCGACGATGACGACTTCGTAGGAAGGGCCGCGCGCAAGATCGAGGGCGATCATCAACTGGGTATGGGCCCCCGGTGATTGCATGACCGCGTTGGAGAACGCGCGGGAGAAAGCAGCCGCCTTTTCTTCATATTCAGGACGGGCAGTGAGGCGCGCCAGGCGCAGGAGGTTCAACATGGCCGCTGAATTTCCGGAAGGCACGGCGCCATCATAGATCTCCTTTTCCCGCACGAGGACCTTATCGGCGTCGTCGGCAGTGAAATAGAAACCGCCCTTTTCTCCATCCCAAAAGTGTTTGAGCATCATAGCGTTGAGATCGAGCGCCTTTTCCAGATAGTATGGTTCAAAGGTCGTTTCATATAGTTCTATGAGTCCCCAGGTCAGGAAGGCGTAGTCATCAAGAAAGGCCCCTATTGCGGCTTCGCCCTGCCGATAGCGATGATACAGCCTGCCCCTCGCATCGACCATGCGGGCCAGGATAAAATCCACTGACCGCCTGGCTGCATCTTCGTAGCGAGGTTCATCGAATACCTGTGCCCCCTTGGCCAAGGCCGCTATCATCAGACCATTCCAATCGGTGAGGATCTTGTCGTCCTTATGGGGGTGTACGCGTTTTGTGCGTGCGGCAAACAGCTTCCCGCGCGCCGCCTCTAACCTTTGGCCGAGCTCTTCCAAGGGGATCGCAAGGTCCGAGGCGATCCCAGGGAGGATCTTCCCCAAAAACAGGATATTTTTGCCTGTTTCTTCCCCCGTTGCCTCTTCCGCGAAATTTCCCTTCTTCTTCATGTTAAAGACTGTTGCTATCAAATCCGCTTCTTCCCGTGAGAGTATCTGCTCCACCTCCCCTAATGTCCAGAGGTAAAACGCTCCCTCCTGGCCTTCGCTGTCCGCATCTTCGGCAGAGTAAAAACCCCCTTCCGGATCCATCATGTCCCGCAAGACGTATGCCAGGATCTCCCTGGCTGTTTGCTCGTACGCCGCTTTGCCGCCAGTGGCCTGACAGGCCTCGATGTAGGCCATGGCCAGCAGGGCCTGATCGTAGAGCATCTTTTCGAAGTGGGGGAGGAGCCATCGGCCATCGGTGGAATAGCGGTGGAAGCCGAACCCCACATGGTCGTAGATACCTCCAAGCCTCATCCCTTGGAGGGTCTTCTCCACCATCCCAAGGGCTTCCTCATCGTCGGTGCGCCTCCAGTACCGGAGCAGGAACATCAGGTTATGGGGTGTGGGAAACTTCGGCGCAGTTCCGAAGCCGCCGTATTGTGCATCAAAACTCCGGGAGAGCTGGTCATACGCTGTCTTTAGGGTACCCTCCCCCAGTTCTCTGCCCGGTGTGCTTGGCGCTTCGCTCGCTATCTGGCCGAGGGCGCCGGCGATCTGCTCGGCTGAGGTAAGCAGCTCATCTCTCCTCCCCTCCCACAATGCCTTGATGCTGGGAACTATTTCCTTCATCCCTATACGCCCGAACCTGGTCTCCCGGGGGATGTAGGTGGTTGCGAAGAACGGCTTTTTATCAGGTGTCATGATGACGGTCATAGGCCATCCCCCACTGCCGGTCATCATCTGGCAGACAGTCATGTAGGCATTGTCTATATCAGGCCTTTCCTCTCTATCGACCTTGATGCAGACGAAGGTCTCATTCATCAGCCGAGCGACCTCGGGATCTTCAAAGGACTCCTTTTCCATGACGTGACACCAGTGGCAGGTGGAGTAGCCGATGGAGAGAAAGATCGGCTTGTTCTCCTTGTTTGCTCGCTCAAAGGCCTCGGCTCCCCAGGGGTACCAATCAACGGGGTTGTGGGCATGTTGGAGTAGGTAGGGGCTCTTCTCGGATATGAGCTTGTTAGGCATCCGACGCTTATTCTTTTGCCCGGCCTAAGCCTTCCACAATCCGTGCAGGTTGCAGTGCTCACGGGCCTCGATCTTGCTCGCCTTGATGTCGAACACGGCCTCGGGGGCATCTCCCGGCTTCAAAAACTGCCGGTAGGCCTTGCCGTCCGCTATGATCTCGATCCATTCGATGTAGTGCTTCTCCTCCATGGGATGGGTAACGCTTCCCACCTTCACCGTGACGCCGTTGGCACTCTTTTCTATTACCGGCACGTGCTTTTCCTTGGCGGCGTCCACGGTGTTCGCCACGAGGAGCTTCATGGGCTGTCCGCAGCACACGAGCTCGCCCACCCCTTCGTGAAGGACCTCAACGATGTTCCCGCAGACTTCACACTTGTAGATCTGGAGCCTCTTTGTCATGATGTTTCCCTCCTTCTTATGAGTTTTTATACATTCTCCGTTCCGGTGGATATCCCGTTCGATTCAGGTAGTCAAAGGCGACAATAGCCGCCTTTGCCCCTTCGCCGCAGGCCACGATAATCTGTTTAGCAGGGACATTGGTGACATCACCGGCAGCGAAGATCCCAGGTATATTGGTTTCGCAGCTGCAATTAACGAGTATCTCTCCCCTCTCATTTTTTTTCACGTCCGTGATAAAATCAGCCGCGGGGGTCGAACCTATCTCGACAAAGATGCCGCCGACAGATAGATCTTCCATCTTATCGCCCTTGATTATTTCTATGCCCTGGACAAGCTGTTCCCCGTAGATTCGCTTTATCTTTGTGTCCGTGTAAAAGATTATCTTCCCGCTTGCCGTGGCCTTTTCTATCATGACGCTATCTGCCGTCAATTGTGGTTTCACTTCTATGAGGTATATCTTTTTTGCAATCTTTGTTAATTGCAACGTCGCATCGAGAGCCGCGTTGCCTCCGCCGATGACGGCGACGTCCATGCCGGCGAACAGCGGGGCGTCACAGGTAGCACAGTACGTAACTCCCCTGTTCTTTAATTCATCCTCGCCCTGTACCCCGAGCTTCCTGGGCCTTCTGCCCGACGCAACGATTACTGTCTGTGCAGTATATTCCCCCTTATCTGTTTTAATCCGCACGATTGCGGCCGCTTTTTCTACTGACGTTGCCCTCTCGCCCTCCCTCAACTCCACATCAAATTGGCTGAGGTGCTCTTTAAATTTTTGGACAAGCTCCGGACCGGTAATGAATTGGTATCCGAGGTAATTCTCGATATCCCAACTGAGCGATGCCTGACCGCCGATGTCCGTGGCAATCATCAAAAAGTGCATGCGCTTCCGGGCGGCATAGACACCGGCAGTTATGCCTGCCGGCCCTGCACCCACAATGATGAGATCGTATAGATTCATCCCTTCTTTTGCAATTTTTCTGCAATAGCCTTCTGATCAAAACCCACTATGACCTCGCCGTCGATAACGATCACCGGCACGGCCATCCTGCCCGAAAGGCGCATCATCTCCTCCCTCGCCTGCGCATCCTGGGCTACGTCTCGTTCCTCATAACTCACCCCCTGCTGCGAAAGGAACTCCTTCGCCTTATAACAGTAGGGTCATGTAGATGTAGTAAAGATCTTGACTTCCATGGTTCCCTCCTTAATTCTCTAGAACATATAACCCCTCAGTTTCCTCTCCCCGAACTAAGAGGACTTCCTCGTGAGCCGCTCCGGAGGCATAATCTCCCTTCTCTCGTGCGTTATTCCTCGGGCTCGAACTGGTCCTTGCTCGCCCCGCACACCGGGCAGGTCCAGTCGTCAGGCAGCTTCTCGAAGGGGGTGCCAGGGGCGATATTGCCGTCCGGATCTCCCTTTGAAGGATCGTAGATATAGCCGCATACTGTGCACTTGTACTTTTTCATGTTCCCTCCTTTCTTTTCTTCTTGTTTCGTTTCTATATAGGTCGGGGCCGTCTTGGGAGTGGTCCCTCGCTTGACCTCGTGATAATAAGCATAGGTCATAGGCTCCCCATCATTGAGGAGTTGCCCCTCCGTCACCTCCCCCATAAAGATCGTGTGGGTCTCCGCATCCATCTCCTTTGTCACCTTCCCCTCCAGATAGCCCACGGTGTGCTCCTGAAGAATAGGACAGCCATTCGCCGCCAAACGGTAGTTCACGCCCTCGAATTTATCAACCTCCCTTCCCGATTTGAAGCCGAACCTCCCGATGAGTCTCGGGGGGGCATCCTGCGACAGGATCGACACGGCAAATACGCCGCTTTTTTTGATGAACTCGTGGGTGAGATTTTCTTTATTTATTGCTATGGCGAGCAGCGGCGGGCTTGAGCACACCTGCATCAAGGCATTGGCCGCCTGCCCATTGATGCGATCTCCCTCCCGGGAGGTCACGATGTAAACGCCGTAGCTGATCTTGCGGAAGACCTTGGTGTCCATAACTTCCTTCCCTTCTTCAGCTGTTTCCGGAAACCCCTTACTCATAAATGGACGGGGCCTGTAGCAGTTTTTTAGGGCGCAAAAGGGCAGATAATTATACGGCGGTATAGGCAATCGGATTGCCTGCGCCCCTAGAGTTATCTCCCTCTTCAACCGGTTTTCACGGCTATGCTCGCCAGCGATGCAGGACTAGGATAAATATATATCCAATCTCAGCGGGATCAAATCAACTCTTTTTTCTCTCTTCTTCCCTCTTCCAGAGGCAGAGCAACTCGCCGACATGGTAGTGGCATTGAATCAATTCCCACCCCTTGTCCCCTTCAGCATTCAAAATTTTCTCCAGGGCTCCCAGATTTTTTTCCGGGAGATCGTGCACAAGGCAATGGCCTTTGTCGTCACACTGGATAACCCTCTCGGATTCTGAAACCATATCAGCCAGAGTGTGCGTGCTTGTCTTATAGCTCCATCGCACCATAGCTCTATTCCCCTCCTTCACCGTTTTGACAGGTGGGGCAATAATAGGTCCCCCTGCCGTTTAATTTTTGCCGTTCGACCCTTCCCCCACACCTAAGACATTCTGCGCCCTCCCGCCCGTAGACCGAGAGGTAATCCTGATGTTCTCCTTCCTTGCCGAAGAGATCGCGCCAGTCCGAGACCGAGGTGCCGCGGCAGGCGATGGCCCTTTGGAGGATCTCCTGTGCGGCTTCCCCGATCTTGACCCATTCATCACGGGAAAGACCATTGACCCTTCGCCAAGGGTCCAGCCGAGCTCGGTGGAGGATCTCACAGGCATAGATATTGCCGATGCCTGCTATGCGGCGTTGATCCATGAGGAACGATTTTATGGGTGTGGTGCTTCGTTGAGCAATCTTCAGTAGGTGAGCTGGGTCAAACGCGTCAAGGGGGTCGCTTCCTAAAGGGATGCAATCCTCCTTCTTGCGAACTGTTACCATCGCAAAGCGCCGGGGGTCGATGAGGGAGATCCTTCCATGGGGGAAGGAGATCACCAAACGGGTATGAGGCAGCAGACCGTTCCCATCTTGCCACAGGAGCCTTCCCGTCATACGCAAATGGAACAGGAGCGACCCCCCCCCTGTCAGCGTCATCGCCAGCGCCTTGCCATGGCGCGCAAACCCTTTAACCTTCTGTCCCTTAACCCCCCTGACGCCCCGGAGTTTGGGGTCAATAACGCGGGTCTGCCTTATCGTCGCACCCACAACAACGGTACACAGTTGGCGGCGGAGGGTTTCTACCTCAGGGAGTTCCGGCATTACCTTCCTCCCCGAGGCATGCGGCGCAGGTGCCGATGATATAGAGTCGCGCTTCTTCCATCTTATGGCCATTGAGCCCCCCTTCCCGCTCAAAGGTGACCTCCTCCATACCAACGTCATATATCTTTCCGCAGTGACGACAGTGGAAATGATGATGGGGTTCAGTCTTATAGTCGTAGTGGGCCTTGTTGCGCTCGATGGTTACCTCTTGAACGAGCCCGTGTTGTTTAAAGAGATCAAGCGTGTTATAGACCGTGGCTCGAGACAGGGCGGGATACATCCCCTGCAGAGATTGGTAGATCTCCTCGGCCGTGGGATGTTGTGTATTGTCTTGGAGAAAGTCCAAGATCGCTGACCGTTGAATGGTTAGCAGAACACCTTTCTCTTTGAGCCCTGCCTTCTTCTCCTCTAAGGTCATCTGCCGCACGCTACCCTCTTACCATAATAAGGATTTCTTTGTCAAGAATTAATCTAATCTTTAATCGATTATAATTTAGTTGGGAGGATCTTTGCGCCCTATGCCTTTGGGGCCGAAGAAAAAATCAAGAAAGAGGGCTTGCTTCTCCCTCAAGGAGGGTTTTTCGTCTCGTCCTGGTACGGATGCGTCGCTTGCCGATCCAAGACCACTGGCCGGGGTATTTTTTTATATAGGATTCCATGACGCGGGCAATCTGATCGACAATAGCGAATACATCTCGCCCTTCGTCGCCGCTGAGCTGAACCTTTAAGGGGGGGGCGATGATGACCTTATGCCCTCTGTCTCCCTGGCGAACGATGAACAGGGGGAGGATGGGGGCTCCGGTCTTCAGGTGATAGACAGCCGGCCCTACGGGCAGGGCCATGGCGCGCCCGAGGAATTCCACCAACACCCCTCCATGTTTTTGGTTTTCATCGCAGATAAAGCCCATGATCTCCCCCTTGCGCAGGACGCGGAGGATCTCTCTATGGAATGTAAACAAGGAATCACTCATGATGAAACTGGTCCCTACCCTCTCCCCCATCTGTCGCCACACCTGTGCGAGCCGGGGATGGGGCTGGCCGCCCATCATCCACGTAAGGTGGAACCCGCAGGCGTTTAACTTCGCCCCTATCAGGGTGAAGGTGCCGAGGTGGGCGCTAACGCCGATGACACCTTTACCCAGGGTCAAGGCATGTTCGAGGTTTTCCCTCCCCTCCAGTTCTATCCAGGGGTCGAACTTTTTATCATAGGAGCTGACACAATAGAAGGTCTCCATGAAGCCCCTGAGCATCGATAGAAAGCTCTCGTAGGCTATGTGCCCCTTTTCTTCATCCGTCAGGGAATTATGAAAGGTGAAGGTGAGGTTGTCCAGCATCTTTTTTTTATACTTGCCTGCGAAACGCCAGGCAAGCTTGCCCCCGATGCCCCCGATGAAAGAGAACGTCCACGCAAATGGAATAAAGCGGATACACTGAAGGAAACCCCTTAAAGCGACGCTGGCGAACCAGTAGCGGATCTCTCGCTGCACCCGTTTCCATCCCTGTTTTTTTCTTCTCACCTTCATGGTGCCCTTCTATGATCGTGGAGGAATAGAGGGTTTGAGCAGCTTTTTTCTCACCAACCATGACCCTAGCGCAAGAGCGGTCCCAACCAAGCCCCCTACGATGACATCGAGGGGGAAGTGTGCCCCCATGTAGATGCGAGAAAGCCCCACCCCAATTGCCACGGAGAGAAAGAGAGGGGTCCAGCGTGGCAGCAGGAGGGAGAGGTAGACCCCCGCAGCGAAGGCGGTCTGCGCGTGACCGGAGGGGAAAGAGCGATACCACAGTTGCTGTCCCAAAACATAGATATGGACCTTTCCTGCCTCGATGAGGGGGGCAAAATCGCTCAAGGGACGGGGTCTGGGAATCATCTTTTTTAACGCGAAGATGCAAAGCCCGCTCAGGAGCATGACGGCAACGAGCCAGGGGAGGTGTTGGTACAGGTAGGCCGGCCTCTTCAAGGCGAAGAAGATGGCCACCATCGAGAAGAGGATCCAGCCGTTGCCCAGCCATGTGATAATGGGAAAGAAGATATCCAGATAGGGATTGGCCCATTGATTGTTGATCCATAAAAAGACCGCTCTGTCCAATGTCAGCAGGTAATCCATCTTCCTCCCACGGCGGGTTACGTGATCGATCACAATAACCAGATGAAGAAAAAAAGTCAACCCTTCGACTCTCATGTCGAAAGCTTAGGGTTGACCCTGCGCTTCGATAAACTCAGCGTCCCGAGCTAGCCGAGAAACACCTCGATAAACTCGGTCTCTCGAGCCAGCCGAGAAAACGGCCATTCTTTCCCCCGCCTTCAAAGGTAAGCAATCGGCTGAGCTCGCGCCGAAGCCTTGGCGCAGTCGAAGCAGTCTATGGTGCGGGTCAAGGGCACCAAGGTCAAGGGTGCCACCTTGACTTTCCCGCTCTTCTTCTGTTAGAGTGACGAGTCAAAATGATGATCCTCCATCTTCCCCCCCATATCGAGCAGAGACTTCGTCTCTTAAAGGACAAAGGTGGAGCCTCTGTCGTTATTCGACTGTATCAGAATACGGACTATCCTGCCCTCGCGGAGATGTATCGATGCTTTGAGCCCAAGGAGTGGAGCCAAGGGCTCCCCCCTCGATTGGAACACAAGAGGGAGGAGTGGCTGAGATATGTGGTAGAAAAGGCAATTAACCTCCTCGCCATCATGGAAGAGAAGGTAGTGGGGCATGCCGCCCTCTTTGAGATAGAACACGCCAGAAGTTACGAGTACCTGATCTTTGTCCATCAGGACTATCAGGATCGAGGCATCGGGACGGCGCTCTCTCAGGCGATGAGGGATTTGGCTCAAGAGATGGAGTGGCGCAAGATCTGGCTTACGGTGGGGGCGATAAACCTCAAAGCCATCCATGTCTATGAGAAGGTTGGTTTTTGTATCGTGGGACCGAGGGATATTGAGTGTGTGATGATGCTCACCCTGAAAGAGGACAACGAAGGCCAATAAGTGAGCACCTTCCCCTGATCCGTCCTCGACGCGGCTGGCACTCGAAGACAGGGACCGATCCTGGTCAGCCCTCCGGCGTTACCGTTCCTATCAACCACACCTGCTCGCGGGAGGCCGAGAAGCAGTGAGGCATTCCTTCCTTATAAACTCGCGCGGACGTCCCCATGATTCCGACTGTTCGCTCTTGGAGGTGTTCCCCTGACCCAACCGAGCATGGCAGAGGTCTTGGGCGCCAAGGGGATACTGGCCGAGGGGCTGGATTCCTATGAGTACAGACCCCAGCAGGTGGAGATGGCCGAGGCAATCCGGAGGGCGCTGCAAGAGGGGGGGGATTTGATCGTGGAGGCGGGCCCGGGGACCGGGAAGACCTTCGCCTATCTGATCCCCGCCATCTACAGTGGCCACAAGGTGGTGGTCTCCACGGGGACCAAAAACCTGCAGGAACAGCTCTTCTTTAAGGATATACCGCTGCTAAGGGAAATACTCCCCATCAAATTCACGGCTGCGTATATGAAGGGGAGGGAGAACTATCTCTGTAGGCGCCGCTTCGCGATATTCAATCGGCAACCCCTCTTCAAGGTATTGGAAGATGCCTCCTTCTTCAAGGAGGTGCACACATGGGCATCCCGGACCGAGACCGGGGATCGCGCTGAGCTCGGGGGGGTGCCGGAGGCATTCTCGGCATGGGCCGAGATCTGCTGCAGCCGCGAGCACTGTCTCGGGACGGAATGCCCGGACCATAAGCGGTGTTTCCTTACCCGCATGCGCCAGGCGGCAGCCCAGGCCCAGGTGCTCGTGGTCAACCACCACCTCTTTTTCGCCGATCTGGCCATCAGGGATGCTGGCGGAGAGGTGATCCCCCGGTACAAGCGAGTGATCTTCGATGAGGCCCATCAATTGGAGGAGGTGATCACCGCCTATTTCGGCCTGGCCGTCAGCAACTACCGGGTGGAGGAATTGGCCCGGGACATACACAGGGAGTTGGCGGCAGGGAGGAGGTCCCCGATTGATCTAGAGGGGGCAGTGGATGACCTCCGGGGAAAAGGGGCACAGCTCTTCACCCTCTTTCAGGGGGAGGAACGCTACAGGCTACGGGAGTTTGATCCCATGGTCTTTTCCCTCTTATCGGACATCAAGAGGTGCCTCAGCGCCCTGCGCGGTATCATGGTGAAGAGATCCGAGAACGAGGAGATCGCCTCCATGATCCGCCGCACGCAGGAGTTGGGGGGAGATCTCGAATTCATCCTCTCCCAGGGTGATGCGCAGTACGTCTATTGGTGCGAGAACAGAGGGAGAGGGGTCTTCCTTAGGGCCTCACCCATCGATGTCTGGCCGGAGTTGAGCAGGAGGCTCTACCCTCGTCTCAAGGCGGCAGTTTTTACCTCCGCCACCCTCTCCACCCAGGGGGGGTTCGCGTATTTCCGGGAGCGGCTCGGCCTGCAGGATGCCGCGGAGCTTATCCTCCCTTCTCCCTTTGATATGCAAAGACAGGTGGTGATCTACCTTCCCCCTGGGTTGCCGGAACCCAATGCCCCGGCCTTTCCCAACGCGGCCGCCAAGGAGATCGAGGCCATCCTGGCCATCACCCAGGGGAGGGCCTTTGTCCTGTTCACCAGCTATAAGAACATGCGGGAGGTCTACGGCATCCTCAAAGGTCGATTACCCTATAGGCTTTTGATCCAAGGTGACGGGCCAAAACACCTTCTCCTGGAGAAGTTTAAGGAGGATGTTTCTTCAGTACTCTTTGGGACAGGCAGCTTCTGGGAGGGAGTGGATGTGCCTGGAGAGGCCTTAAGCTGCGTCATCATCGACAAGCTCCCCTTTGACCCCCCTACCGAGCCGGTGAACCAGGCGCGCATCGAGCGGCTCGCCAACCAGGGGGAAAACCCCTTTTATCAATATCAGATCCCGGCAGCCATCATCACCCTGAAGCAGGGCCTGGGAAGGCTCATCAGGAGCACGGAGGACCGGGGGGTCCTCTCCATCTTGGACAGCCGCATCCTCACCAAGGAATACGGGAAGCTCTTCCTCCAGAGCCTCCCTGCGGCGCCGGTGGTTCAAAAGCGAGAGGCAATCAAGAGGGTGTTTGAGTAGTTATCAGTTAAGTGCGGAAAAAAGGATGATAAATCGTGAGTATTAGACAACAGACCGTAGGGAGAAGCTCTCCCGCAGGGTCTCGTGATGCGAAAGATGCCCGCGCCAGGCAGGCGTCACCTGAGCCAAAATTGTCGCTGGCTCTCAGGGCATTCAAATACAGGAATTACCAACTCTTCTTTGGCGGGCAGTTCATTTCGCTCACCGGCACCTGGATGCAGTCGGTGGCGCAGGCGTGGCTTGTCTATCGGCTGACGGGGTCAGCGGTCTTGCTCGGATTCGTCGCTTTCTCGGGACAAATTCCGGTTTTCTTGCTCGCATCTCTCGGCGGGGTTTTTGCTGATAGACATAGACGCCGACGCATCCTCGTCGCCACTCAAACGGCATCAATGCTCTTAGCCTTTGTTCTGGCCGTCCTGACACTCGCCGGTCGTGTGCAGGTGTGGCATGTGTTTGTGCTCGCCGCCATCCTCGGCCTCGTGAATGCCTTTGACATACCGGCGCGACAATCTTTCGTGGTGGAAATGGTGGGTAGAGAGGATCTCATCAACGCCATTGCGTTGAACTCCTCGATATTTAATGGCACGCGCATCATCGGGCCGGCTATTGCGGGGATACTGGTGGCGACGGTCGGCGAGGGGTGGTGCTTCTTCGCTAATGGTGCCAGCTACATGGCCGTGATCGCCGGCTTGCTGCTGATGAAGATCAAGGTCCGAGAGCGTGTCCCCCACCGCGGATCGACACTAGCCAGCATCATCGAAGGTTTCGGGTACGTCGGCCGATCGGGGCCTGTGCGATCATTATTGTCCCTGCTCGGGTTGATCAGCCTCATCGGGCTGCCCTATGTTGTGCTCATGCCGATCTTCGCGGATCAGATACTGCATGGCGGGGCAAGGGGGCTTGGGTTGCTCATGGGCGCCTCGGGGGTTGGAGCGCTTGCAGGTGCCTTGAGCCTCGCTGCGCGGCAAGGCGCGCGCGGCCTGGGACGCTTGGTCGCCTTTTCTACTGCAGGTTTTGGCGCCAGCCTCATACTTTTTTCGTTGTCGCGCTCATTCTGGCTCTCCGCCGCCCTGCTCATGCCGGTCGGCTTTTTCATGATTGTCGAAATGGCCTCGTCAAACACACTCATACAAACCCTGGTGCCTGATAATCTGCGCGGGCGCGTGATGGCGGTCTACTCGATGATGCTCATGGGCATGGCCCCCTTCGGTGCGCTCCTCGCAGGCGCCATTGCCCATCATTGGAGTGCGCCGCTCACCGTGGCGCTCGGCGGCGCCGTGTGCATCGTGGCAGCAGCAGTATTCGGTTTGCACTTACCAGTCTTCAGACGTGAAGCCCGCCAGATGATCGTTGCCCTGCAGATGGCCGGCGGCGACCCGGCGGAGGAGATGACCGCCGTAGGTGGCTCTGTAGCCAGAAGAGACGATGTTGTCGCGCGGCGGCGTCGGTGAGTAATATCAAGAGGTTTTTTGGGTAGGATCATATCCGCATTTGTCAATTGTAACAAAATGAGAATGTCCACTATTGCGTCTTATTCGCTTTCGCTTGTTTAAGCATGTCTTTCAAAATGACCTCTGGGTGATGATACCGCTGGTATTGAACGGTCTTCTCCCCATACTGAATCGCTTCCTGCGGACACCACTGCAAACAGGCAAAGCACTGCTCGCAGCGGTGCAGCCACGCAGGTTTTCCATCGGTCATCTCGATATTGGCAGCCGGACAGACTTGAGAACAGATCCCACAGCTGTTGCATTTCTCATCCGCCCGGAACTTCTTGTCCATGTTACGAACCTGCCTGAAAGACATCCTGTATAATAAGGAAAAGAAGATATTCTGCCACAGAGGCCCCCTCTCCACCCTTTTTCGCTCACCCCGGAGCACAGAGCCGACAATGGCTTTCACCTTTTTCCGCGCCGATTGGAACAGTTTTTGCTGTGCACCAATCGGCCCAGGACCGCCCCAGGGGATATAATTGGAAGGAAGACCAATGGAATAGCCGAGGGAGAGCGCTAACGTGCGGCTTGCCATGAGCCTTTGCAACTGCAGCAAGGTGGCCGCAGGCTGTCCGGCGTTGACAGCCACGGCGAAAAAGTACGTCCCTGGTTTGACCTTCAGATGGTTGACAAATTGGATGACACGCATGGGCAATCCCCAGATGTGGACCGGAAAGATGATGCCCACCGCATCGGCCTGCACCCTAAAAGCTTTTTTTGGGTAGGGCATAAACTCCAGGTCAGCCCCTTTTAATGCCTCGGCCAGCTGCCGCGCAACCCATAACGAGTTACCGGTGCCTGTGTAAACATACAACCGTATTTTCATAGACATTTAGTATCAGCTTATTTTTTTACTGCAAAATTCCGTTATCGCTTACCAACCGATCAATGGCCTTGTGCAAGTCAGCCAACTGCCCGTCGTTGCTGATTGCATAGTCCGCCTGCTCGCCTGCTTCGGTAATATGAAAGAGGGCTTCTTCGGCCTTGTCCTGGATCAAGAATTGCTCATACCGCTGCGGGTCCCGCTCCTCACCCCTTTTGACCATGCGCTCATAGCGCCGGCGGGGATCGGTGACAGAGACGTTGATCAGGATAAATGCCTCCCCGAAGACCTCTCGCAGGATCAGGACATCGGCGAGCGACCTGATGCCGCTGATCCCGACCATTGGCCCGCCATCCCGGCGTATGCGTTCCGCCAGGAGCCTGACAAAGCAGCCCTCACCCCGCTCGCGGAAATACCTCTCGGAAATAACCCGCAGGTTGTCCCTGGTTGGCTCCACCCCTTCTTGCGCGGCGATCTCTCTGACCATGTCGCCGGTGGAGAAAAAGGATACACCATAGCGGGCCTTGAGGTATTTCAGGACTTCGTCCTTTCCCGATCCATTCTGCCCGACGGCACCGATGACCTTCATCTTTTCTTCCGTAACACCATTTTCCTTTCGGAATAAGGAGGGGATTTATGATTTTTTCCGCCACGCTCAGGCGTGGCGGGATTCATAGGTGACGGCGCCGCCATAAAAGATGCCCAGATGCACTATACAACGTGGCAAAGGGAATCCTATTTCTCCACATAGGCATAAGCGCTGTGGTTGTGGATGCTCTCGAAGTTCTCCGACTCCACGGAGAACCAGGTGATGTTGGGGTCGGCCGAGAGTTTCTGTGCCACCTCCCTGACCACGTCCTCCACGAACATGGGGTTTTCATAGGCCTTCTCGGTGACGTACTTCTCATCGGGCCGTTTGAGGATGGAATATACATCGCAGCTGGATGAGTCCTCTACTAGTTGGACGATGTCCTCGATCCAGATAAACTTCTTGAAGCGGACCTTGACGGTGACGGTGCCCCGCTGGTTGTGGGCACCTTGATCGCTGATCTCCTTGGAACAGGGACAGACCGTGGTGACGGGCACGTCGATCCCCACGTAGAAGTCCTCCTCCCCTCCTTCGTTGCTGCTGCCGCAGAAGCGACAGATGTACTCCATAAGCCCTGTGGCGTGGGTCACCGGTGCCTGCTTCTCGATAAAATAAGGGAACTCGATCTCCAGGTGGGCGGATCTGGCCTTCAGTGTCTTCTTCATCTCCTGGAGGATGTGAGCGAAATTCTTGATGGCGATCTCCCCCTTGTACTCGTTGAGGATCTCGATGAAGCGGCTCATATGGGTCCCCTTGAAGTGGTGGGGGAGGTTGACATACATATTGACATTCGCCACGGTGTGCTGCACCCCATGCGCCTTGTCCAGGACGGTGATGGGATAGCGGATATTCTTCACCCCTACTTTTTTTATCTCGACATGGCGGGGGTCCCGCTGGTTTTGGACGTCGATCATTGCTCTGCCCCCAGATACGAGGCGCATGCCCCCTCCGACTCCCAGGCAGTAACTCTATGAGGCTTCTGGCCATAGGGGCGCAATCGTTCCTCCAGGGCCTCATAGATATAGCGGGCGATGTTCTCCGAGGAAGGCTCCTCTTTTTGAAAATACGGAAGGTCGTTGAGGTAGTGGTGATCGAGGACCTCGAGGACCTTTTCGATCTCCTCCCGCAGGATGCGGAAGTCAAGAACCATCCCCCCCCTTCCCAGGGCCTCGGCCCTTACAAAGACCTCCACCCGCCAGTTGTGGCCATGGAGGCCCTCGCACTTCCCGCCGCAATTTCTCAGGTTGTGGGCCGCCGAGAACCGTGAATTAACCATCAGCTCGTACATGGGTGATCATTGTAGCAAAACCGGGCGGGGAAGTAAAACTCTAGCCCTTCATCGGCGCAAGAGCCTCTGGGCGTTCAGCCCCAGGATTGCTTCCAGTCCCTTTTCGTCAAGGCCGGCCTCCTGCATCTCCTGTTTATACCGCTGGGGAGGGATGAGGGGATAGTCTGATCCGAATAAAATCCGGTGCGGCCCGACGATGGCGATGGCGATTTGATAGACCCTCTTATTATAGAGGAAGGGTGAAGCTGCCGTATCGTAATACACCCCTTGGCAGATGGCGGCGATCTCCGGCATGAGCTCGTAGAAGAAAAATCCCCCGCCCCAATGGGCCAGGATGACCTTCATCCCCTGCAGGGCATGGACCAGCGCCTCCATCTCGGCAAGCCCCACCTTCCCCTTGCCCGGATACGGGTGCCCCACGGGCTCGTTGCAGTGGATCATGAGGGGGAGGCCCTTCTCCGTGATGGCCTCGAACAGGGGCTTCATGGTCCCTATGGCCCACACGTGGTCGCCATAGGTCCCCGGGGCCAATTCCCCGATCCCTCGCGCCCCTGCTCGTGCGCATTGCTCAAGCTCGGCGATGGCAGCCTTCCCCTCCTGCGGCAGGGTGATGAAGGGGATGATCCGGTCAGGGTATTGATGAGCGCTTTCCAGGAGATAGGCGTTTTCTCGCCGACAGTGCTCCAGACCCTGCCAGGGGAAGCCGCAGACCACCGATTGCTCCACGCCGTTCTCCTCCATGGCCTCCAACAGCCCCTCGACGCCGACCATCCGCGCCTGTTTGTCGGAGTAGATGAGGGAAAAGGCGTGGTCCGCCTTTGCCAATTGATCCCGATGGTCCCTGGCATAGGGGGAGAAGATGTGGGTGTGGAAGTCTATCAAGTTGTAATCCCTTTGTTACTCAGAAAATAAGTTTCAAATCCTCCCATCCCCCCTTTACCAAACCGTAGGTGACCCTTTGGTCATGGGGGGTGAGGGGGGATTTTCCCCGCCAAGGGCTGGGGCAAAGTGGGCTTCAGGCGACAAAACAATCATGAGGCAATTACCGTCTTTATGGATTGATAGATTATTTCAACGACCTCCTCCAATTCCCCCTCAGATATACTGAGCGGTGGCATGATGACGATCACGTCCCCCAGGGGTCGGATGATGAGGCCCCTCTTCCTCGCCTCCAGGATCACCCTGATGCCCATCTTCTCCTGCAGGGGGAACAGGTCCTTGGTCTCCTTATCAGCAACCAGCTCGACCCCCGTCATGAACCCGCACTGTCTCACCTCCCCTACAGCGGGCAGGCCCTTGAACCGCTCCAACCGCAGGGCAAGGAGGTCGATCTTGGGGGCAAGATGTTCCAGAGTTTTGTTTCTTGCGAAGACCTCCAGGTTGGCGAGCGCTGCAGCGCAGGCCAGGGGGTTGCCGGTATAGGTATGCCCGTGGAAGAAGGTCTTGAATTCGTGGTACTCACCGAGGAAGGCCCCGTATACCTCTTCGGTGGTGAGGGTGGCGGCCAGGGGGAGGTATCCGCCGGTGATGCCCTTGGCCAGGACCATTACGTCCGGTCGCACCCCCTCATGGTCACACGCGAACATCCTTCCTGTCCTCCCGAACCCCACCGCCACCTCGTCGGCGATCATCAAGACCCCATATTGCGTGCAGAGCTCCCTCACCCCGGGGAGAAAGCCGGGGGGTTGGGTGATCATCCCCGCTGCCCCCTGGACCAGGGGCTCGATGATGAGGGCGGCGACCTCCTCATGGTGCTCTTTCATGATCCGCTCCAAACTGCCGAGACACGCCATCCCGCATGCCGGCCAGGTGAGGCCCAGGGAGCACCGATAACAATAGGGGGCCTCGGCCTGGAGCACGGGAAAGAGCAAGGGGCGAAAGGCCTCATGGAAGAGGTCGATCCCTCCGACGCTCACCGCCCCCAGGGTATCACCATGATAGGCGTTTTTAAAGGAAATAAATCGGGTTTTGTTTCTTGCTCCGCGATGCTGCCAGTACTGAAAGGCCATCTTTAAGGCGATTTCGCAGCCGGTGGAGCCGTTGTCGGAGTAGAAGACCCGCTCAAGACCCGCCGGCGTGATCTCGACCAATTGCTTGGCCAGTTCTATGGCCGGGGGATTGGAGAGGCCCAACAGGGTGGAGTGGGAGATTTTCCCCAGCTGCTCGATGATGGCTTGATCGATCTCCCCCCGGCGATGCCCGTGGACGCTGACCCACAGGGAGGAGACCCCATCCAGGTATCTCCTGCCGTGGATATCGATGAGATAAGAACCTTCCCCTTGCTCGATGATCACCGGCTCCATCCCCTGATAGTCCGTCATCTGGGTGAAGGGGTGCCAGATATATCGCTTGTCTGCTTCCTCCAATCTCCGTTGCCAGGTCATTGTTCCCCCGAGATCAGAGCGAGTTCCTCACCAACCTTTTGAAAGCAATCAAGGGCATATGCGAGGTCCTCCCCTGTGTGGGTGGCCATGAGCGTCGCCCTCAACCGGGCGCCCTGTGGAGGCACCGAGGGGGGCCTGATCCCCTGGGCAAAGACCCCCCTGGCCATGAGCCGGCGATCGGCCTCCATGGTGAGGGCATTGTCGCCGATGAGGACGGTGCAGATAGGGGTCTCACTTTTGCCGGTGTCAAATCCCAGTTTTCGAAGTCCTTTTCTGAAATAGGCGGTGTTTTCCCAGAGCCTTGTTCTCCGCTGCGGTTCTTTCTCTTGGATCTCCAGGGCTGCCAGGGCCATGGCCGCCACGGCTGGGGGGAGTGCGGTGGTATACATAAAAGTCCGGCAGCAATTGATGAGATAGTCGATGAGATCCTGCGTGCCGGCCACGTAGGCCCCGAACCCCCCCAGGGCCTTGCCTAGGGTCCCCATCTGGATCTCGATCCTCCCCGTCATGCCAAAGTGCTCCGCCGTCCCTTGCCCCTTTGGGCCCAGCACGCCGGTGGCATGGGCATCATCCACCATGACCAGGGCCCCGTACTGATCTGCCAGCTTTCTGATCTCGGGGAGCGGGGCGATTGCACCTTCCGTGCTGAAGACACCGTCGGTGACGATGAGCCGCCTGCGATGGGATGACCTTTTCAAAAGGGCCTCCAGGCTGTCCATCGCGCGATGGCGGTAGACCCCTACCTCGGCCCGTGCAAGGCGGCATCCATCGACGATGCTGGCATGGTTGAGCTCATCGCTTACGATCAGATCCCCTTCGCCCACGAGGGTAGTGAGCAGGCCGATATTGGCCATGTAACCGGTGCTCATGAGCAGGGCTGCCTCGCACCCCTTAAAGCGAGCGATCCGCTCCTCCAGTTCCTTGTGCAGCTCCGTGGTCCCGGATACAGACCGCGATGCCCCGGCGCCGCACCCATAGCGCTCCAGGGCCAGAATGGCCGCCTCTTGTAAGGCAGGGTGATCGGCCAGGCCGAGGTAGTTGTTGGAGCAGAGAAGGACCACCTCTCTACCCTCCAGCCGCACCCTCGGCGTCTGGGCGCCTTGGATCGATCGGAGCCGGCGGTAGAGATCCCTCCCCTTGATTGCCTCGAGCGCCGTGGTGAGGAAGGCCAGATCACCCATCAAGCACCTCCAGGCCCAGATCCCCGATCATCTGCAAGTCTGCCAGGTGATCCCTCCCTTTGGTAGTCAAGTAGTTCCCGATCATGATCCCGTTGGCCCCTGCCCAGAGGACCAGGGAATGGAGGTCCCGGAGCCCGTACTCCCTCCCCCCGCAGATGCGGATATCCCTGTCAGGAAGGATGAACCTGAACAAGGCCACGAATCTTAAGATCTCCAACGGTGCTAAGGCCTCGGCCCTCTCCAGGGGGGTGCCGGGGATGGGATCGAGAAAGTTGAGGGCTACGGAATCCACCCCCACCTCCTTGAGGGTATAGGCGAGCTCCAACCGCTGCTCGGGCGACTCACCCAGGCCGAAGATCCCCCCGCTGCAAACCTGCAACCCGGCCTCCTTGGCCGTTCTCAGGGTATCCAGGTCCTCGTCATAGGCATGGGTGGTGCAGATCTCGCGGAAAAAGGAGCGGGCTGTCTCCAGGTTGTGGTGAAAGCGGTTCAGTCCAACCGCCTTCAGCCGACGCGCCGCCTCGCTGGTGAGCATCCCCAGGGAAGCACAGGGGATGAGCCCGGTCTCCTCTTTTATAAGACCGATGGCCTGGGCCGCCTTGTCCAGCTCCTTTTCCGTGAGGGCCTTGCCGCTGGCGACGATGGCAAAGCGCCTCGCCCCCATGGCCTTGGCCTCCTGGGCCTTGAGCACGATCTCGTCGGGACCCATGAGGGGATAGGCCTCGATCTCGGTCTGGTGATGGGCGGATTGGGCGCAGAAGGCGCAGTCCTCAGGGCAGCGCCCGGACTTGGCATTGACGATGGCGCAGAGCCTTATCCCGCGGCCATTATAGTGATCGCGTATCCGACAGGCCCCGTAGAAGAGCAGGGGAAGGAGGTCATCTTCTATCCCCATGAGACCAAGGGCCGAGGAGGGGGCCACCCCCCCCTTGTTCAAGGCCTCTTGGATGCATTGTTCGATGAGCCTCTGCATGGTGATACCCGATTACGGGGTACATAGCACAGGAGGGGGGAATTGTCAACCTGATGAAAAATAGGGTTGACAAAACCCCTCTCAAAGAGGGGCCTTGAATTGTCAACGTATGCCTACGACTGTCGATGGGGAAACGGCAGCGGCGATTATCCTACGGGCTGAACAGGTTTATTACATCGTCGGCTGAAATGATTTGTTCCTGTTTTTTCGGTTTCAGCTTGTATAGGGGGAGCTCGTACCCCTCTGCCGGCGGGAATGTTATCAGGTTTGCCCACCACGCATCAGCGCGCAGCTCCTCCATCTTCTCTTGAACCAGGATCCTCGCCGCATGCTTGAGGCACGCCGCCTCGTTTTTCGTTATTTTTAAATTTGTCTTTATCCGCGTCACAGCCTCGTACAGATCAGGATGCCCTTGTTTGAGATCTCCAAATTCTAGGTGAATCAGCTTGCCATTGTTTGCCTCAAGCCATTGTTGCAGCTCGCTGGTCTTCCCATATCGCAACTCAGCCATGAGCGTTTCATAGGCATCGATGACGTTGCTGTCGATATAGTAATCGAGAAGGCTCCGTGGGTTCGGATCCCTGGGGTCTTTCCCATAGCTCGACGTGTGCGCGTCGATGACGATAATCAGTTTTTTCGCATACGCATCCGTCTTATCTTTCAAGATCTGCGTCAAAGCGGTAATGCCGAGGTTGTCGGACGCCCCGCCGTCAAAGAGGTGGACGTATCGATCTTCTTTTTTCGAGTAGTCTTTAAGGGTGACGGACTGGAAGACCGCGGGAAAGGCGGCAGAGGCCATGACCGCGTGGGCAATGGGATAGTGGTCGATGCTCGATTGGATCTTTTCGAAGCACTCCTTGGTGAAACAAAAGACCCGGGTCCCCCTTGTCTGCTCGCCGGTATCGGTATTATTGGTGGCATTGAGGATCAGATAGGGC
>Ga0214474_1000087_pt1 | contig 48275 bp, 47 predicted proteins | sample RVTome_2_FD_187335 | JGI IMG/M metagenome (GOLD analysis project Ga0214474, IMG submission 187335) | Soil microbial communities from uranium-contaminated site in the Upper Colorado River Basin, Wyoming, United States - RVT95D214 HiSeq ... | reverse complement strand
TGCAGCATCAATAGCTGCATTGGAATTAATAAAAAATGATTCCGAACTAATAAAGAAACTCTGGGAAAACAGGGACAGGGCAGCCAGTGATATTAAGGATTCAGGTTATGACATCATGGGAAGCGAAACTCCTATAATACCTTTAAAAACAGGAAATGTTGAAGATACTTTAAGGATATCAAGACATTTATATGAGAAAGGTCTGTTTGCGCCGGCTATAAGGCCGCCTACTGTAATTGAACCCAGGATCAGGATAACCGTGACCGCATCTCATACAGATGAGGATATTGAAAAACTCATTGAAGCACTGAAAAAAGTGAATTAAATAAAATCAGAATAATCACTCTCCCCTTGAGGGAGAGGGTTAGGGTGAGGGGGTATAAAATTATATGGCAAAAGGTTTTTTTATAACAGGCACTGATACAGGAGTTGGTAAAACAGTTATAACTGTAGCATTGATTAAGGCTATCGGGCTTCTCGGACTCAGGGCATGCGGGATGAAGCCGATAGAGACAGGATGTATCAAAGAAGGTGATGTACTTGTTCCATCTGATGGTATGTTTATAAAAACAATTGCTCATATGGACCAGAATGTAAAGTACATTTCACCCTGTTGTTTCGAGAGTCCGCTTGCGCCCATGGCTGCTTCTGAGATAGAAGGGATTCCTGTTAATCTCGAAGAGATAAAAAAGGCATACAGAGAACTTTCAGAAACTTATAAAGCAGTTGTGGTTGAAGGGATTGGCGGACTGCTCGTTCCGATCAAAAGAGGTTATTTTGTCCTTGATCTTGCAAAAGACTTTGGATTGCCAATTATAGTTGTCTCAAGGCCGGGCCTCGGTACACTCAATCACACAATGCTGACAGTTAATTATGCAATAAAAGAAGGCCTTAACGTTGCAGGAATAATTATTAATTACAACTACCCTCCTAAGGATACGGTTGATGAGGAGACTAATCCGGATATTATGAAACAAATAAGTCCTGTACCGATCATAGGGATTTTCCCCTATCTTAAAGATTTAGAAAGCAATACCATCGAAAAGGCTGTTGTGAAAAACCTGGATCTTGAAATTATCAAAAAATATCTCTTTTGACCGCCGCTGTCAAAAGTCGCTTCGCTTTCTAACCGGGCTCGTGTGCAATCAATATTAAATCAGCTTTAAATCTGCCAAAACTTTTCTAAGCTTTTCTTTATTCGCTGGTGCCATCTCGCAGAGAGGCAACCTGAATTCCTCCTGTATCTTTCCCATCAGTGCGAGTGCTGTCTTCACAGGTATAGGGTTCGTCTCAATGAACATTGCTGTATTTAAAGGCTCGAGTTTATAATGTATTGCCCTTGCCTTATCGTACTGTCCCTTCATCCAGAAAGAACACATCTGTGAGACTGCTCTTGGTGCAACATTTGCTGAAACAGATATCACCCCTTTACCACCGAGTGCAAGCAGTGGAAGAGTTGTAAAATCATCGCCGGAAATAACGGTTATCCTGTCTCCACAGAGTCTTAAGACTTCACTCACCTGCTTCATATCGCCCGTTGCTTCTTTGATCGCAACTATATTCTTGATCTCCGCAAGGCGCGCAACGGTAGATGGAAGTATGTTCACAGCGGTCCGCCCGGGCACGTTATATAAAACTATAGGTATGTCGACCTTCTCTGCGACCGTCTTATAGTGTCTGTAAAGACCTTCCTGAGTAGGTTTGTTATAATATGGCGACACAAGCAGGGCAGCATCTGCGCCGGATTTCTTTGCGTGTAGTGTTATCTCTACGGTTTCATCGGTTGAATTAGCGCCTGTTCCTGCAATAACAGGAACCCGTTTGTTTACAGTTTTTACTGTAAAATCTATAACTCTGTAATGTTCTTTATAATCGAGCGTTGCAGATTCACCTGTTGTTCCGCAAGGGACAATGGCATTGGTTCCCTGAGTTATATGCCATTCTATTAAATCGCCAAGTGCCTTTTCATCAACCTTCCCCTTTTTAAAAGGTGTGACAATTGCGACTATTGACCCTTTAAACATAGCTGCCTCCTTTTGTTACAAACTTCAAGCCTATTTATACGAACATCAAGCCTACACGATATTTATTATCAATAATTCCTGTCCATTTTACAACAGCGGTTCTGGATTTAATGTTATTTATCTTTGTCTCATCTTCAAATGTCAAGACATGTCCTTCCTCAAGGGGATGGTCTGTCAAAATTCCAAGCCCTCCGGCACTAATGTCAAGAGAAACTGCAGTATCATGGATCCGCTTTAATTCTCTCATATCTAAGACAGATACAGAATATTTTACTGGTGTAACAAATGGTGTCCTTATAAATTTGCGTACATCGCCCTTAATAAACATATCATATTCTCCTAATTCTCGATTATACCTTCAAAAACCTCCATAGCAGGACCTGTCATATAAACATGGTTATCACTTGCCCATTCTATAAAAAGGTCTCCACCAAGGAGATGAACTACTACCTTTTTCCCGGTAAGACCCTTAATATTTGATGCCACAGCCGCAGCCGACGCACCTGTACCGCATGCCATTGTTTCCCCAGAGCCCCTTTCCCACACGCGCATCTTTATCTCTGAGGTATTAAGCACTTCTATGAATTCCACGTTAGTTTTCCTGGGAAACAACTGATGGTTTTCTATCAAAGGACCATAATATGGTACAGGGAAGTTAGAAACATCGTCAACTACAATAATTGTATGCGGATTTCCCATGGAAACACAAGAAATGTAAAATTCCCTGTCAGCTATTTTTAGTGGGTAATCAATAATCGCTCCTTGCCCCTCTTTTTTCAAATCCCCCCAGCCCCCCTTTACTAAAGGGGGGTGAGGGGGGATTACTGGTATTTTTTCGGGTTCAAAGATCGGTCCTCCCATATCAACCCTTACCATCTCGCCTGCTTTTTCAGGTCTGATAATGCCTGCAAGGGTTTCTATATTAAGGATGTTTTTATCAGAAAGGTTTCTGTCCCAGATATATTTTGCAAGACAGCGCATTCCATTACCGCACATCTCAACTTCACTGGCATCTGCATTAAAAATCCTCATCTTAAAATCTGCAATACTTGAGGGATAAAGCAATAAAAGTTGATCAGCACCTATCCCGAATCGCCTATTGCAGAGCCGTTTTGCTAACATTCCGAAATCCGCATTCTGCATTTTGAAATCTTGATTCAGGCAGTCTATGAGGATAAAATCATTGCATAGGCCGTGCATTTTTATAAAGTTTATCTTCATTTCAGAAACGCCGGGATTTTTTCTTTTTTAACAAGGTCGCTGTATGTCTCACGCTCTCTTATCAAAAAATGCTCTCTGCCTTTAACCAGAACCTCCGCAGCCCTCCGCCGGCTATTGTAGTTTGAGCTCATAGAAAATCCATATGCACCTGCACCCATCACAGCAATATATTCTCCCTGTTTTACTCTACTAAGTTCTCTCTCAGTTGCAAGAAAATCGCTCGATTCGCATATCGGGCCAACAACATCACACAGGACTGTATTCCTTTTTTTTCTGACAACAGGGAGCAGATGGTGATATGCACCATACAATGACGGTCTTATCAGATCATTCATCCCTGCATCCACAATGATGAATTCCTTCTCCTCACCTTTTTTAAGATAGAGTGTTTTTGTAACCAATATGCCTGCATTTCCTACTATAGACCTCCCGGGTTCCATAATCAGGGTAAGTTTTCTGCCATTGAGCAGCGGGATGAGATTCCTTGCAAGGTCTTTTGGGACCGGGGGCTTTTCATCCCTGTATGAGATACCAAGCCCACCTCCGATATCGAGGTAATATATTTTCACTCCTTGAATACTGAGTTTATCTATGAGGAGTAATATCCTCTTTAAGGCATCAACAAAAGGAGATATCCTGGTTATCTGTGAGCCTATGTGCTTGTGTATTCCGATAACATTGATATTTTTTAGCCTTGATGCGAGTCTGTAATACTCTAAAGCTTCCTCTATGGGTATCCCGAATTTATGTCTTCTGAGCCCTGTTGCTACATAAGGATGTGTTTCGGGATCAATATCAGGGTTAATCCTCAATGCAACAGGAGCCCTTCTTTCCATCTTGCCTGCAACTCTATCAATCCCTCTAAGCTCATCTTCAGACTCCACGTTAAACATGAGTATCTTTGACTTGAGCGCAAATCTTATCTCATCCTCTGTCTTTCCAACACCAGCATATACTATTTTTTCAGGCTTCATTCCTGCCTTTAATGCCACGTAAAGTTCTCCTCCTGAAACTATGTCGGCACCGCCGCCGTTTTTTGCAAATAATCTGAGGATTGCCATGTTTGAATTAGACTTAATTGCAAAGCAGATTATGTGTGGATAGTCATTAAAGGCATCATCATATGCTCTGAAGTGCCTTGAAAGGGTATTATAACTGTAGATGTATAATGGTGTGCCGTATTTTTCAGCAAGCTTTTTTACAGGTACTTCTTCAGCATATAATTCATCCGCTCGATATTTAAATAGATGCATTAAAGATCTCCATGTACTGATTTTCTCATGACTTTTATTTTAAACATATTTTTCTTTTTATCTCAAGGGATGAATGAATTTGAAAAACAATAGATAGGAAAGGCTGTCTCAAAATTTTTATAATCGACAGATTTTTAATATGGCAGCCGCAAGTGTTTTATAAACTATAAGTTTATTTGTTTACGCCTAAAAAGGTTTTACTATAAGGTGTCGTATAAAAATTCTTCACCAGCTTTTCCTATTCTGATTTTCTATAAATAAAAGGGTTTGGATTTAGTCGTATCAGGTATGTTAAATTTTATATATAAGAGTTTGTTCAATACACACCGGAGGGAGCGTTGGGGAAGAACATTGTAGAAAAGATATTTGAAGCACATAAGGTTTACGGTAATCTAAAAACAGATACGCCTGTTGGATTAAAGGTTGACCAGGTATATACGCAGGACGCTACAGGAACAATGGCCTGGTTGCAGTTTGAAGCTATAGGAATCGATAAAGTAAAGGTACCACTTGCTGTCTCTTATGTTGACCACAATATGATTCAGTCTAACTATATGAATCCTGATGACCATCTATTCCTCCAGACCGCAGCGTTAAAATATGGTGCATACTTTTCAAGGCCTGGGAATGGCATAAGCCATCAGATACATCTTGAGAGATTTGCAGCTCCCGGCAAAATTGCACTTGGGACAGATAGTCATACCCCTACAAGCGGAGGTATGGGCATGATAGCCATAGGAGTCGGAGGTCTCGATGCAGCAACTGTTATGGCTGGGGCTCCTTTTGAACTCAACATGCATAGGGTTGTCCTTGTAAAACTTACAGGCAAACTAAATAGACCATGGGTTACAGCAATGGATGTGATACTGGAAATTTTAAGGAGGCTCACAGTAAAGGGAGGAATTGGCAAGATTCTGGAATATGGCGGTTCTGGTGTTGAAGACCTGAATGTAACAGAAAGGGCCACTATAACAAATATGGGTGCAGAACTCGGTGCGACAACGTCAATCTTTCCAAGTGATAAAAGAACAAGACACTTTCTAAAGGCACAGGAAAGAGAATCGGACTGGATCGAGCTTCATGCTGATGAAGATGCAGAATATGCTGATATTATTGAGATAAACTTGAATTCAATCGAACCCATGATAGCTAAGCCCCATAGCCCTGATAACGCTGTACCCATAAAAAACATTCCTGGTACAAAGATAGACCAGGTCTGCATAGGAAGCTGTACCAATTCATCATATCAGACTTTGAAATCTGTTGCTTCTATACTTAAGGGCAATTCAGTTGCTAAAGGCGTCAGCCTGCTAATTAATCCCGGCTCCAAGCAGGTATATGAGATGCTCTCACGTAAAGGGTTTGTGGCAGACATGATTGCAGCAGGCGCAAGGATACTTGAGTGTTCATGCGGTCCATGTATCGGCATGGGAGGCTCACCCGGCACAGGACAGATATCTATCAGGTCATATAACAGAAATTTCAAAGGAAGAAGCGGAAATAAGGATGCATTCGTATATCTTGCAAATCCACTTGCATGTGCAGTTTTTGCTGTGAAAGGTAAGATAGTTGACCCGCGCAAATCCGGGCTTAAAATAGAAGTTGCCCGTGAGCCTGAAGGTTACATCATAAATGCCAATATGATCATAGGACCAAAGAAAGATACACAGGGGCTAAAGGTCATCAAAGGCCCTAATATAAAAGACGTACCTGTCAAAAAACCTCTTGAGGAAAAGATAGAGGCAGATGTGTTATTGAAACTGGGTAACAACATAACTACTGACGACATAATGCCTGCCGGCTCTACAATCCTTCCATTGCGTTCAAATATACCCGCAATATCAGAATTTGTATTTTTCAATCTTGATAATACATTCAGCCAAAAAGCGGAGGATGCAAAGTCAAAGGGTGGCGGAATTATTGTCGGAGGCGAGAATTACGGCCAGGGCTCTTCAAGGGAACATGCTGCAATTGCACCGATGTACCTCGGTCTCCATATCGTAATTGCAAAATCTTTTGCGCGGATCCACAGGTCAAACCTTATAAACTTCGGAATTCTTACCCTTCATTTTAAAAATACAGAAGATTATGATAGGTTAGAAAAAGGTAACAGGCTACTCATACCGGACATTAAAAAGTCATTAACAGGGACTCAGTCCTACACTGTATATAACCTTACAAAAAATTATTCATTCGAGGCATTTTCAAATCTTAATGACAGAGAAAAAGAAATCATTTTGTCAGGTGGACTGCTGCCAAATACAAAGAAACACATCTATGATATTTGACAAGAAAACCATCCAATAGGTAAATTAAAAGATATTTTCGGGCCGCTAGCTCAGTTGGTAGAGCAACGCCCTTTTAAGGCGTGGGTCGTTGGTTCGAATCCAACGCGGCTCACCAGAACGTCCCCATCGTCTAGCTCGGCTTAGGACATCGCCCTTTCAAGGCGGTAACACGGGTTCAAATCCCGTTGGGGACGCCAATTCTCAAAATCGATCCCTTTGGCAATCATGTCAAAGGGTTTTTTGTAGACAGGGTAAAGGTTTCCGTCTTTTAAAGAACAGTTCGGAAATACTGTCCTTAGCAATTTAGCCCTTTCCTGATGATTCTGTCTCAAATACAGAGAATAAGCCTTATTAGCCAGTTCTAAAATACGGATTCCCGGATGCACTTAGTCCCGAAAGCTTTCGGGATAATGTGCAGGGGTGAGGAAGGGGCGGGGTATGTAGCGAGACTGCCTATTATCGTTTTTAATGACTAACTGAAATCTACGCCGCGATAATCTCGATACTCGATATCTGCGGCTTTGGCATCTTCATGGTAACGACAAAAACAGGGATGCCCTTCCTCTTGTTCTCCTCCAGAACCCTGTAATTCTCATCATAGAGTTCTTTATCATCCTCCGGCAGAATCACGAGAACAGCGCCTTTCGGAATCCTGTCAAGAACATCCGGGTTTTCAAAGGTGTACTTCATCCACTCCGAATGAAGATCCAGGTTCTTCTTAATCATTTCATCTCTGGTCATTACATCAACTCCCTTTCGAGGCTTTCTCTATATTGCCTCCAATTCATCTTTAAATCAAGGGTGGCAAAGGTAAATGCAAGATTATACGTCTCAAAAAAGAGAGGCTGCTTTACCACCTCGCCATTTGCTCTGATTACATCCTTATGGGCAAAACCATGTGCGGTGTCATACCGCACCACCGGCCTCCATTCTCTTAAGATCACTGTTTCATACTGAACAACAAACTCCAGAATTTCGCCTTTGTCTTTACGAGCAGTGACCCTCAACCTGTCAGTCTCATCTACTGTCAAATAGAAAAGATACTCTATTTCGTGCATATGTATAACATTATTTTATTATTTCCTGGCAACTGCTGCAGGATTCTGCTTTTGCGGGTTCGTGCATCAGCTATCGCGTTTCTCTTTCTTCGATAACCCTCTTGGAAAGAGAAACACCGCTACCCGACAAACTCCGTTGTATATCCTTCAGAGTAACATCTGTGTGGCCCTGTCTCTTTAGATGCCGGTGAAGCTTTGTGCTTATACAAGGCTGACCCACAGTTTTTGTAAGGGCTTTTGACATGATTCCGATACCTCCTTTATAGCTCAGTTTATCAAGTGTAGAATACTCCGGTCAAGATGCCCTTTGTCTATATTTTACTCTCACACAATATAGGATATTGTTAAGTTCTTCAAATCTTCACCTGGGATAAGTTGCTCTTGATGCGGAGTACGCTTGCAAATGTTTAATTTGAATGAGACTGAGGATTAAGGATTACTGATTGAATGATAGTATAACGATTCTCGTTGGTAAAACAGCGGTCAAAAAAGCCAATAATAAAGCTCGCCTGTTTCCTGATGGCCTAAGCTCCGCCGTTGAGTTATCTATCAGTGCGGGCATGCTCCTGTTTGTTCTCCAAATGTCAATAAGCAAGCCTGACCCTGCTCGTTTATTCTAATTTTTAGGGATGCCGGATAATCGTAACGATAAGGTGCATGGTTCCATAAAAGGGTGAGAGACTCGCCAGCAATAAACATAAGTCTGTCAAAGACTTAGAGGAAGTAGTACGTTCATATTTTAGTGAATAGATATAATTGCGTGATTTTAAATGAAGATTTAAAAATATAATTTTTTACTTGACAGGGGACTATAGGATGTCCCCTATTTCACTATTTTAAACGCTTATCATAAGTTGAAACTATTGATAATTATCAGGAGATAGGCCCTAGTTATACTTTTACATAAAAAAAAATAATCATCCAGATAAATAAATGGATGAAATAATAAAGATCAATAATAAAATGAAACGAAAGAAACCATCGACTTTTATCTTTATTTTTCATAAAAATATGGAGTCCTTCGTCGTGTAATGACTCATTTTCTTGTAGAAGAATATGTTCAATCCGCCGAAGATAGACTTCTCTTAGTTTGTTATAATATCTCAGTCTATGTTTAATTAATGTGGCAATACCTACAAGAACTACAGCTAATGAACCAATTGTAACAGTTGCTCCAATACTTAATTTTTCATACATATTTTTAGATAATACCCATCCCAAAACAAGTAAAGAAGCAGGAACAAAAATAGCTATTATTTGATACATGCCTTTATCAGTACCTATATGCATATCAATAGCTTTTTCATAAAATAATTTGATAAGCTCTTTGTCGCCCATTATTAAAGGATATTTTTCAACCAATGGGTCCTCGTGTGGTTCCTCTTCGAGCATTGCAAGGAATATTAAAAACGTAATAAAAGGTATAGGTAGTAACATTAAAAAATAAAGATCGTTGCTTATCGAAATAGAACGGTATATTAAAAAAGAATAAAAGAATAAAAGAATAAGAAGAATAAGAATATTCCAATTGTCTTTGTATTTTTATACTTCAATATTTTGACTGACTTAAATTGTATAAAGCATAACAATTTTTTTATTTTTCACCATTTATATCCACAATTTTTGCATTGAAATTGACTCCTTACTTTTTTGAAAGCAGGTGCTAAAATGCCAAAGCCAGCGACATAAGCCGCTTTCTTGGCAGTTGATATTTTTTCAATATTTCCAGAATTACATGTTGGACATCGAGGTCTATAGGCAAAGGTATTACCACAATGGGGACAAGAAGAAGCAGATGATGATATTTCTTTATCGCAGTGTGGACATTTGATTAATTCCGAATAATCGGAAGGAGACTCTTTTTTAATAGCTTCAAAGATATTATTGACTTCATCCTTTGTTAATTTGTTCTTCTTCATCTGATCACCTCTAAAGAATTCTCGAATTGTACTAACTCTTCTGAATATCCCTATTTTACATTTCTGTTTAAAATATACACCTTTTTGGAAGTACTGTAAATTATTTAGTTACAGGAAGGGTCTTCTCTTTTCGTGTCGCTGTGGAATGCTGTAAATCTTTCGCCCCGGAAGGCCTCTGCGGACACATTTCCAAAAAGTTACAGCAGCAGAGCAACCATTACTTCCAGATCATCACTTAATGTTACTAAAAATGTTTCGCACTCTGATAAAGACGTTCTGCATTCACTTTCTGGTGAGATTTTACTACATATTCTTTCAAAATCTTTCCTCTTATCATCCAGAAACTCTTTATCTTTTTTATTATCACTAGGCCATAGTTTTAATAATATTCCGAAGTATCTCAAAATATCTTCCTTATGTACAGTCCATGGTTCAATCATATCTTCATTATTAATAGCCTTTTTAACATCTCTTTTTGCTCCAGCGAGTCTCTTGCCAAATTCTAACAAATATACTTTTATCGACAGTGCCCTAAATTGCTTTAGATTACAATCAGCAATCCGCCAGGTATCATACGCATACCTCATAAGAAGTAGGAATGTTAAAGATAATACAACTGTTGATACCGAATTCTTACCGTCCCAATAGCACCAGTTAAGACTAAATAGACCAAGCGTTGACACTGACATCAGAACACGAAACGTTTTTTTCTTCATGATCTTTCCCCTCTTTTAATTTAAGATCAGCAGCGGCTATTAGACACTCAAGGATTGTACATAAAAAGAACTCGTTTGGTTCAAATTACCAAGCCTCCCTTTTCAAGATGAACGTAGATACGCCATCCGTCGATTACTGGTCAAAGTATACTCTTTTTCAGAAGGTAGATAAATCGTGTATTTCAGGAAGTAGCAAACTCGTTTTAACAGTAATAAAAATGTAGCAGATTTGTAGCAGAAGGCATCCCAATTTTACATAATATACCAAAAATACCTGAAAGAACATAATATAAAATTAGCCTATAAAATCATTAAGTTAAGTTAAAACCCAAGCCAGAAGCCCATCTTTAAATTTGCACTGAGATTAACTTTCAAGGCGGTAACACGGGTTCAAATCCCGTTGGGGACGCCAAGAAAAGTTTGCCTGATATACACCAGTGGGCAGTATTCTTAACTTCAGCTTGATTTATCAAGGATTTTTTATTCATTATTATGCAAGATGTTTAAATTGTTCAAGAGAGAACGTTTTTTTGATACAATATAAATGATATATTCATAGTCTATTTTCAAGAAGAAATATTAATGATTAAAAACGTCCATCTCATCGAAGACTTAGAAAAAGAGTTCATCTCAAAAGATAAACTCTCCTATAAACAATCCCTTAGGATATTTGAGTCATTGTGGCAAGAAGGATTAAATCTCGGCATTTTACCGCCGAAAGACCCGTTAGAAGGGATAGAGGTCAATCTCAGAATTGCGAACATCCTGAATTCATGTTTGAAGAAATCCTCTCAAAAATAGGCGCAAGTCTTAATAAACACAAACTTCCTTATATGATTATCGGGGGACAGGCGGTGTTACTCTACGGAGAGCCGCGTCTTACGAGAGATATTGACATAACCCTCGGCGTGAACGTAGATCGTCTGAAAGACCTTCTCGATGTCATTAGCGAACTATCTCTTAAACCAATTCCTGAAAATACAGAGTCATTTGTCCATCGGACTATGGTATTGCCTGCAGTGGATGAAGCAACTTCCATAAGGGTTGATTTCATTTTTTCGTTTACAACCTATGAAACAGAAGCTATAAAGAGGGCAAGAAAAATAAAAATACTGGGTGAAAAGGTTTGCTTTGCAACTCCTGAAGATGTCATTATCCATAAGATCTTCGCGGGGAGACCGAGGGATATTGATGACGTAACGTCTATTATTTTAAAAAACCCGGGGATTGATATTCAGGACATCCGCTCATGGCTGAAGAAATTCGATCAGTCATCTGACAAAAAGACGTTCCTGAAAACCTTTGAGGAGATTCTGCAAAAGATACAAAACCAATAGGGTATGCTTACGCTGACAGCAGCCCTTTTGTAAAATTTAGCTGTTTAGCTCTTTCAAGGCGGTAACACGGCCCGCCTCAAGCGGGTAAAGCTTGTGCGCCTCAGGCGCATTCAAATCCCGTTGGGGACGCCAAGAAAATCTGATTCATCCATTGACTTCAAAATCTGCCTCTGTTAATTTATTGTCTCGTATGAAGAAAATAATTCTGCTGTTTCTGTCCTTTATAATTATCTCATTTTATTCATTCACAACATATGCATTCGAAGGTCCTCTGCAGGTTAAGAATCAGTTTCCCCTGTTTCTCGATGTTGATGCGCCGTTCCTGGAGACAGCATCAATTGAGAATTCTTTTTCTGCCAACTTCTCGTATTCGAGTGTCTATCTCGTAAGAGAATCTTCAGAATGGTCCATGGGGCTTGATATGGAAATAGCTGAACTTGATCTCAGGTTCCGGAAAAACATCAAGGACTTCATTGAAGTGGGGGTTGACTTACCGTTTCTCAGTTTTAATTCCGGTTTCATGGATGACTTTCTCAGAAGCTATCATAATGCATTCGGCTTCCCCGATTATGGAAGAAGCAACAGGCCGGATAATGAATTCCTTTATGAAGTAAGAAGAAATGGGGTTCTTGTAATAAGAGGAGAGAGTGGAAGGATAGGTATTGGTGATATAAAATTGACGTTGAAAAAACCGATACTAAAGGGTGACCCTGCTATCAGCATAAGAGGAGATGTAGAACTTCCAACTGGAGATGCAAAGAAGGGTTATGGAAGCGGCAGCATTGATGCCGGGTTTGCAGTCCTGATTGACAAGAAGCTGAGTGAAAAATTCAAGGCTTATGGAAATCTCGGTGTTGTTTTCCCCGGAGATTTAAGAGGGCACGAGAGGGTGGAACTCAGAGAATTTCTTTACGGTGGTGCTGTAATCGAGGCTGCCCTGTGGAAAAACTTCGGCCTCCTCGGTCAGGTATTTATTCAAGGTTCACCTTTCCCAAAAACAGATATTTCATCAGTTGATAGAACAGCGGTGCTTCTTTCACTTGGAGCGAGATATTATTCAGGGAATAACAGTTTTGAGCTTTCTTTTACAGAGGACCCAAATACTTCGGGAGCGCCTGATTTTAGTTTAAATTTCTCTTTCAAAAGAATATTTTAAACAGAATGTTCTCCGAAGATGGGAAGGAGCCATCTTTTCTCTCATTCTCGTCCCTCGATAAACTCAGGACTGCGAGGTTTTTGCCTCTTTATTTTCAAAATACTTAATCGAATATCGGCAAAAAAATCCGCTCTAAGAAAGCTCCTCCCCATCTTTCGTATATCCTGAAACAAAATAATCTATCTGTGGTCTTGCAAGCTTGTAGGCTTGTAAGCTATTATGCATATCATGAAAAAGAGGAAAAGACTCAGGCCTGACTGGGATGAATACTTTATCGGCATTGCAAAGGCAGTCTCAACAAGGGCTACATGTTTAAGAAGAAAGTACGGTACGGTTATCACAAAGGACAACATTATTGTAAGTACTGGTTATAATGGTGCTCCGGTAGGGATGAAGGACTGCCTTGAGGTGGGTAAATGTACAAGAAAAGAACTCCAGATTCCACATGGTGAGAGATACGAACTTTGCCATAGTGTTCATGCAGAGGCAAATGCGATTATTCGTGCATCCGTTGATGAATTAAGGGGCTCAACGATATATATATCGGGTATCGATGATAGAAACAGAGAATGCTATTCCGAGCCCTGCATGATGTGTAAGAGGATGATGCTGAACTCAAGGATAGCCAAAGTTGTTTATTCAGATGGGAATAATGGATTTGTAGTTGTTAACCCGAAGAAATGGCTAAAGAAAAGGGTATAGGGTTTAGAGGTAAAAAAACATGAAGACTGTTCTGGTAACTGGATGTGCTGGATTTATCGGGTGGAAGGTCTCGGAGAGATTGCTTGAAGAGAACATAAATGTCATTGGCATGGATAACATTAATGATTATTATGACCCGCGACTGAAAAAATGGAGACTTAGTACACTCAAGAAAAATAAAAACTTTTCCTTGAAGAGACTGGATATCTCTAAATATACGCCCGTAAGAAAAGTCTTTTCAGAAAACAAGATTGACGCAGTTATAAATCTTGCGGCAAGGGCAGGTGTGAGGTCATCTGTAGAAGACCCATGGGTTTATCTTGACACCAATGTCAAGGGCACCTTAAATCTTCTTGAGTCCTGCAAGGAATTTAGTGTCAATAAGTTCGTTTTAGCATCCACCTCGAGCCTTTATGGTCTTAATGAGATGCCTTTCAGAGAAACAGACAGGACAGATTCTCCTTTGGCTCCTTATTCAGCAACAAAAAAGGGGGCTGAAGTCCTCTGTTACAGTTACCATTATCTGTACGGACTTGATGTGACCATCACCCGATATTTCACAGTTTATGGTCCCGCTGGGCGGCCTGACATGAGCATCTTTATATTCATAAAAAATATAGATAACGGTATCCCCATAACTGTGTTTGGGGATGGCAAACAGCAAAGGGATTTTTCTTACATAGATGATATAGCTGACGGGACATTAAAATGCCTCCAGCTCGGAATCGAGTCGTACCGACCTGCTGGATATGAGATATTCAACTTCGGCAGTGATAACTCTGTAGAATTGATGTATGTGATAAACTTGATAGAAGATGCCCTCGGTAAAAAAGCTGTTATGAAGTTTTTACCAAGACATCCTGCCGATGTTTTTGCAACATGGGCATATATCGAAAAATCTAAGGAGAAGTTGAACTGGCACCCAAAGACCACAATAGAAGAAGGCATCAAAAAAACTGTTGAATGGTATATCAAAAACAGAGAGTTTGTAAATAGCCTCAAAAGTCCATAATGTCTTTTAAATCTCAGTCTGTCTGTAGCATCCGTTCATTTCTGCATCCTTGCCTTAGCCTGCTGAACCTTAACCCTTTTGCCTTTCATCATGATATCATTCACAGAGCTTATTACCCTATCAGAAAATTCTTGAGGGATTTCCACAAAAGTGAACTTATCGAGGACATCGATTTTTCCGATCTTACTAAATGGAATATGTGCTTCTAATGCAATAGATTTTATGATATCAGCCACTTCTATCCCATCTTTTCTGCCAATAGTCATAAATAAACGAACAGTTCCAGTCTTTTCGTAATGTTCTTCCACGGGTTTCTCCTTTATCTCACCATATGCGGCAAAAAGGGCTGCTGCTGCAATATCGCCAAACCCGTAGTTATCTGATAACTCTTTAACTGCCTGAATATATCCCGCATGTCTATTTCCTTTAATTATCTCGGAAATATCCCTGACAATATTTTTCTCTCTTGCCCTCACAACATCTACTGGTGAAGGTAATTTTTTTCTGTCAATTATTGTGCTGGCAGTTTTTTCGATTAACCGTAAATGCTTATATTCCCTCGGAGTAACAAGGGTTATAGCTATGCCTGACTTCCCTGCCCTTCCCGTCCTTCCAATCCTGTGGATATAGCTGTCAGGATTCTGAGGGATGCTGTAATTGATAACATGGGTTACATCTTTTATATCAAGTCCCCTTGCAGCCACATCAGTCGCGACAAGGATATCAAGCATTCCTGCTTTGAATTTATTCATGACCTCATCCCTTCTTGCCTGTGCAAAATCACCATGAAGAGCGCCCGCATTGTACCCCATCTGACCAAGTTTCATGGAAACCTCATCAACATCCCTCTTTGTATGGCAGAAGACAAGGGCAAGCGGTGGATCTTCTACATCAAGGAGTCTTGAAAGGGCGTTCACTTTATCTGCTTCTCTGACCTCATAGAACATCTGTTTTATCTTCGGGATAATAATATCCTTTGTATTTACCCGTATCTTTTCAGGGTCCCTCATATACCGTCTGGCGATATTTATTATCGGTTGTGGCATTGTTGCTGAGAATAACAGAGTTTGCCTCTCAGTCGGTGTTTCTTTGAGTATTGTTTCCATATCTTCTATAAATCCCATATCAAGCATTTCATCCGCTTCATCGAGTACAACAATTTTCACATCTTTAAGAGAAATGGTCTTCCTGTTCAGATGATCTATAACACGGCCTGGTGTTCCAACAACGACATTGACACCCCGTTGTAATGTATTTATCTGCCTCTCAATAGACGTACCTCCATACACAGGCAGTACACTAATTTTTTTAAACTTGCCTATTTTATATATCTCCTGCGCAACTTGAACAGCCAATTCTCTCGTTGGCTCCAGTATAATGGCAAAGGGGGTTCTCCCCTTCTGATGACATTTTTCTACAATGGGGATGCCAAAGGCAGCAGTCTTTCCCGTGCCAGTCTGCGCCTGTCCCACAAGATCACGCCCGCTCATTATGAGCGGTATAGCAGAGACCTGAATAGGTGTAGGCTCCTCAAATCCTATTTCTGATATAGACTTTATTGTCTCTTTACTTAGGTTAAAATCTTCAAAATTCATTCTTTTTTATCCTTTTTATGTGTTTTTGCTGTTCTAAATAATATTTATGAGGGCCTTATTAGAATTGTTTTTTATATGCTCTTTTGGTTAATTAAATAAACCTTTTGAATGGAATTAGAAAATAAAAAATGCAACCTGTTTTTTATAGGCATTAAAAAGAATATCGGTTTTTTTATTTTTTTACTGCCCGAATAGGTTTCTTGAACCGTAAAGCTTTTCTCCTTTTATCTCTTGCCTCTCTTCGTTTCCGTTTTTCTTTTTCAGAAGGCTTTTCATAGAATTTCCTCTTTTTGATTTCGTTAAAAAGCCCTTCCTTCTGAAGTTCATGCTTCAGGGTTTTCAGTGCTCTTTCGATATCATTCCCGTAGACTCTAATCTCCAAAACAGCTATCTCCAGCCTTTCCTTGGACCGCTACCTCCACCAAACCCACCTTTCCTCTCCTGAAAGCCAGTTCTCGGTTGTTGAGGCTTTGCCTCAGCTACAGTGAGTGTTTTCCCCATAAACGGTTTACCATTAAGTTCCGAAATCGTTTTTTTTGCGTCTTCTTCCGATCCCATCTCAATAAAGCCGAACCCTTTGGACTGTCCTGTGAACTTATCCGTTATCATTTTTACTGATACAACCTCTCCATAATCTGAGAAGAGGTCCCTGATGTCTTGTTCTGTTGCATTAAACGAAATGTTTGCAACATAAACTTTTTTCCCCATGATTCATCTCCTTTTCTCTAAAATAAAAACCCCAGAACTTTCAAAGCATCTGAGGTTTTCTTAACTTATAAACTCTAAAAGCTGCTTTTTTCAATTATAACTTAAAGTTAATTTAAATACCATCTTTTAATTTCCGCCGATCAAAACTTAGAAACCAGATAGCAGGAAGTTTGGGATTCACAAGAAGTTATAAAAGAAAAAGTTACCTCAGACTTTCAAGCGCCTTTATGATATCAAGACCTGTGAACCTGTCCTTCTTTCCTTTATTATTTATTATACAGGTAGGCGTAGCATTAATTTTATCTTCCTTTAAGTAACTACTAAAAACACCAAAAGCAGACTTTGTATCAAATGACTTAAAACCTATACCTTTTTTCTTCAGAAAAGCTTCTAACTTTTCGTTTTCGGTCATCTTTTCCTTTGCTGCTTCAAATAGAACAGCCCTGGAACGAAGAACATAATCAAACTCTTTCTTCTCATTTACAATATAAAGAAAATACTTCGCATATAAAGTGGTCTGAGCATGTATAGGCGTATCAATAAACGTAATGTTTATAATACCCTTTTTAACTAAATCGGTAATTACAGGCTCTAATTTCGGTTCTAATGCACTGCAGGGACCACAAAAATAATCTGTATATAATCTCACCTTTATCCGGCCATTCCCAAAGGAGGGTATAACCATATCTTCTGCATAGGCAGGCGTCGTTGTGCCTTTAAATAAAACTGCAAAAATGATGAGACCGAGAACCACGGAAATAGCAATGAGAGTTTTCTTTGACTTTTGAAAATTTAATAAGAACAGAAGAAAAATAACGGCACCAAAAGATAGACAGTAGAAACAATAAATACTGTTAGTTATTTGAAATCCGATAAGGTACATTTCTGCACCTATGCCGAAAGAAAGCAAAAATAAGAAGATTAAATCTCTTTTCAGGAGATTAGAAAAAGCTAACATTACCATGTAAAAGATTCCTAAGTAATTAAGACCTGAACCAAAAATAGTACCCTGTAAATATGCGCACGACCCTTCACAAATACTATATAATACAGCAATAACAATGCCAATTAAAGGAAGTATAATATTTATCCAGTACTTTTTCCTTGCCGGTATTCTGCTCATAAAATTATAAAAAGAAAAAAGGGTAGTCTCTTTTGTTCTTTTAATCACACTATCCATTTACCATATTATAATAACATGTCTGCATGTTAACCTTAACATTGCATAAAGAGGAAAGCGTTAAATAGGATAGAATACTGATGTTCTATTTAGGCTCGTCAGTCATTACCTCATCTGGCAGTTCATCTATATCGTCGGGCGTTATCGGAAAATATCTGGAAAGCAATTCTCCTGCCTTTTTCATAGATTCACAAAGGGCATCACAGGCGCGGCCATCCTTTATCCCCTGAGAAACTATCCTTGCAAATTTATTCAGGGTCTCCTGTTCAATCTTTTCATAAATGCCTTTGTCTGCAAGGACCCAGACCTTTTTTTCAAGCAAAGACAGGAAAAATAAAACACCTGTGTTTTTTTTAGTTTTATAAAGCCCTTTTTCATAAAATGCCCTCACAGCCCTGAGCCTTACCGTATCTTCTTTCCTTTTTATGCCTATAAAGGCGGTCTTAAGGATGGGCATTTTTTTAAATATAAATCTACAGGGGGAAAAGAATAAAAAACTCAGGGGGATATATGGCCAGATTGACGAATGAAAATATGAAATTGTTACAATCAGAGATAAAAGACTTCCTATAAGTACGCCGCCCGTTATCTCCGCCTCAACATACCGGTCACTGCTGTCAACCACCATAACAGCTACCTCCCCGATTGTACGAGATTCAATATCCTGGGTTGTTTCTTTTATTTGTTTCTTTTCTTCTTCAGTAAAAAATTTATCTGCCTTTGAATAATGTTTCATCACCAGCCTCCTGACGCCCCTCCGCCTCCAAAACCGCCGCCGCCGCCACTGAACCCTCCGCCGAATCCGCCGCCAGAACCACTATAACCTCCACCACCATACCAGAAACCTCCGCCTCTATCATGCCTTCCCGATGAAAAAATCACCGGAAGAAACAGCCCGGCACCCAATCCTAAAATGGCGAGAATTAGTAATGTGACAAGCCCAAGAGGTAATCCCATGAGAGACATAAAAAGCGGTAATCCGACCGCACCCCCAAGCCCCCCAAGGATACGGGAGAAACTTCCGAGGACAAGCAGTATTATTCCCCCGAAAATCAGGAAAGTTAGGATTTGTGAAGACCTCTCATGTTTCTGAGGGCGATGATTCCCATCAGCCTTGAACTCTCCCCGTGTTGCATCTATTAATGCAGAGACACCTGCAATAAAACCACCGTCAAAATCTCCTCTTTTAAATCTCGGTTTCACAACAAGGTCTATAATCCTCCCTGCCATCAAATCAGTTAACTTACCTTCAAGTCCCCGTCCTGCCTCAATCCTCATCTTCCTGTCCTGTTTTGCCACAATAAAGATTATGCCGTTGTCTTTGCCTGCCTGACCGATTTTCCAGGAATCGGCAACCTTAATGCTGAAGTCCTCGATCACCTCTCCTTCAAGTGATGGGGTTGTTAAAATAACTATTTGTGTTGAGTCTGTTTGTTCGAAGGCCCTCAATTCATTCTCAAGTTCAGCCTTCGCTGAAGGAGACATCATATCAGCATAATCATTGACATAGCCTTGGAGTTTAGGGACATTGAGGGCATAGGCAGAAGAAAACAGAAAAAAGATGCAAGATACAAGATACAAGATAACCCCCCTATATCCCCCCTTGCCAAGGGGGGAATTAAAGAGGGGTCGTGAATCATGCATCATAAATTTTACATCTTGTACACAGTGCTTTCTAAGAGTAAAATATTTTCCCAATTTAGAACTTTACCTTTGGAGCTTTTTCAGTCCCTGCCTCAGCCTTGAATGGCTCTTTAAGTTTTAAATGCAACAAAACTGAATTTGTTAAGTTGTTGGGAAATACCCTTATCGAGGTATTGAATGTCTCCACTGCCTTGTTATAACGCGTGCGTGCAACATTTATCCGGTTTTCTGTGCCTTCAAGCTGATGCTGGAGATCCTGGAAGTTCTGGTTTGCCTTAAGGTCAGGGTATCTTTCAACCACAACCATAAGCCTTGAAAGTGCACTGCTCATTGCAGACTGTGCCTCCTGAAACTGAGTGAATCCTTTCGGGTCATCGAGCATATTCTTTGACATCTGTATAGTGCCGACCTTTGCCCTTGCCTCTGTCACTGCCGCAAGGGTTTCCCTCTCATGCTTTGCATACGCCTTAACAACCTCCACCAGATTCGGGACGAGGTCATTTCTCCTCTGATATGATGCCTCAACATCGCCCCATGCTGCCTTCACAGCCTCTTCATTCGCCTGCATCACGTTATACCCACAGCCTGAAACAGTTAAAAGCAACCATATGAATGCGATATACATTAGCTGTTTTTTCACTCTTCCCTCCTTATTCTTCTTTCTAATTATAGCTTTCTCGTAAAATTATATTTTAACTCAAAAGACCCAATAACGCCAAACAACATTTTAAAAAAATTTAGGAAATCAGGTGTTTTGACGAGTTTTGATTGGATCTGCTTACTTTTATATAACTTGACTCGAACAATTGATAGAATTACAGCCAATGAATTGTGTAAACAGGCTGGATTAAAGCCGAAGTTCTAAAAATCTTAATACACCCCTCTATCCAATGTCCTGTACTGGATAGCTTCTGCGATGTGATGGGATTGGATTTCCTCTGAGGCTTCAAGGTCGGCAATAGTCCGTGCTAATTTGAGTATCCTCGTATATGCCCGTGCAGAAAGGCCGAGTTTGTGCATCGCAGTTTCAAGAAGTGCTTGCGCATCAGGATGAAGCTTACAATATTTTTTTATATGCCTTGTCTTCATCTGCCCATTTGAATAAATCTTCTTATCATTCTTAAAACGTTCAAGCTGGATCTCCCTTGCAGTAACAGCACGTTTTCTTATGTCTTCTGATTTATCCCCTGAATATTCATTAGATAATTCTTTATAAGGCACTGCCGGAACTTCTATATGAATATCAATCCTGTCAAGAAGCGGGCCTGAAACCCTGTGCCTGTATCGATGTATCTGACCCGGAGTACATGTGCACTGATGTCTATTATCTCCAAAATACCCGCACGGACATGGGTTCATGGCAGCAACGAGCATAAAGCTGGCCGGATAAGTTATAGATGCTACTGCCCTTGAGACTGTCACTTCCCCATTTTCGATTGGCTGCCTTAAAACCTCAAGGACGTTTCTCTTGAATTCCGGCAGTTCATCCAGGAAAAGGACACCATTATGCGCAATGCTGACCTCACCCGGTTTTGGAACCTGCCCGCCGCCGATTAAAGCAACATCTGAAATTGTATGGTGTGGCGAGCGGAAAGGTCTTATAGCAAGTAAAGGTTGTCCTTCCCTTAGAAGGCCTGCAACACTATGTATCCTTGTTGTCTCTAAAGCCTCATCAAATGTCATCCCGGGGAGTATTGTAGGAAGCCTTTTGGCAATCATTGTCTTACCTGAACCAGGAGGACCAATCATCAGCACATTATGCCCGCCTGCAGCAGCAACCTCAAATGCCCGTTTGGCATGTTCCTGGCCTTTAACCTCAACAAAATCGTCCTCATAGATAGAGTTTTCTTTCATCGCCTTATGAACATCTATCTCGAAAGGTCTCTTGAGATTGCCATCTCTCAGAAACTCGATGACCTCAGGAAGGTTCTTTAACCCAAATACAGGCACACCCTTAACAACCGCTGCCTCCGGCGCATTCTCCTCAGGAAGAATCACGCCTTTTAACCCAAGCTCTCTTGATTTTAGTGCCATCGATAAAGCACCCCTTACAGGCTTTATCCTCCCGTCAAGCGAAAGCTCACCTGTAAGGAGATAACCAGCAGCCGAACCTATTTCAATCACGCCTTCGGCCGCTATAATCCCAATTGCAATCGGGAGATCAAAAGATGAGCCCTCTTTCTTTAAGTCAGCAGGCGCAAGATTAACTGTAATCTGCTTAAGCGGAAAAAGAAACCCGATATTTTTGAGTGCAGCCCTGACCCTGTCCCTCGACTCCTTAACAGCAGCATCAGGAAGGCCAACCATTGAGAAATGAGGGAGCCCCCTTGAGGCGATATCTACCTCGACCTCTACAGTGTGGGCGTCAATACCTATAATACTTGCGCTGAGAACCTTAGAAAGCATAGGGATAGATTATATTTTTAAACGCGTTGGAAATGCAATATGTTAAAATAAGAACTGTTTGAATTTTTAAAGGAGATTGTAATGGCAAAGGTACCGGTAAGCATAGAAGAGGAGATGAAGAGTTCTTATCTTGATTATGCGATGAGCGTAATCATAGGCAGGGCGCTTCCTGAGGTTAGAGACGGGCTAAAGCCTGTCCAGAGAAGGATTCTTTATGCAATGTTCAGGGAGGGTCTTCTCCCTGGTAAAAGATATTCGAAATGCGCGGGTGTAGTTGGCGAGGTATTAAAGAAATATCATCCCCATGGCGACACAGCTGTTTATGATGCACTTGTCAGACTCGCCCAGGATTTTAATATGCGATATCCGCTCGTTGACGGACAGGGCAACTTTGGCTCTGTTGATGGAGACCCGGCGGCTGCTTACAGGTATACAGAGGCAAGGCTTGCAGCGCTTGCAGAAGAACTCCTTTCCGACATAGACAAGGATACAGTTAACTTTATCCCGAATTTTGATGAACAAACAGAAGAACCTGTTGTACTGCCATCAAGGGTCCCGAATTTAATCATAAACGGCTCCTCAGGAATTGCTGTTGGTATGGCTACAAATATACCGCCGCATAACCTTGGAGAGATTATAGACGGGCTTGTTATATTGCTCGAAAATCCTGATGCAGGGTTAAAAGATCTGATGGCTAAAATAAAAGGTCCTGATTTCCCAACAGGCGGCATTATCCACGGCACTGACGGAATCATTCAGGCATATAATGAAGGGAGAGGACTTATTAAGGTCAGGGCAAAGGCAAGGATTGAACGAGAGCATAGAGGCGGCGAGAATATTATCATTACAGAGCTCCCTTATCAGGTGAACAAGGCAAGATTAATTGAAAAGATTGCTGAACTTGTAAGAGAAAAGAAGATTGAAGGAGTATCTGAATTAAGAGATGAATCTGACAGGGATGGCATCAGGATTGTACTGGAACTTAAAAGGGGTGAGATGGCACAGGTTATCCTGAATAATCTTTATAAACATACACAGTTGCAAACTACCTTCGGGACAATTATGCTCGCACTCGTTAATGCCCAGCCCAGGATACTGAAGTTAAAGGAGATCCTCAAATATTTCTTGCAGCACAGGCGTAATGTTGTTATAAGAAGAACCCATTTTGAACTCAAAAAGGCTGAAGAGAGAGCTCATATACTGGAAGGACTAAAGATTGCCCTTGACTACCTCGATGAAATAATTGCCCTTATAAAAAGGTCAACGACACCTAATGAGGCAAGAATTGCCCTGATGAGGGATTATCCATTATCTGAGATTCAGGCACAGGCTATCCTCGATATGAAACTCCAGAGGCTTACAGGACTTGAACGGGAAAAGATAATAGAGGAATTCAAGAATATATTGAAAGAGATAGAGAGGCTAAATGCAATACTCGGAAGTGATGCCCTTGTTTCACAGATTATTAAGGAAGATCTCCTCGCTATCAGGAACAAGTATGCAGATGATAGAAGGACGGAGATTACCTCAGAGACCAAGGAGATTACTATAGAGGATCTTATAACTGATGAGGAGATGGTCATTACCCTTTCTCACCAGGGATACATAAAAAGAAATCCCTTGAGTGCATACAGGAGTCAGCGCCGCGGTGGAAAGGGCTCTATTGGTATGGAAACAAAAGAAGAGGATTTTGTCAAAGAACTCTTCATAGGCGCAACACACGATTATATGCTCTTTTTCTCTAACCTCGGCCGGCTTTACTGGCTGAAGGCATACCAGGTACCAGAAGCAGGTCGCGCTGCAAAAGGGAAGGCCCTTGTGAATCTGCTTGCCCTTTCAGAAGGAGAGCGGATTACAACAGCACTTCCTGTCCGCGATTTCAAGGAAGGTTTCCTCGTAATGTTCACAAAGAATGGCATATTAAAAAAGACTGCTCTCGAGAAATACAGTAACCCACGCGGGAAGGGGATTATAGCTTTAACCCTCGATAAAGGTAATGAACTCATTGCCGTTGGAAAGACAGACGGCAAGAGTGATCTCATAATAGGCACAAAAAACGGCCTTTCGATAAGATTCAATGAGGAGAATGTGCGTGATACGGGTCGCACTGCAATGGGTGTTAAGGGTATCAGACTTATGAAGGGAGATGAGGTTGTCTCTGCAGAAGTGGCAGAGGAAAGGACAGCCTTACTTACTGTAACAGAAAAAGGGCTCGGGAAGCGTTCAAAGATAGAAGATTATCCTGTTCAAAACCGCGGAGGTAAAGGGGTTATCTCAATAAAAACCATAGAAAAAGGCGGGAAAGCAGTCGGTCTTATGCAGGTCAGAGATGAGGACGAGGTCGTGATGATAACCAGTTCAGGAAAACTTATAAGAACCCTCGCAGGAAACATTTCTCTGCACGGGAGGAACACGCAGGGCGTAAAACTCATGGATGTTGAGGGCGAAGATAAGATTGTGAGTATCGGGAGAGTTGCAGAGAGGGATTGAAACTGTAAATCCCTCACACATGGAATTCAACGATGTCTCTGTCCTTTAAGACGTAATTTTTCTCCACCCTCTGACCATCGAATTTCGCAGAGCCCCATATCCTGGCAAATTTCAAATTAAATAGAAAATCTTTATGGATAAATCTGGCAAGGTCAAGTAAGGTTGAGCCTGATGGTATTGTGAATGGTGTGGAGAGGTCAGGTTCTTTACCAGGTGGCTTTGAATAGACCCTGATTATCCCTGATATATTAAAAAATGCCCTTTTAAGTTCCTCAAGGTTTTCTTTTTTTAAAGCAGATATCGCAATACATTGACAAGTACTTTCGTATCTCTCCCTGAGCCTGAAAAAGTTATTCTCTGAACCGGGAAGGTCATTTTTGTTAGCAACAATAATAGCCCTTTTAGATACTCCTGCACGGGTTTCGAATTTCGAGATTATATGGATATTCCAGCGTTCGAGTTGTTCAATAAGAAGCTCTGCCTGAATCTCAGGGTCTTCTGTAATATCTACAATAAGTATAAGTGCATCCGCATACCTTAGAATCCCTGATACCCAGCCGTCAGTCGCCTCATTTCCTATCGGTGGCAAATCAACAAGCTGAATCTGTATATCCTCAAAAGGCATCATGCCAGGTAATGGGGTAAGTGTTGAGATAGGATAATCTGCAATCACTGGCAGGGCATTTGTCAGGCATGCAAGCAGAGACGATTTTCCGGTGTTCGGGAATCCGACAAGGGCTACCTGAGCTGCCCCTTCTTTTGGAACGACATAAATGTCACCCCTGCCCCCTTTCTTTTTACTTAATGCTTCTTTTCTTAACTGTGAGAGTCTTCTCCTTAAATCAGCCCTTAACTTGTCTGTCCCTTTGTGTTTTGGAACAGTGGCTATCAGGTCTTCAAGCGCTGCAATCTTTTCAGCAGGTGTTGATGCCTGTTTAAACCTCTTTTCAGCATTAAAATATTCTGGCGGAAGATTGGCCGGCATAATGAAATTTTAACATAACTAAAAGAAGCCTTATGATGAATCTTTGCCAAGTACAAAACAGCAGAATTCTAAATCTTGAGAAATTTCAAAATCCAAAATTCAAATGTCAAATAAAATCTAAACATCAAAAGTAAAATGCCAAATTTTTTGATATTTGAGCTTTGACATTTGTCATTAATTTAACCCGAGAAGTGCAATTCATTCATTTTAAGGCAGGTATATATGCAGAAAAAGCTTTACCAGCAGCACCTTTGTAAGACACATGATATTCAGAGAACCTGAATATTTTCATCAGTAACGATTGATAACTTTGAATAACCCAATTCTGCTTTGTAAAGGTTTTTCTACATATATGCCTGCTTTGGTCATCAGATAAATGCAGTTTTCGGGTTAAAGCACAGTCCATTGTTGCGGAAGGAAGAGCCTCTCATATGTCATAAGTGCAAATATGTCTGTCATTCCTGCAATAAAGTCACAAACCATACGATTTTTATTTAGTTTTTCTTCCTTTGGTATAGCAATAAATATTTTTTCCATATGCTCAAGGTAGTAGGCATATAAATCACGCAAAATCTTTTTTGCCTTTTTAAATTCCTCAATTATCTTATCGCTTTCATACACAGACTCAAAGAGAAAATCCCTGAGCATATATGTAGCGGATGAAACATCATCACTCATGCAGAGCTCTTCAAGGTCAGTTCCTATCGAATGGTATATAAGGTCTTTCACCATTGTATCTATTCTTTTTGAATGGGTATCGCCGAGAACCTTGACGATCTTCTTCGGGATTTCCGACTTCTTAATCACCCCAGCCCTCATCGCATCGTCAAGGTCATGGTTTACATATGCAATAATGTCAGATACGCGCACTACCTGACCCTCAAGTGTATCTGCCCTATCTGCCTTTGTCTCAGGGATTATAAGTCCCTTGCCTTTTGAGTGCTTGACTATCCCATTTCTTACCTCATAGGTAAGATTCAACCCCTTCCCGCCCTGTTCAAGGAAATCAACAACCCTGAGGCTCTGTTTGTAGTGGTCAAACCCTCCAGGATGTATCTCCCTCAAAATAGCCTCACCTGCATGGCCGAATGGCGTATGCCCAAGGTCATGGCCTAATGCTATTGCCTCTGTTAAATCTTCATTCAATCTTAATGCCCTTGCTATTGTCCTTGCTATCTGTGATACCTCAAGCACATGAGTAAGGCGAGTTCTGTAATGATCACCTTGTGGTGCGAGAAAAACCTGTGTTTTATGTTTTAGTCTTCTGAATGCTTTTGAATGTATAATCCTGTCCCTATCCCTTTGAAAGCATGTCCTTATCTCTCCTTCTTTTTCAGGCCGTAACCTGCCTTTGCTCTGTGAACTCAGGCAAGCCCTTGGATGCAAGGTCTTCTTTTCAATCTCCTCTGTTTGCTCACGGATGGTCATATTATTTTTGGATAATTGTCAATAAATCCTTAAAGATAAAAATCTTATTTCTCTTTTTCTCTGATTCTTCTAAAACTTTTAGTTCTATAAACATTTTAACAAGCCTATTTACTGTTACCTTATTGAGTCTCAATTTTTCAATCACGTCTTTGCTTGCAAAGATAGGACGCTGGAAGATGAAGTCGAGCAGTTTAAAAGAATAAGGCGACTTATAAGAAAACAATTTCTCCTTAATTTCATTATATAATTCTAACATCTGATCAATTATATTTTGGGTTTTTTCACTTTGCCAATGAACACCTTTGAGAAAAAATTTAATCCAATCTTCATAATTGTTCTCTTTAGAAATTTTATTTAATAGAACATAATATTTCTCTCTATTTGCCTCGAAGAATTCGCTAACATACAACACTGGATGAGAAATTATTCTCTTTTCGTAAATGAAAAGAGGAATTAGAATTCTCCCAATTCTACCATTACCATCTACAAATGGATGGATACATTCAAACTGCGAATGTATAAGCGATGCCTGGACTAAAAAATCTTTTTCCTCAGAATTTATATACTTTTCTAAATTATCCATATATTCTATAACCTTCTCTGGTGAGGGTGGTATATAAATTGCTTGTTCTATAGGAGTACCTGGCCTGCCAATCCAATTCCGTACCCTCCTGAAATCTCCTCTTCCTTTATCGTGTCCTCTAATTCCTTCCATAAGAATAAAATGCATCTTTTTAATTAGATTTAAATGGATTGGTTTTTGTTTTAAGACCCCCTGGGCATATTCTAAGGTTTTTCTGTAATTCACAACCTCTTTTACATCATCATATTTAGTTTTTTCTCCTGCCTCATAAAGATAAACATCAGTAATTGAACTTTGTGTACCCTCAATCCGAGAGCTTAAAGTAGCTTCTTTCACTAAAAGAGGAGCAATTAAAAGATTAGGATTTGGTAAAACCTTAAAAAGAGCTTCTAACTTTCCTAAGGAGTAATGGGCTTTTGAAAGGTAAGGGATGAATTTAGAATAGTCAATCTTTATAGGTATAGGTAATTTTTTTAATTTGGTTGCATTCATGTAGTTATTTTATTTTATGGTTACATAAAAGTCAAATTGTGTTACTTATATTTTAGTAAGTTACACAAGTGTAACCAGGAAGGGTATCAGGATTTGATTTGACAGGGGTGACAGATTAATGCCCTGGATAACGATAAATAAAACTCCAATCTTCATTGTAAAAAGATCTTTCTTGCTGCCTTCTTCATCTAAGATGCACTGTGATCATCTTTGCTCGGATGCGCATAACACCTACTTATCCGCAGGTATTGGCATTTGAAATTATTAACTATTTACAAGAGAAATAAACATGTAACGCAGAACTATGCGGCCTGGCCACTGACCGTTGCCAATCAAAAAGAAAAAGAACCAGAACAGAATCAAGGCAAAATTCAAGACGAAGCACCTAAGGAGTATCTTCGCCGTAATCTCAAGACAATTTTTCAGGTCCCCTGATTCATTCATTTCGTGCCCTTTTATGTATTATTATAAGAAAGAACGGCATTAAAGCAATACGAACCGTTACCAGTGTAACTTCAGTTTTCTTCCGCGGCATAAGCCATCCAAAGTGATTATTTCCAATCGTACTCTCCTCAATTATACCAGTTCCTGTTAGTGTGGACTCCAGGAAGGAGTTATTTTTTTAGCTTATCCACAAACCTAAAAAGGTATTGAGATTTCTCCCAGTACCTTTTTAGGTGCACATATCAATATAGAAAAATTACTTTACTGCATTTTTTAAGCCCTTGCCCGCGCTAAATTTCGGTACTTTAGCGGCCTTAATTGTTATTGTTTCGCCAGTCCTCGGATTGCGTCCTTTTCTTGCTTTCCTCTTTGATACTTTGAACGTGCCGAAACCAACAAGGGTAACCTTCTGACCTTTCTTTAATGCAGATGTAATCGAACTGATAGTAGTATTAAGAACCCTTCCTGCCTCTGCTTTAGACAGACCGGAACTTGAAGCAACCTTCTCGATCAACTCATCCTTTGTCATACAATCTCCTCCCTTTTTTTGAATGGTTTATAAGAATTAAAACTTAAACCATTATTATCTTATCACAACAGGAGATTTTATCAACCTAATCTTGTGGAATGCCAAATATTTGAGGATTATCAGGTGAACTGTGCATCTCTATCGACGCTTCAATAGGTGTTTCGTTCAGGAAGGATTAAACCGATTTATTTGGCTACTTTATTACCTCCACTCCCATATACGGCCTCAGTACCTCCGGGACAACCACACTTCCGTCCTTCTGCTGGTAATTTTCGAGGACCGCCACAAGTGTGCGGCCTATAGCAAGGCCGGAGCCATTCAGTGTATGGACAAACTCTGTACCCTTTTTCCCTTCTCTCTTGAATCGTATATTCGCTCTTCTTGCCTGGAAATCAGTGAAATTCGAGCAAGAGGAAATCTCCCTGTACTTCTGCTGGGCCGGGAGCCAGACCTCAAGGTCATATGTCTTTGCAGCAGCAAACCCTAAATCCCCTGTACAAAGAGCTACGACTCTATATGGAAGTTCTAATTTTTGAAGAATATCCTCAGCATCCTTGGTCAGAGATTCAAGTTCGTTATAAGAGTCCTCTGGTTTTACAAATTTAACAAGCTCCACCTTATTGAATTGATGCTGTCTGATAAGACCTCTTACATCTTTTCCATATGAGCCGGCCTCGCGTCTGAAACAGGGTGTATATGCAGTGTAATAAATTGGCAGATCTTTCTCACTCAGTATTTCATCTCTATGTATATTTGTTACCGGCACCTCTGCTGTTGGGATGAGATAGAACTCGGGATCAGCTATTCTGAAAAGCTCCATCTCGAATTTCGGCAATTGTCCAGTACCTGTCATACTCTCTCTATTGACAATAATCGGTGGAAAGACCTCTTTATACCCCTTCGATGTATTCAGATCCAGCATGAAGTTCATTAATGCCCTTTCGAGCTTTGCACCAAACCCTTTTGTCAGAGAAAACCTTGCCCCTGCTATCTTCGCTGCCCTTTCAAAATCAATGATCTCAAGCATTTCACCAATATCCCAGTGATTCAAGGGTTCAAAATCGAAGTGTTTCGGCTCACCCCACCTCTTTATCTCTATATTTTTTGTCTCATCTTTACCTTTGGAAACAGTTTCATCAGGAATATTAGGAATAGTCAATAATAACTCATTTATATTTTCATCAAGAACTTTGATTTCTTCATCGAATTCCCTAATTTTTTCCGATACAACCTTCATCTCATTGATAAGCTCTGATGCATCTTTTTCCTGCCTCTTAAACCTTCCAACCTCTTCAGAAACCAAATTTCTTTTGTTTTTGAGTTCATCCGCTTCCTTAAGAACATTCCTTCTTTGTTCATCTAACTCAACAAGTTGATGAAAATTCAAAGCACCTTCAAGTTTTTCATCTGTTAAAGTGGGTATTTCTTTTTTGTCGTAAACTACAAGTCCTCTATCTCTCATAGCTTGTTTTACAAATTCTAAATTTTCCCTTATGAACTTTATATCAAGCATTATCACTATTCCTTTCAGGTATAATAAACTACTATTTAGTTCTATGGAAGTCAAGAATGGTGGATTAAATGGAAATCTTAATAATTACCTTGAATCAGGGTTGCAGTAATATGTCCAACCGCTACCTTTGCCTGCAATTTAACAGGGATACGTTTTATATCATCTGTAAGCCAGATAAATATATCACCTTTTCTATAAAATATACCTTCTGATTTCATTAATGGTTTAATCACAATCGTATCGAATGTGCCAATCGGAAGGGATACCTTTTCTCTTCTCAATACCTGCACCTCGACATTCCAGACCTTTTTACTATCAAAGATTGTCACATAAACAGATTCACCAACCACGAGCTTGAGGCTTCTGAGATAATAAAAACTCGACAGCGGATCAAAAACAAAGGCCGGCATTTCAAACTCTTTCTTTTCATTCTCAAGATGGTCTATATATGTAGCCCTGCTATTATTAAGGTTAAAGATAACCTCCTTATCTCTCCTGTGTCTCCCTTCTCTTATCTTGAGTCTATAATTCACTGGCTGTCTCACAAACGGCTGAGACGGGTTTTTTATTAGGGTGCTTTCTGCTCTATCATCAACTGTGTAAAAAATAGAGACCCATCTTGCTGATTGAGCAGTCGAAATAATCTTTATGTTATCCCCATCGTTTATTAATTCGAGGGATGCCGTTCCAGCCTTTATACCTGTCCATGTCAGGTCATAAATAAACTTTTCAGGGACATTGAAGGAGGCAGCATGGGAAGCAGCTGTAAAAAATGCAAAATTTAAAATCCAAAATACAACCCCTGTCACTGTAAGTATGTTAGCTAAAGCCCGGAGCGAAGCTAAAAGGAAGCAATGTCGTATTTGCTTACCATTACCTGACTTTTGAGATTGTGGAGACTGCTCCAAGTTTTGAGATTGCTTCGTCACCATGTTCCTCGCAATGAGATAATATGAACCACCCTATCCTCTGATAGTCACTTACTCCTGCCTTTATGTTATATTAATTCATGCTTGTTATTCCTGCAATAGATTTGAAAGGCGGCCAGTGCGTCAGGCTTCTCCAGGGCAAAAAAGACGCTGTAACAGCTTATTCGGATGACCCTATAGCTACTGCGAAACTGTGGGAGTCTTGCGGAGCAAAACTGCTCCACATCGTTGACCTTGATGGTGCATTTACAGGCAATCAGAAAAACCTAAATGCAATAATAAGAATCAGACAGTCAGTAAAGATTGCGTTGCAGGTTGGAGGTGGCATAAGAAAAATCGGGAATATCATAAAACTTTTTTCCGCCGGTATCGACAGAATTATCATCGGGACTGCAGCAATAGAAGATCCAGAGTTTTTAACAGATTCCTGCAACAGATATCCTGGCAGTATCTTAATCGGCATTGATGCAAAAGACGGGATGGTAGCTATCAGAGGCTGGGAGGAGATTACATCACTCAACGCACGAGAACTGGCGAAACGTTTAGAGATTGTAGGTGCAGCAGGTATTATATATACAGACATAAGTAGAGACGGCATGCTTTCAGGACCCAATATCGAGACAATAAGAGAAATGGTTGAAAGTGTCAAAATTCCTGTAATCGCCTCAGGCGGGGTTTCATGCATTGAGGATATTAAGAACCTGGTACAGATAAAGAATCTCTGGGGTGTGATAACAGGAAAGGCGATTTATTCAAAAGCGCTTAGCCTCAAAGAGGCCATTAAATTTGCAGCGAGTTACGAGTGTTTGCGAAACGGATAATCCCCTGCCTTGATGTGAAAGACGGTCGTGTAGTCAAAGGTGTCAGCTTTGTAAATCTGCGCGATGCCGGTGACCCTGTTGAAAACGCAAAATTCTATGACGAACAGGGTGCTGATGAACTTATATTTCTTGATATTACTGCTTCTCATGAGAAGAGAAATATAATTATTGATGTTGTCATGAGAACTGCTGAAGAGGTATTCATGCCCTTGACTGTTGGCGGAGGGATTAAGACCATCGATGATATAAGAGATTTATTAAAAGCAGGTTGTGACAAAGTTTCTATAAATACCTCTGCTGTCAAGGACCCATTGTTTATAAGCCGTACAGCAGAGAGATTCGGGAGTCAATGCATAGTAGTTGCGATTGATGCAAAGAGGGTATCCCATAACATGTATGACGCAACAGGTGAAAAGTGGTTTGACGATTCTTCGCTTAACGATGTCTGTCTCAAACTGCCCGAAAAAATCTCCTCCGTCTCGCCTGTAGTAATCCCCTCTCGCCCCCCTTTAGTAAAGGAGGGATGGGGGGATTTGTCGGGGGGTGAGGTGGGATTACTATGGGCAATCTCAACTCATGGCGGGAGAAAGATGAAGCTCATAGATGCTGTCAAATGGGCAAAAAAAATGGAAGAACTCGGAGCGGGTGAAATTATGCTTACAAGCATGGATAAGGATGGGACTAAAGACGGTTATGACATTGAATTAACAAAAACAATTTCTGAGGCCGTTTCTATCCCAGTTATTGCTTCAGGGGGGGCTGGGACACTTGAGCATCTATACGAGGCATTTGAATATGGAAAAGCTGACGCTGCCTTAGCTGCATCAATATTCCATTATAGGGAATACGCAATTAAGGAGGCAAAGGAGTATCTGAAATCTAAAGGAGTGCCTGTCAGGCTTTAGCAATCTTCTCATTTTTTAATTTCTCTATTCTCAAAGCTTCTACTATTTCACTGCCTGCGGGTGAAACCCTGAGTCTGAATGTACCATCCCTATTGATTACTATTGCTTCCACCTCAGAAAGATTCTTCGCATCAGAATACCTTGCGCAGATAGAGGCTGCCGCCTTTAGGGCCTCATCAGTAATCTCTCCTGTTACCAATGTTGTCGGACTTCCATAACCATCAATCTTCAACAGGTAATCACCATTTACTGATAAGGATACTATTGTCTCATTCTCGTCTTTATTTCTCCCAACAATAATCTTACACGAAGGAGAAAATCTAAAGTGCCTGCCTATCCTCAATAAATCAATGTCTCTCATTGACGGAGCATGATTATAAATCAATAAATCTTTGAGTCTATGTGCATAATTTGGTTCAGTTAGAAGACACCCTCCTGCAGGTGCAGGATAATCTGTAAGTCCGAGATCCTCTGCAAGAGCCATCTGTGGTTTTCTCGAACGTCCACTAAAGCCATAAAGCATTTCCCTGTTAATTATTCCTTTAGCCTCAGGGGAAGTAATTTTCAGAAGTTTCGCACTGAGTGGTCTCAATACATAATCTATGACTCCTGCCTCTCTATCAATAAGATAGAATGAATCTCTTCTCTGGCTCATCGGCCTCTGGCCGAGCACTTCGCCTGTTATAATAAAATCCGCCCCTATCATATTCATAACCGCTTTTGCCTCTTTAAGCATCAGGATTCTGCAGTCTATGCATGGGTTCATATTTTTTCCATAGCCAAACTTGGGATTCTTTACTATCTCAATAAATTTATCCGACAGGTAGCAGAGTTTAACCTCAAATCCAAACCTCTGCGCAACAGAAAAAAGGTCTTTAGAGCATAAATATCTGCCTGATACATCACAGTTGAAATTTGTCAGGAATATTATTGCCTCAACCTCAATACCCTGTTTGAGTATTGCAAGAATTGCAAGTGTACTGTCAAGACCACTTGAGAATAATGCTACTGCTTTTGCCATGTTAAAAGTGAAATTCAAGACATCAAGTTTAAGAAGATTCTCTTGTTTTCAACTTGTCATTTATACCTAACGATTTACGTAATTGATCAATTTTTGCCACTGCCGTGCCAACCTCACCAACAACTATGCCTGCTGCATGATTTGAGATTACTGCCGCCTCTTTCATACTTGCACCCGCTGCATATGCAATAGTAAAACTTGCTATTACTGTATCTCCTGCACCGGTAACATCATATACATTTTTCGCCACAGTAGGGATATGCACCACTTTATCCTTTTCAAAAAGGCTCATGCCATATTCACCACGGGTAATCAGTATTGCATCGCATGATATTTTTTTACAAAGTGCTCTTCCTGCATTTACAAGAGATTTCTCATCTTTAATTTCTATGCCTGACGCAACAGACGCCTCCATTACATTAGGTGTGATAAGTGAAACATTTTTATAACAGTAAAAATGACTTACCTTTGGATCAACAGAGACAAAGATATTTTCTGGCTTCGAATGCTTAAGTACCTCTCTTACAAGATTATAAGATATAACACCCTTCTTGTAATCAGATATAATAACTGCATCATGGTTTGGTACTGCGCTGCGTATATGCTCCAGTAGCCCCTTGAGGACCTTTCCATCAACCTTATCTTTATTTTCCCTATCAAATCTTACCACCTGCTGATTATGGGCTATTACCCTTGTTTTGACTGTCGTGGGTCTTGCTGATCCCCAAAAGACACCTCCACATTGTATGCCCCTCTCTTTTAGCATCTTCATCAGGATTCCCCCTGCCCTATCATTGCCTGCAACACCAACTATTGTTGCACGACCTCCGAGCGCCACTATGTTGTTTGCTACGTTCGAAGCGCCTCCTAAAAGAAAATTCTCATCTGTAACCTCAACAACAGGGACAGGTGCCTCCGGAGATATTCTATTTACCTTCCCCCATATATAGCGGTCGAGTATTAAATCCCCGATTATAAGTATCTTCTTCTTTTTAAACTCGCTCAGGATGTTTTTATAAATCATGATTTTTCATGAAATAAAGAGGGGCGGCTCACTCGAGCCGCCCCTCTTATTTCTTCAAGCAATGAACTCTCTAAGCTTAGAATGTGAGAAGAAGGCCGTGAACTGCCTGTGTAACTGTCTTCTTATCAGCACCTTGATTAACCGGTGCTGCACCAGTGGTATAGAATTTACCCGGGGTAAATACGCCTGCTTCTACAAAATAACTGAGGTTCTTTGCAATCTTGTATGTGCCTTTGAAATCAACCTCGCTGCCTACACTCTTTGACTGATCTGCCTGCCACGCCTTTGTAGCTCTGATGATGAAGCCATCGAGAGATAAGCTAATCTCCTTTGTAGGATTCACATCCAGGCCGAGGTTGTAATAGGTGGTGTTTGCAATACCTGTGTTTCTTGTATTTGTATTGTTAGTAAGTGTCTGAGCATTAGCTGCTGTCCTTATTGTGCGCTCATAGATCTGGGTGTAGTGTACCAGCCTTGCTGTAGCACCTATGTCAGGATTTCCCTGAAGGGTCTGGAATTCCTTATTTTTGTTATCAGCGTCATTGTCGCCACTACCCATTGCAAAGGATCCCCTCAGGTTTACAGGGTCAAGCATATAACCTAACTTTGCAAAGATTCCATAGCCGCCGAACTTTGTATCCGTAAGACTATCTACTTTTCCGAACTGGAAGTCAACCTCTGCTGCATAAGTTAAACCCGAAACCTTGCCATTTGCATGAAGACCAAGGTTATCGAAGTTGAGCTTATCAACAGCACCAGAGCCAAGATTAATACCGTCACTGTGAACCAATGTGTAATTTAGACCTATTGTATTGTCTTTGTTGACCATATAAGTAGCGATGAGGACATAGCCATCAAGGTCATCGCTGTGAACTGCGTTAGCTCCTTCAGAAAGCTTTGTTGTGCCAAGGACTAAGTGAACCTCTTTTGTCGGATCAACCCATAAAAGGATTGCATCATCGCCGAATCTCTCATTGCAAAGGAACTGTTTTTCGCCGAGTGTTATCGGCATATGCCCTGCCTTTATCCCTGAGGGAGCGCCTAAAAGACCCGAGCCTGTATACTGTATCCATAACTGACGGAAGTATAAATCTGCTTTTGGTTTCGTATCAGAGACAGAACCTGTGCCCCAGTAATACAGACCACTGTTAGCATTATCACCTGAAGATGTCTCAAGCTCCATAAAGCCCCTGACATTATCACTGACGTTAGCATCAATCATGATATTTGCGTTTGTAGAGTACATTGCCTGTGATTGTGTGGTAGTTGGCAAATAAGTACTACTAGCGTTATCAAAATACCAGCCTCTCACCAATATCTTGCCGCCCAAGATAATCTGCGCTCCCTTTGAAATCGCTGGTTCCCCAGTTTCATGGATAGCAAAGGCTGTAGCAGTAAAACTTAATATAAAAAGCACACCTAAAACTATTGCTAGATATTTTCTCACTTGATAGCCCTCCTTTTTTGATAGTTTAGAGTTTACCAAACACTCTTAACTCATCCGCCAACGGCGGTTATACAACTTATTATTTCCCGTTACTTATATCCTAAACTTCTTGTTGCATCACCTCCCCTTCAAAAGGTCTAAGCCTCCAACGAAGGCCTTTTACCATTTAATACTATTATTAAGTACTCAACCTCTCTTTTCAAATTAAATCTGCCAAATTTATATCATTACTCAGACTACTTTGTCAAGAAATTTATATCACCCTGAGATAATTTTGTCAAGTTTCAATTCAAGTCAAGTTAAAATAAAAGCAAAAAAGAGGCCAGATTCTTAAAAGCAGTAACCAGCAGCCCTTTAAGTCTAAAACACTTTGAAATTATTACTAAAAATAGTTTTAAGCTGGTACTATTATATATTACTAAAGTATATTAGTTAAAGCCCTGTCGAAGTAATTTGTATCCTTTTTACAACAGAGGTGTAGATTATATGTTGCAAATTAAAAACTTCCTATGATATTATGTTCACAGGATTTTAAAGCCACGAAGGCTTAAAAAATGACCAGCAGGTCAAAAAGCTTTCGCGGCTTTTTTATTTGCTGCGGGAAAGGAAATCAAATGAGGGTAGACAGTTCAGGTTCAGGATGTAAGGTTTTGTTTTTTGTTTTCTGTCTCCTGCTTTTGTGTCTTTGTATTGGCGGAAACTCTTATGCGGCACATCCGTTGATTTCGGATGACACCGGCACAACCGGCACAGATAAATTCAATCTCGAGATGAACGTCGAATATGCAAACGACAACGGTGATTCGGAAACACAGCTTGCTGCAATTCTTTCAGCGGGGATAAGGGAGAATATTGATCTCGTCGCCACTCTGCCCTATCTGTTTACAAGGACTGACGAGGGTTCGGAGACACTTAAAGAGGACGGGCTCTCGGACATATCCTTAGAAGTGAAGTGGGGATTCTATGAAAAAGACGGCCTCAGTTTTGCAATTAAGCCCGGCATTATTCTTCCCACCGGAGATGAGGATAAAGGGCTTGGTGACGGGAAAGCGGCATACAGCCTCCATTTCCTTACATCGAAAGAACTCGATCCGGTAACGCTCCACCTTGACCTTGGTTATATCAAGAACAGAAAAGAGTTGAGGGACATCTGGCATTATTCATTGGCAGCAGAATATGCAATATCAAAGCCTCTTACACTTGTTGCCAATATCGGCGGGGAAACAAATCCGGATCGCGAATCGAACGTACATCCTCTTTTCCTGTTAGGCGGAATGATATACAAAATTAATGAAAATTTCAGCATTGATTTCGGTTTGAAGACAGGACTGAACAAGGCAGAAGCTGATTATACAGTCCTTGCCGGAATCATTCTGGATTTTTAGGAGGCGGCTATGCACATGGCAGATGCTTTACTTTCACCCATAGTAGGAGGCGCAATGTGGGCAGGATCACTCGGAACGCTCATTTATTGTGCAAAAAAATTGAAAGAAAAGATGGACGAAAAGATGATCCCCCTCATGGGTGTTCTGGGGGCCTTCATTTTTGCAGGACAGATGATCAATTTTACGATACCTGTAACAGGCTCAAGCGGCCATATCGGCGGCGGCATGATCCTTACGATACTCCTCGGACCGTATGCGGCATTTCTTGTTATTGCATCTGTTCTGGTCATACAGGCGCTCTTTTTTGCCGATGGAGGGTTGCTCGCTCTCGGAGCGAATATCTGGAACATGGGTATCTATCCTGCATTTATCGCTTATCCGCTTATTTACAAGGCTATCGTAAAAAAAAATGCCTCGAATAAGGCGATTACCATTGCCTCGGTGCTGAGTGTCGTAATCGGCCTTCAACTTGGCGCTCTTTCGGTAGTCCTCGAGACCAAGTCATCGGGGATAACGGAACTACCGTTCGGTACATTCCTTCTCCTCATGCAGCCGATCCACCTTGCCATTGGTCTGATCGAGGGATTCGTCACCGCGGGGATAGTGATTTATGTGAGGTCTCTCAGGCCTGATATCGTCGACGACCTTGAAGGGGTGAAGGCGCTCTCAACGGGCGGGTCATTGAAAAAAGTGATCATAGTTTTGGGGATATTGGCCGTTATTACAGGCAGCGCCTTTTCCTGGTTTGCCTCTACCCATCCTGACGGCCTCGAATGGTCAATCGAGAAGATTTACGGAAAGCCTGAGATTCCTGATCAGGCTAATGCAATCAAAGACAACATCGCGAAACTGCAGGAGAAGACCGCTGTACTCCCTGATTATTCCTTCCCTTCAAAGGGAGGAGAAGAAAAGAAAACTCCCTTATGGCCTGCGGTTGATACGGGGACATCAGTTTCCGGTCTCATCGGTGGTATAATGGTACTTGGCCTGATCATTCTGTTCGGCGTAGTGATTAAACTAACGAGGAGGTTCAGAGAAAAGATGTGAACTTCGACGCAGAGTTTTTCAATATCGGCTATCTCGATACCCTCTCATATAAGAACTCCTTTGTCCACAGGCTCGATCCGAGGATAAAGATAATCGTCTCGTTTATCTTTATCCTCTTTGTTGTCTCCTTCCCGAAATATGAAATCTCTGCGCTAATGCCGTTCTTTATCTATCCCGTGTTCCTGCTTACAGCAGGGAACATTCCTTTGAAGGCAATAGCCAAAAAGGTGCTCTTCATCTCACCATTCGCCATTTTCATCGGTATCTTCAACCCACTCATCGATACCGGTGTCATTATCAGTCCACTGGGCATCCCTGTCAGCGGAGGCTGGCTCTCCTTTTTCTCCATAATTATAAAATTCATACTCACGGTGAGCACGGCACTCCTGCTGATTGCGGTTACCTCTTTCCCCGGCGTTTGTGAGGCGCTTGAAAGGCTGAAACTCCCGAAACTCTTTGTCATACAGCTTCTCTTTCTCTACCGGTATCTTTTCGTCCTCCTTGATGTCTCCTTGAGAATGCTGCGGGCACGCGAAGCAAGGTCATTCGGGAAGAGGGGCAAGGAAATAAAGACTTTTATCCGTCTCATATCGGTCCTTCTGGTGAGGAGCGTCGAGAGAGCAGAGAGGATTTACCAGGCAATGCTTTCGAGGGGTTTCAGGGGCGAGATACGCGTTCTTAAGATACACAGACTCAGACTTCAGGATGTCTTTTTTGCAGTATTTTCAGTTATTATTTTTTATATTTTCAGAAACTTCAATATAGTTAGTTTCATCGGAGAAAACATAAGGAGTTCTTTCAGATGAGCCATCATATCGTGGAGCTTAAAGATGTCCGGTTTAGTTATCCTGATGGAACGGAAGCCCTGAAAGGAGTTTCCTTTAGGATATTACATGGGGAATCAGTTGGCATAGCAGGTGCAAACGGAGCCGGGAAGACGACTCTCCTTCTGAACCTGAACGGACATCTTCTCCCTTCAGGCGGAGAAATATCTATAGGAGATATACCACTTACCAAAAAGACAAGGCAGGAAATAAGGAAAAAGGTTGGTTTTGTCTTTCAGAGACCGGATGACCAGTTATTCATGCCAACAGTTTATGAGGATGTGGCTTTTGGCCCAATAAATCTCGGGGTACCTCCTGAAAGAGTTGATGAAAGGGTAGAGGATGCACTTGAAAAGGTAAGCTGCCTCCATCTCATCAATAGACCTCCCCATAGACTCTCAGAGGGTCAGAAAAGAGCTGTCGCTATTGCCACTGTTATTGCAATGAATCCAGACATATTAGTTATGGATGAACCTGCTTCAAACCTTGACCCAAAATCAAGAAGGCAACTCATCAAACTCCTTAAAAATTTCAAACACACTAAGATTATCGCTTCTCATGATCTCGATCTGATACTTGATTTATGTGAGAGATGCATTGTAATTAAAGATGGAAAAGTTGTAGCTGATGGACCCTCTGAAGAGGTCCTTTTGAATGAACAGTTACTCGAGGAAAATAATCTTGAATTACCCCTTTCGAGGCAGAGGAGATAAATAACATAATCACCCTCCCCAGCCCCTCTCATCAAGGGAGGGGAATTTTTTTGGTTTTTCCCATCAAGGAGAAGTTATTTAGTGTCTGTCCATAAACTCATATTTTCTGTCATTCCTGCCTCGTATCCAGTACGGGCTAAACTCCAGCAGGAATCCAGAACCTATTAAAAACATTGGATTCCGGCTTAAGGACTGCCGGAATGACAGAGAGTATACGTTAGTTTATAAACAGACTCTATTTAGTGTCTGTTTATAAATTGCCTTCATGTCATTCCCGCAATCCCGAAAGCATTCGGGACGGGACGCGGAATCTTTCTTTATTCCCCTCTCCCCTTGCGGGAGAGGGATAGGGTGAGGGGTATTTTCAAAACAAGTTAAATAGAAATAATGTGCTAAAATGTTGAATGGCCGATTTGTTAAAGATTTCTCTTGTCTTTGCATTGATATTGCTACTATTGAGGAAGAAGCTGAATATCGGCCTTGTAATGCTGATTGCCGCTTCCGTATTATTCCTGCTTTATCGGATGTCGTTTATTTCAATATGGAAGACGTGTAAAGGTGCTGCCTTAAACGATGTGACCATCAAGCTAATCCTTGCTTTAACCTTCATAAGAATCTTTGAGATGATACTAAGGGAACATGCTGTCCTTACGCAGATGATGAGCGCTGTGAAGGCGATATTTAGAAACAGAAAGCTGGTCATAGTATCAATGCCCTTCCTGATAGGTCTCATCCCGTCAGTTGGAGGTGCGTATTTTTCCGCTCCTATGGTAGCTGAGACAACCAGTGACACCAAGATGAGCCCTGAAGAAAAGGGGTTTATCAACTATTGGTTCAGGCATCCATGGGAATTTATATTGCCACTATATCCAGGAATCCTTCTCGCATCTGCAGTTTCAAAGATAGCACTCCACACCCTGATTACTGTGAACCTCGCATATGCAGCCCTTATACTGATAACAGGATTTGTTTTCAGTATGCATAATATTAAAGGGGTGGTAAAAGTAGAAGAGAGGCTTTCAAAAAAAGGCTTATGGAGTTTTGTACCGATAATCACTGTCCTTCTGCTTGTAGTCATATTTCATATAGAACTGCATTATGCATTGCTTGCTGTTGTTATATTTCTGCTTTTATTCTACAGATACAATCTCAAATCCACCCTGACTGCGCTTAAACATGGTTTTTCTATTGATGTGATTATCCTGATACTTGGTGTTATGCTTTTCAAGGAGACGATGGAAAATTCAGGAGCAGTTAAAAATCTGAGTCAATTTTTTATAAAAGAGGGAATTTCTGTCTTTCCCATTCTTTTTCTGCTCCCATTTCTTACCGGCTTGCTTACAGGTCTTACCGTAGGTTTTGTAGGAAGCACGTTCCCTCTTATAATTAGCATTGCCGGCAATACATCTACAGGTGCAATATCATTTGCGTTTGCCTCCGGATTTTTAGGCGTCCTCCTGTCTCCAATCCATATATGCCTTATCCTTACAAGAGAATATTTTAAGGCTGATTTATGGGGGATCTATAAAAAGATGATACCAGCCGGTATCATTGTCTTCTGTGGAGCAATTGTTGAGTATTTGATATTAAAATAACCACATTCTAATCACCAAGCACCAATAACCAAACTTTGAATACCCATGTAATACAGATACCTTACATGTTTATTATGCCCTCAGAACCTTCAGAAAACACCCAGTACAGTGCCTGAGCATCTTTTTTGTCCAATACAATATCAATAGCAGTAAACGGCTTCCCCCGAAGTGTATTTAATACTGTAAACACAGGACGGGAAACATATCTTTTGATTAAATAACCGATGTTACATACCCATGAGAAAAAACCTTCTGATCTCGGTCTTATAAAAATTGATATCCCTTCATCCATATAGAGGGTATAATGCACAGGCATATCCTCCAGTTCCAGGGCATCTATCTTAAATTCATCATCTGTACTGTCATCGCCTTTTTTTATCCTGCTTCTTCCGGGTTTAAAAAATGTGCTCTTCTTTAATAATGAATGTGGCTTTGCGGCGACTGTATCTCCCCAGAGCTTTATATCTTCTATCCTCAGCTCTCTTAATACGGTGCCTCTTGCCTTAAAATATATCTTTCTGTTTCCAAGGTCGAAGATGAAATAGATATTCGGCTTGGAAGCCAGTTTAAGCTCAGATTCGAGTAACTCATGCTCTTTTTTAACCTTTTCCTTCTCACTACATTCAGCACCTGAACTGATAAGGAGGGCAATAAGGAGGCAGATCAAACGGAACCACATAATCAGAAGATATATATCCTTGTCCCTATGCCAGTTGCCGTGTATATAGCCATCAGGTCTTCATCACCAACCCTGATACATCCATGCGTTACACTTCTTCCGAGGAGCCTCGTATAAAGGGTCCCGTGTATGAAATAACCATCCCCGAAACCAAGCGCATAGTCTCCAAGGACGCCATTTTCTACCCTGTCTTTAAAATTTTTCGGAATAGTCTCATCTTCTTCAATGAATGCCCAATCAGGTTTTGTCCACAAAGGAGCTACATATTTTGTTTTGACTGTAAATTCGCCTCTCGGGGTATCGAATACCCATTTTCTTCTACCATCAGGGTCTTTCAGGATATTACCGCTTCCTGTGGAAACGATGGCTTCTCTAATAGTCCTGTTACCATATTTAAGGAATAACCTGTTTCTCGCAGTATCAATGACTATATAGATACCATCAGGATTGAGGCCCCTGAGCCTGCTTCTGAGGATAGAATTTTCTGCCTTCAGATCGGTTAATCTCTTCCTGTTTGCCTTCTTATCAATAGCAGTTGCATGGGCAACCTTATGAGCGCCGATATAATACCCTATAGCCTCTACAAACAATAATACTCCACATAATATGAAAATAATCCTTAAAAATGTTTTATTTTTAACCATACCTATAGTCCCTTTATCGCTGCCGCTATACTATTTTCGTAGTCCACAGCCCCTACAATTGCAACAGGGGTTCCGACATTAACTAAATTGAAAACCTCATCCATAGGTTTATTGTCAAGGGCAATGCAACCATATGTCATATTATCCTTCCCCCCACCGTGTATCTCTATCAAACCACCCATGCCTGCCTTACGTGGAATATTACCCAGTCTCTTTTCCCTGATAAATTGTCTTCTGTCTTCCTCATTAGGATAATTTATCAGCAGGGCTTTATAGTAATGGCTCTTTGCCAGTTTTTTTATAATACGGTATTTCCCTTCAGGGGTTGCACCATCGCCTGCATAAAGCTTATCCTTTGAACCATTGCGGCCAAAACCAACCGAATATACCCTGAAAGAAATGCCGCCTTTATAAATCGTAAGACTCCGTTCACTCTTGTTCACAACAATTGCAACAGTTTCCTTATCCCGGGATTCAACAATGATACTATCCACCAATCTCTGCCATCTTGCTATCTGGTTCTTATCAACATATCTACTAAGTATAGGGGACATCGTATCTTCTGCTGCCTCTATAAATGCGGAAACACCGCTTAGTTTTTTCCCTGCGTTATCGTAATCATTATTTTTACACAGAAAATTAATTTCTGATATCAACAGCTCCGCCTTTATGATGTCCTTTCTTGCATGTCTCCCCTCATTAATCCTGAGCGTCAACCACTTAAGATTTTCTATCTTATATTTAAAGAATGCGAGCTGGTTTAAGATATTATTGGACTTCTGCTCCTGAATCTTTTTGAGTATCTCATCACCCTGTCTTAAGATTTCCCTGAATTCAGTCTCGACAGGCTTATAATTCCGGAATAAGACAAACCTGGCCTGCTCCTTAATAATGTCATCTTTTCCTTTTTTTAGAACAGAAATATATATGCTATATTCTTCGGGCGTGTATATCTCTGCTCCCGACCTCCAGAGGTTACGCTCCTGAGTCTCAGCGAGCTTCACCTCCGGGGGTAACGAGGAAGCAGCACATCCAAATGTAAGAAAAACCCAGAAAGATATAATAACCTTTGCTGACTTTTTTACCAAGATGAAGGTCTGCAGCCTATTTCGTTGTTTCAGCCTTTGGTTTTGCACCTACCTTTTCAAGTGCCTGATTAATCTGATCAGAAACAGCGGCTGCTTTTTCCTTAATGGCATTGGCCTTTTCAGTTGCCACAGCATAGTTTTCAGCATCTATCAGGCTTTGCACCTCTGGAAGTGATTCCTCAAGCCCTTTGATATCCGCCTTCATCGCCTCTATATCTGCCTTTGAACCCTTCCCCTTTGGTGCCTTTGCAAGCAATGCCTTTGCATCAGTCACTGCAGTCTTTGCAGCATCCTGTGCGGCAATAGCATTATTCTTTGCCAATTCCTTCTTCTGGGGTAAAGTAGTCTTAAGGGTCTCTGCGTCTGCCTTTACCTTTAGAAGAATATCTTTTGCCTGTTTGTAGTTCTTTGCATTAATTTCGTTCTGGGCAGCCTGCAGATCGTCATTCAGTTTTTTTGCGTCCTCTGCTACATATTTACTCGCCTCTGGAGCCACTGCATCCACAGCAGACTTTGCAGCGTTTAGTTCTTCCGTGGGCGGCTTGGAACAACCCACAACAAATATCAATACTAAAACCAATCCCACGATTGAATACCTTAAAGCACTTTTCATCTAATTTCCTCCGGTCAATCAATAAGTTTAATCTCCGTTACCATGTAACGGATGTGAACATCTCCTGAAAATTTATTAAGATTTTGCTCTGTGGTGAGGTTCCGAGATATTCACATGATATAAATCGCCTCACCAGGTACTAATACAAATCTTCTTGGTATAGAATCGCCTCCTTCCAGGGTTTAAAATAACAAATAATAACAAACAATATTATATACTAAATTATATACTAATATTTATGCCATTATTAAGTGGTGGAAATATGAGGTCAAGGAGTCTCATCCAAAAGGTATCTCTCTTCAAACTATGAGAATTATAAATTGATACAATTTCTCTTTTGAAAAAATAAATTCTCATAAAAGGATAGCTGCTACCCCTTTATCACCCCTATCGGCCTCAGCCTCGCAACCTTCTTTGAAATCCCTGCATTGTGAACTACATCCACAACATTTGAGATATCTTTATATGCCTCTGACATTTCCTCTGCAAGGGTCTCTCTACCGGCAGACCTGACTATGATCCCTTTATCCTCCATCTCACGCCATATCGCACGACCTTTTGCCCGTTTGATTGCCTGATGCCTCGACATCACTCTGCCGGCGCCATGGCATGTTGAGCCGAATGTCTCTTTCATCGCCTTTTCAGTTCCCAGAAGTACATAAGATGCCCTCCCCATATCACCGGGGATTAAGACAGGCTGTCCGATGTTTCTGTAAATCTCCGGCAACTCAGGATGGCCTGGAGGAAATGCCCTTGTCGCACCTTTCCTGTGTACTACAAGTTTCATCTCCTTACCATTGACTTCATGCTCTTCGACCTTTGCAATATTATGGGCAACATCATAAATCAGTGCCATTCCAAGTTTTTGGGGGGATATATCGAACATCTTCAAAAATGTTTCTCTTGCCCAGTGCATAATACATTGCCTGTTTGCCCAGGCATAATTGGCTGCAGCCCTCATTGCAGCAAGATAATCCTGCGCCTCAGGACTTTCATATGGTGCACAGGCAAGTTCTTTATCAGGCAATTCTATCTTATATTTACTTACAGCCCTTTCCATGACTTCAAGAAAATCAGTGCATACCTGATGACCAAATCCACGCGAGCCTGTATGGATCATTACAGTAACCTGATCTTTAAAAAGCCCGAGACTGTTTGCTGCCCTTTCATCATAAATCTCATCAACATACTGCACTTCAAGAAAATGATTACCCGAGCCAAGCGTGCCTTGCTGTGCCCTTCCCCTCTCATATGCCTTATTACTTATAAGGGATGGGTCTGCCCCTTCAATATAGCCCCCTGATTCTATTTTTTTGAGATCATCTGCATCACCAAAACCCTGTTCAACTGCCCATCGGGCACCTTTAAGAAGTATCTTTTTTTGATCTTCCGAACCAAGCCGGATCTTTCCTTTTGAACCAACGCCAGATGGTATTTCGTTATATAAGACCCCAACAAGGTCTTTGATCCTCGGCGCAACCTCTTCTTTTTTAAGGTTGCTTCTGAGAAGGCGGACGCCGCAGTTTATATCGTATCCAACACCGCCTGGGGAGACAATCCCTTCCTTTAAGTCAAAAGCAGCAACACCACCGATTGAAAATCCATATCCTGTATGCACATCAGGCATAGCCATTGATGATTTAACAATCCCGGGCAGAGTCGCCACATTAGCAACCTGATCTATAGCTTGAGTTTCGAGATCCTTCTCGAGAAGTTCATCAACATAGATAATCCCTTTAACCCTCATCCCTTGTTTGTAATCAATAGGGACTTCTATCTTTGTCTCATCAATCCTTTTAAGTTTGTCTAACGTCATAACCATCCCCTATATATCAAATATAACATCAATCTCCCACATATTATCTATTTTTTCTATCCTGAGTTTATGATATGTAGCTGCCTTAATTAGAAATTTTCCTTCATGATGCTGAGGATCAAATTCCTCACCGGATACGGAAACTTTAAGACTGTATGCCTCCCCCCCACCCTTCCCTCCCCCTCGAGGGGGGAGGGTTAGGGAGGGGGTGAATTTAGTAATACTAAGTTTTTTCCCTATAAAACCATAAGCATCAAAATGAAAAATCAGCTCATTCAGCCATGAAACAAGAAGTCCATCTAATGATGGACTTCCGATTGAGACATTAATTGTTTTTTTTTCTTTTATCGAATCAAGATTTGTAATAAGGCTGTACATCCCAATAGCAGCATTGATGAATGCCTCATCTATGCTCTTCCCGAAAGCCTTGATGCCAACATCACCTGATATATCAAGAACCTTAAACTTCTCCATGGAAAAAGCATATCATTCAAAGGATGCAGAGTCAAACGAAACATCATGGGCTTTTAGATCACAAAGGTGGATGAAATATCACCCTCCCCCAACCCCTCCCATCAAGGGAGGGGAATTAGAGAGGATGTTTCATCAACAAAAAAGGATAAAAACAGGGAAATCCCTCATGGACAGACAAGTACACAGCGGGTGTTAGCCGGACATAGGGAGAAGAGGGTTAAAAATAAACCCCTCCCTTGAGGGGAGGGGTTGGGGGAGGGTGAATTTTGAGAATTTATTATTTTATTTCTTTTCCCCTGGTGTCCTTTTATTTCTGTTTTGGTGCTTTCTTTGGTTCTCCTGCCTGCTCAGGTTTTTCCTGTGTTCCCTCTTTCTTCTCTTCTCCGGAAGAAAGTTTAGAAACTGCCTCTTTGTTTATATCCACTTTGTAACTTTTCTTCAGACTCTCTATATACGAATCGAATACCTCTTTCTGCTTTTCTGCTGAAAGTTGCTGTGAGATGAAGTTCTTTACCCTTTCAAATTCCACAACACTTCCTAACTTTTTATCCGTCACCTTAATAATCT
>Ga0214474_1000086_pt1 | contig 48288 bp, 51 predicted proteins | sample RVTome_2_FD_187335 | JGI IMG/M metagenome (GOLD analysis project Ga0214474, IMG submission 187335) | Soil microbial communities from uranium-contaminated site in the Upper Colorado River Basin, Wyoming, United States - RVT95D214 HiSeq ... | reverse complement strand
CCAATGTGATTATCATATTGTGTTGGTCACAAGATACCGACGAAAGGTAATAAATGAAGGAATTTTTGCATATATCGAGAAGAAGTTGGCGGAAATAAGGGAACACTACCCACTAATACGAATAAAGGTAGTAAATCACGATAAAGACCACATACATATGCTGGTATCGATTCCGCCAACGATGGCAGTAGGTAAAGCAGTAGGGAAAATAAAACAAAACATGTCACGGCAGATGAAGCAAAAATTCCCGTTCTTGACGCAAATATATTGGGGCACAGATGGGGTATGGTCGGACGGATACTTCGTCTCGACAGTGGGTATAGATGAGAAAGTAATCCAAGCCTACATTGAGAATCAGGGTAAGAAAGATGCAGGGCAAACGAAGTTTGAGATAAGTTAATACCCCGACCGTAAGGTCGAGGGAAGTTTATTTTAACCTAGTATCATTCATAATCGTAAAGTTCATACTAGTATTGCTTTTTTTAAAAATGTGATGTAGAATTGTTTCCTTAGTTAATAGCTGCCTGGTATTGACGCTGCAAACCAGATATTCGAACACGAAAAACTGAATTATGCAAGCGTCGAATTGACAAACAAGCAACAAGGTAATTCTACATAGTATAGAAGATTTGCCAGATTTCAAATGTCCTATCAAGGGGGGCAGAAACGATACTTTCGAGGGCACCCACAAGAATAACGCTAGGTGGTGGAGGAACCGACCTCAAATCCTATTATTCTAAATTCGGTGGTTTCCTTATTGCCGGTGCAATTAATAAATACTGTACCATCCTTGCGAACCGAAGGTTTTACGACAGCATCCGTCTCAGCTACTCTGAAATGGAAGTCAGGGACAGGGTCGAGGAGATTGAACATCGAATTTTCCGGGCAGCCCTGCAGATGACTGGCATCAAGGCTGGTATTGAACTACACTCAACGGCTGATGTTCCGGCGGGTAGCGGGCTTGGGTCTTCTTCGACCTTCACGGTCGCGCTTCTCAACGCGCTTCATGCATATAAAAGGGAGTATGTGACTCAGAAGCAACTGGCCGAGGAAGCCTGCCGCATCGAAATTGATATTCTCGGCGAACCAATCGGGAAACAGGACCAGTATCTTGCAGCATTCGGGGGACTCACCTGCCTCACCTTTGACAAAAACGGTGAGGTGTTTGTCGAGCCATTGCAGATTTCGAATGATTTACAGGACCAGCTCGAAAACAGTTTACTCCTCTTCTTTACAGGCAAGGAACGTAGCGCATCTGAGATACTCAGTGACCAGGACAATAGGAGCAAGGCAGAAGATGCTCAAATGCTTCAGAATCTGAATAAGACCAAGGAGATCGGTCTTTATACTCGCAAGTATCTTGAAGCCGGGCAGATTGATACTCTTGGCGAGCTCTTTCACGAGCATTGGGAGAACAAAAAGAAGCGTTCAAACGGGATGTCCGATCCCATGATCGACGAATGGTATGAGATTGCCAGGAAAAACGGGGCATTGGGAGGAAAGCTTATCGGTGCCGGAGGGGGTGGCTTCCTGATGTTTTACTGTGATAACGGCTCTAAGCGGAAGGTCATTACAGCGATGCAGCGAGCGGGCTTAAGATGGGAACGATTCCGGTTCGATTATGATGGGGCGAAAATACTGGTCAATACCTAGAGAAAGCGGTTGATATCAGGAGACTGATGAAATACATAGAAGAATATTTGCAGGAAGTTGGGGTGATAGCCGAGCAAATCAACCGTGCTGCTATCGCGAATGTAATAGATATCATCCTGGAGATACGTGCCAATCAAGGCCGTCTTTTCTTCCTGGGAGTCGGCGGGGGAGCCGCGGCGGCTACCCATGCTGTTAACGACTTCCGGAAAATCGCCGGGATTGAATCATATTCTCCAGATGACAATGTCGCCGAACTCACCGCGCGGATTAATGACGATGGCTGGGAAAGTGTTTTTGCAGAATGGTTGAAAGGGAGTAGACTCTCGGAAAGAGACGGGGTGTTCGTCTTTTCCGTCGGCGGCGGAAACCAGGAAAAGAACGTCAGCGTTAACCTGGTCAGGGCTCTTGAATATGCAAAACAAACTGGAGCTAAAATACTGGGTATTGTGGGGAGGGATGGAGGCTATACGGCGAAGGTAGCCGATGGCTGTGTCATTGTGCCGCAAGTAAATACGGGTAGGGTGACGCCGCACACGGAATCGTTTCAGAGTGTTATCACTCACCTAATCGTCTCCAATCCGAAAATACGCGCGACCGAGATGAAATGGGAATCAACCACCAGTAAAGGAGTATAAAGTGCCGATACTATTAGATACTGGTAATATCAAGGAAATCGACCGGTTCCTCAAGATGGGGATAATCCGTGGAGTGACGACCAATCCAACCATACTTCTCAAAGATGGCGTTACCGGGGGATTGAAGGGTGTGAAAGAGAGAACCACCCAGATCGCAAAAATGATAGCCCCACTTCCCCTCTGGGTGGAAGTGACCACGAATGACCCGGGTAAAATGCTATCTCAAGCTCAGGAATTGGCGGCCATGGCCAGTAACGTCAGTGTCAAGATCACTATACACGGCCCGAATGGAGAACTCGACAACATGGAGGTTGTCCACATCCTAGAGCAGAAACATAATATCCGTATCAACGTGACCGCCACAATGAGTGCTCAACAGGGATTTTTGGCAGCACTTGCTGGTGCAAGCTATGTGTCGTTGTTCGGCGGCCGGGTCAATAACATGGGGTACAATGCCTGCGACGAGATCAGGAAATTACGCAGTGTCCTTGATAGTTTCCAGTTGAAAGCGAAGATTATCGTGGGATCAACCCGCGAAGTGTTGAACGTTATCGAGTGGCTGGGAGCCGGTGCTCATTTCGTAACCGTCGTCCCGAACCTGCTTGAAGGTATGATCGTTCATTCCTACAGCAAAGAAACGGTACAGATGTTCCTGGCAGACGCGGCTAAAGCTGAAACAATGGCAAAAGGCTAGCGTTATGACCAGGGCAGTGTTTCTCGACCGCGATGGCGTCATTAACGAGCTTGTTTACCACCCGGAACTTGATATAAGCGGAGCTCCATTTCAGGCATCTGAATTTAGACTGATATCTGGTGCGGCTGAAGCTATACATCTACTAAATAGGGCTGGCTATCTCGTTGTTGTCATATCTAACCAGCCCGATGTCGCCAAGGGGCGTATGACACTGGATGCTTTTGAAGAAATCAGGAGGAAATTAAAGGAAGAACTAGCGGAGGCAGGTGCTTATCTCGATGCTGAGTACTACTGTATGCATCATCCCCAGGCGGTGGTTGAGCAATTCAAAGTGACTTGCGATTGCCGTAAACCCAAACCGGGGTTGCTGCTGAGGGCGGCAAGGGAGCATGATATTGATATCTCGCAGTCCTGGTTTGTGGGGGATAATGTGTCCGATATTGAAGCCGGGAAGGGTGCGGGGTGCCGAACCGTACTGATAGACAAAATGAAGAGCAACCATAATATCTCGTTAGATGATAGTTTTATTAAACCAAAGAGGGTTAGTGCCGATTTAAGAGAAGCTATTGACCTGATATCAGAGACTGAAAAACGTGATTAACCTAATTTTTAAATTAAGTCGGAACCATGAGTAAACCAGAAAACTGTCCTAAGGTGTCCGCTGTAATTTGTACCCTTAACGAGGAAGAGAATCTGCCTCACGTTTTGCCTAAAATACCGGATTGGGTTGATGAGATTCTATTAGTGGACGGACATTCAACTGATGCCACCGTCGCTATCGCGCAAGAGCTTTGCCCCAGAATACAGGTACTCTTTCAGACAGGGAAAGGTAAAGGCGATGCCCTCAAGATGGGTATCAATGAGGCCAAGGGTGAAATTATCGTGACACTGGATGCCGATGGCTCTACTAATCCTGATGAGATCCCCAATTTCTTAAATCCGCTTTTAAATGGGTATGATTTTGCTAAAGGTTCACGATTTCTGAATGGCACTCCGTTGATGCCATTTCACCGTAAATTTGGCAACTGGGTATTAACTACGGCAAGTAATATACTTTTTAATACAAAATATACAGACATCTGCTCTGGTTACAATGCGTTCCGTATAGAGGCGATAAAAAAGGTGCACCTTGTCTCGGATGGCTTTAACATGGAGCAGGAAATGAATGTAAAAATCAAAAAATCAGGATTGAAAGTGATTGAAGTTGCCTGTCATGATAATGGAAGGCATGGAGGTGCTAGTAAAACAAAGGCTACAAAGCAGGGTTTTATCGATTTATTCACTATTATCAGGGAACGTTTCCGTGATTGAATGGCATTATTATGGTCGGAGAGAGAGGTTTGACAGACAAAGAACTTAGAGTTGGCGTGATTGGGCTGGGCAAAATGGGGTTGCTCCATGCTAGTATTCTGAACACAATTCCAAATGTTAAGACAACAGCAGTATGTGAATCCAAACATTTACTAGCGCGTTTTGCCAGTAAAGCCTTCAAAGATATCAAAATTGTTAATTCAATCCATGGTTTCTCTAAGTTAAAACTGGATGCGGTATTTGTCTCGACCCCCATCCCCAGCCATTCAAGCGTTATCAATGAACTCTACGATATCGGCATCAATAATATCTTTACAGAGAAGACCCTTGCTGCAAATGGAGAGGAATCTCTGAAGATTTGCAAGCTTGCCCAAAAAGCCGGGGGCGTGAATATGGTGGGGTATATGGCACGCTTTGCGGTTCCTTTTCATAAAGCCAGAGAATTACTTAAATCGGGCGTCATAGGAGATGTGGTATCTTTCCAGTGTCATGCTTATTCTTCGGATTTCATAGGTATCCCGGAAAAATCTCATTTGAGAGGTGGTGTACTCCGTGACCTTGGCTGTCATGTTCTCGACTTAGCCATGTGGTATTTCGGTGAATTAAAGATATCTGATACAAAAGTAGAACCTGCATTACCAGTCAACGGGGAAAGCAATGCCATATTCCATGTGACAGGATATAACAATATCGAAGGAGAGTTTGATGTCTCATGGTGTCGTGAAGGTTATCGTGTCCCGGATTACGGATTGGTAATAAAAGGCACTAAAGGCTCAATTGAAGTAAATAATGATTGTGTAAAACTCGGTTTAGGTGGTAAGCAAGAGATATGGTATCGGGTTGATATGGATGATAATGTGCCTTTTCTTCTCGGAGCTGCAGAATATTACCGTGAAGACATTGCTTTTATCAACGCCATTCTTAATAATAATACCGTCGAGCCTGATTTCGTTGCAGCCTCAAAAGTAGATTGTTTCATTGACCAGGTTAAAATAAAAGCTGGTAGTGTATAAAAATGTCAGCGAAAATACTTTTAGTTGGTGATAACCCTTTCCATGGCGTAAGTCATCTTTCACAAGAACGAGTGCGTGCCCGGGATGAGAAAATTGTAGACCCTGCTTGGGCAGCGGAAATAGTAAAAACCTCAATTGAAAATGGGGCAAACGGCTTTATGTTCTCAGTCAGCGAGACGACACTGGCTATTATAAAACGGTTTGATCATCCGCATTTGAATCTCCGCTACTATGCTATCGTACCGGCAGCAGGTGATTACGTAAGGTTATCCTCTAAATTGGGAACTGTAGGACTGGTCAAATATGTAGCCGGGCAGATAATTAAGTCCGGGAATTTTGCAGCCACTATTAATGGGACAAAAGGCGTGTTATTAAATGACGTAAATTCTCTGTTAAAAGCCTATCTCGGTTACGAAATCTCCAGAATAAATCATGCACTAAACAATGGACATAAACTCTACTCTCTTATGTTGCATGAGCTCATGACCGAAATGGCTATCGCATTGGATATGGATTGGATTATTCGTACTCACATAGAATTTTTAAAGGATCACGGAATCAAACCGGGATTAGAAACGCGCAATTTCCAGTGCCTGGTAAACAAGCTCAGTAAATGGGGAATAAATACCAGCGATATTGTCATTACGGCGCCTTTTAACAAGCTTGGTTATCAGATGTCCCCATCAAAAGTTGAGTGTGAGCAATCGCTGAAGAGTTTGCCCGAAGCAGAAGTGATTGCAATGAGTGTTCTTGCAAGCGGCCGTCTTAAGCTTTCGGAAGCGCAAGATTATCTGAATTATATCCCTGAGTTAAAAGGGGCAGTAATTGGGACTTCCTCAAGGGAACAAGCTAAGGAAACATTCGGGTTCTTCAGAAGGGAATAAGTTTAGAATGAATCTAACATCTAATCCTTTGGTCTCCGTTGTAATAACATCTTACACGTTAGAGAGGCTGAATGATACGTTCAAATTACTTGACGGGTTAAAGTCTCAGACATATAAGAATTTCGAAATTCTTATTGTAGTAGAAAGTTCAAAACAGTTATTCGATAATATAGGCTCCTACATTCATAAAATAGGTCTTACAAATACAAACCTGATTTTTAATGGTGGTGAGGGCGGAGCATCAATATCACGGAACACAGGGATTAAAGAAGCTAAAGGTGAGATTATCGCTTTTATCGATGATGATGCTATTCCTTTCCCTGATTGGGTAGAGATGATGGTTGGCAGTTATTCCAACGACAACATTATTGGTGTGACGGGACCGGCGTTGCCACTTTGGGAAGATGAAAATGACGCATGGTTTCCGAAAGAATTACACTGGATATTAAGTTGTACTTCATGGTTCGAGTGTAACGAAGTCGTCAATATCAGACATGCCTGGTTTGAAAATGCTTCGTTTAAGAGAGAAGCTTTCGACATTGCAGGTTATCTTGATACAACAATTGGCCCACATGACAATGCTGTGGGATTTAAACAAACTGAGATACAAAATGTCCCTATCGCCGAAGATCTGGAAATATCTTTACGCATAAAAGAGAAAACCGGTAAAAATATCATCTACAACCCTGGAGTTAAAGTCTGGCACAAAGCAGACAAAAAACGATTGAAAATTGATTATATTAAGAAATGGTCATATTGGACAGGAATGTCCAAACGGAAATTGAAAGGACTACACGTACAAACCGATAAATCTATCCTGGCACCGGAACAACAACTCTTGAAACGCATTTTAACCCGGCTTTTCCCTGATATACTGAAGTCATTTTTTATTCACCCGGTGATTGCCTGGCGCAAACTAAAAGTCACCACGACGGTATTGTTCTATGTCTGTGTAGGTTATTACTCACCCCAAGCTCATTCGAAAAGTTGATAAATATTTGAAGGGAGCTATAGATGAGAAAATGCTTGATTACCGGATGTGAAGGATTTATTGGCTCGCATTTAGCGGACTTTCTCGTAGAAAAAGGACTTCCTGTCTATGCAATGACATATGGTGATACCCAAAATATTGACCACCTCAAAAGGGAAATGGATTTTGTTCAATGCGACTTGAGAGATAAAGAAAAGGTAAGCGATATTATCAATAAGGTTAAACCAGATATTGTCTTTCACTTGGCAGCACAAAGTTTTGTTACCGTATCCTGGCAAAATCCAGAGATAACACTCCAAACCAATATCATGGGGACATTTAACCTACTGGATAGTGTTAGAAAAGCTGAAATCGAGCCGTTAATTGAGGTTGTCGGCTCGAGTGCTGTATATGGCTTTTCAGAGTTTAACGAGATGCCTCTGAAAGAAAGCAGAGGTTTTTGTCCTACAAGCATGTACGGTGTTAGTAAGGTAAGTGAAGAAGTCATGGGTTATTTTTATTGGAAAGCCTACGGTATGAGAATAATCAGAGTACGTCCTTTCAATATGACCGGCCCGCGTAAGACCGACGATGCTTGTGCAGATTTCTCAAAGGCGGTTGTTGAAGTAGAGAAAGGTATCAAGAAAGTAGTGGAAGTGGGGAATCTTGATACCGTTAGAGATTTCACTGATGGGAGGGATGCTATCAGGGCGTTGTGGTTACTGGGGGAAAAAGGAGAATTGGGAGAAGTCTATAATCTCTGCTCCGGTAAAGAACATAAGATGGGAGAGATTTTGCATAAATTGCTCTCTTTATCCCATAAAAAGATTGAATACCGGATTGTGCCGGAAAAAATGCGCCCCTTTGATGACCCTGTGTATATTGGCGATAATACAAAACTACGCAATCTCGGGTGGAATATAGAGATTCCGCTAGAAAAAACTCTAACTGATATGTTGGATTATTGGAGACAACGTATTTCTTGAATGGTCCATCTCTCTTTTAAAATTGAAGAGGTAATCGGAGTGAAAACTGTAGTTACCGGCGGCACTGGTTTTATTGGCAGTAACCTGGTCAAAAAACTGGTAGATGATGGCAGAGACGTAATTGTTGCCAGTGATTTCTCACGTTTTGGCATGGAGAACCTGTCCGGATTGGGCTTGCAGGCGTCTGACATTGAGATAAGAGATACGGATTTGATCCATTATTCTCAGGCATTGAAAGCTGTAGAGGGGGCAGAGACCGTATTTCACCTTGCGGCGAGAGTAGGCAGTCTGGAATATTTGCATGGCACCGAGACGGCGGAACTGGTAACTTTACAGGCAAATCTGGCTATTGATGCCAATATCTTCCGTGCGTGTCTGGAGAAGGGTGTTAAAAAGCTGGTTTACGCTTCCAGCTGTGCCGTCTATGATATGAGCCGTCAACTCACCAGCGGCACGGTGTTTCGTGAGTCTGAAATGCAGTTCTCCTCGTCTTTTACACCTGAAATACCACCGGGCATAGTTAATCCCGATGGCGGCTACGGCTGGTCAAAACTGATGGGGGAACTTCAGCTTAACTGGACAAAGAGCCTGGATATCGGGATTGCCCGCATGTACACTATTTATGGTATTAATGAGCCGATTGCAGAAGGGAAAGCCCATGCGGTGGGGGACATTATCCGGAAAGTATTACGGCTGTCCTCGCCGGCAACCCTCCGGGTGTTTGGAGATGGGAGACAAACAAGGGATTTCCTTTATGTTACCGATTGTGTGGATGTATTGTCGCGACTGGAAAAAGTGGCATCTCATCCTACGGTGACGGTTAATGTCGGTTCGGGAATAGCAACCAGCATCGGTGAACTGGCAAAAAAGATCGTTAAGATATCCGGTAAAGATATTCGTCTCGAATTCGACACCACTAAACCGATGGGTCCCATATCCCGAACGGCTGATATGACTTACGCCAAACAGGTACTTGGTTGGCAGCCAAAAGTAAGTCTGGATGAAGGATTAAAACTTACCTATCACTGGGTTGAAGGGAAATTTAGGAGAAGGAATGAAAATACAAGACAAACAGGCTGAGTCCATGGTGGGCAGCGGAACACCGGAAGACGAGTGGCTGGAAGATACCCAGGGATACCGTGTTAGAAAGACACACCTTGAGCTGCTTCACCTCATCCCATCGCATGATTTGCGAATCCTTGATGCGGGATGCGGGCCCGGCACCTACGGAATAATGCTGGCGCAAGAGGGCAATAAGGTAACAGGTGTTGAGATATCCCCGAAGGCAGTGGAGGTCGCAAACGAGCGGGCAAAGGGAAAGGGTGTGAATTTTTCAGCTTCTATCGGCGACCTGGAGAAGTTATCTTTCGAGGATAATTCCTTTGATGTTTGTTTTTGTGGCTGGGTCTTACACCATTTTCCGGATATGGACACCGCAGTTGCCGAGCTCTACCGGGTACTGAAACCCGGATGCAAGATAGCCCTGGCCGAACCCAATGAATCCAATTTAGCGGTGAGATTCAGCCGTTTTGTCGAAGACCTGCCGGTAATACGGGGATGGGTCTTAAAAGCCGGCTGGGATACCCCCAACAGGACAATCCACAAGCATAAAGACTATGTCAAAGCCCTGGAGCGGCAAGGCTTTACTCATATTGAGGTCAGCTCCTGTTTCCCCGGCGGACTGCCTCCTTTGCCGTCCAGAAATGAAAAGTGGGGTCTAAGCTCCCCGGGCTTGCTGCTTATCCATATCCTTGTCCGTTTGCGCCGCCTTTTGTTTATCGTTGCTGATAAGGTGCTGCCTCGCCCTTTGAATGGCGGTGATTTATTGATTACAGGGACAAAAGCTGAAACAAATGGTTGACGAAGCAAACCATGTCAAAGAGCAAAGATGATTAAGACAATCCAGGACTATCTGCCTTTAAGCGCTCGACAGAAAGTCTATCTGATTCTGGTATTTGTCAGCCTGGGTCTTCTGTTCTTTAGCGCTTGGCAGGTAAGACCAGTTATTGTCGCAGTAGAGGCTCCGTTAGGGCTGGCTTCCTACTTGCCCACGCTTTACTGGGTAGGGCTGACTCTCCTAGTAATAACCTCAATTTTTGCCTTCCTTGACCGTGATCTCAAGAAAGACGGCATATTTATCATCATTCTGGTTGCTCTGGGCTTGTTTCTGCAGGGTATAACGGTATTTGTTTATGAGAACGCCGTAGACCCGACAGCTTACGCTCCTAACGCATGGGTTTACAATCTGCTGAAAACAGGTCATCTAGATATTGCTGATCCATTTGGGCTGGCATCTTATTACACCTGGCCGGCAATGCACTTTATCTCGGCCTCGCTGTTAGAAGCAACCGGGCTCGACCTGATCCCCATCATGAAGTATGCTCCCATATTTTGGATTCTCTGCTTTGTCTTCATCACCTACGGCATAGGTAAGCGCTTCAAACTGGAACCAAACCGCTGCTTCCTGATATCCTTTCTAGCAATCTCATCTTGGTTAATAAGTTATGCTGGGTTTTATTATGCTCGTTTTCCGGCAACGATACTGTTTCTGTTGCTTTTCATGCTCTTGTTAGTGCCGCGTACAACCGTTGGCGAAAGTGTAACAGCGATACTTATGTTTGCGGCGCTGCTGCTGACCCACGGCTTAACCGCTATGGCTATCATTCCAGGGCTAATCTTAGTATCTATATATAGAAGAAATTACAGGTTTGTTGCCCTATTTTTCGTTATGTTCGTAGCTTGGTACATATATCAGACCACTGCCTTTGAGGCTGGCATACAAGCGTTTACTATACCCTTGAGGAATATCTTCGAAGCCGTACGGATGGGAGGATATCAGGGGGCTGCTTCCATTGCGCGCTTTGTTACCCGCTATTCAGAGCTCAGTTATTTTGCTTTATTCGTTGCCCTCATGATTGGAAGTATTATTCTGCTCCTGAGGCAGAGGATTGCAGGAGAGCGCCGGGTACAGGTTATCGCCCTCTTCTGCTGGGCAGTAGGAGTTGCCTTTTTAGTTTTTTGGGGACATGGTGAAGTAGTATTAAGGACATACCTTTACTCCATTGGACCAGCAGCGTGCATTGTAGCCCTGTCATTTTACAGCCGAAAGCTGCTGATTCCCGTAATGTGTTTTGTTGTCGCCCTCTCTCCCCTGGTTAATTATGGATCGCAAGCCGACTGGGGTCAGGTACTGACCACAGAGCTTAAGGGGACAAAGTTCTTTGCCCTTGAGGTCAAGCCCCAGGAAAGCTACTTCTATGGCTATGGCGAGCAATTGGTCGTTTACAACGATACTAATTTAGTAACGGTTCCTCTCCACGGCTTTCCCGTGGTGGCTGTATCACCAGACGAGGTTGACCTTTCAGTCTTGGACAAGTCGCATTATATCCTTATCAGTAAGCTGACAACAGAGAGGGAGATGTTTCTTTGGAAGGAAGCCCCATATGATGCATGGCCTCAAACTGAGGTTGGCAGAATGGCTGACCTCATCTATAATAATAGCTACTTCCAGATATATGTGAATCATTCGGGTAAATAGGAGGAGGTTGTGGAGAGTTTGCCCATCTCGGTGATTATCATTGCCAGAAATGCCGAGAGCACTATTGAGGAGTGCCTGGATTCCATTCAGAGGAATAAACCGGTTGAGATTATTGTGGTTGATGGGGTCTCCATCGATAGGACGGTTGCGATTGCCAAGAGATATACAGAAAGGGTGTATTCCGATGATGGCAGGGCGAAGGCTTATGCCCGTCAGCTTGGAGCGGAACAAGCAACCCAGGAATACATAGCTTATGTTGATTCCGATATCATCCTGACCGATCGAGCTCTGGCAACAATGCTTGCTGAATTGCAGAGCGCAGATTTTATCGCCATCAGTGCCAGGCAACTGCTGCCCATTTCAAAGCGCCCCAATTATTGGGAGTGGGCTAATTATCAGCATCACCAGTATGGCAATAATCGCCGCTCTCCACGAGATTATCTTGGCTTAGCCGCCTGTCTGTTCCGGAGAGAAACAATCATCAAATACGGGTTTGATGTTTCTGGGAGAATGAGAGATGTTGACGATATGGATCTGGCTCTTAGGTTGGGGAAGGATGATTATAAATTTGGTATTTCTACGGCTAGTGTCTATCACAACCATAGGGAGGATTTCAAGGGATTTATCAGATACAGATTCTTCCTGGGGAAGGTATATGTTCAATACATTAGGAAATGGGGACCATGGCACGTCGGGGTCTGGGTCCCCATAGTAATGCTATACTGGCTTGGCTTCTGTCTCGTGAAGGGCAAGCTAAAACTTATCCCTTATTTTGTGGTGAACGGGGTTGTGAGGACAGCGGGCATGGCAAAGGGTTTTGCTGAGTTAATCATAGAACACGCAAGAATGAAAGATGGAACTGACATGGAAAGGTAGTCACCCTATCAATAGGTCTTATGCCTTCTATATATCTTGTCAACAGTGTAGGTTATCATCCTTGACATAGTGTGTCGCGGTTTTCCTCCCCTTACAAAGGCGAATGCTAATTGTAAAAAGATAGATAGGACATAGACCACAAATATAGATTGCTTTGACATCTTATCAGTTCTGGCAATAGGAGTGGCCGCATTAAAATTGGCCCAATCGGGTTCATCGCCTATATAGCCATTTTCTTTCATTCTCTGGTAGAACTCTGTCGCAGGGAAAGGGGTACAGATAGAGAAAGCAGGCTCTATGTCGGCAGAGAGAATAAATCTCCAGGTCTTAAAAACATCCCATATAGTCTCACCCCAATTGCCCACTATAAAATATCCAAATACCCTATTAATGCCAGCCTTTCTTGCCATCTTTGCAGCCTGCCTGGCCTCATCCAGGGTCAGTGACTTTCTTATCGATTTCAGAACCCTCTCTGAACCGCTTTCAATGCCGAAATCAACACGAACAAAGTTTGCCTCCTTCATTTTCTGGAATAGTTCCGGGGAGACAAACTGTCTATTCACTCTCATTTGGCAGGAAAAACTCATCTTTTTATGAAGGCCTCTTCTAATTATCTCATCGCAAAACTCAATGGCCCTTTTTTGAGGAATGTTCAAGGTATCATCAAAAAAGTTGATTCGTTGACTTCCAAATTTATTATTTAAGAACTCTATCTCGTCCACTATGTTCTGAGTGCTTCTAGTTCTAATACTGCCCCACATCTCAGGTGATGAACAGAATATGCATTTATAAGGGCATCCCCGAGAGCCCATAATACCCCATCCCAGGGATGACTTGTAGTTATCCATCTTCAATAGGTGGTGTGCAGGGAAAGGCAAGAAATCCAGATTTTTTATTTGTTCTCTTGCCTCATTGTGGATAATTTTTCCGTCCTTTCGATATGAAATACCCATGATGACACCCAGTTCCTTATCTTGGACGATTTCATTGAAGGTTTCTTCCCCCTCCCCCCTGACTACAATATCACAATGCTCAAGGCATTCCTCAGTTCTCAAGCTAGCGTGAACTCCCCCCATAACTGTGAGTATAGCTGGGTTAACATCTTTTGTTAGCTCTGCCAAAAGCTTGCCGTCGGGGTAATTCAAGGTGAGGACGCTTATACCAACAATTTCAGGAGAGAAGTCTCGCAACTCCTTTTTATATAGTTCTGGGGAAAATTCCCCCAGAGTGTAATCTATCAGCCTTAGGTCCAGTTGAGGGCATTTTTTCAGGAGGTAGGAGGCAATATAGGCTATTCCTATCGGTGGGTTATCGAATGCGGCCTCCCTAGCAAATGGTGGGAAAACCAATAATACTTTATTCTTCATGAAACCATCGCGATAGCTTTCCACGAATCCAAGTCGTCAAAATGGGAAACCATCCTTTTTACGCATTTTATCAATTTTATTCTCCTAAGGCACAAACGTCAATTACGTTACGACTAATGGTGACATTTTCCCCTTGACGGTAAGGTAATTAGCCCCCTATTATTTGAACAAATGTTCTTTTGGAGGCTAACTTGATGTGGAAAATTGACAAGGATTCAAAAACAGGCACGACCACAGAATCTTATGCTGACGCTTTAGAATGGATGGCCTCAGAGCTTGGGCAGAAGACAATATTATTAAAGAACACGCACGCTTCTCTCTCGCTCAAGTATAAACTATCAGGCTATACCGTCGACGGCGGGATTGCAAAAGAGCTGGTAGCGGAGACTATCTTGTTACCCGGCGAGGTAGCTGAGTTTCATTACGATCGGCAGTGGGAGAAGTTGGTGTTGTTGGTGAAAAATGGCGATGGCGCGGCAACCTACCGGATAGATTATGAAGGACAAGGAGCATAAAGATGGCAGACAGATGTCATTCGGATAGACAGGAGAAGATAGAGCTTATCCGCTACCAGCCCTGCTCGCAGGATAGCGGTGACCTTGAGGCGGCTACTAAAACTATTACAGCTATCTCAAAACCGGGAACACCGGACTACACTGCAAATTTGACCACCCCGACTTCACCCGACCCCAGATTGATAGTGAAAAGGTTAGGCCACAGGCTTCTTATCCATATCGATTCCTTCGATGGCACACCCGCCGCCACGAAGCTGTACTATTCTATTGAGGTAAACGGGGTGGAGAGAGCCACCGGGGAATTCACCTCTACCGGGGATAATATAAAAGCCTGGGCATTAACCGAAGGGCAATTCAACATGGGAAACGCCAATACGCTGGCGATTTTCCTCTGGGTTGACCAGGGCAGTGCTGTTGTTAGCCTTTGCCAATTATGGCAAGCTGTAGGCGTTCATAATGCTGGCTATTCTCATGAGACAACAGGCACTATCATTACTATGAAACACAAGGGGATGATAATCCCTCAAGCAGTGGTTTGTCGGATTGGCACAGGCACACCAAATCTTGCCGTGCTTACTGCTGATGTATGGGAGGACGAAGTTGAAGTGAAAGTAGTATCCGGACAATATGCTCATCTTAATTTTGAGGGAATTACCATGTCCACGGATGAACTTGTTATAAGGATATACGACACTATTGCTACTGACTTGGTGTTTGTCCATAGTATCACTTTTGTAACAAGTAGTAAGCAATGAATGCAGACGGGCTTTACGACAAGACGGGGCTGGAGTAAAAATTAACTCGGATTGAGGCCAGGCTGGGAATCAATAGACGGTTTACGGCACTCGACGAAGAAGGTGATAGCTAAGGATTCTGGGACTGAGATGCCCAGTGGGTGGTTGAGCGGGATATTCTTATTAGTTGCCAGTGATAGCATTTCGCAGGCGTAGGTAAATATGGGTATATATAATCCCATCTTGCGGGCTGAGGTTATCTGAAACCCTGCTTGACGAAAATATTCGAGTGAAGAAGTAAAGGAGAAATAACGAACGTGACCCGCTATTCTTCCACCAACCCCTTTCACATTGGGGACACTGAATAAGGCTTTGCCTCCCGGCTTCAATACTCGCAAACATTCCTTTATTGCTTCATCCCCTTCTATATGCTCCAGCACCTCAAGGCAGATCAGCCAATCGAAGCTATCAGATTTGAATGGCAACATTCTGGCATCGGCAGCGCAGATGCTTGCCTCTGTAGCATGTACTTTGGCTGTCTTGGCTGCCGCATTACTGATATCCATCCCGTATAAGTCACGCTCCGGCGTCTGCACCCTGGAAAGCAGGTAACCGCTACCACAACCCACTTCCAATAATTTTCCGAATCCTACTTTCTTTTCCACCGCTCTATAGAGGTGTTCGTGTAGTGAACTAACATCACTGGCTATTACTCCGCTATACATATCTTCGTAAAATCCTTCCGACTTGCTCTTTCCTATTTCTTCAGCACATTTCTCACAAAGACCAAACCGGCAGTTTTCCCAGCGCCAAAGCCATTTCCCACAGCTACGACACCTGGTGGAGTAAGGAATACGGCGCAAGGAAGCATATGTCAGGAAAGGGATATAGAACAACAACGATTCAAATTTCCCGAGCCAATACCACATTTCGTTCTCCTTAAAAAATGGAATAGTGCCAGACTAGCGCAATGGTCGCCTCTTTTTAAGTGAACTGGCGATAATCAATAAGGCGATAACTCCCTGACCGGTGAGCCAGGCAATTCCGGTACCGTTAAAGCCCATTCGGGGCATGAGCCAGTAGGACAATCCTATGGTAATTACCGCGATCAAAGTGGTCAAGCCGACAATTATTTTCAGCTTCTTTTCTACCCTTTTTATGTCTAAATAAACAACATTGATTGACTGGGGAAGGGTAGAAATAGTCAACAGGCGAAGTAAGGTGGTGGCGTTCTCGGAATAAGAGCCGCCGAAGAGGAGGAGAAGCTGAGGTGCAATCGCCAATATCAAGATAACGGCGGGCACAAGGATGAGGGCGATCATCTTCAAACTTCGCCGGATATTAAGCCCCAATCTTTCCTCATCGTAGGAACCCTCGGCAAAAAGGGAGGTTGAGACAGCAATGGGAATGATAGCCAGCATATTCCCCATTGTCCAGGCGATATAGAAGTAGGCATTGGGCTCAGCTCCCAATAAGTTTACCACTATGATTGGAAGGATATAAGTAGGTGCGGTCCAGAAAAGGCTGCCGATATAATTGCCAAAGGAGAAGCGCAGCATATCATTGACTGCCGTTCGGCTAACAGCAAAAAAGGGCCGATAGTCTAGTTGAGCCCGCGGCAGGAATACAAAGACACCTAGCAAAAGTGACACTCCTATTGCCATGCCCCAGGAGGCGAAGATGCCAAAGGTTTGAAAGAATGCCGCCAGCACAATGACCAGGATAACCCTTAATAGGTTGAAGATGATATTCTTAGCCAGGACAAAACCGGCTCGGCGCTCAGCTATAAAGGCCTGATCTGTTAATGATGATAAGGTAAGAGCGATAGTAAAAAGGACAAAAGCAGCAAAGTAGATAGGATTGTGCCTGATGAAAATGAGGGCTGGAGACCAGAAACCGAGCCCACAAAGGAAAATAAAGGCTGCCATCACCGAAGCCAGACTACCTATGGTGAAACAGGAGTTAATCATGTTCTTGGCGCTTTTACCAGAGTGAGGAAGGAACCTTATCAAGCCATAGCCAAGCCCAAAGTTAGCCAACATTGCCAGCAAAGACACTGCCGAGATAGCCGCTGAAGCTAAACCGACATCTTCTGTACTATAAAACCGGGCAGCTATTATCCAGAAAACAAAGGCGATTATTGCGCTAAGCACATTTGCTATTATCAAAAAGATGGCATTGTTATATAGCGGAATACGAACAACCGTCCTCATTTTTTCCGTCGATTTTATGATTCCGGTTATCTCCGCAAGAAATCTGTAGATATGAGATTCCTTAAATTTCATATGGCTGCTACATATCCCAACAATATAAAGAGCTCAGTTTATATAAAGTCTATTTGACATCTACCTGGATGTGAAGCTGCATGTAAGGCTCGGTTTCCTCATTTTTGAACAACAGAAACTCTACTTTCTGATTATCTCCTGCTTTCTGCGGCTCGAAGGTGATGACAGTCTCGTACTTTTCATCGTTCGAAAGTAATGGGGACTTGATAGTCATTGCCGTAACACCATCAATCCTCATCTCGATATTATATATCGTGTCCTGTTGCTCATGATTGATAATTCCCAGAGTAACCGCTACGGTATCACCCTTATTTATCGCTAAGGGAGCATCCTCCACTTCTCCATTAGAGTCTAACACATAAAACTCCGTGAAGCTTTGTCCTGGTTTGGGATTGGAAGTAATAAAAGCAATGACGCCTACCAAGCCTAAAACTACGACAATCAAAACAACAGAAAGGGCTTTTTCCATTGAACTACGCCGGTTCCAGGGGGTGATTTCAATGTGGATCATGATCTTTTCCGAGTCTGTTAGTCTCAGTTGGCGGAACCATGCGATTACTGAAGTGATAAACACGAAGGCGCAAAGAGAATAAAGTATAGAATTAAGGTTGATACCCCATGTATAGTTCAAAACCAACCCGATAAGAGGTACTACGGCAAGACTGAGTCCAAAGTCTAGAGCAAAACGCTCGACGTCACTCAAGTTACCCTTCCTGGGGAATAAAGCGGACAGCAGGACATATCCCGGGAAAAACAGTACGAACGGCAGACCGATGATCATCCTCAAGAGATTATCGGGTAAAAAAACGATTATCAGAATGAGTATCAGTGTGAGTGCATTTATACAAAAAAGTATGTGGTTGGTTTTTATCGTCACAATGAAACACTCCCTAGATAGAAGAAATATTGAATACAATATACCATATAAGCTTTTAATTTGATAACGAACCGAATTTGCGGTAGTGTATCAGTTTGAATGAAATTGACAGGATAACATAATAGATATATGATTAACGGCGAAAACGGACTAAAACCAATGACATACATTTTGGGTGCTCAGTGTTCAGATGGAGTTGTTCTTGTTGCTGACCGTAAAGTTACAATTGATGGTGGTAGTGACCACACATTTGAAGATAAATTATATTTAGTTGAAACTATTGTTGTTGGCTCTTCGGGTGTATCGGGACTTTTTGAAAAATTTAGAGAAAGGCTCAGTACAAAAATAACCTCACCCAACTGGGAAAAGACAGTCTATAATCTTACTAATCAAATCGAAATCATCACCAGAGAATTAAATGAACAGTACCATGATGTATTGGGTGGGTCAGTATTCAATGTTTTGTTGGGTGTAAAGGCAACTACGGGTGCCATTCTTGAATACGTACATCCTATTGGTTTTGCCGAGGGGGTAAGAAATTATAAAGCGATAGGACATGGTGAACCTTATGGTTCTTTCTTTTTGAAAAAGTGGTGGAAGCCAACAATGACAATGGAGGAAACAACTGAATTAGGTTTCTTTATAATAAAGTATATTCAAGAAATGTTCCTTGATAATACTGTTGGTGTTGGTGAAGGTTATCCGCAAGTTTGGCTTATACCCAACAATCCACCATTAGATACACCCAAAGAAAAACTACAAATATATCGTTCTCATGCTATGTCTGATATAGAATTAAAACCAATAGCAGACAAGGTATCAATTAGGATTGCGCAAATTAAGCAAATGAGCTGGGAAGATCAACCGCCTAAACTCATTTGATGGCTAGTTTTACTACTTCCTCAATCGTCCAGATATGAGCACTTATTCCAGATGCCATAGCAAGAGTCCGGGGATAGGGATTAGTAAGGGTTTTATGAGGTCTGGCAAAGTTATAGTACATAAAATAAAGAGCTAGGGCAAAGATGTGATTCTCTAGCTTCTTTGAAAAGGCATTGGTTAATCGGGTAAATCGCCTCATACTCATTCGCATTGTAAGATTTTGGCGTTCAACAAAGCTTGTGGATATGAATCTGGGGTCGGGATTCCCTTGTATAATAGTTGGTGTAGCACTCATGCAAATGGCAGGGCTGTATCGTTTTTCCTGTTCGGGTTCTTGCCCATATAATTTGACTAACATTGCATAATCAACACTCGAACCGAATGTACGTTCAATAGCTTCTAGATATACTCGGTGACCGTCAGTAGTGAGTTGAACCCTATTAGCTAATCTTGATTTCAGATCATTAATAAATGCCATTGCGCAATCTATATTTCTTAATCCTACTAGCCAACAGGGGACGAGTTTTGTATCAGTATCAATAGCAGTAAATGTCCAAATATCGCCATAACCGAATTCGCCCTGTTTATCTTGTGGTACATTTTTTTGTTTGGCATAGCAGAATGACCAGATTTCGTCTACCTGAACTTTGTTGCAGGTTAAATTATGCATTGTTTTGTCCTGATAGACTAAGCACGCCTTACCAACTTCTCTAAGCAATTTAACCACTGTATTGATAGCAGTATCGGTTATCCGTGCTGTACCCCTGATTGAGTTACCCTCACAGAGTACCTTAATGATTTGTACTTTCCGTTCTAAACTCAACTTGTTCATACCCCTATCTCCTAACTGACTATATTATACTATACCGCTTTAGCATATGTCAATAGGATAGGGGTCAAATGGAAAATATATTTTGTCCCGTGGTATAATTAAACTAGAACATATGTTCTCTTTTATCAAACACGGAGTAATAATCTTGACAATTTACAGATTAATGTTAAAATTCATTCATAGGGGTAGTAATAGGGGTGTAAAAATGGCTAATGTATTCGATGTCGCCAAATACATCTTACAGAAACAAGGTGCAATGACCACCATGAAACTACAAAAACTTGTTTATTATTGCCAAGCGTGGTCTATTATATGGGACCAGAAACCCATATTTGATGAAGAAATACAAGCTTGGGCAAGTGGACCAGTAGTTCCCGAACTATATAAATGTCACAAGGGTGAATTCCAAATCTCTACACTAGACAAGGGAGATGTTAGTAAATTAAAGGCAGTAGAGATAGAAACTATAGACGCTGTATTAGGTGTTTATGGTGATAAACCTGCGCAGTGGCTAAGCGACTTGTCTCATATGGAGAATCCCTGGAAAAACGCACGTAGGGGAAGAAAACCCGGAGAAAATTGCACCAAAGAAATCACCCATGCCGTATTGGAAGAGTACTACAGCTCTTTGTAACTATGAGTAAAAACAAAAAACCCAAATACAAGGTTATTCCCTCAGCAAACAAAATCCCCAATATTATTGAGGATGTTAATGCGCTTGAGAATGAGTATTTTAAATGGTTCGCAACCCCCAAGTATGTTGATTATGATGAACAGGAATGGGGTTGGAACAACGTAACAATTGACCGATTTTTTAATAAATGCCTGCAACGTCTTCAACATTACGAAACCTTGACGTGGGCACAAATAAAGGCGCAAGACCATTGCCATCCTGTACCGATAGGGGAGATTGCACCAAAAGCCAGTAAAAGGATAATTGATAAATATGGTCCAATGGATGATTTATATCAAGTAAAAGCTGAGGGGAAATGTCGTCTGTTTGGTCGTAAAGATAGACAGAATTTCTATTTAATATGGCATGACAAATATCATACAGTATACCCTATGGGTAAATAATTTTTGAATCTTTAGCCCATCTAGCCTTAGCTCCCTTTCTAGCTATCTCACTTCTTTGTTCAGGTGTTAGCTTCTCTAATCTAGCCTTACCGCCTTTGAGACCACCTAAGCGCCCTAAGGCAACCGCATTTGGATTCTTACCTTCAAATGATAGAACATGACGTTCTTCTGGTTCAGGTTGTTGTCCAGTAGCTTCTTGAGCCACACGAAAGGCATTAACAGCAAAATCATAATCACGTTTTTGTTTTCTTGGTTTCTTGTCCATAGTTTTATGATACTAAATCGGTCAAGCATTGTCAATGCCTTTAATTTTCAAAATGATACACTACCGAATTTGCAGACGACGATATTTCAAACCCACCACCTACAACAACGCTATTGTTAGCTCGATATGGGTTCTCTTACAACCGAGGATTAAATTCACAGGTTAATGAAGTTCCTATATTAGCATTGGGAGTTTACATAAGAATTCTTATATGCCCATAACATATGCGCAGTAAGAACCACAATAATTAATAAGCCCGAGCAGTAGTCCAAATGCTGGAGACGTAAGTAAGTAGCAGAGCAGGTTACCGGTCAGATCAGGAGGTGGGCTGATAAACTGAATCCGTATGGCTCTTTCCTTGAAGTGGTCAAGTAATGTAGAATACTACGTAAACGATGTACCTTGTGATAGGCATCATATTTCCTGCATGGAGATGGGAATACGCGTAATCCATATCAGATTCTAGGATTGGGGTTGGCTGTGGCAGGAGCAATATTCGCACCGATTGCTTACTTTCTTATTGCCTCCATTCCTCTTACGGCTATCGGTATTTCTACCATAATGATTGGATTCACCAGCCTGGCTCTAGCCAATGCCCGGCCTGTCATCTCCCCTGAAGCTAGCGAGCTTATCCTTAAGACAGGTATGGAAAACACGGCAGCACTACTTGAGGAACTTGGATTGAGAAACAAGGCAATATACCTGCCGTCTTCACTGCGTGGGGGACGCCCGCAGGCACTAATACCCTTGAAAGATACCATCGAGCTTGCCCGTATTAGAAAGAAGATTCCCGGACGCCTTATTGTGCGCTACGGTGATAATCCCGAAGAGATGGCGATTGCCATCACAACACCAGGAAGCTTCAATCCGGACAAGCTCGAAATAAACCTGGGGTCGACGCCCGCTGAAATTGAATCAGCAACGACTTATGTGCTGACTGGGCTTCTTGACCTGGCAAATTCAGTCACGGTGAATATTGTGGGAAATCAGGTCACTATTGAGGTAAACGGCGCCAGATTGCATTATGAAGACATCTGGTATTACCGTTGTCTGGGAAGTCCCATAGCATCAATCGTAGCGACCATTGCCTGTGAAGCATTGAATAAGCCTATCCGTATTGCTGATGAGAGCTTTGAGCATGGAAAAAGCCGTATCGTGCTGGAGGTACTTTCTTGAGGGCTTTTAACTTTTATCTCCTGTTTATGGTCATCGCCTCCAGTCTGACCAACACCATTTTGGCAGTTATCGGACAAGACGACCTGACTGTCTATTTCACACTTAATGTTATTGTCTTTTTGGTAATTACGCTACTGCATGTTTATCTCAATCCAAGAGCAAGACGTTCTTTGAGCGCAATCGCAGTGGTGTTTTTTGTCGGCTTTATGGTGATAGTACTGCTAAAAGTAATTGATGTGTTGTCAAGCTAAGGGAACATGAAAAACAAACTCATAGGGAGCGTAACCGGTGCTGTAATTGCAGTAATCATGCTAGCGGAGCCGGTTCTATCAGCAGAACCTCACGAGGACCCACTAAAAATCGAATGGGAATACAGTGGTTTGGAGCTGTTTCGATATTACTCAGTGGTATTGGACGAGGTTCTCAAAAAGGATAGAGATGAGGTAAAATCGCAGCTTGATAACATGCCTTATGTGAATCTACCACCAGATCTTACCAGTGCCACAGGGGCTTTTACAGAATCAATAAAAGAATGTGCAGAATTGATAGTGACAATCGAAAAAGAACTTAATGAGTTACGAGTTCTTGTCCAGCAGTCCCGCATTCTGGAAGCAAATCCGTTGGAGAATCAGATTATTGCTGACCTTTTAACGGCTCATAGAGCCGTGCAACTTGGAGAAAATTCAATTGTAACTATGGGTAGAGCCTTTTCTGTAGATAAGGAGGAACTGAACAGCCCCTTGCGTCTTGCATATACAGAAGTGATTCAGAAGATATCTTCAATCAATACGCTGTTTGACCTCTATCATGGCATTCTAAATAATCTTCAGATTGATCTTACCGCAGTAATCTCCAAATCTCGACTTACAACAGAAGTGTCTCTGATTGTGGAACCAATAGATGTGTTTGTAGGCGATTATGTTCAAGTAAAGGGGACTCTTACTGTCAAGGGACAGCCGCTCGTTAACCGCAAGGTTGAGATAATGCTAAATGGTTTGACTGTAGCGACAGGTATTACCAATGGCAATGGCTACTATGAAGCTACTTTTCAAGTGCCTTATGAGTACTCTGTGTCAATGGATGTGCAATCGCTTTATTATCCGCAAGAGCAGGACACCACCACCTATTTAGCCAGCCTGAGCCCCAAAATAGCATTGAACGTACATTTCTATGAAATGTTCCTATCGCTTGATATTGATGAGAAGGGATATCCAGGGTATGAAACAACCTTCAAGGCAAGATGGACATACCAGCCAACGGCACCAACCATAGAGAGAAATTTCGAGGTGCATATTGATGATGTTGTTGTTGTGCAGTTAAGCACTGCAGAAGAATTCATCCAGAAAATTGACCTCCCGCCTGACCTTCAGTTGGGATTGCACAGCCTCACCGTCACGTCCTCTGCCGAAGGAAGGTATGCTTCTGGTATTGCAAGAGGAGTAATCAACGTGAGCAAAGCAGTAACCGGACTCTCTATCAATTTGCCCAAAATAATGCTGGTTCCTTGGCATTTTGATGTAAATGGTAGCGTTGTATCAGAACTGGGCTCGTTACAGATGGCGCTGGTGAAAGTTAAGTATACCTCCAGTACACAGGAGTTCCGCAGTACCGATGATGGTTCCTTCAAAGGGACATTGAGAACACACTATACATTCGGGTTGGTAGGTTCGGAGTCCTGGACAGTGGAGGTTATTCCACAAGAACCATGGAATAGTCCGTTACTGTTCTCACAGAAAATATTAGTAATCAACGGCATTAATTGTGGTATCTTCCTCACTCTGCTGATTGCCCTCGGCATTATCGTTCCTAAGAAGTTCAGCATAAGGAATTTCCAACTGGCGTGGCGGCGGGAGAAAATACAACCTGAAGACGCCATTACAGGTGTACATCTCGCGGTTTTACCTGTCTATAGCGAAACTGCGGCAAATATGCAGACTCTCGGAAGTGGAAGTGATGTGGCACCTGTAGCAAGAATATTTTCCTGGTATATTTTGCTAATACGGTTGGTGCAGAGAGCGACCAGGATAATTTTAAAACCGCATCAGACGTTACGTGAATTCGTCAATGGAACAAGGAAAACGCTGGGACCGGCTACGGACTATCTTTTAGAATTCACTAGCCTGGTAGAAAAGCTCCTCTATTCCGGAGAACAAGCGAGTGATAAAGATGTGGACACAAGCGAACAATTAACACGACAAGTGCAGGACGGTTTGAAGCATGAAGGTACATAACATATTATTTATAGTGCTTGCCGCCGTAACGGCCGTTTCGTTACTATGCGTGTGGTTTGTCCCATCGGTTCAGAATTTTATGATAGGAAACACGATGTGGAACGGTATCAGGGTTTTTTCTGACGATGTATCTGCCACCCAGCTTGATACACTGGATAATATGCAGGAAGACCCAGGAACCAGTATATTGATTTCCGTGCCCTACCTGCAATACAGTACTGACGAACTTGAAAAAATCCAGAGTTTCGTGAATGGTGGCGGTACACTACTTCTGGCTGATGATTATGGCTACGGGAACCAGTTATTAGAACATCTGGGTGTTACGATAAGGTTCGATGGCAAACCGGTGCTCGACCCCTTATTTTGCTATAAGACCCAGTGGTTCCCGAAGATAATCGAGTTTACACCACCTGGTGATTTCCAGTTAATTATCCTTAACCACGCTACTGCATTGCACAATGTGTTGGCGGAACAGGTTATTGCATGGACAGCCGAATCAAGCTATATTGATTCCAACGAGAACCTGACATGGGACGAGGGTGAAATAAAGGGGCGGCTTCCGGTAGCCGCAAAAACCAGCGTTGGAAGAGGCACTTTGATTGTCGTTGGCGACCCAAGCCTTATGATTAATACGATGATAAACTACGCTGATAATTTTGCTTTTGTCAATCATCTTCTCGGAGACCCAAATGAGAAGAAAAACGTTCTATTTGATACATCTCATCTTTCCCAAACGCCACTGGACACCTCGAAGACAGAATTGATTCGTGTCTACGATGTAATGGCAACGCCTTATCCACTCGTGGCAATAATTCTGGTAATATTTATTGGCGTTTCAATCTGGGTGATGAGGATAGGAGGCGCAGTTGGAAAACAGCCGCAGAATAGTTGACCTGTACCAGCGAATACTGGCCGAAATTTCCAGGGTTATCATCGGTAAGGGAGAAATCGAACGAGCGCTAATGTTGGCGCTCATCGCCGATGGGCATCTGCTTATCGAGGGGCTTCCCGGAACTGCCAAAACAAAGCTTGCTCGTGCTTTTGCAGAGACCATCGGCGGGCACTTTAAACGAATCCAGCTAACCCCTGATATGATGCCGGCTGATATCACCGGTTTCTATGTCTACTCTCCAGATGGCGCATCTCGTTTTGTTGAAGGACCTATTTTTGCCGATATTGTGCTTGCTGATGAGCTGAACCGTACTACTCCCAGGACACAAGCTGCACTTCTTGAAGCTATGCAGGAGCATCAGGTCACCATTGAAGGTAAAGCATATCAACTCGGACGACTCTTTATGGTCATTGCCACACAAGTGCCTACAGGTGCGGAAGGAACCTATCCTCTCACTGATGTGCAGGTAGACCGTTTTCTGCTTATGGCGCGCAGTGAATACCCAACCAAAGAGGAAGAGAAGGAAATCGTCAATCAAATTGACCGTATAGATGAATCGAGTGTGAAAGTAATCACGAATCTTGACGAAGTGCTACTTCTTCGGGGGCTAGCAAAGGGTGTACATGTCTCTCCTGATATTGTGGAATATACCACAACATTGGTATCGTCATTACGGGCTGACCCGGATGTCTCCTGGGGTCCGAGTGTCCGCGCCAGCATTGCCCTCTACAAATGTGCTCGCGTTCTTGCCCTTCTTGATGGTCGCAATTTTGTAATTCCAGATGATATTAAAACGCTCGCTTTCAATGCCATAGAGCATCGTATTCGGGTGAAGCCAGAAGCAGAGATGGATGATATTACACCCCACACCATTATCGAAAGAGCGCTGAATAAAATACCGGTTCCCAAACTAACAATATGAGGCGTTTGTACTCGCTCGGCATTCCAGTAATAAGGACCTCTATCGCAATTGCGCTGGTGGTAACTGCTCTTCTGTCTCCACCTGTGCTGTCTTTTTTCCCGGTGCTATTCGCGGTTGTTTATTTGTTTTTCTGGTGGCGATCTCCGACTGCGACGGTACACCTTGTGATGGATTGCTTCGTTTTTTTCACCTTACCTCTCCTTTTCTCTCAGAGCTTCCCGGATTATCTGTCCTGTCTTTTCGGTTTACCGGTGCTAGTTCTGATTGAACATGATTTGGAAACAGCCGGTAAAAAGACCAGCTATGCTCAAATTGCACGTTCCCGTTTCCCCACTCGAACCACCATTGCGCTTGGCTTGATTGCAATCTTTGTGCTGGCAGTAGCCATTATATTCAGCTCACTTGTTCTACTTCTAACCTGCGGAGTCGCGATTATCTGCTTGACAGCTCTTGCGATTACTGCCTACCTCAAAATGCCTCAAAAGCCAGTGGAAGAAACAATAGTGGAAGAGAGAGTCGTTGTCGGTTCACAGGCGAAGCTCATTATTGCGCTGACTCCCGGAACGCGTACCATGGGCAGACTTTTCTTCGAACCAATGCAGGATTGGGTCAAATTACCTTCCTCTGAATTCTCCATGGTTGACGAAGGGCTATCACTTCCGATAAGTTTATCCCACCTCTCTCAGGCGCATCCACGATACAGGTCAAAGGTTATGCGATTGACAGATGGGGGTTGTGGCAGACGCAGTTCTTAATCAAACCTGTGCGGCTTAATGTTATCCCGCGGGCACGGTATGCCGCATGGTTGGCGAAACGCTATCTGTCAGAAAGCCGGACTGGAATGTTACCAATGATTTCCACAGTGGGTACTCTGCGTCCTCTCTATGGATTGCGGGTGGGAATGGAGTACTACGGAAGCCAGTTGTACCAACCGGGGGATATTCTCAGGAATATCGATTGGAAGCACTCTATTAAATTCAACAAGCTTATCAGTAAGGAATTTGCTGACCTACGGGGACAGCCGGCGATTTTACTTATCAATATGACAGTGGGTGATGCAGATGAGGCAGATAAGCAGGTCTATAATATGATTGTCGCCGCGCTTTCTCTGGCAAAGGAGCAGATTCCAACCGCGCTGGCTCTTTACGATGAAAAGGACGTACAGCTGGTGACGGCAACACTTCAACCGCAGGTGCTCGTTTCACGTTGTCTGGGGATAACGAAAGAAGTCAGAACAATTGGTAAACCCACCAAGTACTTGAACCCACCGGATGTGTCCTTACTCCGCGCTAACATCAGACGACTTCAGTCTGTGGAAAGTGGTCCAGCGAAGACATTAGCCCAGTTGTTGCAAGTCGAGTATCAAAGTTTGAAAGAGGTGGCAGTTCATCATCCGGTAGCGAGGGCGCTGGAAATGGCATTCGAAAAAAACAGCGATCGTGCAAATGTAGTGGTCGTATCGACGCTCAACCACGATGCCGAAGCAATCATGTTCAGTGCCATCACTTATCGGAATAAAGGAAATGCCGTTTTGAGTATCTAACCGAACTGGCCAGTAAATCGGAGGTAGATACTTTTCCCTGCATAAACGGAGTTGACCAAAGTAGCATACTCAGTGGAATAGAGCGAGTTTCCAATATCAATTGAGGTTACAAACTATGGAATGTACGGTTACCCAGTCAACCTATCTCGCCCAAGTAGTCTCCAGATTTACTAATCCTTGTATCCTTAGCACAATAACATTGTTATTGATTGCTTACACGGAATCCGATAACTTGCATGAATTGGTTGTCTGGGTTGCTACAATACTTTTGTTCTTTGTCTTAATGCCAGTCGTTTACGTTTATGTAAGAATCTTCAGAAGTGGGAGCCGTATTAAATCGGTGGCCGAACTAACTATATTCTTGAAGCAACATCCCAGAGATATTTTGATTTTAGCTCTATTACTAGGATTGCCTTGCTTAGCAACCCTGTGGTTTCTTAACGTTCCAACCCCCTTGATTTCCACCCTCGTGGCATTAACTGCAAGTTCAATTGTGACAGCTCTGTTGAATATATTCTACAGGGTAAGCTTTCACTTAACAGCGATAACTATCCTTGTCGTTATGGCAGCACAGGCTTGGGGGCAAATCTTTCTTGTTCTTTTGACTACCATTCCTCTGATTGTCTGGGCAAAGTATCATATTCATGAGCATACCATACCCCAACTATTGATGGGCATAACTGTGGCAATGTTCGTCAGTTTAGCTACCCTGCATCTGTTTAGCCGACTTTAGGTGTCTTACAGTATTCGACAATCCGGTAGATGAGGCGAAGCGAATATACAGCCTACTCCTAACTAGATTCCCAGCTTCGTATTGTACGTACTCAATCAACTGGGCGATGATAATGTCCTTGTGTTTGGGTCAGGTCACCAGCAGGAAAGACAATGAAACGCTTCGGAACATGGTTGGGCAAGAAACGCATAATATACCGATGCGAACCTGGAATCTGTCAGACCTGCCATCTGAATAAACAATGCACTCCGTACGGAAATCTCAGAACTGTTACACGATTATTCGATCAAAGACTTGTAGAAGAAGCTAAAGCGAGGATCGAGAATCCAGTCGGTAAAGTGCTCATCAGGCAAAGAAAAACACGCATTGAGGGCTTATTCGCTCTGGGTAAGGAGTTGCACGGACTCCGACGTACACGGTTAATGGGCAGGTGGAAGGTACAAATTCAGCTCTAGCTGACTGCTACAGTCATCAATCCGAAGAGAGCCATTAAGGCGTTGACATCTCGGTTGGAAAGAGAGGATCCCAAGCAAACCGGTAATTTATTTTCCCCTGTCGCTATTACGATTGCAATCCTTGCTCTTTCCTTCATTCCAGCCAACTGACCACTTCGGCAACAGTCCGGTTTATAGTGTCCATCCCAATACAAACTACTGCTGAAGGCGATTTGTCAGAATTGTTGAATTGACAATTCAGCAGAGTACAGTAATGTGGCGCATATCGGATCCGAACCGGTGCTCTCGCCCTACAGAGCGCACTTTTAATCATACCGTCTGCAAAATACCCGAGATTTAACTTAAGTACTAAGTCCTATAGTCCCAATGGGTGATGTGCGTGTGCGACTATCAGTGGTTTAATAGTCTTAAGATGTCTCAATATGTCTATTATTTTTAGGAGATTATGCTTGTGGCAATAGAAATCGATGGCAGGATGTACTACAAGACTTCGGAAGCCTGCAAGAAGACAGGTATCAGCCGGGCAACTCTTTTTAGGTGGCTTAAAGTAGGCATCCTTGATAAGTATTATAAAGACCGCAGGGGATGGCGCCTGTTTACTGAAGAAGACCTGAATAAAATTCGTGCCGAAGTAAGGAAAATTGAAGTCGCAGACTCGTTTTCTGGAGAAGCAAATGGTAAGAACAACTGTAACTAAAAGCGAATCTTCCAAGGAACTCAAGGTTCTCAGGCAACGCGTTGCTGAACTGGAAGCGCTCGAAAACGAGCGCAAACGAGTAGATAAGGCTCTCAAGGAGAGTGAAGAACGTCTCCGCACTATGATGGATGCTTCCACGGAAGGGATTGCTCTTCACGATGGCGGAAAAATCATCGATATGAATGAAAATGGCGCCCGCATGCTCGGTTATAAGCGTATCGAGATAGTCGGTAAAAACATCTCCGATTTTGTTGCCCCGGAATCTCTTGACCTCGTGCGACAGAACATTGCCGAAAACTATACCCAGCCTTACGAAGCCCTATTTAAGAAAAGAGATGGTTCTATCTTCCCCGTTGAAGTCAGGGCAAGGAACATCACCTACAAACGTAAGGACATCAGACTGGTGTCTTTCCGCGACCTAACAGCACAGAGACAATATAAAAACCTGCTGGAAACATTCGTTGTTCATGCGCCTGTCAGTATGTCTATTGTACAAAACCGTAGATTTAAGTTCGTTAACAGGCAGTTCTGCCGGGATACAGGTTATTCGGAAGAAGAGTTATTGTCAATGGATGTTATGCAGGGCGTCTACCCCGAAGACCACGTGCTGGTGCGTAACAGTACCATCCAGATGCTCAAGGGCGAACGGGCGGAACCATTCGAGTTCCGGACAATAAATAAAAATGGAGAGGTACATTGGGTATTACAGTCCGTCGCTCCCATTACTTATAACGGTCAGCGTGCTTCCATTGCCACATATCTTGATATCACCGAACAAACGAAAGCCGAACTGGCATTACGGGAAAGTGAGCGGATCTTAAAAGAAGCCCAGTCATTGGGCAGAATCGGGAACTGGGAATTTGACCTTGCTACTCAGCAAATCAAATGGTCCGATGAGGTCTACAGGTTGTATGAACGTGACCAAGCTCTAGGTCCGCCTTCCGTTGAGGAAGAATCGCAATACTATGCACCGGAACAAGCTAGAAAATTGAGAGAATATGCCCTGTTGTCTGTTGAAACAGGCAAAGAATATAACTACGACCTGATGGCAAATCTCCCCAGTGGGAAAACACTATCGCTAAATGCTTTCGTGCGTCCTATTAAAGATGAACAGGGACAAATGATTAAACTGTTCGGCACCATACAGGATATTACCGAGCGCAAACAGGTAGAAATAGATAGGGAAAAGTTAGCCAGATTCCCGGGAGAAAATCCCAATCCAATAATACGAGTCAATAATGATGGTGTGATACTCTATGGCAATCGCGCCAGTGAGCTGATATTAAAGGTGTGGAACAGAAAGCAAGGTGAATTGCTTCCAGGCGACTTACGTAAACGAATCCAGTCCATCATTAAATCTATAAAAACAGAAATTATAGAAGTAGAATATAAAGGAATTATTTACTCCCTTACATTCACTCCTGTTATAGGCACAGATTATCTGAATATTTACGGTCGTGATATTACAGAACAGAAGCGGGCTGAGGATGCCCTGAAAAATAGTGAGGAAAGATTCCGTCGTCTGGCGGAGAACGCGCGGGATATTATCTTCCGTTATCGTCAACTACCATCTCTTGGTTTCGACTATATCAGCCCTGCGGTGCTACGCATCTCCGGTTATGCACCAGAAGAATTTTATGCTGACCCGCTGTTACTATTTAAAGTCGTTCATCCCGATAGCCGTTCTTTCCTGAAAGAAATAACGTCTCGTCCGCAGGATTACTTAGACAATCAGGTTATTTTACGCTGGGTATGTAAGGATGGTGAGATCATCTGGACAGAACAGCGGAGTGTTCCTATCTATGATAAGGATGGCAAAATTATCGCAAATGAAGGCATTATTCGGGACATTACCGAACGCAAATGCGCGGAGGAGCAGCTACGAGAGAGTGAAGAAAATCTTCAAACTTATTTAGACAATGCCCCAGACGGAGTTTGTTTATATGATTTGCAAGGAGTCTTTTTATACGGCAATATAAAAGCTGAGGAAATCCTGGGGTACAGGCAGGATGAGCTCATCGGTAATAGTTTTTTAAATCTGAATATTCTCCCGAAGCAGTATCTGGTAAAGGTTGGTGAGTTATTGGCACTCAACGCGCAAGGTTTACCTACCGGTCCAGATGAGTTTGAGTTGACAAGGAAAGATGGCAGCCCTACATGGGTGGAGATGAGTACCACTCCAATTAAACAAAGAGAAAAAATAATCATTATCAATTTTATCCGTGATATTAATGACCGTAAGCACGCCCAGGAGGCTCTGCGTATCTCCGAGGAGAATTACCGTAACTTTATGGACACCTCTCCGATGGGAGTTGTAGTTTTCGCTAGTAATGAGAAAATCCTGTACGCTAACCAGGCAATTCTTGATATCTATGGCTTCAAAAATATTGAGGAACTGCAAAACACGCCTGTCAAGGAACGTTTTACGCCCGAGAGTTATGCCGAATATCTCGTACGTAGTGAAAAATTCAAAAGTGGTGAAGTCACTGAACTTTCTTACGAACTCAGTATTAAGCGCAAAGACGGCGGTATTCGTTATCTTCAAGCTTTCCGCAAGGGAATTATCTGGGGTGGTGAAAGGCAATATCAACTACTCTACAACGATATTACCGAGCGTAAAAAGGTTGAAGATGCAATGAGGGAGAGCCGCGCCCGGTTTAGAGAGCTTGCCAGACTACTGCCACTTAGTGTCTGGGAAACAAACGAAAACGGTATCGTTACCTACACGAATGAAGCCACGATGAGACTCTATGGATATTCGCGACAGGATGCCACACCAAGAAGCTATCTTGAAAACCTGATACCGGAGGATAGAGACAGGGCAGCGAAAAACACGCAAAGACTACAGCAGGGGGAAACTCTAGGCGGCATTGAATATAGGGGTCTCAAAAAAGATGGTAGCACCTTTCCCGTGCTGATTTATGCCTCCGCTATCAGCAGAAACGGCAAAGGTATGGGCTTGAGAGGGATTACTATTGATATTACTGAGCGAAAAGTGGCAGAGAAGAGACTGGAGCAGGCGGCTCAGGAATGGAGAACAACCTTCGATTCGCTCACTGATATGGTTTGTATTATTGGCAGTGATTTCAGAATTAGCCGGGTAAATAGAGCATATGCCACTATGCTCAACAAAGAACCGCAAGAACTGCTGGGTAAGGCGTGTTACGAGACGATACACAAAACAGACTGTCCCTGTCATTATTGTCCCCACCAGCAAACTATGGAAACCGGAAAGCCAGCCCATGAGGAATTCTTTGAGCCTACCTTAGGGCTCCATATCGAAGCGAGCACGTCGCCAGTATTCGGTGAGAACGGTGATATAAAAGGCTCCATCCTTGTTATGAGAGATATCTCAGCGCGCAAGCAGATGGAACAGCAACTTATGCTTACCGACCGGCTGGCTTCCGTTGGAGAACTCGCCTCCGGTGTTGCTCACGAGCTTAACAATCCCCTGACCAGTGTTATCGGTTTCTCCCAGCTGCTTATGGAGGGGGAGATTCCCGATAATATTAAAGAAGACTTGAGCCTCATCAACAGTGAAGCACAGAGGGCGGCTGGTATCGTCAAGAATCTGCTGACTTTCGCCCGGAAACATGCGGCTGTGAAGCAGGCAACTAGAATAAATAATCTTATTGAGGATGTGCTGAAATTGCGCGCCTACGAGCAGAAAGTAAATAACATCGAGGTTGTCAGGAAGTATACCTCCGACCTCCCGGAGATAATGGTTGACTATTTCCAGATACAGCAGGTCTTTCTGAATCTTATCATCAACGCCGAGTTTTTCATGACTGAGGCGCATCATCGAGGTACGCTGACCATTAGTATCGAAAAGGTAGACCATGCGGCAAGGATTTCATTTACCGATGATGGGCTCGGGATTCCCCAGGAGAATCTGAATCGCATATTCGACCCCTTCTTTACCACGAAGGAAGTGGGCAAAGGGACTGGGCTTGGACTGAGTATCTGCCATGGAATAATAACTGAGCATGGCGGCAGGATATACGCGGAAAGCGAAGTGGGTAAAGGCGCCACTTTCATTATAGAACTTCCGATTGATGGTCACTGAGGTTAGAGAGGTGAATCATGGAACAGAATAATACCGGGGGAAAAAGTGTTCTGGTAGTTGAAGACGAACCGGGTATCGCCAGGATTTGTTTAAGAACACTCACGGCAGAAGGGTTTCAAGTAGACGTTGCGGTAAATGGAGAGATTGGTCTGGACATGTGGCGGAAAAAGAATTATGACCTCTGTCTTAGTGATATCAGGACGCCTCATATGAATGGCATTGAACTCTATCAACAATTAGAGGATGAAAACCCTGAAGCAGTTAAAACATTTATCTTCACTACCGGAGATGTCTTGAGCGGTAATATCAAGGAATTCTTGGAGGAAACCGGGAGACCATACTTGCCCAAACCTTTCACACCTGAAGAACTCAGGGCGATAGTCCGAAAAGCTCTGGTTACGGTTTAAACACTCCGAATACATAGTGAGTCCGGGAGGCGTTAAGTATGTCGGAAAGGATATAGAGATGGAGAATCACAAGAAAAGGATATTGATTGTTGATGACGAGGCGACGATTAGGAGGCTTCTTAGTCAGAAGCTGTCAAGGGTAGGCTATAGCTGTGAAGAGGCAAGTTCTGCAGAGCAGGCGTTAACTATATTGGGAAACAACCAGATAGAGTTAGTGATACTGGATGTAAATATGCCAGGTAGATCCGGAATCGAAGTACTACCGGAAATCAAGTCGAATTACCGTGATACCGTGGTGATTATGGCTACTGCAGTTGCCGAAACCAGTATCGCTGTCGAATGCATGAAGCAAGGAGCTGAAGATTACATTTGCAAGCCCTTTAATCTGGACGATGTTGCCATGAGTGTAGAAAGGACTCTGGAGAAAAGAAAGCTCCAGCTTCAGATACGGGAATACCAGCATTCTCTGGAGGAAAAAGTTGGAGAGCAAACAGACGAGATTCGGAAGCTTTTTCTTAGCGCGATAGAATCGCTGGTCTTTGCTCTGGAAGCTAAGGATAAATATACGGGGGGCCATTCGCGCAGAGTCGCAGAAATTGCAGTAGCTATCGGCGGCAAGCTTGGTCTATCGAAAGATGAAATTGCGGACTTACGCTGGGCTGGCTTGCTCCATGATGTCGGCAAGATTGCCGTTGATCAGATGATTCAAAACAAGCAGGGCAGGCTGACCCCTGGCGAGTATGAGCATATTATGATTCATGCCCATGTGGGTGCCGGTATTGTCAAACCTGTGGTCAATGATAGAGTGGTTGAGATAATTGAGCATCACCACGACCATTATAGTGGCGGTGGGCTTCACCAGACCGTAGCCCATGAACAAATCCCACTGGGAGCCAGAATTCTGACGGTGGCTGATTCCTATGATGCTATGACGTCAGACCGTCCCTACCGCTCAGCGATGCCTAAAGAAGCAGCTTTCAGTGAAATCGAGAGGTGTATTGGAACTCAGTTCGACCCGCTTGTAGCCCGCGCCTTCCTGAATGTGAAAGCCAGCGAGAGAGTACCAGCAAAAAGTGAAAGTTAAAGAGCAGTGAGGAGACGTAACTAATATTTCAGAGGGGAGATTAAGAATATTATGGATGACATGAATAGAAAGAAGGTGCTCATCGTCGACGACGAACCGGGCATCAGGCAGTTGGTAAGTAAAATACTGAGCCGGGACTATACGGTAATTGAGGCTCGAGACGGGGAGGAAGCAATTAACGCGGTTCGTAGCCAGAAACCATGCATTGTTATCATGGATATGATGATGCCCAAGATGGATGGCCTTACTGCCTGCTACGCAATCAAGAAGGACCCGGCTACCAAGAGCATCCCGGTGGTTATGCTCACGGCTATCGACCAAGAACTTAATAAAAAGCTCAGCACGACTGTTATGGGTGCTAATAAATATATGACCAAGCCATTCAGCGCACAGGAACTCATGGAGACAATTAGACAGTTGTTACCGAATCATGAGTGAGACAGTTTTTCCTGACAACAAGTCTAGCCCTACCTGTTGAGTCATAAGGGTGTAATGCATATGATGAAAAAGGTTATAGCTGTTTTGATGGTAGCGGTTACTTTGTTAGCAGGGTGCAGTAGAGTAACCGAAACTCCCACGTCCATGAATCCCGAGACTACCGTAAAAACCTATTTTGAAGCTTCTGACAGCGGCGACGTCGAAAGCTGTCTAAGTCTGCTATCAGATGATGTTATCGTTAGTCAAGACCCGCCTGGAGTAAAGATAGAAGGCAAATCCCAGTATGAAGCGGCTTTAAGGGAGGCTGCTACATTGCATCGGAAACACTTGGTCATACTCCCATACAAAGTAGATGGCAATAAAGTTACGTTTAAAGCGAATGTAAGCGGCGATGATTTCCGTATTCTAGGGGTAGACTCTATCAATATCAGCTACGAGTTACAGGTTCGTGACGAAAAGATTACCTCCATTGTCGCCACACCAGATAGTGCAGATTGGGCAAAACTTATGCGGCTTAGCAGCGGCAATGGCACTAGTATCGGCAACTCGCCTACTTCTACTTCAACTCAGATCCCTACCCCAACCGTTGATGATTCATCTAGTATAGCTATCTACGACAGAGTTATTACACAGCTAATGTCGAAATGGGACGTGCCAGGAGGGTCCCTTGCAGTCTCAAAAGACGGCCGGTTAGTCCTGGCAAAAGCATATGGAATTGCAGATAAAGAAAAAAACTTGCCAGTGCAACCCGAGTCATTGTTTCGTATTGCCAGTGTTTCAAAAACGATTACAGCTGTGGCTGTTCTTAAACTTGTAGAAGAGGGAAAGTTAGACCTTGAAGCAAAAGCTTTTAAACTTCTTGACAATTTAAAGCCAGTGTCAGGGAAAACGGTTGATCCGAGAATATACAATATTACGATTCGACAACTATTGCAGCACTCCGGTGGTTGGGATGGGGATAAGAGTTTCGATCCAATGTTCTCCCCAACCAAGGCAGCGATTGAAGTCGGTGCTACACAACCAGCAACCAGTGACACTATCATACGTTATATGCTAGGCCAACCGCTTGATTTTGACCCGGGTAGCCAATATGCATACTCAAACTTCGGTTATTGTGTACTTGGCCGAATTATTGAGAAAGTAACCGGCCAGTCCTATTATGACTATGTTATGGAAAACATATTACGACCAGCTGGAGCAACCTCAATGCGCCTGGGAAAATCCCTGGAAAATGAAAGGTATGAGGGAGAAGTCCACTATTACGATTATGAAGGAGCGCCCATGGCGCTATCTGTTTTTCCTGGCTCTCTGATTGTACCATGGCCTTACGGAGGATTCGACATTGAGGCGATGGATGCTCACGGAGGCTGGGTCGCTACGGCCACTGACCTTCTAAGATTTGTAACCGCACTTGATAGCGGCAAACTGATAAAAGCGGATACTCTAACCACGATGGTTTCTCATCCGATGGCACCTCTTTGGCAAGGCTCCTCATATTATTATGGTATGGGTTGGTTAGTTCGGCCCAACGGTAATTCTGCTAACTGGTGGCACGATGGGTCACTTCCAGGCACATATTCGATTGTAGTGCGTACCTTCAACGGTTTCGCTTGGGCTGCTTTATTTAATACCAGACCAAAAGATGTGGATGCATTTGTAAAAGAACTCGACAATGCATTGTGGGATGCTTATAGCAGGGTAACCAGTTGGCCAACAAATGATCTGTTTAAATAAAAAACCTTATAGGGCATAAAGGAGACTTTATGAAAAAGTGGTTATTGTTTTTGTTCATCACCATCGTAGCTTCGCTGGTATTAGGGCTTAGCGCCTGTAGTAGTGGTAACAGCACTAGTACTGGCAACTCATCCAGTGTGAAGACTTCCACTGCAACAACACCAGCCACTACTCTTTCGGAACAACCGGACAAAGCGACCTACCAGCGGTACTTTTCCGACATGGGCCTTGGCAAACTCCCGTCGGGTGGACAGCTGCCCCTAGACCTCCAACAAGATGCCACTGTTTTCACGCAAGGAGACCAAATTGGTGTCTACCTTAGCGTCATCCTGGAAGTTCAGGTTAGGACAGCAATCTATGACATTGAGGCTAAGAAGGTCGTTAAAGAAGGAGGTTTCCCTAAGTCACTGACGCCGAGTAACTACGCTGGGGCAGAACCTCTGACTATACCAGCTGGCAAGTACGAATATAAGGTTTATGCAGGTGATGTGCTTGTAGCTGTATTTCCTTTTGAAGTTCGCTAACCAGTAGATTTCAACGATTCTGCCGAGGTAAAAAATGGAAAAATTGACACCGGTATTATTAATGTTAATTGCGGTATTAACTATCAGTTGCTCTCCTTCATATCCGGTTAATCCCGAGCCAGAACCGATTATTTCCGCTTCGGTGCCGTCGTCATCTTCAGTACTAGTGCCTACTCCTAAAGCTGTTCCGACGTTGAAATTAGAAGATTATAATGGCGGATTCTTCTCCATAAAAAAGCCGGTTGGCTGGGACATCGTCACGGCCGGTTCATGCAGCACATTTGCCTTCTATATTAGAGACATAGAACACCCAACGAATCAAATCTTTTATTTCAACGAACTGGGCCCTGTCTATCTAACCGAGGAGCAAAAGACGATTGACAAAAACTATGTGAGCATGGGTGGTTCCCTTCCTTCCTGGTTCGAGATGCCAGTCGTCAATCCGCTTACCCCCGAAAACTTTCTTTCGAAGTTTGAATTAATTGCGGAAACAGACATTGCCAGAAAATTTATGCAAAACTTCCCTGAGCTTAAAAATATAGAAATCATCTCAGTCGCGGAAGAGGAGTCACCTTTACCCGGCGGAAAGACTAAAACAATACGCGCCTTGTTCCGGCAAGGTGGAGATTTGGGAGAAGGTCTGTTTTATATCACGGTGGCTCCTCTCATACCACTGACGGGTTATGCCTGGGGCGGGACTGGTTTTGGTTATGTCATTATCGGGATAACCTCGGTTAAGTCTGACTTCCGTTACTTTCAGGAGACACTTACACAAAGCCTGCGGAGCCTGAATATATCCCAGTCTTATATTGATAATTGCCTGAAGCAACAGGAACAACAGGCTTTGGGCATCCTTAAAGTGGGAAATACTCTTTCCGAAACCTCTGACATTATCATGTCCTCATGGGAAGACCGAAACAGGGTAGATGATATCACTTCGGAAAAAAGAAGCGATGCCATGCTGGGTAATGAACGACTCTACAACTCGGATACGGGAACCGTCTATGAAGTGCCGCTCGGTTTTTATGAGGACTATATTCTGCACAGAGAACGATACAACATGAATAATCTTCAAGCATTACCTGACGCCGATTGGAATTTATGGACGGCACCTACTGAATCAGGTGATGCGATTAATTGATACTGTATCCGTAATTTCTAAAGCAGAAATAGTTTCCCATTATTTGAGCCTTTGTGGGTCAAAATTAGATATTTTGTGACATTCGGCGGTTACGTCTTTCCGTCAGTTCGGCCTCCATTGCACGATTTAGCGAAAAGTATTGTCGACTGAATTCGTTTTCCGCTTGTTATGAAGCAGTAAGGGTATTATAATCTGATCGTGAAACTGGTTTACGAAGACGAACATGGCGCTTATCTTGGAGTCCGAGCGGAGTTCTCGGAGAAGTTTCTTCCTCGGGAAGCAAATCCTAATTTCGAAGTTTACGATTCTCTAGATAACAACAATCGATTCATCGCGGTAAAGTCTTCCCGCCTTCCTGATGATGAAGATACTGCAAATTGTCTCTACGGTATTGATTTCAATAGACCCAAGCCAGACTTCGAGAAAGCTCTTCATTATGGAACTACACTTCCCGAAGGTTACGAATGGTTAAATGGAGTAGCTTTTGCCGCCAAGACCGAACAGGAATACATAAGGAAGTCGTCAATTTGGGACGTCTTCTATTCCTATATCTGGGGTACAACACCACAAGCAATTTGGGTCGCACCGCATTCGGGAGGAGTCAATAGAGAACCCGACAATGTATTGCGTTTCCCAAAACTCATGATTGATAGTTTTACAGCAGGGGTGGCTGCATTATGTGCGTTAAAAAATACCAGCAAACCTTTGATAAGAATGATGATTGCTATTCACGGCACCGGTCATTTAGGAGCGGTACTCAACCTTGGCGATTTTGGTGTATTAAGTGAAAACAAAATGAGAGAAGGTACCAGAAAGATTGAATCAAAATATAGTAAACGGGCGCAGATTTTAAGCGAGGGATTTAAAAAGGATTTCTCAGAAAAAACACTCAAGATCCTCGAAGATATTTTTAACAAGAGAGGGACACTTAATCCCAAAGAATTGGTCAATAGCTCGTATGATGATAGCGTCACCGTCAATTATTACCTGAAGGGACTGAAACTTTATGGGCAAGAAGTTAAAGAACCTACTTTCATTGAATTCAAGCAGGCGCTACAAAAGTTAAGCGGGACTTCTGTGCCCATAATATCAAATAATTACTTATATACAGGAAGAGACGTGGGAAGGCTTCTTGGATTGTCGGAGAAGATATCACAGGGTCAATTGGGTTCTGCATTGGTCATAGAGTGTGCGAGGTTTTATGCGGCACATGATCCCGAGTTTGTATCTGAAGTTATACTCAATGTTAAAGACGGTCTTTTCTCTCATTGACAAGAGAATAGGGCTCAGATTACACAATTGGGCGGATTGTTCAATTGACTCGCAACAGAGGTCAATTTCTCTACGCTATACCGATTACTTCTATAACATCATTGTGATACGATATTGTTGCTAGTATTGGAGAATAACTTGATATTAAGAAACATAGCAGATTTTGCTCCTCCTGGAATTGAGTGCGGAACCGGACTTGCATTGCAGGATGAAACTGGGAGGCATATTTTCTGCCTTGCAGGGGTCAAGTACCAAGGACCTCCAGGGGAGTTATTTTACGCTGGTATTGGCGGCCACTTAGAACGAGGTGAAGACTGGCTATCGTGTATCCATCGTGAAACGAAAGAGGAAATTGGGATTGATTTAGAGGTCATCTCATCTCCTGTAACTTGGCATGTCCCACAAAATAACCGAGTTCAGAATGTAAACGTTATAGATTACCCGCGACCCTTTGCCTTGTACGAGATGGTTTATCCGCTGGGCTTACCAAAAGCAGGACAACTCTACTTTATTGTGATTTATCAGGCATTATTACCTGCAAAGCCCTTGATTTTTTCTAAAGACGAAGTAGGGGCTTTAATTGGGCTAACAACGAAGCAGGTAATTAGCGGCATCAATCGCAAACCGTCACTGGAAGAGCTCAAAAATGAAGGAACATCAATAATAGAAGGAGATACGCGTCTCGATATGCAGACTCGGGTCTACCCGATAGGAACGGCTCTTGCTTTGGCTCATATCTTCAGGGCAGATAAAGCATGTTAAGAAAATACAACGGCAGATGTATCATGAGTGGAATATAATGAAGTATCAAGCAGTCGTTTTTGATCTTTTCGGCACATTAGTAGATATTTTCTCACGTCCTGAATACGACCGTGTTTTAAGTGAAATGGCAGCCGCCTTATCTATCCCATTCGATGATTTTTCACGGGCTTGGATTGCTGGAGGTGAGATGCGGACATTGGGAAAAGTCTCAAGTCCGATGGGTAGCCTGATCAAAGTGTGCCATCAACTCAGAGTTAATACAACACAAGCTCAACTTGAACTGGCATCTAAAGTCCGGTTGGATTACTACTCACGGAACATGAAACCACGACCAGAAGCAGTTGAAGTATTGACTCAGTTGAAGGCGAGGGGTTGCCTTACAGGACTAATAAGTAACTGCGCGTCTGAAATCCATGAGTCTTGGCACAATACTCCTTTCCCTGCATTAATTGATGCACCAATTTTTTCATGTTCTGTGGGTTTCAAGAAACCAGACCGACGTGTATTCGAACTCGCTATTGCTAAGCTCGAAGTGAAACCCAAGAACTGCCTTTATGTTGCTGATGGAGATAGTGGTGAATTGAAGGCAGCTCACAACATCGGGATGGATGCTGTCCGCATCCGTGTTCTTTATGAAACAGCCTCGAATGCTCTCCGCGTCGATGAGGAAATGTGGCAAGGTTTAACCATTTCTTCACTCGCTCAAGTACTCGAACTAGTTGGAATAGTGAAATGAGCAATCATTTCGAGGTCGAGGTTCGCTGTCATTTCGATACTATTGATGAAGCTTATCGCTTAATCCCGTTTTTATCTCGCTGCTTACGGAATAAAATGGTATGGTCCAGTAATTTCCACGGACAGGAACTTTTCAAATCTGGAGAACTTCTTAGATTAAGTAAAGTAATTATGGATGGTGAAACGAGATATTACCTGGGTTGGAAAGGTCGCGATTTTGGGTCCTTTGCAAATATCCGCGAAGAAATTGATGAAATAGTCACACACGGAATCACGAATAGCGAAATTCTCGGGATGCTCGGATCTCAAAATATTAACCCAGAACGAAGACAGATCGCTCCCATTTTAAGACATCTCGGACACCATAAGTTTATGTCATTTAGCGGATATGACTTTTTTGGTGATTATGAGCCGCTCGATCTCGATATGAAATTGATGTCTTGTGATTCATTAAAATGGCCAATTCTTGTGGAGATTGAGAAATCAGCGACGACTAGGGATGAAGCTTTAATTCAGGAAGAGGAACTACGTAAATTTTGTTACCATTTTGGTTTATACGACCAATTAGTTAAAGAGGAGCCTCCAACCCTACTGTACAAAACTAGACTCCGGCAACCTTAATCTGAATCAGTTTTCCCATAAAAAGCTGTTTACCACAAATTGAACATTAGTCCATAATGTGCCATAGGTATTGAAAAGGCCGGATGGTCCGCCTTACGCGGTACACTCGGCCTTTTCATAAGTGCCGGCATTTCCCAGAAAAACCTAGGCTTTGCCAATTCTGAACATTTTGGTGCCACAGGTTGGACACACACCCTGGGTAGCTGGTCTCTTATTCTTCATAGTGATAGCCTTGGCATTCTTCATTTCCTTCTTGGACTTACATTTCACACAGTATGCTTGCATGTGTTCACCTCCTTCTTGCTACGAACGATAAACTATTCGCTTCACACTGTCAATGGTAAAAGATATCTGACGCAGAGGTCACATTCGCTTGTTTTGTTACCTGAGATACAGGTGGTGACATTAGTAAATTTATATGACGATAAGGACACTAACGGTAATTAATGTCGCGTAACGCACCGTAAAGACCCACAATGTACCGTTAAGTTCTTGATAAGAGCACCATAAGGACCACTTAATGAGGGTTAAGGGTACCATAAGAGCCACTTAACAAGGGCTAAGAGCCAGTTAATGACCAGTTTTTGAGCGTAGTTACTGTAACTATGGATATAAAGATTCAGAAACGCGCACCGGTTACAAGGAAAATAAGGCGTTTGCTTACCCGGAAAAAAGATAAACAGGCCCATAAACTATACCCTGAAGAATATTTTTGTTCTTATTGGCTGAGTCATAAGACCTGTAATGTCATTACAATAATTGCCCGTCTGAAAGGTACTAGTAAAAAAGCTGCAGCGGAATACCTGATTGAAGAAGGAATTAAGAATTTCATGCGGGAATTGGTTAAAAAGGATCTTGATGCCCTTACTACACCAGAAGGACGCGCTGCACAAGCAGAACGCACCCGGTTTAATTTGGAACTGCGCCGGATCTGCAGGGAACTTGGCTGGGACATTAAGAAACTCTTATAGTTAACACCTCAACCCGGCAGGAGGTATCTTCCTTCTCCGTTGTTCGAACACTTCTTGATAATGGGTAGCACACAATCTGGACTATTGTGAAATGATTCTAATTACTTATTAACTACCTACGAGAATCTTTCCGGATGAACGGTTCTTTCACATCCATTGAAGTCAGAATACTATAGCTGCTTGGTTTGCGATAGGCATTGCCCCAAGTCTCTCTTTTTCTGTATTCCCGCAACATTTCTATATCAAACTTGGCAATAGGAATTTCTTCCTGTTCGCCTGCCTGAACAAGTAACATATCCAGCACACGCCCCTTTTCTCCATAAGCCATACCGTTGAAGGCGACTGATTGTCCATTTTCTTGAGGACTGGCGTAGTTGGTCATTGCCACGCCGACCATATTTTCATAGGCACGTGTTTTAAACTGGGGTATACGGTTTTCATCCAATCCGCACGCATTAGGAGTGAGAATAATCTCAGCCCCGTTCAGCATAAGTACTCTGGCGCTTTCTGGAAACTCCCGGTCGTAGCAAATCATCACCCCTATTTTTACTGGTCCGTTTACTGTATTAAGTTCAGCCACAGGGTAATTATCACCAGGAGTCAGGTTCGCCTCAAGGTCAAATTCGCAGGTGTGCACTTTTGCGTATGTAAGAATAACTTGACCGTGCCTATCGATAACAGAGGCGGAGTTTCTAGGAGCATCATTCCATCTTTCCAGATAGGTGATAACGATGGCCATATTTAATTCCCGGGCAGTTGCCTGAAAATGAGTAAAGAATCCATCTGTTTTATCGATTGCTTTCTTCCTCCACAGCTTTTGTCTGTCTAATTCTCCTAGTGAGTAACCAACATTCCACATTTCAGGAAACAGTGCAACATCCGCCTTTTTTTCAGCGGCTTTCCGGCAAAATTCCTCTCCTTTTCTCAAGTTAGCATCTTGGTCGAGACCACTGGATACCATTTGAAGTAGAGCAACGTTGAGAGTATTCATCCTGTATTTCTTCCCAAGATATGTATTTTATATCAAGTGTAAGTAACACAACGCCCTATTGTTGGCCATATGGAACTGCCTTTTACTCGTTTATGTGGCATTAGAGAAGGTGTGTTGTACCGAATCGCAAATTGGTTTAAACCCTATTTTCATATAAATGGAATTAGAAGTCGGATTACTTAAATCTGTATAGAGAGTGCAAAAGCAATAACCACTCTTCAGGATTTCTCTACAGGCTCCGGCTACGCAGGATGTGGCATAGCCATGCCGTCGTAACGCCGGTGGCGTGTACACTGAACCAATTGCCACGCCTCGCTCAGTCGGGCGAGTTTTAGTGGCCATGGAAACAGGTTTACTAGCATCTTCCCATAGGTAAACTTCGCCTTCTTCTAAACGTCGATTGATTTCATTTTCCGCCCTATCTCGATTGGTTACCTCGTTTGTATCAACAGCGAACGCTCGAGTCCAGTCGGAAACCAAATCCCTGTCCGCTACGGTCGCTAAACGCAGTCGACCGGGCGCTTCGGAGATGCTATTGATCGAGTCAAGACGATAAATACGCTGGCCTTGAGTTAGCTGTATCGGGATCCCAAAATCCTTAGACCATCGTTCTGCAAATGGATCTGCGGCTTCTCGATGTCCGGTGACCCCGGGGATTACCTTCCAGCGAGCATGGACGGACTCAATTAACAGTGAAACCGCTTCTTCCGCATCACCCGCGTGCCAAGCCAGACCGACCAAGTACGGAGGTGTCCTCCAAGCCAACGTAGAAATGCCGGCGCTTTCGAAAACAATACCGAACCACGGATCTTCCTTGCCATAGTGGTGGGGATTCGCTGCCACTCGCCGGGCGATACCGTAGATCAAACCATAGCGGACTTCATCAGAACGAAGGAGTTTACCCGCTACAGAGAGAAAGTCGTCAGCCTTCGAGTAAGTTTCGAGGTTCATACGGCTCCATTATACCGCAAATATCGACCGAAATTGAGCGGGGCTTACTTACAACCGGATCCAGTTGTTGATGATTTGCCCCAAGATGGAAAGCGCATAGCTGAAGCTCGCAGGAGAGATGATGCGACCTGTTGAACAAGTTGCCCTTTTGTTCACTTGATTTTTTCTTTGGCTTGAGGCTAATTTTCAAGGCTATTCCGGTACATACTACGGCAATCGGGAGAAGCCGGATTTGATCTGCAACGGATCCGCGAAGTACATGTAGCTATCGTTGGCAGCATCGTAGACCGGCCACCGAACCATTCCTTTAACATTCGGATCGCCAGTTTTCGCGAACTGTGTCCATATCGACATCATCGCTTTAGCCACCATTCTATCTGCATCGGTGATGACGGGGTCTGGAGATTTGGCACCGCCGCCGGCATAAAGGAAATTAAGGACCTTCCAGGGATTAGGATCGTCCACCTCGCCGAAAACATAGTGAAGTTCCATAGCATGAGAGGATACGCCACCCTCGCGCCTCCAGTTCGACGGTACCTGGTCAAATATTGCCGCATAGCCCTTCGCACCAGCTTTAGCGACGCCAAGGAGAAGATTTACATAGCCCGGGATCATGAGCCCACCGGGAATAGGACCACGGCCGGAAAGCTCCCCCAGGTTGGCGACAGTGATAAGTGGAACGCGGTTCTGTTTGCCGGCGCTAAACACGGCACCCGGCGCGTCCGGCATAAACCAGCCGTCCACTGCTATATTCCAAGGTCCCATAAAGGTAAACTGAGGGCCCATTTCAACGTTCATAGACTGGTCGACTTCAATGATCCTATCCATGCTGAGGGTGCGCGCCGCTGCCAATGGATTTCGTTCCTTGCTGACACCGAGCCTGGTGAAGAGTCTTTCACCGAAGCTTTCCATCTCTTTTATAACGATCGGCCGAACACTGCCACCGCCGCTTTCACAGATGGACCTGTGGAAAAGGTCTTTTGCCAGCGGAGAGGCGGTAAGACTGATGACCTTGGTGCCTCCACCCGACTCACCGAAAATCGTAACGTTGTCGGGGTCACCACCGAATGCTGAAATATTCTTGTTCACCCACTTCAGTGCAGCGATTAGGTCAAGAAACAAGTAGTTACCGGAAACTCCGTTTGGCGACTCCTTCGAAAGCAACGGATGTGCCAACAAGCCGAAGACGCCGAGCCTTCCGTTGACAGTCACGAGAACGACACCGTGCCGGGGTAGTCCAGGTCCGTTGTAAAGCCCCCAGTTGCCATTGCCGTAGCGCAGCCCGCCGCCGTGGAACCACACCATCACCGGCAGTTTCTCTGAAGCTGATTTGGCCGGCGTGTTGACATTAAGGTACAGGCAATCCTCGCTCGACGGGATTCTTTGCGCGGTGGGTACGTTCATATCCGGGTATTGTGCTGGCTGGATGCTCCAGGTGGCGCATTCACGCACGCCTGCCCACGACGTAACTGGCTGGGGCGGCTTCCACCGCAAATCCCCGACTGGGGGCACTGCGTATGGGATTCCGCGGTACTGCCGTATTTCGTTACCTGGCTCTCCGATGACCTTGCCCGTAATTAATCCTTCGGCTATCTTGATGGGTTCCATTTTTCCCCTCTTTTGTTTCCGGTTTTGCCGGAGTCTACAGCATTGGTACCCGCATCACAAAGATGCTTTCTGCGCGAATTTCGGTGATCGTTCTTACCAGTGTAAGCTATTTCAAATTTTATGACAACAACGTTACATGTCATGCTGTATAGAATGCGCTTTTGTTAAGTAATGACTAGCGGGGTGTAGTCATGCTTTCTTCAGGTGCTCGTACCCTGCCGGGTAGTCGATTCCGAACTTCTCACATAAGGCGGTGACATCTTTGTAATCGCTCTCGCGTAGCTTGTAGCCAGAGTGCCATTTTACCTGGTACTCCGGCGTGATGCATCGCACTTTGTGACCGGCGATATTTCCGATGCCATTGAAAATCGAATTAGGGAATACCTCTGCACTTCCGGGAGATCCGTAAACGGCGTTCTCTCCTTTAAAAACAATAACGTGCACATCTACTTCGTGGCCGTCGGCATCGCCCAGAACGAAATTATGCGGCTTGGCGATTTCCAACTTTATTTCCTCGTAGCCTTCCGCTCCAAGAAACTCGCGAAGCGCACACACATCCTTCTCCTGGACAAAGATGTCCAAATCCGCGTGGGGTCGGGTCTGGTTTCCGAGATTAGCATCGACCCCCCAACCGCCATCGAGCCAGATTGTGATTCCCAACCTTTCCAGCTTGTCGTAGAGATCAAGCACGTCCGCGGCAGTCATCATAGATCTCTCCATGATAAAAAATTGGCAGATTGATTATCTGATATTATCACAAATCCGAAAATTGTTAATCCGGTTTTATATAGGTGTCGCCGGATCTGGCATGTTGAACAATCCGCTATTTTGTGCAATGAGATAAACCAATTACTATATTTTTGTTTCACTTAATAGTTGTTAGTAATGAGTTGGAAAGGATAGTTATACGCCAGCTAACTCTGCCATTTTTCGATACTTC
>Ga0214474_1000084_pt1 | contig 49082 bp, 43 predicted proteins | sample RVTome_2_FD_187335 | JGI IMG/M metagenome (GOLD analysis project Ga0214474, IMG submission 187335) | Soil microbial communities from uranium-contaminated site in the Upper Colorado River Basin, Wyoming, United States - RVT95D214 HiSeq ... | reverse complement strand
CCAGATCAAGTACATGACTGTGTTGCCATACAGCTGTTGACGGCGGGGGTAAAGTATCCGGAGACGCGGTACCCGAACTCGATTCAATTGTTCTCATTAGCTGCCCCCTTATCAGAGGAAACGATAATCACCCTGTCTTCGCCGTCCACCTCTTTAATAGCAACCTTTATTTCCTCATTTTTCGATGTTGGAATATTCTTACCTACATAGTCGGCACGTACCGGTAGTTCACGGTGGCCTCGGTCAACCAGAACTGCCAGCTGTATAGATTGAGGCCGCCCTAAATCCATTAGAGCATCCATAGCCGCACGAATGCTGCGCCCGGTATAGAATACATCGTCGACCAGGATCACCTGTTTGTCAGTAACATCCACCGGAATGTCAGTACGGTGAACTGTGGGCTTTAGAGATAATGATGAGAGGTCATCACGGTAGAGGCTGATATCGAGTGAGCCAACCGGTACGCTAATCCCCTCGAAGCTCTGAATGGTGGCGGCTAGCCTCCTGGCTAATGGAACTCCCCGAGTCTGCATGCCGACCAGGACAAGTGCCTTGGCGCCTTTGTTTCTTTCTACAATCTCGTGGGCAACGCGGACCAAGGCTCGCTGTATGTCCTCGGCCGACATCAGGGTTCTTTCAGACATAAGAAAAACCTCCTGCCGAGAACTGGCAAGAGGTTTTAAAATAAGCAACCTCTGAGGGAAGCTGCGTATAGCTACAACTGTTTATCATATTTCCCTTGCCAGCCTCTCTGGACTGACTTAAAGGTCTCACTGAAGTTACAGTATATCATATAGCGTGCCGGGATGCAATAAGCCTGTTGGCAAAAATCACTAAAATAACTGAACGATGGCTTTACCGAAGACAGGTCCTACGAAGCGGCGCATGAAGGGTATGAACCCCGGACCGTACTGTCTGGCAAGCTGCTTTGAATAGTCTATAATATAGTCGGCAAAGCTTCTATGCTGAAAATTAAGCAGCCTCTGGGACTTTGTTGTATCGTACCAGTCTAGGTAATAGGGCTCTTTGGTGAATTTACGAGCCGGTGGCACAGGCAAGCCCATAACACCTAGTATACTTCTTATCATGTCTTTATACAGCATCCTTTGTTCAGGGCCGCCGCTGATGACTAAAGTATTACCTTTTACGGAATTAAAATTTTTAACCGCATTAAATATTGCCGTTGCTGTATCATCCGGGTGGCAATATTCGACCCTATTATTCAACGGGACGGTAAACATGCGTTTAAGGTCGCTTACCGAGAAATTCAGGTACATGGTTGCAGTAAGACGTAAAATTACATAGTCAATACCTGATTCTTTGATGATATCCTCGGCTTGCAGCTTAGTCTCACCGTAGGCCCCTTTAGGATTGGCATCATGTTCTTCAGGGCATAAAGGCTTGGTAACATCCGGTGTAGGGCCAAAGGCAGCTACCGAGGAAGTAAAAATGAATGGAATTGGTATATCCATCTGTTTTAAATGCTCAACGATTATCCTGGTACCGCCCACATTGACCCGATACGCCAGTTCCGGTTGTTCGTAGGCTACAGGAGGTAGGATACCCGCCATATGGACTACAGCATTAACTCCTTTCAGTGCTTTCTGAACCGAATCGGGATGTGTTATATCTCCCCAGTAAATTTCAGTTTTTCTACCGAGTCTTTTTACGCTAGTTCTATTCCCGGGAGTGTCCAAATCGAACACGCGAACTTGAAACCCGCCCTTTATGAAAGCTTTGCCGACATTTATTCCTAATCTGCCGGCTCCGCCTGTAATAAGCACTCGCATATCGTTCTCCTTCAAGTTACTACTCATTATCGGTCAGGGTTTTCACCAGCCAGTCTGTCCACTGGGACCGCAGGTTCCCAGCCAGAAGCGGAGTAGTGTGGAAACCACCTTTGGCCAGAATTAGTTCCTTGGGCTCACAAGCCGACTCATACACCACTGCGTACTTTCGATAGGGTGTTACCCTGTCACCTTCACAAAAGACAAAGAGTTTAGAGCAATCCTCGAGCTTCTCAAGTACCGCAGACATCTTCATTTGTGGAAAAACATCGATGAACTTCTCCCAGTCGACCCTTACCTTGAAACGACCCAGGTACATCCAGATTCTACATATCAGCGCAGCAATACCTTTCAGCCAGGGAAAAGCACCATGTCTGGGGTATTCCGTAATGGCTTTAAAGTCGCGGCCCCATCGTCCCATATTGTTCGACCCACTAACCGGCAGCTGGCTATCTATTTCAGGTGGGCAGGCTAAGGCAACTAATGCCCGGGGGTTACTGACTTTTTCCGCTGCCATAATTGCTGTCATGGCCCCCAGGCTATGACCGGCGATGCCCATTCGCCGGCCATCTACTTCGGGTCGTTGACATAATATGTTCCAGGCGTCGATAACGTCTTCCGCCATCATACCGTCAATAGCGCCTTCACTGGCGCCATGACCGCGTAAATCGAAGATGAGACTGGCCACACCCTGAGATGCCATAATTCGAGCTGCTGGCTCCATAACTCGATAAGCAGCCCCAAAACCGTGGCATAATACGGCACCGGGCACCGGCTCATTGGCGCTGGCTTTCTTGGGAAGGATAATTTTACCATTAAGTTGCAATCCGTGACTACCGAAAACAATGGGGAACTCGTTGATTTCAGACGTTTTTTCCATATCTTTCACGATTAACCTTGCCGTTAAAGGCATATCCAAAGTATAAATTATTGACTTCATTAAGTAATCCAGAGTGTGGCTGGTTTTACCCACAAAAAGGGGTGACTTTGGGGTCAGACTTACTGATGATGCCAGGTCATACTTTTGTACGACTGGAAAGGTTTATTTCCCGTTAAAGGTGATAGTTAGCCAATTGAGTATGTTGCTACCCCAGAACAAAGTTACCATGGCGGACAGGGACAGAAAAGGGCCGAAAGGTATAGCATCTTTTCGTCCTTTCAGTTTGAGTAACAGTAAAATAGCAGCCGTCAATCCACCGCCAATCACGGCAAAAAATAAAGCTAGAATGACCAATGGGAAGCCGGTGATAAGGCCAATGAGTGCCGCCAGCTTGACATCTCCCCATCCCATGCCCCCCCTGGAGATAAGAGCGATAATAAATAGAATTCCAAAGCCAATGCCACCTCCTACAGCTGCATCCACAATCCACAGCCGAAAGCCCCCACCCACGATGTCAACCGGTTCGAAACCGAGTATAGAACCGAGAGTCGCTATGGCTAAGGCAATAATCATTCCAGGATAAACTATCTTATTGGGCAATATGCTGTGCTCCAGGTCTATAAGCAGAAGAGATATAAATAAGCAGCAATATAAGGCGACTAATGCCAGCTCCCATCCAAGACCATAATGCCAGTAAAGGAAAGCGAACAAAATGGCGGTGCCTAATTCCACCCAGAGTAAACGCTGAGGTATAGTGGTACCGCAATTGCGGCAACGGCCTCTAAGCCATAAATAACTGAATATTGGGATATTATCACTGGAGCGAATTTGATACTGGCATTCTGAACAATGCGATGGTGGCGATATGATGGATTTACCTTCCGGCAGGCGGTCAGAGACTACATTTATAAAGCTGCCCAGTGCAGCGCCGACCATGAAGAATAAAACTAGCCACAAAATAGTCATCTGCTGAATTCAATCCTGTCAGCGATGCCTTCCATCATGTCCAGTAGCAGAAGAGAGTTTCGAAGCGGTTTGCCGATTCCAGTGATTATCTTAACGATCTCCTGAACCTGCCAGGCGGCAACGATTGCCGGTGTAGCCGACGGATTACCGACTTTTAATTCAATGCCCTGTTCTGGAAATCTGTCTGAGGCACCATAAATGCAGCATAGTCCCGCATCTTCCGGGAAAATGGTGGTCAGTTGACCGCAGAAGCCGGCAATTGTTCCATGCACCAGGGGAATACCAAGGCTCCGACAGGCAATCTCCACCGCAAAACGGGATGGCACATTATCCAGCCCGTCGGCTACTACGCTGGCACCTTTGAGTAATCTGCGAGCATTCTCTCTGGTTAGTTTCTCCAAAAATGTGGTAACTGTGACTGCTGAATTTATCTGCGCCACTCTTTTCGCCGCCACCAGCGTCTTGTATTTACCCAGGTTCTTCTCTGTAGACATCAGCTGCCGGTTTAAATTCTGTTCGGCAAAGCGGTCATTATCGATGATTATTATGCGGCCGACCCCCTGCCTGGCCAGAAGTTCTATTATAGTACCGCCTAGTCCACCTGCGCCCACCACAGCCACTGTTGATTGCAGTAGCTTAGTTTGCCCATCAGGACCAATAGTGCCTATATTGCGGAGATACCGCCAGGGGATGACGCCCTGCTCTAAGGCGGTTATCTCCACCTCTCTAATAGGGGTTCTTTGTGCTTGGGCAATAGTAGCCACCGCTTTCAGGCTGATAACAGGTTGTTTATTACCATCGGGGTCGATATACGTCTCTATACATTCGGCGATATGCTGGTTAATATTTTTACTGCGCATGCCCATTTCCTCAAAGTATTTCTATTACTTAAGCCAGTTTGAGTACCCGCGAAATTATAATTATAGTATGGCGATATGATAGCAAAGTGGGATGAATTTAGCATTAAAGGCGGTAGGGGACTATGTTTACATAAAGTAATTAGCCAACAAGTGATGTTAGTGCTTCATTCTGGCGTACTTACTAAATTGTCAAGTGCTGGGAGCAGCATTTCGCCCTCAGGGCTTCGAGCCAACTTGTCTCGCCATTCAGTAGCCACGCCGGGGAGTGCTTGTTTGAATGGCGGGCTAATATCTGAGAGCTTCAGGATGACTCGGAAAAGGTCTCCTGCGTCATTGTCAGGCACCAATATCATGGCAGTGTTGAATTCATCGATGCCCTTATCAAGATCGTTGCTAAACAGGCTGGTGATTCCAAGAATGGCATGGGTACTCCAATCGTTAGGGGCTTCTACTACGTGGACTTCCAGAGTGTCTTCTAGTAGGCTTAACATATCGTACACTATTAGATTACGACACAGGTCAATGAAATAATTGAGATTGAACGCGTCGTCCTGTATCGGTGCCGTAATCTTTAACGCGGCTTCAGCATTTTTCCCGTCTTTAGCCAGGAGAAGACCTGAAATGAAAGATGTCTCAGCCCAGCCCGGGTCGACGGATTCCGCGTAGTTGAGCTTTGTCTGTGCTTCGTCAAAATCGCCTTTGATGAACAGCGCCAATGCCCATTCGCTTATTATAATAGCGTTGTTGGGTACTAAATGTGATGCCTTGTCATATAGAGAAAAGGCCGTTTGCCACTTGTCCGAGTCTCCTGCCTTTGCGCTATAGACATAGACATCAGCCAGCATATAATATCTGTAGGCAATATAAGGCTCCAGCTCGCGCGCTTTTTCCAAGACATTGGTAGTTAGAGTCAAAATCTCTGTCTTTAGAGCCCCTTCCTTTAAAGTACGAGCCACAGAGTAACTATATAAGCCCAGGTAGTTCCAGTATGCGGCTTCCCCCGGTGATAACTTTACTGCCTTATCAAAGGCAATTATAGCCTGGTCACTGCGCCCTGCCTGGAAATTTAGCCCTTTTTGTAGATACATATCGGCCAGGAACGGCCTAACGGTGATTCCAATCCCGACAAGTATGAGCAGCAGAGCACAGCCTATAGATGCAAAGCGCCTGGTTTTGTTGACGTAACATTTCTGGCCATTTTTAAGCTTAGTTAAATTCGCTGCCTTAGTCTGTTCCGGCTCGTCGCTCGTGGTCAGCCTGCCGAGCACTGGAATAAAGCTCAGTGTGAGCCAGAACACAAGCTCCTGTGTTATTGCAGTCGGGTTGAAAAAGATATCAGCCATATATTGGACCATGCCAGCCGCCATGGCTATTAACACCAGTTTATAGATGTCTGCTGTCGGCCTGCGTAGGTAGCGGAAGCAAAGGTAGAAGAAGACAGCCAAAATGGACAGAAAACTCATTAGCCCCAGCAGCCCCAGTGTGGTGGCCAGGTATAGATAATGGTTGTGCGGCCTTGTGAACGGGGTAGACAAAATAGTGTGATGCTCCCCCATTTTTTGCGGTAAGAAAAGCTGGAAGGTGATGATAAATGTCTCCGGACCGTAGCCGATAAGCTTTCGCAGACAATGCAACTTATCGTTGGAAAATGGAACCTCAGGTGACTCTGTGACGATATCAACGGCGCTTCGCCAGTACAGGACTCTCCCGGCAAGAGTTTGGAGTCCCAGGTTTTCGGCATTTAAGGACAGGTCCGAACTCGAGTCTTGAGGGGTTTTGATATCGGTGCCTGGAAACAGCATCGGCGACAAAAGCGATGCTGCCACAATTGCCAGGATGAGAATTGATACGGCACCGAAGCTGAGCAGAAGCCTTCTCCGCTTAAAAATGCCCAGCAGTGTTATGAAGATAATAAGGGCAATAACGTATAAAAGTATAGTTATGGAATATTGCGCCAGCCATAAGCACCATAACTGCAGAGCCAGAAGAATAACCAACGCAATAAGTATTCCAGTATTCTTGCCCTCTTTTCTTTTACTCCATGAATAGGCTATAAGGGCCAGGTTAAATGGGACAACCATAGCCAGGAAGCAGCTGAGTGAAAGAGCATTCCCGACGGTTGAGAATATCCTGTACGTGGACTCCAGATTAGGCAGTACGGCGGGGAAGAAATGCTGTGTGATACCTACAATAGATACGATACCCGACGATAAAAGCAACGCGTATATGGCTCTAAATATCTGTGCCCGATGGCGGAGTTGCTGGGCAACAATCAAAAAGAAAAGTATCCAGCATACCAGTGTGAGCAACCCCGCCTTTCTGAAATAGCTCCCCCAGAAGCTTATAGCCGGAGTTATGGAAGTCGCCGTGGCAAGTATTGCCAGCAGTCCAAATACCAATATGGATAGGTGTAGTGGGGAGCTGAGAATACCACGCCATTTTAGCCCGTTATGACTTCCCTGGCTGAGCAGCCAATCGGCCACCCAGAACCCAAGCATGGCCATGACCAGGAATTGAAGCAACAGCGCTTTGTTTAAATAGAAAGCCTGGTAGCTTAAAGGGTTGAAGAAGAGGGGGACTAGAAAAATAACCAGCAGCCATGTTATCTCGAGGGCTTGTTTAAAAACAACGGCCAGCCGATTCTGATTTTCCATGGCTGCAATTATAGACTTTATTGTGGCCGATGTCAGCAGGTTGATAAGAGGTGTGGTAGCAGGCATCCGTCGATGATTTACTCCCGCAGGGTATGGCGAAGTAGACGGGGACTAAGCGGTTGAGGCTATTTATGACTTCAACTAGTACTAATTTCCTATCCGAAACGCATTTTACCAGTACTAATTTCTCACATGGGGGATGTACTAAATGGCTACTTGTTTACGTTGACATCTCGATATAGGTGATATAACATTTAACTGCAATAATCTATAACTGAGCGAATAGCGAAGAAAGGAGGTTAAGAAATGCGTCAGTTAATGAAAACGGTTCATAAAATCTATAGTGGGAGAAGGGGTGAAGCAGGCTTCACCCTAATCGAACTCCTGGTCGTCATCGGTATTCTGGCAGCGCTGGCCGGCGTGGTTACCCTCGGTGTAACCCAGTTCATAGGCAGGGGCTGCAACGAAGCAGCCACTACCGAACTGCACAACGTGCAAACTGCTGTGGCTGGTTGCATGATAGACCACTCTATAGGGGAATGTGACACAGTACCTGATGATCTTGCAGGATATCTGCTGACCGACCCACATGGAGAGTATACCGTTGATGCCACCAGCGGCGAGGTATCACAAACAACCTATGCCCCATGCGTGCCTTAGTAACGATTTAGTCTATTTGTAGTTATTTCGTAAGTAGAGTAAATAGAGCAGCCCTTTTACGGGCTGCTCTATATTTTGTTCTTCGCCTCCTGTGACTGTTTCTATCCAGCCCGGGCAATATCGAAATTCGAACTATCAAAATTTAATAAAGGGAACCGGTAATTGGCATTTGGGGTAGGGAGAGGATAATTAACTGGACTTTGAGTTATTTCAGATTCAGTGTGAACTGCCACTGGTTGTACTCTAGCTCGCGCATGTCTGATATAAGCACGGATGAGAACTGGTTGGAATTCCTTAAGCTGCGAACATAGTCAACGATTGTGGTATCATCGGGCGCTTTACCTACTACGGTAAAGCCACGGGTATTAAAATAGGATATTGAGTTTAAATCGATGATGCCCGGCAGTAAGCCGGTTATCTGGCTCAAACCGCTATTTAATGTCGCTCGCTGTGCCCTGGCGGCATCGAGCGGCTCCTTAAAGATGACGCTTTCCTTTTTAATCTCATCGATTTGTGTCTGTAGTTTCTTGATTGCTGCCTCGGTTCCCTGTCTAATCTGAACCTGAGATTGAATAGTGCTGACTTGCATCTGTAAAGCTATGGTTTCCCTGTATTTCTGCAGCGTTGCTATGCCGAATATGAAGAGGACGGCAATGGCTAAGACGATGAAAGCCCAGGAAGCCAGTTGAATGATAGGAAATGGCTTGGGCAGAAAGACTTCGGGCGTGACATTCAGGCTAACCCGTGCCGAGCTGAGGTCAGCCCGTGCCTGCCTGAGAGCCAGGCCGATATTAGCCGTGTATTCACTTGTATTCACGCTATCAGTATAGGACAGCAATTGTGGCAATGGCTTAACTCTGTGCTCCAGTGTCCCGGCCAGCATCTCACCCAGCTCACCGCTAACAAAGGCCGCCGTGTTGACGGTGATTTCACTCCCTTTGTGGCTGGAGTTATAGAAGGTGACAGTCTTTTCCAGTTCCTCTTTTACTTCGGATACTTTTTCATCTGGTGAAGCCGCTTCGGCAGGGAAGGGCAGACTGCGCAGTAATTCCGGTATGCCGTCAATCATGATTACGATGTCAAAGCCAGCCGGCTGTATATTTATTATTATGGCATGCCTTTCGTCGACAACTCTGGCCAGGGCCAGCGGCCTGACCTCGAGGGCCTCAGGTTGAAGCCCTGCCTGACGCAGTGTGTCTAACATAGCATCAACCGTATTGCGGGGCAAGCCGACAATACAAATGGCGGTCTCTATATCCGAAGTGCTGACTGCCTGCCACGATGTATAAAGCTCGTTCAGGGGGACAGGCATTACCCTTTCCATTTCTCGCTGGGCCGCCTCGTCTTGCTGTTTCTTGGATAGTTTAGGTATATTGACCGTGCGGTATATAGAATGTATGCCGCTTATGCTGACCGCAACCTTCTTTTCGGCAACGCTATGAGCTGCCATAAGCTCGCCAATGCGCCGGCTTACAGTCGCTGGGTCGATGATGACGCCATCATGTACAAGACCTGGCTCCAACGGCAGGCTGGCCGCCGTTTCCACCAGCCTGCCCTTAACCACCATCATTTTTATGGACGTATCTTCAATGTCTAAAGTTACCATAGCCGCTATTTAGCACCTTCATAGCAAAGTATATCTATTGTCACGGTGGCAGTGTCATACTCCCCTTCAGTTTCGACAACTGTAAAGGTCACCTGCTTGATTTGTGAAGTTGGGAGATTCGTATCCAACGCCAGCAGGAAGTTCTCGAACTTGGATACCTGCCCTCTGAGGCCAAGCGTAATAGTCAGTACCGGACCTATAGATTTAGCTGCTGTCGTAGTTGACACCTTAGTCTGTGTAACGTATATGTCGTTGAGCTCAGCCAGTTCACGTAGGTTGTCGAGTATTTCAGGTGTTTGCTTACTACTCGGGAACATAGCCTTAGCCGGTTCTGTCTCCGCCGTAACTTGTGCCAGTTCAGCTTCATATTTAGCTTTTGGCGTTTGCTCTGCAGATAATATTTTCTGCAGGTTGGTAAGTGTATTCTCTGCCTCGGCTTGTATTTTTGGCTGCTGCTGATTGAGCAGCCATAAGGGAATGAATATGATCAGAAAACCGAAGATAAGCAGCATAAACTGACTTACCCGGCCCAGCTTGGGCAGCCTGTCAAGGAAGCCCTTCTTTTTTTCCGATTCAGGATGAATAGTCAACGCGTCTAGTGTAGCACTTTTGCTTTAAAAAAAACAGATGGTGTACTTTTCCAGTACATTAGTGGCACACTGTCTTTTTCTGTCATCGCGAGGAGTCCTTCAGCGGAAGGGCTCGCAATGACACCGGGGGCATTACCCAATACCGCACTATAAAATTGTCACCTATCTATCTGAATGAGTTCTGATATATGTCTTTTCAAGGCAGGTCGGATAAAATGTAAAAGTTAAATATAAAAAGGCAAAATGAGAATTTGCAGCTAAAAAGAACTCTTCCGCCGGTGGCTCCTACTTGAATTGATACATCATAGTGCCGACGTTGAACCCCTCGCCCGCGGAAACGTTGGTGCTGCGAACCGAGAAAACCACATACACTAGCATGATGCCATCGCAGCCGGGGCATTCACCGTATGATGATGTCCTTGCTGTGTACACCAGAATGTTGGCCTGCGTATCGCCAGGCTGCACTATGTTGGATAGAGAGTTGCCAGTTCTGTCTTGAGTATAGACATCGAGGTCGACTCCGGAGATGGTTCCCGGTGCCTGTCCGACCAATTCAGACGGAACAAATCCGGTCGCTGTAGAATATGCATTGTATACATTTTTGTAATAGTTAGGATCAGTTGAATTAGGGTCACCTAGATAGACATAGCCGCTGGAATGCTGCCCCTTGAACTCGAAATAGTCTGGACTAATGTGCGGGTCGCCCTCGGCGACAAAGTAACCCACCTTGGCCTCTCTGTTACCCGTTTCCGGGGCTTCAAAGCCGAGGATGGTGAACTCAGCGCTGGCGCCGGTGCAGCTCCAGAGATAGGCAAGCTGGTCATAGAGATAGATTTGATGCGTTTCCACCTCCGCGCTGGTGTAAATGATTACCATCGACCAGCCGGCATTGGCCGACTGGTTCGGATAAGCCGAGGAACATGTGCTGGCAGGGACGGCGTCAACGCCACCCACCGTGAATGTGGTGTTGTTCACATTAGGGGTTATTGCCATCACCGCATCGGTAACGTTGGCAAAGCAGGCATACTGATAACCGTATGTGCTACCATCTGCCTTAGTTGGCAGTACGAACCAGCTGTTAGCCGAAACTGTCCCGCCTGTTCCTACCGGAGTCCCGTTAACGCTGAGCGTGGCGCCTGTATCAGCACCATTAGTAGTCCACCAGGCTGTCCAGTAGAGGTATGCCGTCTGTATCTGGGCGTCCTGTGGCACAGCGTTGATATTTACTGTGGCGCTGCTCTGGGAAAATTTCTTGCCGCGGGTGTGATAGGTACAGTTATAAGTGCAGGGTGGTCCCAACGTAATAGGGCTATACCAATAAGGCTTGTACCAGCACTCCGTCATAAGGCTGTTACCGATAGTTATATAATCTCCACCGATGGCTCCAGCGGGGGCGCCGGTACCCGTGACAAGGCGCGACTGGCCTGAGGGTATATAAGCCTCTATGGTGGTGTGACTATCGGTCCCCGGAGTAGTTGCCGTGGACAGAACGTGATAAAAGCGGTTTATAGGGTCCCAGGCGATACGGTCGCCGGTAGCCAGCTTTATCCAGGGGAAAAATCCCTGGGCTTCCTGAAACGGCGTGATGGTATAGACAAAGGATAGCCTTATTCGGGGTGGGAATCTCTGGGCCGGCGTTACGCCAGGGGGCGGAGGAGGAGATAAATTAGACAGAGCTTGAAACGTGGTGCTGGAATAAGTCCATATTACGGCAGTGCCGCCGTGGAGTGTGGTCTGGAAGTCTGGATTTTTAACCAGAGTACTTTCACCGATATCGACACCATTAATTGTTACCGAATCATCGACGTAGCTATATCCTCTCGGTATCCAGACGCCGATATGTTCAACATATACTTCACTGGCGGTCTCAGTGGTGTTGATGTCCACAACGTAGGTGTCATTATCATCTATATTAATAGCACCTGTCACGTACCAGGTGGCATTGGCACTCATGTCATTAGCTTCATCCATATCATCTGGCACGTCAACGTCATCCAGGCCGGCCAGAACCCAGACCTGGTCAACGTTCACTTCAACGTCTTTATCATTTACCTCATCATCAAGGTCATAATCAAACTGTGTGAGATCATCGGGATTGATTAACTCCCGCCGCTCAGTAGTCTGCAAATGCCACAGAACATCTTGTATGCCGGCATCAGCAGCATAGGCTTCCAGTGTCTTCTCGTCGACGACTTGGGTAGCTCTGAGGCTAGTGGTGCTGAAATAAAGAGAGGGCACAACAACCGCAGTTCCCAGGAACACCAGGACCAGCGCCAGAGGCAGAGCTTGTCCGGCTTCTTTTTTGAGCATCCGTATCAGCGATTTCATTTCTAACCTCCTCCAGTCGAGCGTGGGCTGATTTCATAGATTCTTTCTACAAACCTGCCCCCATCTCCGTTTACTGAGGCCCTTATGGTCACAGTAAGCCTGTTGTCCTGGTCATTCCAGACACATGTGGTATGTGCGGGGTCGATAAACTGAGCAATGAACAATTCTGACACTACTGACCCATCATCAAGCTGACGTGTCAGCGTGTTACCGTCAAGAATATACTCGACATTGAAGTTGTTACCGTCCCAATCGCTCCAGCTAATGTCCAGAAGGTCGCCGGGTGTATCGGTGTGCACTACCTGCGCCATGAGCGCATCGCGAGAAATCCAGTGGCCCGCGTTCTGCACCTGGCGCAAGTTTAAATTCCACTCATTGGTCTGCACGCTGGTTCTCGTCAGGACTATTACAGCTTGCGACGTTACGGCCATGATACCGCCCAGAATGGCCAGTGCCACCAACACCTCGATGAGAGTGAAGCCTTTTTCAGTTGTCTTCAGCATTGCCCTTATTATCCTTCACCTGGCATGAGTCTGCCTGTGCTTCCGGCTATAGCGCTTATGGTCCCATGAAGCACTTGTAGCCCTCCAGGGTGAATATTGCCCTTCCGCTGCGGGTGACAGTAACTGTTATCTGCTGAAGTCCGTCATCCTCGTCAGGGTCGTTGAGTAGGTCGGCATCCAGGCGTACGGCGGCTATGTCGATGTCATACTCGGGGGGGATATCAGCCAGTTTTGTGGCCTCGTAATCCGGTGGTATATTTGTTTCATCGTAGTCCGCGAGCTTGATAGCCTCCATTTGCGACTTGGCCAGGCTCTCGGCATTTACGTGCTCCTGAGTGGTTACTACGGCTTTCGTAGACATTTGCATGCCGACGAGATAGGTGGTGGCAACCACGGCTATGATGCTAAGAGCCATGAGGACCTCAATCAGGGTCAATCCTTGCTCGCCTTTCCTGAAGGAGCGAAGTCCGGGAAACGATAACCATTTTCGGTATTTATTCATTTATCCCACCAGGTTGAGGGAGCTGTAGATAGGCAGAAATACGGACAGCGCCAGGAAGCCCACCCCCAGCCCCATAGCTATGGTCATTGCCGGCTCAATGAGGCTAAGCAGGGTTTGTGTCCGTCTATCGGCTTCGATTTCATAGTTTTCGGCTACCATAACCAGTGACTCATCCAGACTACCGGTTTCTTCTCCTATCTTGGTCATTTCTACCATCATGGGTAAAAAGACACGGTTGTTACTCATGGGCTTAGCCATCCCCTGACCTCTGAGCATGCCGTGTTCGACTTGCCTTAAAGCTGTAGCCACTACCCGGTTGTTGGCAGCTTGAATGGTCAAGGTCATAACTTCAGGAAGTGGTAAACCAGCCTTAAACAGCAGTGCCAGGCTGCGGCAGGCACGTGCCAGTTCGGTTACCTGAAACAGGCGGCCAATTATTGGTACCTTAAGCATTATTCTGTCCCGCATGTAACGTCCGTTTGGTGTTCGGCCGTACATGAAACCGACTATTCCTATAGCCAGAATACCCAGGATTAAGAACAGGCCGTAATGCTGCAGAAAGGTCATTGTGCCCAGAAGTATTCTTGTGGGTAGCGGTAGCGTGCCGCCCAAGCGACTAAACATGTCGATAAGTGGTGGCAGGAGGACAGTGAGCATAATTGCGGCAACCACGATTCCCAAACAGCCGACAACGATGGGATACATCATGGCCTGCTTAATTTTAGACATAGTTACCGTTTCGCGTTCGAGGTAACTAGCCAGGCTGCGAAGTACGGTCTCCAGTGCTCCGGTCTGCTCACCGACGCTAGTCAACTTACAATATAGTTTGGAAAAGACTCGAGGGTGTTCGGCCATAGCCATTGATAATGATTTGCCTCCTCGGAGATCATTGACTACCTGGACAAGCACCGTCTTAAGGTTTTTATCTGTTGCTTGAGTTTCGAGCAACTCCAGAGCCTGGACGATGCCGACGCCTGATTCTAAAAGTAGCGCCAGTTGCCTGGAGAAGGTAACCATCTCGGTTGTTTTGACCTTTCCTGCAAAAAGGGTAAATGACATTGAAGTGAAGGTGCTGGCGCGTTTAAGGCTGACTACGCGGTAGCCGCTGTTAGAGAGCATGCTTTCCGCTACCTGCTCATTAGCAGCCGTAACCCTGCCCTTGACTACTTGCTGGTCACTGTTATAGCCGAGATAGGTATATTCCATATCACTTAACCTCAAATTGCCCAGCGAAGCACAGGCCTGGCAAGAAAATATTTAGCTCACTATCTTTCATTGTCTTAATCACCTAATGAGTAGGCATTACGTAGCACCTCATAAGGCGTAGTGATGCCAGCTCCCGCCTTGAGCATACCGTCCTTGGATAGAGTTATCATTCCCTGTTCAATTGCCTGTGCGCGAATTTCCGGGGCGGGAACCCCGGTGACAATTGAGCGTTTGATTTCATCGCTAATTGTCAGAATTTCGAAAATGCCCGTCCTGCCCAGATAGCCAGTATGTGTACAAGACTTACAGCCGGCGCCGTAATCGAAGTCCGTCCTTTCCTCACCTGTTTCGCGATGGTAGGCTGCTTGCTCTACCAAAGGCGCGGTGACCTTGCGAGCGCAATGAGGGCAAACGCGCCGAACCATCCGTTGGGCTACAATACAGATTACTGCCGAGCATATCAGGAAGGGCTCAACACCAAGGTCAATAAGTCGGAAAATCACGCCGATAGTATCGTTAGCGTGAACCGAAGATAGCACCAGATGTCCGGTCAGGGCGGATTGAGTGGCTATGTCAGCTGTCTCACTATCTCTAATTTCGCCCACCAGGATGATGTCAGGGTCGAGGCGGAGGATAGCCCGCAGCCCACCAGCAAAGGTTACACCAGCCTTGGTATTTATTTGTATTTGGTTTATACCCTGGAAGCGGTACTCCACGGGGTCTTCGATGGTAATGATGTTACGGCCTACTTTATCCAGGGTGTTGACCGCAGCATAAAGCGTGGTGGTTTTGCCGGCACCGGTAGGACCGCTGAGCAAGATCATGCCATAAGGCGCCATCAGCATGCGCTCGAAATTTTCCTGGGACTCGGGCAGGAAGCCTACTTGAGACAAAGACAAGACTGCCCCTGATTTGTCCAGAAGGCGAAGCACCGCCGTCTCGCCGTGGACAGTGCTGATGCTGGCTACCCTGATGTCAACGTCTCTTCCCGAAGTAACGAGCGAGAATTGACCATCCTGGGGACGGCGTGGGTCAGCGATATTCATGCCGGCGAGAATTTTAATACGTGAAATAAGGGGGCCATGAGCGCCAATGGGCAGTGAAGTGATCTCATGAAGTATGCCATCGATACGATAGCGGACACGTAACTTATCTGCCTCAGGTTCAATATGGATATCAGAAGAGCGGGATTTTATTGCCTCCTCAACCAATAAATTAAGGGCTTTAGCTACCGGCGAATCGTCAGCTATCTCAGCGGCAGATTTATCTACAGATGTTGTAATGGGTGGGGCCACTAAACCGAACTGTCTGTCTATTTCGCTAAACTGTTTACCTATTTCGCCAAATTGTTTGACCATTTCACCTGAGGCTTTGTAGTTGAAATCAATGGCTTCTTGCACATCCACAAGTGTAGCCAGCACCGGCTCAATTCTCTTCTTGGTTTTGGCGGCTAAGGCTTGTATGGCCAATATATCTTCGGGGTTGGCCATAGCCACACGTAAAGTATTATCGCTAACCGCCAGTGGTACCGCATTGTACTTTCTGGCTAATTTTTCGGGGATTAAATTGAGGGCTTCTGGCGTGGGAGCTTGAGTCAGTACGTTCAGTCTGGCGACGCTGGAGGTTGCTCCGGCAACCACCAATGGTTCAGCAGGTGTCGGGTCGACTGCCCTGATAGGTGCTGGTTCCCTGCTTGACTGTGCAGCCGCCTTCCTGGCTGTGTGGGATTCAGCGGCCGGTTTCTCTGGAGGCGCTTTGACTTCGAATACTTTTATCTGCTGTGTCTGGGCTAATCGCCTGGCTTCATCGCTGAGCTTGGGCGACGCCACAATCACGCGGCGGACAATGCCTGTGTCTTGAGCTCTAGAATCAATTAAAGAAATCTGCTCCATCCCCACCTCGGCCTCTGCAGATAGAAAGTCTATACTAACCGGATGGGTAATAAGGCCATCGTCAATATAGGCCAGGGTATCAAAGACGTGCTCAGCACCTGATGTGCCTTTCACTTTAACCTTTTCCTCGGTCTTGTAGCCACGGTCGGCTAAAGATTTCAGTAGCTGGGCCTTAGTGCCGAACTCGATAGCTTTATAGTGCTTGGCCGCAGGTGGAGCTGCACCGAGGAAGATGTTTAGTCCCTTTTCATCAAAAACTTTTATATGCTCTTGCTGGGCGAAGTTGGCTGCCATAGGGCCCAGTTTGGGTATAGCCAGAAAGACCCTGTCAGCCAGGCCGGCATCATTCGCCTTCTCGTCGAAATTGAATACCGCACCCAGTCCTACCTCTTCACGCTGGCTAAAAGATAACCCGATGACGATGTCGTAGCTGAAAAGGCCATCGTCTTTTCGAGCCATCATAGCAAATGTATGCTCGGCTCCCGAACTGCCTTTGACTTTAGCATCAAGGGTTACTTCGTAGCCGTGCTGTTTTAGACGTTGTACGAATTGGCTCTCGATTGTTTGTTGGGAATCTGCCTTCGCCATCTCTGACTTCGCCTCGTTCTAAATATAATTATATCACGAGACACATAACCCCATGAATCCCACTGTTTAATGGGTTTCACAGGGTTTATGTCTTTGGTAGTCGTTTTCAATTCAGGGGACTATTTCAGGGGACTACTTCAGGGGACTATTGTTCCCATACCGTCTCTTCTAGGTAACGGCTCGTGGCCCGGTAGAGACTGCTCCAGTCTTGGGGCATAGTTGTTAGCTGCCATTCGAATCATACCCAGCGGTACGCTCCTTGGTGCATTCACCACCATGAAACAGGCACCGTCGGCTATGGGCTTAATTACGATAGAGGAGAAACCCATACTGTATATAACATCATCAAGGTTGCCGAATCCGGAAGTCGATGCCTTGAATGCATCTATTGCGCCGTTAATTGTTTGGATGAAACCGCCCATCATTTCAGGTGGAAGTTTATTTTCGGGCGATTCCCAAAACGAAAGCAACATACCATCGTTATCGGCTACAATAATCATCCATGTCCCGGACAGTCCGCCTGCCATTTCGGATAACAGGTCCTTCATCTGTATACTCGGCACTTAGGCTCACCTCCTTTCTCTAATGTTTCCGATATTGCAAAACAACCCGGCATCTCTAACTTTTCCACGTACATATATACTTCGATTCAAGTGTAAGCAAGTCAAGTGTGTTTGTCAAGCTAAAGAGTAAGTTCTATCTAGAACTTTAGTACTATGCAGAACTGTGGCGGGAGTTGCCTGGTGGCACTAGTTCGTTAATGGTACGAGTTCAGGAGGATATTGGCACATGGCCAGGTATCGCTTGCTCCAGTCTGGGAGCATAAGTTGCGAACGCAGTACGTATCGAACCCAGTGATACGGTCCTCGGAGCATCTACCACAATAAAGCAAGCCCCATTGCAAATTGGCTTAATCATCATGTAACTTAGGGACGTACCCAATATGATATCGTCAATCTTACTAAATCCATTGGCAGATTGTTTGAACTTCTCAACAGTGAGGTTGAGCTGCTGGATGAACTGGCCCAACGCTTCAGGTGAACGCTTATTTTCGGGTGATTCCCAGGAGGCAAGAACCATGCAATCACTATCCATTACCGTTAATAGCCTGATTCCATCGAGGCCACTCGCCATTTCGGACAATACGCCACTCATGCTAATGTCTGGCACTGTAGGTTAGATCCTCTTCATTCCTGATTCGGCTCTGTGACGGCGATTTTTGAACCGACTCTTAAATATTTACCGGATATCTGCTTCCACAGACTATATTTCATACCCAGCAACTGAACGATAATTTTCAAATAATAACACACCACGGCATGTAGTTATCATGAGGTGTGTCTTAACGGGTTTATTACACTTCAGGGGATGATTGTCCCCATGCCATCCTTGTGCGGCAACGGCTGCCGGCCAGGCAGGGTCTCTTCCAGTTTAGGGGCCCATGTGTTGCAGGCTGCACGTATCATACCCAGAGGTACATTCCTTGGTGCACTGACTACTATGAAACAGTTGGCATCAGCTATTGGCTTAATTATCTGATGGAGTACGGTTGTACTAAATATGACGTCATCAAACTTGGAGAAGCCGACAGGTGATTGCTTGAATAAATTCATTGTGTTGGTAAATATCTGGATAAATCCCCCCAGCGCTTCGGGGGTAACTTTATTATCCGGCGATTGCCAGGATGCCAGCACCATGCAATCACTGTCTACCAGCGTTACCATCCAGATCCCTGCCACTGTCCTGGCCATTTGAGCCACTACGTCCTTCATATTAGTATCTGGCACTACGGATTACCTCCTTTCTCTATCTCTATGTTATAGATATTTAATCTGATTCAGTTGTTTGATTTCAGGGCACAATTGTTCCCATGCCATCCCGGTTGGGTAATGGCTGACGGCCCGGTAGAGACAGCTCCAGCCGAGGAGCGAAATTGGTACAGGCCATGCGAATCATGCCCAGGGGCACTGTCTTGGGAGCACTTACAAAAAGAAAGCAAGTCCCATCTGCTATCGGCTTGGCTATCATATAAGTGAATGGCGTAGCGAATGTGACGTCATCAAGCTTGGTGAATCCGACTGCCGATGATTTGAATGCGTTAATTGCCCCATTAATTATCTGGATAAATCCACCGAACGCCTCGGGTGAAACTCTATTGTCTGCAGACTCCCACGAAGAAAGCACCATCCCATCTCTATCCGCTACCATCACTACCCAGGTTCCCGCCAGTCCCCTCGCCATTTCGGACAATATGTCCTTCATATTAACATCAGGCATTCAAAACCACCTCCTTTCTCTTTATTCTAGACGGCGTAAGAGAATCTACGTTCCATCTCTAACCTTTAACTGGTTCACCAGATTCTCTACTTCCTCACCTCCTTCTTGCAAGAGGTCTTTCACCTTTCTAGGAGCTTATTATATATTACGAGGCCCATAGCTCCTATATTGAATATACTTATATTTAATTTCATCAAAGTGTAGGCATGTTACAGTATGTTTGTCAAGTTCGCTGATATATTCAATATAGTACCTTAGTACTACAGGCACTTTTGCAGGAATTGAGGAGTTATCGATGTGGATAAGACAGAACACGCTGTACAAGGTGAGAGACGGCTGCAGATGCCGGTATTCTAAACCAGTTTACCCGAGTCGCTAACTTCGATGATTTTGATTCTCTGGTACTGTGCGAATTGCCTGGCTTCCTGACTGAGCCCGGGGCAGGCTAGTAGCAGTTTGTCATGAATACCCACGTCGTAAGCTCTGGTGTCGAACGAAGATACAGTATTGAAACTGATTTCTTTCTGGTCTATCAAGATGCTTACGCCTAGCGTGTGGTTAATAATGCCGTCATTGTTGACAGCCAGTATATCAAAGACATGTTCCACCCCGGACCTGCCCATGATTTTAGCTTTTTCCTCGAATCTGTAGCCGGAATTTTTCAAATGTTCCAGGAGCTTGGCTTTGGTATCGAAGACGAAAGGCTTGTTGCCTGCTTGCTTTTGTGCCGGTAGGGGAGGCGATTTCAATATGAGTTCCATGTCTTTTGCTTCAATGACCTTAATTCTTTGCTGCTTGGCAAATTGGCCGGCTTCAGGGCTGAGCTTGGGGACTACAAGTAAAACCTTATCATGTATTCCGAGGTCATATACCTTGTTATCGAAGGCGAAAACCTCAGCTAGGCTTACTTCTTTTCCCTGGCTGTCGACAAGTATGCCAACGCCGATGGTATAAGTTACCAATCCATCGCTTCGCTGCGCCAGGATATCCAGTACATGCTTAGCTCCTGATTTGGTGGTACCGTTCACTTTAGCGCTTTCAATAACATCATAGCCCCGGCCTCTGAGAAAATCTGCAAATCGCGGTTTTTCATTGAGTTCGAATTGCAGCTGCCGTTTTTTCTCCTCATTAAGGCGATAGGAATAGAGAACTATCTCTTTAGCTTCGCCTTCGGGGAATACGTGTGAGCACTTAAGGCACTGCATGTTGAAGGCGGCGTCTTTAGATATACCACCGCATTCACGGCATTTATAATTTATGCCCAGGCTCTGATAGTCGGTACCGAGAAACCTGAGCTCCTGTCGGCAGTTGGGGCAGACGTACTTACCGTTATTCGCGTAATCTTCTTCAAGGCTATTGTTTCTGCAAGAAAGATGTTCCAGTATTCTACCTTTAGCAATGTTTCCTGAGCCACATTTTGGACAGCCAAGTCCGGGTTTTAAATTCGGAGACTGGCACTTGGGACAAAACAACATATTTTCGTGTAAGTTTCTCTCCAGAATGTTCTCATTAGCCATAAATTCCAGAGTGTCTACGACTTCCGAAGTTGTGGACTCCAGTATTTTTTCTTCTTGAGGATAGCCAAACCCATCCTTTGTGGCTAAGTTGGTGCTGGGTTTGACTTCGCTTATCTTTCCTGACATAATCTCCTGGATCAGCTTCATAGCCTTAGGATTCTGCTTTACCATTCTGATTACATCAACTACTTCGACCATTATTTTCCCCTAGAATTTTATTCCAGTTAGGCAAGTTTAAATGAAACGTTGGCAAGATGCAATACATTTATCTGGCTTTATACGACTTTTGGTCATATTTAAGGTAGTACATTAGTCCTGAAAAGGCTTTACATGGCAAGTCGAATACCACAACGAATGAGCGCGGCTGAAAACGTACGCAGCCGCCATATTTGACAATCGGATGGGCATTGGATTACAATTGTAGTTGTTTAAAACAACAACAATGATGGAATTGCAAAATTACGTAAATGTACGCGAAGCGGCCCGGCAGATAGGAATACATGAGGAATCACTGCGGCGGCTTCTAAGGTTAGGCAGTCCACCGGCCGAAAAAATAGGTAGCCAGTGGTTTATCCGCAAGGAGCATCTGGTCCTATTCACTGCCACTTATAATGCCAAGACTGGTAAGAGAAGGCACCTTATTTAGGAGTTTCTTCAATATGGAGAGGCGTATGCGAAAAGCAAGAAGTATTGCGGAGCTGGGTATTCTGCTGATTGTCGCATTATTATTAAGCCTGATATACCCTGCGAACGTTACGCATGTTTTAGCCGACCCGGCAATACTCGCCTGGTCAGTAATCAATACACCGAGCTCACAAAATAATGTTATAGTTTCGCCTTCGGAAATCAACACCACGGCTATCGGCTACGATGGCCTGACTTTTTACGCCGTAGATATACCTGATTTTAACAGCTCTGGTACTCATGGCAGAGTACATAAGTCAATCGATAGCGGCATTAACTGGCAGGATGAATTAAGTACCCAGCTAACAGCGGCCGGCGCTTTGATGCCTGTGTGGAATATAGCCATGGCTCCAGACAATGTGAACTTCGTCGTTGCCATAACCGATTCCACGGGTGGGCCGGTTCCCGGCGGGCCAACGCAGGTATACATCTCCACTAACGGCGGAGCGGAATGGAGCGTGGCTGTAAATGGCCTTTCCCTAAATGCTGGCGAATATATTAGCTGCGTGGACGTTTCCGTGACCTACGGCGGAACCAACCGCGACATCGCCGTGGGCACTCGAGATGGTGCCGGGGCAGGCAGGGTATTCGTAATGAGGGCACCTAGTTTCGGTAGCTGGAATCCGCAAGATGCCTCACCTACAGCTAATCCACCATCAGTGGGCTGGCCTGCCGGTGGCAGTGACGTGGTAGCGCTGAAGTTTTCGCCCACTTACCCCAGCGATTCCAGCCTGGTTGTTGTCTCATCTGAAGCCCTGTATACACGGCTGCATATCGGTTTTCGCGATACCGCTGCTAATTTTACTAACTGGGACACGTTAGCTGGCTACCCGGTGCAGTTAAGGGACGCCAACTTCGCCGGCACTTCACCGCTTGCCACTCAAATTATTACTGCTGACCTGGAGTTGCCCTCTGACTTCTCGGGTCAGGATATTGGTTTTTGCAGATTTTATGTTAGCACCGACGTAAACATTCCGACTGTCCAGTTTGGTGTTTACCGCGTTAACTACGACATACCTCGCCGAATAAACCCGCAAACAAGCGGCAGAATTTCAAGTATCGCTTACTCGGGCGGGTATGGTGAGGGTACGCTTCTGGCAGGTGAAGTAACTGCCAATCCGGCATTGGGGCTGGTAAATGTGTGGAGAACCTCGGACCCCATAGCAAGTACTCCTACCTGGCAGCTATCTGATGATAGTAAGTCGCCGACCGGTGGCGGTAATTCTGGCTATGCTAATGCCCAGGTGGCCTGGAATCCTGATGGCACCAGGGCTTACTGCGGCACTAGCTCTGCCAACCCTTCTGTGGGAGGCACCGGAGCAATACCGGGACAGTGGCCATTTGCCTGGCTGACAAGTTTTGCCTTAGACGAGTCCGCCTTCTCGGTCAGCCCTTACGCGCTGGCTTATTCACGGCTGCTCACTGCCTTTGATAAGCCGCAAGATAGCAGTATTGGCAATATCTGGAACCAGCTCAGCTTAATAGATACGGAAATGGATTCTCTCAACGATGTCGCGGCACTGCAAGCTCCCAGGGCCGGTGAGAATGTGGTAATAGTAGATTACGACATACTGTATTTGTTTTCCAGAAGTGATAATATGACAGTTCCGGTAAGGTTCAATAGCGTGTGGCGGAGTACCAGTGACCCGCTGGGCACAACCTGGGAGAGGGTATTTTGCCTTGCCTCTGACAACGTGTCAATACTGCGTGTCAGACAACCAGCTTATGATGAAAATGATAGAAGCGATGTCATCGTTTTTGCCACCATTGCCAACGATATAGTCGGTTATTCCGAAAATGAAGGGCAGGCATGGGATGTTCGGCCGTTTACTACAGTAACTGATTTAGCTCTGTCCAGCGATAGCACTATTTTTATTCTGAACGATGCAGTGGTACATATGTATGTGAGAGAGGGTACCGGCTGGGTATTTATGAAGAAGGTAAACACCGAGCTCGACTCCGGCCATACTATAGCTGTGCCGGTGAAAAATCCGACGAAGGCAGCTAATGTATACGCTGACATGGTGGTAGTGGGTGAGGCTGGCTTACCTTCTGGAACAGGAAGAATATGGTATGCCGATTTCTCGGAAACTATAGTGAAGGGCAGTCCACCTGATAGCCAGAGGATACCACCACCGGTAACCGGCGATGCACACGTCATTTTCGATGATAAATATGACGAGAATGGAATAATATATAACGCAATACATGATACTACAGGTCCGAACGGCAAGATCTATCGCTGGGTGACTGGAAAGAGCACCGCGTGGGATGAACTAGGGCCGCCAAACGCTGAATTCTACGGGCTGGTTCAACGGAATAGTGCCCTGTACGGTGCATGGAGAACGCCTCAAGTTCCGGCAATTATTACTAATAATGCCGGTGTCGACCGGACACTTTATCCGAGGGTCAATGTGCCGCCAATTCCAGAATGGGATTATCTGGTGGCGGAACTGCCTGTTGCTGTCTTTTTCAATCGTGAGCCTTCTTCACTTAAAATCTCAAGTAATGATTTTAATAATTTATGGGTTATTGACAATCGTCCCTATGACTTTGCCGCTAGCGTAGGCCGCCTGTGGGGATACACCGATATTTTAGCGAAAGTAGGCCCATGGACAACCTCGCCGCCAAGTGGTACTTATATTCCTGTTGACCCGAGGTCGGGCAGGGCCGTCGAGGTAAATTTTGCCTGGCGACAGATAAGCTACAGTACAGTATATGAGTTACAAATCGCCAAAGATGATACCTTTTACAATAGAATACTCGTTAATGAAAATATTGTCCCGGCTGACCAGCGTTCGCCGGAGGTTTTCTTCCCCGCGGGTGGCTTAATACCTGCCTCCGGGTCGGCTATCGCCAGTTGGGGCAATCTCGAAAGCGGGCATACATATTATTGGAGGGTCAGAGCCAGGCGTGCTATTACCGGAGAGATCGCGCGGAGTCCCTGGTCAGCCACGATGTATTTTACGGTAGAGGCTGGTTTGCCAACAGCATCCCCGTATCCGACTATGACTTTGTTTAGCCCTATGTACGGCGCTAAAAATGTTCCAATTTCTCCCGGTTTCTCCTGGTCGAAGTTACCAGGGATCACCGAATATGAATTTATTCTGGCTAAGGATGCTGCCTTACAGGAGGTTATAGTTAAGACTACTGTTCCTTTGACATCTTACCTGTACGACGGCAATCTTGATTACGATGCGAGCTATTTTTGGCAGGTGCGGGCAATCGAGCCTGTTGTCAGCGACCCCAGCGCGCTGGGCACCTTCACTGTGATAGCTGAACCGAAACCTGTCACGCCGATAACTGAAGAACCTACGCCCATACCTTCCTGGGTCTGGTGGGTAATCGCCGTATATGTTGTTCTGGCGGTAGCTATGATTGTATTTACGATGGTAAAACCCAGCTACTCGAGACCCGGAGGTGGGAAGCTATTTAAGGTGGAACCTATCATCGAGAAACCCAAGGAGACAATCATTGAGAAAGCCAAGGAGCCAATCATAGGCAAACCTAAGAATCCTTTCCCTAAAATCTGGGAGTCCATAACCACGGCAATTAGACGTCAGCGCTTTTTGAGGAAGAGAAGCGATAGCGAGCCTAAGGATAGCAAACCCGAAGACAGCCAGGAAAAGTCGCCATAATATCTAAGGAATTGGTATGGCCCGAATTCAGCTAGTTAGTCCGTCCGGCTAAATTAATAATCCTCGGCAAACTTATCAAGTGATAGCCCCAAGTTGTTCAATAGATAGAACCTTTTTTAGGTTTGCGTAAATTCGAATGCTGTAAGTTGAACTATTAATAAACATTTCGCTAGAAGTTCAATTGGTTTAGACACATATTGACAAATCATAGAGCGTTGATGTTAAACTAGCTAAAGTAGTAGAGCTATCAGTATTAATTGAAACGATGGAGGACCGAACATGGCACTCAAATTATCCCTTCAGGAAGCAAAAGAACGTGCTCTTGAGCTGATGCATCGAGGCCATCACTGAGGGCCGGGCGTCCTGCAAGTTATGTGGGAAGCCTATGAATTGGGGAATGAAGACCTGCTGTGGGCCGGTATTGCTTTCAATGGAGGTATAGCTGGTCAGCAGCAAGCACCCTGCGGGGCTGTATCAGCTTCGGCGGTGTGCTTGGGACTACGCCATCGATGGTCTCTTGCCGATAAACAGAGAGCTAAGCAATCACGACTTGAGGCACGACAGAACGCTAGCGAGCTGGTCAGGGACTTCACCGAGAAATTCGGCACTATTATCTGCCGTGACTTAATAGGGATTGATTTTTCCAAGCCTGAGGCATACCGCCAGTTTCAAGAATCGAATATCTCCAAAGAGAAGTGTGATAAATATGTTCAGTTCGTCATCGAAAAGCTCTACGAATTTGATAATAAGCGAAGCATTGCTAAAACCCCAGAGAAGGTAGTTATCTATACAACTCCGGGTTGTCCCTTCTGTGCCGAGGCCAGAAAGGATCTTGAAGAGCGCGGCGTGCCCTACGAGGAAATCAGCACTGAAGGCAACCCAAAGGTTGTTGAGGAGGTCATGCGCCTCTCCAATGGCACGGGGATAGTACCCATCATGGTCAGTGGGGAAGAAGTCAAGGTTGGCTTTGGTGGCGGTTGAGCCATTTGACTGGCGGCAGTTGGCCACCAAGCCAGCATCGTAGCTGCGAAGTAAATGATGCTTTAGCACCAGTTGGACTGTACAATTGTCGGTTTCGTGCAACCATAACTCGGAGTATCATATCAAACACACATCGTAGAACTGACTTTAGACCAATTTAATCTTCTTTATAAGTTTTGATACCGCCTTATTGAAGCGCGGTTCAAAGAAAAGAAATGGTTGTATAGGATATTTTGTCCCCTTTTCATCGGTTTCCCGAAGTCCCGTTAAAAGGTCCTGAAATTTCGCGGCAGGTAGTGCGAAGGCCATTTCATCATCAGCAGCCATGCCTAATTGCCTTTCTCCTCTGCCCGGCACTACATAGATTGCCTTTTTAGATACAATCGGTTCAATCATCTCGCTAACACACGAAAGACCCAGGTGCGCCCGCGATTCTATTACCCCACCCTCAACAAAGATCATTGATTGGACCAGTCTGGCAATTTGCGCAGGGTTCCCGTAGATTAAAATCACATCGGGATTTTCAACCACTCCCGCGTCCATTGGGGCTACAACTAATCCTTTAGACGGGAATTTCTTCTCTCCACTAAAAAATGACTGTGTTTTCAACGTTGACCTTGCCTTGTCGTGGTCCACTATGTAGCCGGCGGTAACCATGAAGTCAATAAGCTCTTCCTCCCGGTTTAAGTCACCCAAATCTCCCCATCCGAAAGCAAGAAGAGCCGCAGCACAATTAATTTCTTCCGGTGTTACAGCTACTCCGATGTTCCACCTTCTGGCAATTGTGTTTATTTGACACAGTGCCATCTTAATTCCCATTTTGCTCGGCCTCATAACGCCCTCCGGAATTTCTGTACTGCTCTTAATAAACTTTATGGCTAACGGTTGAGTTTTGACTCTTAAATATCGCAATAATATATCAGATGCTTCCTTCCAATTTGTCATGAAACTGAACCTCCCTTTTCATAAAATACACGATAAATATTGTTCTCTGCTTTTTAACACAAGTTAACTTCATTTTGCCTCATTCCTCCAATACATTCGCCGGTGAACCTATCTTCCCAACGCAACCTTCCAACAGGTCTAAGGTGTCGGCTTTGCAAAAATGTTTTTTGCCAGATAGGCTGTCAGGTTAGGATCGTAAGAACTGGCTTCTATGTTTTCCCTGGACTCCGATATAATCTTGTCGGCATCACCATACCGGTAAAATTTTTTCATCTTATCCTCATAGTTAATACCCATGGCTTTGCCGATGAGTGTGAGTAAGTGCTCAATTTGGAACTGATACTTTGACTCTTCCGGACAGAACTGAAAATGGCAACCCTGGCAGGCATCCACCATCACTTCAGCGCCGGTCTTTGCTGCCTCTTCCAGGCACTGTCTGACCATTGTCCGGGCAACCTCTGGCATCTTACGGCGGGCGACTGCACCGCAACAAATAGACTGCTCTTTATTCTTGTTCATCTCTATCAACTCGAGGCCGGGGATAGCCTTCAACAGCGCACGCAAGGACGTGGTGTCACCAAGTCCTCTAGAAAAAGAACAAGGGTCGTGCAGTGTAACCGTCTTGTTAACCGGTTGAGTGAATTCCAGTTCGGTTATGTGTCGGCTCAGAAAATGAAATAGTTCTTCATATTGGAAGTGCGCAGGGCTGATTTCTTTGTCGAAACGAGCCACATAATAAGCACACCCGGCGCAGCAGAATATAACCTGCTGAGGCTTGAAAGCACCCAGCGTATGCAATAGGGCCTTGCCATAGGCATCGGCTTTGTCCAGATTTGTATCCAAATAGCGCGCGCCGCAGCAAAGTTCACCACCGGCAACTATCACGAAATCAAGCCCGAGCCTCTCCAGGATGTCAGAGATTAGAAATATTTTGTCCGGCATCATGACTAAAGCACAGCCCGTGAAGACCACCACATCCTTTTGTTGAGGCTTATCAGGCACACGGCTTAGCCAGCGCTTTTCTTCCGGTTTGATTTGCATGCTGGACAGGATATCTGGCAGAAAGCAAATGCGGTCTCCGAACTTTATCTCCATGAGCGAATGACGCTTCTGCCCCAAGTTTACCAGTTCGAGTTGAAGCAACTCCTGCAGAATCAGCGGATTCATGCCCTGAGGACATACGTTTTGACATGTTGCACAGTGGATACAACTGGCAGCTCTCATAGAAGCTTCTTCAGATGTAATCCCCTCCTTAATTACGTCCATGACCTTCGCCTGAATGTCCGATACGGGAATGGAACTGAGGGGAGTTAGTGGGATTACCGGACAAACGTCCACACAAATGCCACAAAGATCGCAGTCTTGGATAATCTGTTTCTTCTTTCGACTGTATAATTCGGTGAGCGAGGCCGCTTTCATGTTTCTCCTTCTTACATACTCCTGCAGGTTATTCGGGGTTTCTAATACTTTAAGAGACAGAACCTACTTCCCCAATATTCGCAGTGTCGTTTACAGATTCGATTTTAATTTCAGCATGCTATTAATCAAGCAAATTATATATGTCTTGACCTCACTTTATCCATCCCCAACATATTTTGTCAACTCGACCCACTGATTGTCGCAGACTTGAACAAAACCCTAAAAGGTGCAGCAGGTAACAAAGTGAAAGTTGTACAATAATTAGCTAGCTTTTGTAAACTTCTGCAAGCAGTTGGTAGCGCATACGGGATTCGAACCCGTGATCTCCGCCTTGAGAGGGCGGCGTCCTAAACCCCTAGACGAATGCGCCACATGAACCGATTTATTGACTGGCTACCCATAAATGAAGGATTCTGGGCCCTGATTTTATTATGAAAGGATGGTAGACTCCGTTCAACATTATCTCTTCTGGTCAGAGGAAAGTCAAATTATTTTGAGATTCAATCAAAGTCCGGCTATACCACGAATACTATTTATAATTAGCGAAATCTCTCTGGAATATACGTCGCTATCTAAATTATCAAGATAATCTAAATCGTTATACTTCTCTCTTAGCACCTCTAATATCGCTTCCGGATTCTTTCCAGTCCGAGCTGCCGAGTTTATAATCTCGTACCATTCAACCAGCTTCCTTTTATAGAGTATTAGTCTCTCCAATCCATTGTCATAGCAGCCGAAATGGCTATAGCAGAGCTTCCGGGGCTCCAGTGTAATAAGTTTGTCAATGGAAGAGAGAGTTACCTCCAATTTAAACGGCGGCGGCGTCGCCATCCGTACGGTTCCGTCGATACATACGCCCGCAGCTTCGCCGGCTAGCAAAACACAGTTCGCCCGGTCGAAAAGGCTCAGGTGATGGATGGCATGCCCTGGTGTAAGATATATTTCCAGAATCAGGTCGTGCCCGAGGTGGAGTTTCATCTGGTCGGCCGCGTCTATTATCCGATCTTCAGGTACCGGTTCGATGAGACCGCTTTTAATGGCGTAGTCACCTAAGACCTTCAGGCTAGCCTCCCAGAGTGCGGTAGGACTTATCAAGTGCTGATGAGCGCGACTGTGGGCTAAAACCTTGGCGTTAGGCATTGCCCTGGCTGCTGCGCCGGCACCACCGGCATGGTCGATGTGAATATGTGTGAATACAATGTAGTCAATATCTTCAGGACTTATACCGGCTTTCTTCAATGCAGAAAGCAAAGACGGAAGGGCCGATGTGGGTCCAGGGTCTACGACGGCATGCTTTTCACCCGAAACCAGGTAAGACCCTATAAATTTGTTGTATCCAGGTATGGGTGGCTGTAGGTGCAAGAGCCTGATATTTGGCGTGACGGTGAATATTTCTGGTTCTATCATCATTACTTACTTATTTTATATTCTTTTGGATTTGAAGTATGATGCTATTTGATGTGGCAGCCTGTAAATCATAAAACAATTTAGATATTTTTCTGGATGCTAATGAATATATAGCTTAAGCCGGAATGGAAGCACCTGATTACTACACAATGGCTGGGGATCCAGGATTCGAACCTGGCCTTACGGATCCAGAGTCCGCTGTCCTACCGCTAGACGAATCCCCAACCCGTCGGGGATTATAACAGAGGCCTATATCTATGGCAACCATATTGTATATTTGTGTATTTTTTCATATTTTAGCTGTTATTACCAGAGTTTAGCGTATATATTACTAAATTCCTATTCTTTATAGTACTAAATTATGATTACCTACGTCATAGATTTACAGTATAATTGTAGCATACGATATAAACTTTCAATACAGAAAAAACGTTATAACAAGCGTAAAATATATTTTTCGGAGGTGTGAATGAACGGATACCGGTATCTGATTATTGCTGTTGGTCTTATTCTTTTGTTGTCCCCCATCTCGACAATAGGCTGTTCACAATCGGTAATACCGGGAACAGTCTCATCCGATGGAGCTAACTCGACTAATCCTATACCTAAAGACTATGCCGAGTTCGAAGTGGGGCCGCTTACGGTATTTCGAAGTGGGGTGAGTGTCGGTGAGATGGCAACGGTTTCCACAACGGTGACAAACACAGGTGGTGTACAGGGTACCTATACAGCAGTTCTCACAGTTGACGGGCAGCAAGTTGACAATAAAGATGTCCAGATCGGGCCCGGTGGAACGGAAGGCGTATCCTTTCAAGTAAACAGAAATGCCCCGGGCACCTATACGCTGGAAATTGAAAATTCTGCTGCTACTTTGAACGTATATGAATGGCCGTATACAATCCAGTATGATTTGGGAAGTGCTTATGGAGAACTGTTGAGTGTAGCCGGAGATTACGGTCACATAGTTCATTTCTCGCCGCCGGCAACACCTTTTGAAATACAGAAAATTGATTTGTACGTGGAAGCACTTGTGGCCAATGACAGTGAATACACGGGTAGATTAGTCACAGTGCGGATTTGGGACAGTAGCAGAAATCGGCAGTTGTGGTCAACGGATCTTCCCTGGCGCGATTTTTGGAACGCCGTGGGGAGCTTCTGGAAGGAGATTGATGTTCCGAACGTCATTTCTGACGGCGATTTCTATGTTGAAATAGTCACGCACAGTAACCAGTTCCAGGGGGAAATGGTAGCTTGGCCCTGGGGAAGTGAGGTTCGTCCTGCCATTTTCCTGGGCTATGACCTGCCCACTCCGTATGAATCTTCAGCCGTATCGTTGACTGAAACCCGTTCAGGTATATCTATCATGGGACAACCTGTGGGAGTTCCGGCTAAATACCAGGGGCTCAACTGGCTAATCCGAGTTGTTGGCGATGGCAGCCTTTGATGAATTTGCCGGATAGATTATAGTTGACATAATAATATATTAAAATCGGCAGTAATTGAGGCGGGACTGAGGAAAATTATAAGTATGTCCCGCCTCATTTTTGGCCTCAAGCAATAAACGCCTTATTCTACAGCTATATTCTATCTAATCAACGGCTAATTAATGCACGCTGCTTAATTTGCCACTATTACCAACTCATTGCTATACTCAATTAGAGGATTGAGTACTTTGATTGACTGGCAGGCTTTGCAGCAGGTTATCCCGATAAACTTTAAAGATGAGTCCTTACTGCAGCAAGCTTTTATCCATTCCTCATACATAAATGAGAATCCGGGTGCTCCGATTACCGACAACGAACGACTTGAATTCCTCGGCGACGCATTGTTGAGTTTTATAGTTGCGGAGGAACTGTACCGTGAGTTCCCCAATTTTGGCGAAGGTAAACTGACCGAGATTCGTGTATCGTTAATTCGCCAGGAAACTTTAGCAGATATTGCCACGGGACTTAAGCTAGGCGATTATCTGCTTTTGGGAAAGGGGGAAGAGGCGACCGGAGGGCGTCGGAAACAAACTAACCTGGCTGATGCCTTCGAGGCACTCATTGGGGCCATATTTCTCGACCAGGGGTTAGGAATCGCTGCGGATTTCGTTTTAGCCAGATATGCCGCGCAGCTTGAGGAGGTGAGAGCCAAGGGGATAGAGCGTAACTATAAGGCCTTACTGCAAGAGTTGACGCAGGCTAAATACAAACAGTTGCCGGCTTATCGCATTGTTGAAGCTTCGGGTCCAGACCATGACAAAAGCTTCGTTATTGAAGTCACGCTCGGGGAAAGGACGCTGGGTTCCGGTTCCGGAAAAACTAGAAGAGCCGCAGAGATGGAGGCTGCTCGCTCAGCCTGGGAGAAATTATCGTCAGAGTAAAACTTATTCTTGCAAAATTACCGTATTGTTACGCCGGTTGAAGTATTACAATTTCAGTAACTTCCGGAAACTTGCCAGCTTTAAATTCAATCTCGCTGGAATTCAATTTCTTAACGTTCTTCTTATCAACTACAAAATCATCAATCGTGTTTAGCGGCCAGTCACATTTAACCGTTTTATAGTGCATAGGCATAACAACCTTCGGCTTCAAATCGTCAACTACAGTACCTGCCATTTTGGCGTCAATAGTGAAAAAACCGCCAATGGGGATGAACAATATATCTATACTACCAATTTCAGACGTCTGCTCCTGGCTGAGCCTGTGGCCGAGGTCACCTAAGTGACACAGTTTTATCCCATCCACGGAAAAGCAGAATGCCGTATTAGCACCTCGTTCTTTTCCTTGTGAGCCGTCATGGTAAGTATCAATACCCCTGAATTGAACTCCTTTTACGGTTTTTACGCCGCTACCCGTAATTACCTGGGGTTTGCCCGACACCGATGAGACGTTGTTGTGGTCGAAGTGGGCATGACTCATGGTCACGATATCCGCAGCCTCGTTTATCGGTGTATAACTGAGCCCGCTACCTTGAGGGTAGGGGTCAGTAATAATCTTGATGCCAGCCTCAGCGCTAACCAGAAAAGAGGCATGTCCCAGCCATTTCACTTTCATGATTCACCTCCCGGTATCCAATCAACTATTGCTGTAATTACGCTGTCCAGTCCAAGCGGTCCCCTGTCACTTCGCCAAATTGAGCGCAAAATTGACCAGCGTTCGCACGCAGACACCCGTGGCTCCTTTTACTAAGTAACCGCGTTCTTTTTCGGTCATTGAAGTGCCCGCTATATCAATATGCACCCAGGGAGTCTTACCGGCGAATTCATCCAGGAACTGTGCCGCGGTAATAGCGCCACCATATCGCCCACCGCTGTTCTTGATATCAGCTACGTCGCTTTTGTTCTGTTCCTTATATTCTTCGTACATGGGCATTTGCCACAGGCGCTCTCCGGCTTCAGCCCCGGCCTTAACCACCTTATCTATGAGCTCCTGGGAATTGCCGAATATCCCACTGCAAATATCCCCAAGGGCTATATTACAGGCGCCGGTCAGGGTGGCAATATCGACTAATGGCGAAAAGCCTTTCTTCACGGCATAGCCCAGTGCATCTGCTAATATGAGCCTTCCTTCGGCATCCGTGTTCACCACCTCTATAGTCTTGCCGTTTATAGCCTTCAATATGTCGCCTGGCTTAAGAGCTTTGCCGCCAAGCAAATTTTCAGTAGCCGGAACGACAGCGGTAACATTGACTTTTAGCTTAAGTTGAGCGCTAGCACTCACCGCTGCCATGGCGGCAGCAGCACCAGCCATATCGCCTTTCATCTCAGCCATATTCTCCGATGGCTTGATAGATATTCCACCTGAGTCGAAGGTTATACCTTTGCCAATAAAGCCTGCGGTAACTGAGGATTTCTTATCACCTCTATAACCTAGTACTATCAATTTGGGCGGCTGGCAACTTCCTTTGGCTACTCCCAAAAACGACCCCATTCCCTCTTTTTCCATCTGCTCTCTGTCCAGTATAGTCAAGCCCAGACCATGAGCCCTGGCTAGCTCCCGGGCTACCTTTGCCAGGTCCGTCGGCGTCATATAATTAGCCGGCTCATTTATCCAGTCTCTAGCCAGATTTGTAGCTTCGGCGACGACTTTCCCTTTACGGCAGCCGCTTTTCAAGACCTGTACCTTACGTGCATCTCGTTCCACGACAAGAAGTTCTGCCACCTCCTGGTTTTCAGTCTCTTTGGTCATATGCTTACGAAATCTGTACAGCCCCAATAGACTGCCCTCTGTGATGGCTTGAGATGCCGCCTCTGGTTCAATCCCGCCGATGCCAGCACCATGTACGATGGTGGCTACCCTACGGCAATTTAGCTTTCTTAAAGAGCGACAGATTTCCGCGGCTGAGATACGAATCTTCTCTATTGTAAAATCCGACTCTTTCCCCAGTCCTACAACCGCCACTATGCGCGCCGGAACCTTGCCCAGGCTATGAATGATGCTGATTTCATTGAGTTTCCCCTTGATCTCACCTTGTTTGATAAGCGCAGTGATAGCTCTATCCAGAGCTTTGTCCACAGCGCCGGTTGCCCCACCGGGACGCTCCGCTCCTTCAAAAAGGTTGACTACAATGGCATCAGCTTGGACACTGGTAATATCGCCGGTGATTACTTTTATCTCCACTTTGCCTCCTCATATACAAGTCTGTTCTCAGTTTCGAGTCTCGAGTCTTGCGGAACTTTCAAGGCTTATTTAATATCTATTTTATCCCATTAGACACGGGAAGGGAATGCCTTTTCGATTATCTCAGTTACATAATTTCAACGATTTAAGGTGCGAATTATCTTGTCAATAACAGGGGTTATGTCCCGTGACGTATCCACTGCAAAATGATTGCGCCGGATTTTCTCAGCCTTTGGCTGCATTTGCCTGTAAATTTCCCAGTCGGCGTCTGATTTACTGTCCGGATTAGACCCGTTTTTACGTGCCTGAAGACGCTGATGGGCTATAGGTAGAGGCGCTTCAACACTTACCAGAATCAATCTGGCGCCAGCTCTGTCGCTGATGCGATAAAGATATTCGCGATTATGTTCTGACAGGTTGGTGGCATCGAAGCATAAAGGCACGCCATTTTTCAGAAGCCATTCGATAAGGTTGTGTATCGCAGCAAAGAGACGGACGCTTTCTATAGGGCTGTAATCGGGTGAAGGAAATAGAATTTTACGCAGCGTATCGCTCTCAAGAATGTACAAGGGTTGCTTTTCAGCCAGCTTTCCACAGAAGAAGGTCTTGCCTGTCCCCGGCAAACCACTGACAACTACAAAGCCGGGGTTAGCCGTTGCTTCAGGAAGAGAGCCTAGGCTTTCTTTCAATTTTGATACATCTCGATTAAGCTGACTTTGCTCCATCGGCTTGAGGAATTATAGGATATTTTAAGAGCAGACGCTATTTTTTATTCCTCCATTGGTCCCACTTGAACCCTGTTGACCCAGGCTTGTTTGCGTAATAAAATGGTGTTACGGAATTATAATATTGAACCGTAACGACAATGCGTAACAAATATGAAATCTCTCTAAGGGATACAAAAATTGGCTCGTACATGTGCTTGCTAAGCGTATGTCGAGATGGCTATTCTCTCAGCAGTAGTCCTGTGCCGGGCTTTGACGACAGCGAGGTCTTAGCGAGGATAAATGAGTGTCAACCGCTTACTTCCATTGACGGTAGCTACCACAGCGAAATACTTAAGAGCGTATTCAATATCGGCCTGAAAAGGGAAGGGACAAAGCCTCTATGGATTACGCCCAATTCCATTCGACATAGGAGATATGACCCGCCGGAGAAGCGCAGCAAAGAATTGATGACAGCGCAAATGAGCTCCGATGAATGTGCCTTACATCGGCAATTCGCGGGTCTGGTCATGAAAGATGAAAAGGATATATTGAAGTTCGCCAATAAATATGGCCTGTTGAAGCGACAGCCGGTGCACAACCTGGTTTTTAGGAAGGGGAATACCGGCCAGCAAGTTCAACTGGGTGAGTCCTTGCTTTGGTGGCAGGAAGAGATTAGTGATTTGGCTGCCTGTTTGAAATTGTGGGATATGGTTTCGTCGGACGATAAAGAATTGAAAGATATCGTCTTATGGCATCGGGATGGTATAGCCCTCAAATTCGATGATAATTATATCCATCTGGTAGGCAGGACTAACATGAACCTCTTAACCAGATGGCACAGGGGAGATCTCAAAGGACCGGCGCTATACTATATTTCACTTGAAATGGATAAGCGCCTGCTTAATGCCTTGACCCCGAGAATGCTGGCTTTACAAAACCGCGAAGTTTATTTTGTCCCGGATACTTTACTGTCTGCTATATGGCTTATGTTTCTACTCGAGATTAGAGGCGGCACCAGGCTATTGCGATGCCGCATCTGCGGGGAGTATTTCCATACGCGGGACCCACGGGCTAGATTCTGCTCTGCCCGCTGCCGAATGCGAAATTACCGAAAACGTATTGAATGGAAGTCAAAAAAGGCAAAGACCAGAAAGAAGCTAAGGAAATAGAAATGCCTCTACTTTGTCACAGGTAAGGATGTTTTCACGTATTGAGTCAATGTATATATATTTGAAAGTCAACTACGGTCTTATAGTCCGTATATATAATGGCTGATGTTGACTCCAGCTCTTCTTCAGCACGTTTGGCACCCAACATCTCCTGGGCAGCCCCAACTAGTGTGCCAAGAATCTTTAATATGACTTGACTACCTACAGCCCCGGAGAACGTCAAGGTAGCGACCCCTGGCAATAGAATACTTTCCAGTTCTCCCTCCGATACTTGCCCCGATGAGAACTCACCTCCATATTGTAGGTCAATCGGCTCAGATTGTCCTTGCCCCTGCGCGTTCAATGTGGCATATACGTTAAAGGTCCCCTTGAATCCTTTGTACTCCTGGTCAAATTTGCCGTCTATCTTAACTTTAGCAATACCTGAACCTTTGCCCCCGGCTCCAACTACAGTTATGGGTATGGTTTGATCGGCGCTGATTTTATAATCTTTGCCCTCGATTTCCACGTTCTGAAATATCTGCTTCACATAAGAATTAACAAAATCATCGAGGTCGCCGGCTTCCCAGGCACCACTGGTTTGAATAACTACCGCATCCTTCAGAGTGTAGTACTCGTCTACATTCTCCTCAACCACGTCAATTTCTCTCTGCTCTGATGGCAATTCACAGGCAGCATTAAGAAGGGGAACGCTTAACAGCAAGATACAGATGATTATGAGTGTGCACCTATTCACGTCACTACCTCCAAATTCCGAGATTGGTGGCGTCCCTGGAGGGATTCGAACCCACGACCCGCTGCTTAGAAGGCAGCCGCTCTGTCCACTGAGCTACAGGGACCGGGTCTGAGTGTAGCACAGGAGAAATTAACTGGCAAGAGCGGTTATGCTGCCTAAGGTTGTGTTTCCTTCTGACCGCCTTTGTCTTCTTTTTTATCTTCTTTTTTAGCTACTTTAGTTTCCGAACCCGTGCTTTCCTGGCTACTTTTTCTATTATCTGTGATATAGAAGCCGGAGCCTTTGAAAATTACGGGCACTGCAGAGATACAGCGCTGTGCTCCATTCTGGCATTTGGGGCAAGCAACCATTGATTCATCAGAAAAGCTTTGTTTCAGCTCGAATTTCAAGTTACACTTCGGACAATGGTACTGATAAATAGGCATAGTCAACCTCCTGATCAGCGGAGAACTTAAAGGTTATCAACTGTATTTAGCTTTCGCCAAACAAATTAGCAGTCTCATTTTTCAATTGCTAATTTTATAACAAATATTGGTATGCGGTCAAGTCTTTTCTCGCTAACATATAAGCTGGTAAATATCACCTAACGAGCTGATGCAGTTTATTTTAATGCTATGATATACTATTGTTCGGATAGGGTAGGGGAAATCGCTTTCCAGATAATGTCTAGTCTCTCCATGGGCTCGTAGCTCAGTGGCAGAGCGACCGGCTCATAACCGGTTGGTCGCAGGTTCGAACCCTGCCGAGCCCACCAATTCCAACCTGGACAATTTCCAACATTGCTTATTAATTGTGTCTGGGAAATACTTTACATAAACTATAACATTGCCGACTGAGTGCACGTAGTTGATAGTAGTTCTGGTTTGACTTATACTCTCGTTGATTCGTGCACATTGAATCATGTACAGAAATGATGTCTAGGCAGAGCCTAACATCTTTGGTATTCCAGAACTAAAAGTGAAGTAAAAGGAGGTCTGCAGCATGAAAGTTTTAGGGGTTGTCGCGAGTCCTAGAAGACTGGGGAACACGGAGATACTGGTCAAGGAGGCATTAATGGGCGCTGAGGAACAGGGCGCCGAGGTTGAGATTGTGCGGTGGACGGACTATGAGATACTTCCCTGCGACGGACTGGCGACGTGTCTGTTTGGCGGAGCAGCCTGCGCGCTCAAGGATAAAGATGACCATAATTACCTGCTGGAAAAAATTTATCAGTGCGATGGACTAATTTTCGGTGCCCCATGTTACTTACTGGAGGTACCGGCAATCGTGAAACGGTTCATCGACCGTTTGTTTGTGCTGATGAGCTCGCCTCCACCTCCATCTATGAGGGGGAAGCCGGCAGCTATTATCGTTCCCTATGCCACACGGGGGTGGACATCCTACGCTTTACTCGAGCCCAATCTTATGCTCCTTCAACTGAAAATGGCCGTCATCGACCGGGTGCTCATTCACATTCAAGCTATGAGTGAGACATCGGCTGACCAAAGAGTGCTGGATAGAGCACGCAAGGTTGGGGTTGAAGTGGCTACGGCAATTAAAACCGGTGACATTACCTATCAGGGTGAACCCGGGATATGTCCTATCTGTCACGACCGTAATATCCATATTCTTAAGGATAATGAGACTGTAGAGTGTGGTCTCTGCGGCATCAGGGGCAAGCTCCGCATTGAGAATGGCAAGATTAAGGTCCATTTCCCCGAGGAACAGATTAAGTGGCACCGCTTCTCGGAGGAGAATGCGTATCGCCATTTCACCTATGAAATAAAGCCATCCAAAGACTACTTTATGAAAACATGGCCACTACTGAAAGAGAAACGAAGGAAGTATCGAGACTATCTGCACATCGACCGGGAGCCTGCAATATCTGAGGGGAGGGAGTGATATCATGCCGGAAATCATGGCCAAAATAAGATTTCATCCTCTCGGCCCAAGCGCTGGTCCATTTGTACCTATAAGAAAGAAAGACCTGGATAGCATAGCCAAGAAACATAGAGTAAGCATTTCCCTGGAGGAAATTGTAGGCAAGAATCGTCAGGGAGTTGGTGATGCCATAAAAGAAGAGACTATGGATAGTACCATTGAGGAGATTTCACAGACTGTGGTTACGGTATCCTCTGAGGATGAAAGGGCATTTAAAGGCGCAGTGCGGGCACTGATTGATAAATATGGTGCTCCTCGTACTACTTACAGCACCTGGGGCAGCACCGAGAGAGGCAAGTGGATAGTAGCTGAGCTGTGCGACGAGGCAGATGGCTGGTCATAGAGGGGAAAGTCTAGTTTCTTTCGCTGAGATATTTAAAGGCGGATAGGGCGGCGGTAGCACCGTCGCCGACGGCGCTGGTAACCTGGCGGGGCGAATTTCTGCGGATGTCGCCGACAGCAAAGATGCCCGGTGCCGAGGTAGCCATAAGCTCGTTGGTCTTGATAAGACCGGTTTCGTCCAGCTCTACTACATCGGCGAAGCTCTGGCTGTTGGGTTCAAATCCAACGGCAACGAAGACGCCGGCCACTTCGAGCTTTGTAATTTCGCCTGTTTTCACGTTACGCAGACTGAGCGCGTTCACTCTATTTTCTCCGATAATTTCCTCGACCACCGTATTCCAAATGGGTTCCAGTTTAGGCCGGGCTAAAGCCTTCTTTTGAAGGACTTGCCCAGCACGGAGCTGGTCCCGCCTGTGTATGACGTACACCTTGCTAGCATGCTCGCTTAACTCAAGTGCATCGGTAATAGCTGTATCGCCGCCTCCGACCACGGCTACATCCTGGTCACGAAACAGGAAGCCATCGCAGGTAGCGCAATAAGAAACGCCGCGACCCAGGAGTTCCACCTCGCCGGGAACCTCAAGCTTACGATATTCCGAGCCGGCAGCGATAATCACCGCTGCAGCTTCAAAATTGCCATCGGCCGTAATTATGCTGTAGTTGCGTCCCGGCTTAATGGCTGTGACTATGGCGTTGACGGTCTCCAGACCGTATTTAATGGCTTGCTCGTGCATAAGCGAAGCTAATTCAAAGCCGGAGATGCCTTCAGGAAAGCCGGGATAATTATCAACCTGCCTGGCATTCACTATCTGGCCACCAAATATGCCACGCTCAATAAGCAGCGACTTCAGCCCGGCTCTGGACGTGTATAAGCCGGCAGTAAGTCCGGCTGGGCCGCCGCCGATGATGATGACCTCGTATTTAGTCATTTCCCTATGCTTACCTGGTGTTTTATTATAGCAGGTGACTGGACTATTTGTCTTGGAACTCAGGCTGGTCTATAATTGACATAATATATTGATAACTGACTAGGACTTTACTCCTTGGCGTCGATGGGACTTTGGTCATGATTTATCCTCTAATATAATGAAATATATTGACAACGCATGTTTTCCGTGCCATTATAACGAATTATCTGCCATTTTTATTCTTTTTACTCTTTGATTTGCAATGAATAGGTATTGTGTGAGGCATAATTGACCGAGTTACTTACTACAAAAGAAGTTGCCGGTTATCTCAAACTTAGACCTGAAACTGTGCTTCGTGGCGTGAAGAAAGGCGAAATACCTGCTATTAAGGTGGGCGGACACTTTAGATTTGATAAGAAACAGATTGATGAGTGGCTGCATAATAATTCGACATTCAAGAAGCGCATCTTAGTTGTTGATGACGACGAGCCGATAAGAAGACTATTCAAAGAGACACTGGAAAAGAACAATTATCACGTACTGCCTGCTGATAACGGCAGCAAGGCAGTAAAGCTGGCGCAAAGTTGGAACTTCGATTTAATTTTCCTCGACCTCAAAATGCCTGATATGGATGGAGTTGAAACCTTTCGCAGAATAAGGCGGATTGATAAGTCTGTGCCTGTCGTTATCATTACCGGTTATACGTCGAGCGAGCTGCTGCAGAGGGCTTTAAAGCAAGCACCGTTCGGAGTTATGAAAAAGCCGTTTGGCGCTAAAGACATACTAAGGTCCACTGAAAACTTCCTGAGCGGTGCCAGGGCAAGGGCAAGGAAATAACTTTGAATAGATTTGAAACAGGTTGGATTTAGCAATGACTTAAGCCGAACCGGCATGATTAATAACACCCTGATAATAAATGAAAAAACAAGATAAAAGTAAATCCAACACTATACTGGCCGCATTTACAAGCGGCGTTGCCCTAGTGGCTCTTATGGACATAGCCAATGCGTATTTTGACATTCCGCATTTGGTGTTTAATGTACCACCCACGCCGTTCAATTGGGCTCAGGTAATCCTTGAAATATCGCTAATATTTGTCATTGGTCTTTCTGTCGGTTTACTGTTGGCGAGGCTGCTATCACGACAAAAACGGGTAGAAGAGGCGCTACAGGATTCAGAAGAGCAGTATCGCTTGTTGCAGGAACATGCCAGCGAAGGCATACTGGTAACTCAGGATGGGATAATCAAATTTGCCAATCCCAGAGCCGCCAAATTATTAGCCTATAAAATCAGCGAATTATCTTCAAGGCAATTTATAGAGCTTGTTCATGTGGATGACCGCAAGGTTGCAGGCAGCCGCTATCTAGCAACAATTAATAGTAAAAAGCTATTGCCGGCTAGGTATACGTACAGGTTTATTACTAAAAGGGGCAATATCAAATGGGCGGAAACCACATCTATTGATATTACATGGGAGGGAAAACCTGCGGTACTTGTATTCCTGACTGATGTTACCGAGCGCAAGAAGGTTGAAGAAACATTACGAGAAGGTGCAGAGCGCTACCGAACGGTACTTGAAGACATGGAAAAAGGCTATTATGAGACAGACCTTGGCGGAAATATTACTTTTGTCAACGATTCGATATGCCGTATACTGGGATACTCGAATAAAGAGGTGACAGGGTCGAATTATCGAAAATACGCGTACGACGAAGAGAATGTTAGGAAGATGTTCAAATATACCAATAATGTTTATAAGACATCCAGGCCAGCCAAGTGGTTTTCGCTGGAGTATGCAACCAAAAACGGTGAGAAGAGATTTATGGAGCTATCGATAGCTCCCAAGTTCGATGGGCGGAGAGAAATAGTAGGTTTCAGGGGAATTATTAATGACGTAACCGAACGTAAGGCGATTGAACAGCAGGCATTGGTGACAAACAAGCTGGCCTCTATCGGCGAACTGGCGTCCGGAGTGGCTCATGAGCTGAATAATCCACTCACCACCGTCATGGGATATGCGCAGTTGCTCGTGGACAATAAAGATGTGCCCGGACATGTTAAATCAGACTTGGATAAGATATATCAAGAAAGCCAGAGGGCCGCCAAGATAGTGCATAACCTGTTGAGCTTTGCCCGACGACGAAAGCCTGAGAAGAGCTACTTTGATGCTAATAACCTTGTGCAAAAAACTATAGACCTGCGAAGTTATGAACTCAAGGTAAACAACATTGGCGTTCACGTCAATTTAAATCCGGATTTGCCGGAGATAAAGGCTGATTATCATCAAATCCAGCAGGTAATATTAAATATCCTGATAAATGCCGAGCAGGCTCTGGTTGAAGTGAGGCGTCGAGGTAAAATTACCGTAACAACCAGCGCCCTGAAAGACGGCATCAGAATTTCTATTGCAGATAATGGGCCTGGAATCTTAAAGGCTAATATAACCAGAATATTTGACCCATTCTTTACCACGAAGGAAGTGGGTAAAGGCACCGGCCTGGGACTGAGTGTTTGCCATGGAATAGTGACCGCCCACGGTGGGAAGATATTCGTCGAGAGCGAGACAGGCAAAGGTGCTGCTTTCATTATCAATCTGCCGGTAGCGATGGCGGAGGAGCCTGATGTCGAAGAAGTGTCTGCTGCGGCCGACGATATTTTTCGGCGTCATAAAACAAAGGGCAAGAACATACTTATCATCGATGATGAACCAGGAATACGCAATATTCTGAGCAGGATTCTCTCTGCAAAAGGCTATCGGGCTGACTCTGCTCCAGATGCCGAAACTGCTTTGACGAAGTTAGATGAAAACGGCTATGACCTGTATATCATCGACCTGAAGTTACCGAAGATAAGCGGCAAGAAACTTTACGAAATCATGATGAATAAGTATCCGTCCTCAACAGGAAAGGTGATGTTTATTACCGGTGATACAATTACGCCATCGACGCAGGATTTCCTGGATTCAACAGGAAAACCATACGTGACCAAGCCTTTTGATCCGCGGGTTGTGGTGAAATTGGCTGGAGAAATATTAGGCAGGAATGTTGTTAGAAATACTTGACATAATATACTAGCCTTATCTTTTGTCTCTGCTGTGAAATGCCTGATGGACTTCTTTCAAATGCTTGTTGGTGACGTGGGTATATACCTGGGTTGTTCTGATGCTCTCGTGGCCAAGCATTTCTTGAACGGAGCGAAGATCAGCACCGCCGATTAGCAGGTCCGTAGCAAAAGAGTGCCTCAAGGTATGTGGGGTGACTTCGATGGGTAAACCGCATCTTTTGGCATATTTTTTGACGATATCCTGTACCGACCTGACAGTAAGCCGCATCTTTTCGCCATCCTTTATACTATCGATAGCGCCGCTATAACGGATGAATAACGGCTTAAAGCCGTCTTTGCGTGCCTGCAGGTAGCGTTCAAGCCAATGTGCTGCCGTATCGGATAGAAAGACGACCCTCAGCTTATCTCCCTTACCTCTGACGCCGAATTCTTTGCGTTCAAGGCTAATCTGGTCGCGATTCAGTCGTACTAGCTCTGAAACTCTTAATCCTGTACTGAATAGAGTTTCCAATATAGCTCTATCTCTCAGACCAGCCTCGTCTGCTATTTGTGGGCTGTTAAGCAGCCTTTCTAGTTGCTCCGAGGTCAGAAAAGCCACTAAACGCGGGCTTTGCTTGGGTAATTCGATTTTATCTGGTGATAGGGTAGCTATATTGCGCTGAACCACTAGATAACGCAGGAAAGCTCTCAGGGCAATGATATGGTAAGTCTGAGTGATATGTTTCAATAAAGTGCCATCCGGGTTATTGATGTGTGCCAAATATAATCTGTATTTTCTGACAAGCCCAGACGTTATGTCGCCGGGTTCTGAGGTCTTGGTGTTTGTCTTGAGCCATTCGAGGAAACGTTTCAGATAATGCCGGTATTCACGGATTGTTAGGGGCGATCGTCCTTTTTCGACCTCCAAGTATTCAAGAAAGTCATCAATAAGTGGCTCTAGCATCCTTTAACTCGTTTGTCTCATCTACACTTCGCAAAAGTGCCGTTGTGCGAAGTGAGGCTATCTTAATATTTCCCACATCTGTTGTCAAGACGTCATTATAGATGAGTGGCTATTTTGCCCAAAAGCTTGTCCAACCCCCAGCCTTTTAACGCTGAGATGGCTAACGTATTAGCGTCCGGTGGTTTTATAGCCGTGCTCAGAGCTAATCCGTTCATTTCCTCCTGGTTACCCGCAACTATATCCATCTTGTTCAGGACTGTTAACTGCGGCTTGTCGGCTAAGCCGAGCTCGGCCAGGATTTCCAGTACAGTCTGAAACTGGTCAGCAGCATCATTATGTGTTATGTCAACTATATGTACTAACAGGTCGGCTTCGGTTAATTCCTCCAGCGTAGCTCTGAAGGCAGCAACTATTGATGGTGGCAGCTTATGAATAAAGCCAACAGTATCGGTAAGCAAAACCTGCTTGCCATCAGGTAAGGCCAGCCGACGAGTCACCGGGTCCAAAGTAGAGAAAAGCCTATCTTCAACCAGGACATCGGCCCGGCTCAAGGCATTTAGCAAGGTGCTTTTGCCGGCGTTGGTATAACCAACCAGGGCGACTACAGGAATACGGCTTTGCCTGCGTTTTTGTCGGTAGAGCGCCCGATGTCGTCTCACCGCCTCGATTAGCCCCTCTAGACGTTGTATTCGCTTGCGTATTAGGCGACGGTCTGTCTCTAACTGCGATTCACCGGGCCCCCTGGTCCCAATGCCGCCGCCCAGACGTTCCAGATGGCTCCACTGCCCGGCCAGGCGCGGCAGAAGATACTGGTGTTGAGCCAGTTCTACCTGCAGCTGGCCTTCTCGGGTTTGGGCCCGCCTGGCAAAAATGTCCAGTATCAGCGCCGTGCGGTCTATAACCTTGACATTCAGCGACTCCTCGACATTCAGTGATTCCTCTAGATTTCTTTGCTGTCTGGGCTTTAGTTCGTCGTTAAAGATAACCACGCTGTAAGGACAACTCTCTCTGACCTTAATAAGCTCTTCCATCTTTCCCTTGCCCAGATAATAAGTCGAAGACGGTCTTGGCAGTTTCTGGACTAACCTGCCTACCACTTCAGCGCCGGCAGTTTTGGCCAAATAGGATAATTCTTCAAGAGAACTTTCTATCGACCAGCCATCAGCAGAAGCTTTACTATCAACACCAACCAAAAAAGCTTTCTCTTTTTCAATTCGAGTCTTAAGCAGTCTTTGTCGCATGGCTTATAACATTATGTCATGTTACTTTTACTTAGCTTCGTGCCATTTCATTAATCGGCTTATACCTTCATCAAGACGGTCATCAGGCAGGGTCAATGACAGGCGTATGTAGCCTTCACCTGCGGTCCCGTAGCCAGTTCCGGGAGTGACTGCCACATTTGCTTTATCCAATAACTCGGTGGTGAACTCCACTGAAGTATAGCCATCCGGTATTCTGGCCCAGACGTAGAAACTGGCTTTAGGCAGCCTTGCCCTTAAGCCTATATCATTGAGGGCTTTAACCAGCTTGTCTCGACGTCGCTGGTAAATGGTATTAAGTCCAGCAATACTATCCTGGGAGCCAGCTAAGGCTTCGATGGCTGCTTGCTGTATCGCCTGTGGTACACCTGAGTCGAGGTTGGACTTGAACCGAAACAGAGCGTCTATCATCTTGCTGTTGCCCACAGCCATACCAATTCTCCAGCCAGTCATGTTGTAAGTCTTAGACAAAGAATGGAATTCTATGCTAACTTCTCTGGCCTCCGGTATTTGCATGAGGCTTGGCGGCCGGTAGCCGTCGAAGGCGACTTCAGTGTAAGGCGCGTCGTGGCATATAGCCAGGTTGTTTTTTTTGGCAAAATGCACCGCCTTCTGAAAAAAAGCGACATCGGCTACCGCTCCGGTGGGATTATTAGGATAATTTAGCCATAATAGCTTAGCCTTGCTGGCTATTTTCTCAGGAATGCCATCCAGGTCAGGCAGAAAGTCATTCTTCTCGGTCAAAGGTAGGAAGTAAGGTTTGCCGCCGGCAAGTAAAGTGCTCATGGAGTAGACCGGGTATCCCGGATTTGGAACCAGAGCTATATCGCCGGGGTCGATTAAGCAGAATGATATATGACCGACGCCTTCCTTGGAGCCAATGAGAGGCAATACTTCTTTGTTCGGGTCGAGTTTAACTCCGAAACGGTTTTGATACCACCGGGCGATAGCGTCGCAAAGTTCAGGCAGTCCCGCAGTCTCCGGATAGCGATGATTGGCTGGGTCATGGGCTGCCTTACACAGCTCGTCAATGATATGTCGTGGTGTAGGCATATCGGGGTCGCCAATAGCAAAGCTGATTATATCCTCTCCCCTGGCTTTCTTCTCGGCGATCTTTCTATTAATTTCTACGAACAGATATGGCGGTAGTTTATCAAGTCGCTGTGAAAGTCTCATTTTGGCCACTCTCCAGTATAAACTTCTTCAACAGGCCCACTCAAATATACCTCCCCTACCCCATCCCAATATACAGTCAAATCACCGCCTTTTAATATGATGTCTACTTCATCATCTATATAACCTTTATTCCTGGCGGTTACGGCTATGGCACTGGCGCCGCTGCCGCAAGATAGCGTTTCACCGGCCCCTCGCTCCCATACCCTGGCCTCTATTCTGTTTCGCTTCAAAACTCTGGCTATCTCGAAATTCACTCGTTCTGGGAATCTACGATGATTTTCTACCTGCGGTCCTACTACAGAAAGAGGAAAATCGGCGATAGGCCGGGATAAAAAACTTACGGCATGCGGATTGCCCATTGACACAAATGATAGAGTCAGACTCCTTCGTCCTATAGTTAAAGGATAGTCTATTATTTGCTTTATGTCAACTTCTCCCCTGCCCTTTTGTGGCTTGTCTATTAAGACCGGTATATCTTCTGCCTTGAAACGAGGCCTACCCATGTTCACCCTGGCATGAGTCACTTTACCTCGTGACATGGTGGCTTCGATAGTTCTGATGCCCGACATTGTTTCTACAGTTACATTCGGTCCCGCAACAATTTGCCTATCGATTACGTATTTGGCAAAGCATCTTAAACCGTTGCCGCTGACCTCAGCCTCCGAACCATCGGAATTAAAAAGCCGCATTTTCAAGCCGGCTGTATTTGAGGTTGCTACCAGAATAAGGCCATCAGCACCTGCACCAAAATAGCGATGGCAAATCTCTCGAGCTATTTTGGGCCAATCACGTTCCAGGTTTCGGGCGTCTACAAATATAAAATCGTTTCCGGTCGCCTGCAATTTAGCAAAATTCATAATTGATCCACTTACTGCTGAATACCAGCCAGAAATGATGCCACCAGGTTAGCTGCCTCTTTTGGTACGTCATCATATTCATTGAGCCAGTGAATCCTGGCATCACCTGGGCGGAACCAGGCATACTGATGACGGGCAAAACGATGTGTCTCTTTTTTAAGCTGCTCAATGGCCGAGGTCAAATCCATCTCTCCTTGAATGAACTTAGCTATCTGTTTATAGCCTATACCTGACATTGAAGGCAAATCCAGGCCGTAGCCTTTGGCCATCAATTCTTTTACTTCATCTACCAGCCCCTGTTTTATCATCTCGTCTATCCTCGAGTCAACCCTATGATATAGATTATCCCGCTGCATAGTTAAGCCGATAATTAATATCGGGTACGGCGGTGGTTGTTTCTGCCATAGCTCGGAAACAGGCCGTCCCGTTTTCTGGAATATCTCTAATGCTCTGATGATGCGCCGCAGGTTGCCGGGCATAATCATGGTAGCAGCCACCGGGTCTACTTTCTGCAGCTCCTGAAACAAAGTGTAGCCACCCTTTTCTTTGGCTCTCTTCTCAAGCCCTTGCCTGAATTCAGCATTCGGAGGTATTGGCGGTATCTGCCAGCCTTCTATTACAGACCAAACATACAGACCGCTGCCGCCAACCAGAAGAGGGAGCTTATTTCGCTGTTGAATATCTTCAATGGCCTCAAAAGCTAGTCTCTGGTAGATAGCCAAACTGAAAGATTCGTCAGGGTCGATCAGGTCAATAAGGTGGTGTCGAATCAATGATAGCTCAGCGGGGGTGGGCTTGGCCGTACCGATGTCCATATATCGATAAACTTGCCGGCTATCAGCATTTACTATCTCACCCCGGAAATTTTGGGCCACGTGTAAAGCAAGTTGGCTCTTACCTGCTGCCGTCGGGCCGATAACAGCAACCAGGCATTTCATCGTGTTGATTTGAGTTTGGCTGTCTGCTTGAGGATGCTTACGAACTCATTAGCTTTAAGACTGGCGCCGCCGACCAGGGCACCATCGATATCAGGTTCGGCGATGAATTCGGCAATGTTGTTGCCGGTGACGCTGCCCCCATAAAGTATGCGGACCTCTTTGGCAGTTTCTTTATTCCATAGACCGGCTACTATATTGCGTATAAGGCTGATGGTGGCGTTGGCTTGTTTGCCTGTAGCCGCTTTTCCGGTACCGATCGCCCAAATAGGCTCATAGGCGACAACAAGTTGGCCTGAAGGTCTTACACCTGCCAGGCCTTCTCTCACTTGATTTGTAATCACCGGTTCGGTCTTGCCGGCCTCATTTTCATTCAGGCTTTCTCCGACACACACTATGGGTTTTAGTCCAATTTCGAAAGCCTTCCTAACTTTTTTATTAACTATCTCGTCGGTTTCAAAAAAGTACTGTCTGCGCTCCGAATGGCCGAGGATAACAAAATCGCATAAATCGGTTAGCATAATCGGCGATATTTCACCGGTGTAGGCACCTTTGTCCTCAAAATACATGTTC
>Ga0214474_1000083_pt1 | contig 49825 bp, 95 predicted proteins | sample RVTome_2_FD_187335 | JGI IMG/M metagenome (GOLD analysis project Ga0214474, IMG submission 187335) | Soil microbial communities from uranium-contaminated site in the Upper Colorado River Basin, Wyoming, United States - RVT95D214 HiSeq ... | reverse complement strand
ATGCAGCCTGGAGAGAATAACCCAGTTAAGCGTGGATCATGCAGCCTGGAGAGAATAACCCAGTTAAGCGTGGATCATGCAGCCTGGAGAGAATAACCCAGTTAAGCGTGGATCATGCAGCCTGGAGAGAATAACCCGGTTAAGCATGGATCATGCAGCCTGGAGAGAATAACCCGGTTAAGCATGGATCATGCAGCCTGGAGAGAATAACCCGGTTAAGCATGGATCATGCAGCCTGGGGAGAATAACCCGGTTAAGCGTGGATCATGCAGCCTGGAGAGAATAACCCGGTTAAGCATGGATCATGCAGCCTGGAGAGAATACCCGGATAAGCCTGGATCATTAAACACTATAAATTATTTAATCACGTTTACAATGTAACTTGATTATATTATATACACACAAAACAATATTAACATAATCGATAAGCATAAACACAATAAAACGATAAGTCATTACAAACCAACCTACCATCCCGGAATGAACAAACATTCCAAAAATGAGCATGGCACATATAAGATAACTTACAGGCAATTATATATACTAAGCTGGAGTGTATACATATACTCATGAACTGCCAAGGAACAGGTTGGCAGGGATATTAAAAACCCTTATATCGTCTCAAATCGGAGCCGTCAAAAAGCGGAAGAGAGACAAACGGAAGCATTGAAATTGCAGCCGGATATAAACCCCAAGTCGGAGCCTAACATACCAGGCAGTGATGATAATTCCTGTGGGCAAAATAGTTCCGATAGAACTTATGTATTCGGGAATCAATATTAGCCTCCAGCGCGGGGCTACGAAAGACCCGAAAAGACCGCAAAGGATCACAAAAAAGGACTGTTATAAATGAGGATCACCATAAGCCAGACGAGAGCCGGGCAGTGATAAGATATAGCAAAAACTTGAATAGTGGGAACGATGCGGATATAAGACAGGATAGCAATAATCAAAAGTATACATTATTTTTAGGTAGTAAAGTTCGTATACTCTTTTCTGGAATTGCATCTATAACACACACCCCAAAGAACTGCCGATGCAAGCTGAAGGTTCTTTACCCTGCTCCTTAAACAAGGGCAGCATGTAGGGTGATATTATATATAAAGTAGCAAATAAATATCTCGTAGAATGGACAGATACAAGAACAGTATACACAGAAGTAAGGGCATATTCGGAAGAAGATGCTAAAAAGAAAGTAGTCGAAGGGAAAGGAAGGGAACTAGATTGGTCGGGTTCAGATTCCCCTAAATCAATAAAAGATATAATCTCTGTAAAAAAAGGGGATAATTAATTTTTTTGGGTGATATTATGATAGAATTACCAACAATAAAAAGCTATGGACAATACTCCCAAGGGATCAGTTTGAAGAAAAACTCAAAGCAGTGATGACAAAATACGGACTCACAGCTTAACCTTTAATTTTTTGGGTATAATCTAAGCATCGGATCGCTACCGATGGGATTATACTTTTGGGTGCAGGATGCCATAATTATTACCTCCAAGCGAAACTATTTCATACAAAATCCTGCATTTTTATTGGGTGTAAAAAACCATAACAAGAGGAATATTATGAGTAAAAGAAAAGAACAAAAAGAATATCAAGTATCCTTCGATATGAAAGCCAGTCATGAAATACTGGTGAAAGCCAAATCAAAACCAGACGCAAAGAAAAAAGCATTTAAGAAACTGCAAAAAAGAATAAATAAAATATCTGCATATAATGTAGATATAGAGACTGAATTTTTTGGAAAAGGACTCTTTTAACTGGAGGTTAAAAAATGTCACACGTAGCAACATATAACACCTGGGTTAAATTTATGGAAGCAGACGCAAAGCTTCTAATAGATGCCATGAAAGACCTGGGTCATATAGAAGCAGCCAACGACCTTAAAAACATCAAACTAACCCCAACAATAGGCCGAGTAATAAACTTTGTACTCACTGAAGGTTCATATGTACCAAAGACAGACACATACGGATATGAAGAACAGATGAAGGCTACAATGAGCAAGATCCAACAGAGATATAAGGCAGCGATCCTAACCGATATCCTGAGACAAAAAGGCTTTTCAGCCTCATTTTCCGGAACAATGATTACAGCAAAGAGGTATTGAAAATGCCCAAAGATATCAAGATAGAAATAAAACCTGATGGAAGTCTGGCAGTGGAAACATCCGGGTATAAAGGGAATGGCTGTGAATCACAGATCGATGAGCTAATGAAAATAGCAGAAGCCAGAGGACTAAAAACCGAAATGAAAGACAAGAAAAAGAAGGCTGAATATTATGCAGCAGGAACAAGCACATCAATTATATCCAAAACTTGATCAGGAAATTTATCTCAGAAAAGATCGGATAGAAATTACGGATCACACTTGTAATTTTCCATATGACGAAATAGTAAATGCAATGGAAAAAAGAGGGATAACAATGATCCGGGAAGGATACGCATACTGCGGATAAAAGGAGCAACATGAGCAGAAACTTGGCAGATACGATATGCAGAAAATATCAAGTACCTGAATCAATACAGATAAACGGGTACGAAATCCATTTCCAAAAAATGGATACGGCAGCCAAAATAAACGACTACCTTGATATGATAGAAAAACTTCAAAGATACGACTCAAACGTAATTCCAGCCCGGAAATAAAGGAGGAACATAATGATTTGTGATATCTGCGATAATAAAGACCAGCAATGTGAATATTGTGTAAAAGGTGATCATTTCAAGATGACACTAGGAATAAAACAGGAGGCACATGCAAAAAGAATACGTGATCTTGAAATAGATGTAAAGCGTCTTAAAAGCCTAGTAGAAGCATTACAGGCACATACAAGGATGCCATACGAATCAGATAATTAATTTTTAATTTTTTTGGGTGTCTGATAATTGAGACTACGGACACCAGGGTAAAAAAGATAGGTAAATAGGTAGGAAAAAAGACCAGCAGTCAGAGGTATGGGGGAAAATAACTTAGGGTGCGGATATCAAATACCATTTTCACCTTTGTACTATTTTAAATCCGCATCATTAGGGTGTAAAAACCAAAAACAATAACAAGAGGTATATTATGAATAAAGACATGACTAAAGAGTTAGATATTTTGATCCGGGCAAGATACCCGATTATTTGGATTGAAACTCCCGAAGAAATCCGGGCAGCAAACATTATAAAAAAAATAGCAGCAGACCAGAAAAAGGGATTTTTCATATGGACTCTCACCCAGGGATTAATTGAAGTAGATATGGAAAAAAGCACAGAAGAAATAGATGTAATCATACCAATACCTGACACAAATGATCCGGTGGCAACAATCAGAAAGATCACAGAGATAAAAAGGCCAGGAATCATAATACTAAAAGATTTCCACAGAGTAATTCCTGACCCAATGGTTAATAGGGCATTAAGAGATGCAGCAATAGCAGTAAAAGCATCTGCAATGACGATAATAATTATTGCACCAATAATCGAAATACCAATTGAGCTTCAAAAATCAATAACAGTTGTAAGTATGCCACTCCCAAACACAGAGGAAATATCTTTAACAATGGATCGGATATTAGATTCATCAATAAACACAGCACCGGAAACAATAGCCAAGAAGCTAAAAAAGGTAAAGGCTGGATTGAATAATGGCCTAAGAGAAAAAATCCTGGGGGCAGCTAAAGGACTGACACTGGATGAAGCTGAAAATGTATTCGCAAAAAGCCTAATCCAAAAACAGATGATCGATATCAATGAGATCGTATCGGAGAAAGAACAAATCATCAAAAAATCCGGAATATTAGAGTTCTTCCAAAACACATCAAGCATGAAAGACATAGGGGGACTCCAAAGGCTAAAAGAATGGACTGAAAAGAGAAAGATGGCCTTTACATACAAAGCCAAAGAATACGGGCTTAGAACTCCCAGAGGTGTATTCTTAACAGGTTCCCCAGGAACGGGAAAATCCCTGGCAGCTAAAGCCACAGCCGGAAACTTTGAAATGCCATTGTTAAGATTGGACATGGCAAAGATCATGGCCGGGGTAGTCGGAAGCTCCGAACAGAATATGAGGCTGGCAATTAAGATGGCTGAAGCGGTTGCACCCTGTGTACTGTGGATAGATGAAGTAGAAAAAGCATTGGCAGGGGTAGCAAGTTCAGGGCAATTAGACTCAGGAGTAACAGCAAGAGTTTTTGGATCATTACTTACCTGGATGCAGGAACGAGAAGAACCCGTATTTATGGTAGTGACCTGCAATAACCCCTTAACGCTTCCCCCGGAATTTATGCGAAGATTCGATGAAGTTTTTTTCGTAGACCTTCCAACCGAATCAGAACGAATAGAAATATTCTCAATACATATAAATAAAAATGGAAGAAAAAGTGAAGAATATGAAGTTCAAAACTTCGCAGCAATAACGGAAGGTTACTCAGGATCAGAGATAGAAAATATAATAATGGCTGCAATGTATAATTCATTCTTTGATGATCAAAAACTCAGTAATGCAAGCATCATAAATGCGATACATTATCAGATACCATTATCCTTAAAAAGGAAGTCTGAAATAGACTCTATAAGAGCCTGGGGAAAAGCCAACGCGATAAGCGCAAGTGAACCCGAAACACAGGGGCAAAAGAAATCAGAAAGAAAACTGGAGTATACATAAACCAAACTCCAGAAATTATTTTTTGGGTGATATTATGACGAATGATTTTTCGGATGATTTAAAACAATTTGAAAAAAACGCAACAGAGTACAATAAAAACATAGAAAAAATAGATCATATATATATTTCAGTTCTAAGCATCGAAGAAATAATCGATGATAAAACAGCACAAAAATTAGATGAAGATTTGAAAAGATTTTCATTCAATACTAAATTCGACTCATTACCTACAAAAGAAAATAATGAAACAACTAAGTTAAAAACAGAACTGGAAACCAAGGTAACAAGGTTATTATCCTTAGCAGATTCAATTGAAGCATTCAAATATCCAAGCCCTGAAGTGGAAGAGCTTCAAGAAGAAGTTACGATCCTGAACAAAAGATATCGGCAGATGAGACGAGAAAAGATGGCAAAATGAGCAGCCCTCACCCAATATCTACTATATGCCTAATGTGCCAAAGAATAATGAGAAATCGGATAAGGGCTATAGGAGAACATAATTGCAGCAGATGTTCAAATTGGATAACTACAAATGACACAAAAGGCAAAAAAATATTCGGATTTAATATTTAATTTTTTTTGGGTGATTTTCATGGAAAAGATTTATGCAGTAGCAATAGTAATGTCTTCCCCAAATCGTGTTTTAAGTTCAAAAGAAACGAATGAAGGAATGACACTAGAAGTAAATTATGCCTTTAAAAAAGAAACCAGACAACGGATCGCAGCGATTCGGACACTTTACAAAAAACCAATGTATAAAAACTGTTTGGAGTTCTTTACATTATACTTATGTAAAGAAAGCCAGAAAGCCGAAATAGAAGCAGCAGTAAAAGACGGAGCAACAGCTTTACAAGCCATAGACTCAACACTACAGGCTGAAGTTAAATTCATGCAGCTTGATATGGAAGCAGTAGACCTGGGAGAAATGTACCACAGCGTAGTAAGCGCGATAGAAGCCCGCGTCTTAGGTGACATTGCAGAAAAAATAAAAGTCGTAGCAGAAAGTAAAGCAGGGCAGCTTCCGAAAAGATCACAAGAAGCCTTATTAAAAATGGTTGAAAGGCTTGAAAACATCAACGTGCTAGGTGATAAAAACATCACTGAAAAGCTCACCAAGATCAAGGAAAAGATAATCTCCGGAGATTTAAAAGCATTGAAGGATGATATGGACAATGAGCTTACCATGCTGAAAGGCAGGGGGGCATTCTTAGAGTTCCAATAACTCTATTTTTTAATTTTTTAGGGTGCCGGGTACCATAATATTACCCCAGTTCGATTTCTAAAACCCCGGCACAATCCTCTTTGGGTGATAAAAAAATGCACAACTTACACAACGTAGATACATGGTTTAATGGAAATACACCATGTCATAATGATGCCTCAAAGAAATCATGCAATCACTGCATGTCCTGCCGACCAACAACATGCAACGAATCAGAATGTGATAGAACCGGAAGGTGTTTATGCAATAGAACACAATGCCTATGTTTAGGAAGGCTTAATTAGGGAGAAATAATAATGAAAATCAGTAGAAGCAATACACGTTCTATGCGCAGAATGAGGAAACGTTTACGAGTATTAGATGGACTTATAAAACTAGGATTTTTACCAAAAGAGGATTTCAGGGTATACATACAAGAAGTCCGATACCAGGGGTGCCCAGGCTACAACCTCTTCAAAAATGTAATCCAGTGAGACAATAAAATGAACATAATAAAATACATACAAAAACATAAAGGGGACTCATATAAAAAGGGAAGTCATAGAAAATTAAACTATACAGTCACAGGGAATAAAATACCAACGACACACCAAGCAGCAATGGGAAAATGGAAAGATAAGGGGAATAAACAATGTTCACAAAAGTAAGATTAAAACGAGGTAGACGGCCATATGTGATGCCAGAATCAACAAAAAGGATACTATCTGAAAAATCAAGAGCAGCAAGAGCCACAATTAAACAAAAACGAGAAATGGCAGCAGAAAGAATGAATTTTTAATTTTTTTGGGTGCAAACAGAGAATAACAGTTTGTTTACCGGAGGATCGTAATGGATATTCCAAAAGAAATGGAAACCATAAAAAAAGAAATGGAAACCATAAAAAAAGAACTAGCTCTCACAGTAGAAAAATTCACAGACTTCAAAGCAGAAGTAAGAGCAAGTATGAAATTAGAAAAAGACATAACAATAAAAGAAGTGGCTAAAATAAAATCCCACTTAGAAGCGACAACAGGATACATAGGAGTACCAAAAAGGAGGTACAAACAATGAGTAAAATAATTGAAACAATCAAAGGAATTGATAAATATAAAATAACGCGGATCACAGCAGCAATATTTGCAATCTTATTTGCAGCAATCAGCCTTATGGCTGCGGTTGCCAGCATCCAAGTCCCAGGATACGGAATATTTGCCCTGGTAACAATAATATTCTCAGGAACATGTACCACAATAGTTTTTCTGTACAAAGAACCCGAAACCGAAGAAGTATGGGACACAATTTCTAAGCTATATGAATGCATTGAGGCTATGGAAAACAATTCAAGAAAAACAGAAGCCGATTTCACAACAGCGATAGCAGCAATAGACCAAAGAATGGGGGAAATATACAGGATCGTAAACGCTGAAGTAGAAGAACCAGCAGGGACATTTCAAGACGGATTACCCCAAATATCCGGGGGAGCATTATCCGCACAAGAAGACGTACCCACAACATCAGAAAAATCAGAAGCCATTGAGGTATTACGAGAAAATGCCAAACGCAAAAAAGAAATCAGAGAAGCCATAAACCCCGAAGAACCCAAACCGGAAGATATAAAAGAGGTTAAAAAAAAAGGGCGAAAAGCAAAAACAGCAGCAAATAGCAAGTAAGCTCTTGTAATAAGAACGAATTATCTTATTTTTTATTTTTTTGGGTGATTATATGCATATAATATTTCAATTTATAATAGCAGCAGCAGGATATTTTATAATAATTCAGTGGATAGTAAAAGGATTCAACGAAGGACTCAGAGAACCTATAGATAAAAAGTATATATGTACCACTATACAAAAAGACAATACCCCTGGTGATGACTCAAACATATTTACCCAAAAGTACGAAAATATGATCCAAGATGCAAAAAGCGCATTAAAGAATATGGGGTTTTCCAAAGAAATAATTGAAAGATCGATAGAAGCAGCCCTAAAAGAAAACCCAACATCAACAGAAGAACTATTAAAAACATCATTAAGAAAAACAACAATTTAAAAGGTGAATAACATGCCAAAAAAAATAGAAGAGATAATCAACATAGAAATAAAATGTCCTGGATGTAAAGGATTCATATCCGAAACAAAAGTTACAGGCGAAGGGATTAATTGTAAAGAATGCGGAACAAATTTAATAAAGATAAAGAGGTGAGGTAATGATCAAAACAATACGATATTTTCTTTGGAAATATCTAGGGATAAAGAGAAATCACATTCATGTACATGGATGTAAATTAATCCTCGATCCATATGATTCTTCCCTGGGGTTGCATATCAATAATTATTATGAACCAGGCGAAACAAAATGCTATAAAGAAAACATAAATAAGGGAGATACAATCATCGAAATTGGAGCAAATATAGGGTTCTTCACTACATTGTTTTCTACGTTAGTGGGTAAAACCGGAAAGGTATATGCTTTTGAACCATCACCAGACGCATTCCGTATTTTGAGCCAGAACATAACACTCAACAAAATAAATAACGTAGTCTTAATAAATAAAGCGGTATCCGATAAATCCGGATGGACTAAGTTATACATATGCCCCACAGGGGCAAGCGATAACCGCACAATAGATGGGGGAGATAAACGAGAAACAATATCTATACAAACCACATCACTAGATGATTATTTCAAAGGTTTGACAGGAAAAATAAATCTGGTCAAATCTGATACCCAGGGAAATGAAGGTAAAGTGATTGAAGGAATGGCTAAATTACTTAAAACCCAGGGAAATATGAAAATGGTATTGGAATTTCTACCAAAAGGATTAGTAACCTCTGGAATTTATCCAGAAGACTATTTAGATTCAATTATAAATAATGGATTTAAAATGTATGTTATTAACGAATCAGAAGAACCACTCGAAGAACTAAATATCCAAAAATTTTTGAAAGAATACACCCCGGAAAATGGGAAATATGCCAACATATTTTGTATAAGATAAATGGTGATAGCAATGGATAACAATTTTATTAACAAAGGACAAAAACCATTTGAATTAAATAAAGAAGCTTTAAAAGAATTAAGTCCAAAAGACAAGAAAAAGAAGGCCAGGGAACTAAACAAAAAACATTATGGATTAAAAGGCATGGGAAGAAAGAAAAAGCCACCATGTCCGGAATGTGGAAGGCGCATAGGATGCAAACACAGCCCCAAAGCGGAGGGGTATATTCAACCAAAGCTCATGATCGAATGGATCACATGCACAAACTGTAAACAACCAGCCAGGAAAGAAGCTTCATATTGTCCAAGCTGCGGATTATATGACCCAAGCAAGCCCAGAGGATCAGATCAGCCGGAACCCGAAACAAAACGGGAAGAAAAGAAGCGGATCGCAAAAGAGAAAAAGGAGAAAATCAAGGATGACAACAAAGAAAAGTCCAGCAGAACTAAAAGAAGAACTGAATGATAAACCATGTATAGGAGAAGTAATAATTGCCCCGGATAGCTTCAATTGCATATTAGGGTATCCCTGGTATTGCAATAAAAAAATCGTATGTGAAAGCAAACACACTGGAAAAGAAATTAAGTATTAAAGGAGGATAAATGGCAGAAATTGTAGAATCGTCTAGTAAGTGGTGGATATTGATAGTGTTAGTAATAATATTAATCCTTGGATCGATATTATATTACATGCTTATAGATATCAAAGTGAAGTATACTAACAATAAAGAATGTGCTGGTATAAATTGTAGTATACAGCAAATTATTGATATATGCATTGACAAAAATTGTAGTAATATCATTGCAGCAAAAGAACCAACAAACTCCCCGGAATATGTAGAAACATTCAATGTATCTTTTACCTGCAATATCGGAGATGGATTGTGTAGACAAGAAATAACTTACTTTGAGTATAGGGCATATGGGACATTATATAATTGCTTCACAACGAGACAAGGAAGCATATCATGCATGCACCAAAGTATACCAGCCAGTAATTTAATAAAGGAGAAACCATGAAACAATCAAAATCAGATAAACAGCAGCTAAAATTAGCAGTAGAATGGAACGAACAACACCAACCAGGGATTACAGTAAAGGTTAAAAAAGATGGTGGAGAACAAGTAGAAACAATAACACGATCAGAAGCATTCATGTTAGGTAAAAGTGGCGATTACCCAGGACACACAGCAGTTATCATGCTGGAGGGGATATCCGGAGCATACAGCTTAGATCGCGTGACTGCATTATAAGAAAATATCACATACCTTTTTATTTTTTTGGGTGATAATATAATGATAAAAAATAATATATTAGAAATTACTATTATAATGGTTTTAGCAATCGCAGGAGCATCAATATCGGGATGCGTCAACAAAGAAAATGTGGTACTAAATAAAGAGTATACAATTATATCGATAAATCAATATTATGTTTATGGGGGATTTATTACTGGAATAACCTATATCGATTAATTATTTTAAAGGAATGACACCAGAAGAGACCAAAGACTATGAAGATGCAATGGATGGTATGAAAGAAGCCAAACAAAAACAATATCATAAAGACGTTGAAGTAATACGAGCTTTAAAAAAGAACTTGCCAAAAGACTTATTTCAATTCATCAGCAGAGCATTATACGAATCTGAAAATTGGGGGCAGCTTAAAATCGTAGATGAACCAGAAGGAAAATATCAACGAGAAACCAAATATTTCGGAATGTGGGTAGATCAATATTGTGAATTTGAAGATAGTTATTATGGGAATTGTTATGTAGAATTACCAAACAGGGTATACCTGTGCTGGCATTATACTATGTAATTTTAATTTTTTTGGGTGTAATAACGATTATTGCTATCACTGTCTTTTAAAATATACATAAACTATCGGATAGGTAAACTATTTAGGGAATGAACATAGATTTAAAGATTACCTCTTCAGTGTAAACGCACAATGAGGTAGAGATGGAGCAAATGGACGCAGGAACGGATAAAAACAAATTCACGATATCTAAAACTCAGGCATTGGAGATATGCGCGGAGTGCAATGAATTTGGAATTAAAGGGTGCATGTTAGCAGACATAGAGGGTTGCAAAACAGAATTAATTCCCATAATACCCGGATGCATTTTAAGAAAAATAACGCCGATAGATAACGAACGCACTATTAAAAACAATAATGAGAAACCAAAACGCACTATTTCACAAAAAACGCATAAAAACGCACAGTCTAAAAAAGAAGATAGTGCGTTTTCAGGTAAGTGCCGGGTAGAAAAAAAACCACCCATCACAAAAACAGAAGAAGAAATAATGGGGTTATTATTACAAGGAATAAATGATACAAACAGAATAGCAAAGATGCGAAACTGCAAAAGAAGAATAGTTCAAACCCATATAAAAAATCTAAAGAATAAAGGGATTATAAATTTTGTATTTGAAGACATGCGCTTGGGTGGGGGTACTAACGCACAATCAGCAGAAATTTACAGAGAAACAAAGCAAGAAAAGAGAATCGATCCGAAGCCACAACTTCCCACAGGGAGCGCAGGTACATGTAGACTTGTGAAACCAATAAGACTTCATGGAGAACAATTCTCAATTGGCATCTTAGAAAAACAAGATAGCTATTTTAAAAGGATCGGGAAGAGAATAACAATTGACCACAATACGATAATGTGTAATAAGGAATCCATAGATATCTATTCAAATACCAGCTTCTTCGGAGAGAACGGTGCGAATGAACAGGAGAACGTCAGGGAAGCATGCGATAAATCTATGGAATATTGGAATCGAATATTTTCTGTTATAGAGAATGATTTGAAAATAACGATCATAAAAGAACGAGCACAAAACATCCGCATGGTAAAGACCGGGCATTATGCAGAGATTGGATCGGAAATGGCAATAGATGCTGAAGAAAAGAGTTATAAAATCCAGATACGAACAACAGATGATAAAAAGGTATGGTTCTTAATAGATAACAGCTTCAATTTCCATGAGGCTGAAACAGTCCACTCACAAACATCCAAAGTAGATATGCAAGAAGCAGTAGAAAGAAATCTGAACGATTGGCGCGATAATATGGGGATGCCAAAACAAAGTGAACTAACTCTTGATTTAAAAAAACTCACTGAATTAACAACAGAGAATGCAGCAGGGTTAAATGCAGTATTTCAGATATTAAGAATATTAATTCCAAAACAAGAAAAAATAACTCAACCAGAACAAAAACCAAAAGATGATCCTGGGGGATATCAGTAATCATGAGCTATAAATGACAATCCACTGGAAGAAGTTACCAAAAAATCTTAAAGACAAGATCGCCCCAGAAAGCCCCAGAACAACCCCAAAGAAGTCCCAGGACGATAAAACTCCAGAGACAGAGGGAAAGATAAGGGGGGTAGAAGGAAGTTTTATCGTAGAATTAGAAAAAAAGGCCGAAAAGTATGTGGGACAATAAAAAAAGTTTATATAAACCAACCTACAAGTTAGCCTATAGGTAACTATTTATGGTTTGAAATTAATTACTAATGACAGGTGATAAAAATGAAAAATAGAAAATTAATAACAATTTTAATTCCAATGGCATGTATAATATTAACTCCTTTCTATTATGGAATATTTGGGTATATTGGAATAATTTACTTTGGGATAATAGGTGGGATATTAGAATTGATGTTTACTCTGGGAAAAGACAATATTTTGGATTCAGAAATTTAAGAACGGTAGGTGAAAAAAATGAAAAATTCATTTATAACAACATACCGGATGATACATTGTATAGATTGTAAAAGAAGCAAAAGCAACGATGGCTGTTCCAGTTCCAATGATGAAATAAAATATTGTGCTGAATCACAACTTCCACCAGACGAAGACACATACGGAAGATAAATGTTAATGGTAATGATATTTGCCTGGGGTGGAAGAGATTTAGTGATACAACCAGCCAACGACATGCAGCAGATCAAAAGGCTGAAAAGACAATTTGGATCAGAAACAGAAGTAATAGTATTTGATTCAGAACCATTTAATCCAATCCACTTTGATCCGATATTCCACCTACCATCAGAATCCGAAAGAATAGAATGGCTCAACACCACAGTATATCCAGCCTGGGTAGAAGAAGGGATCATGACATTGGTAAATGGAAAATACCGATTCACCAAAAATATCAAAAGTACATATAAACCATGAAAATAAAATTAATCCCAATAAACTGTAAAATTCCAAATCTAGCTCTTATGAAATTATCTGCATTCCATAAAGCGAAAGGAGATGAAGTTTCACTAGATGAGCCAAACCCAGATAAAATATATATTTCCAGCCCATTCCGATCAGCCCAAGGAACCGATAGATCAATGATGTTTCCAGGAGCAGAAATTGAATATGGTGGATATGGATTTAACAACAAAAAATTACCTTATGAAATAGAACACACCATGCCAGATTATTCTATTTTTGACTGCGAATATTCTATGGGGTACACAACACGCGGATGTATACGATCATGTGATTTCTGCATCGTCCCCCAAATGGAAGGATCGATTAAAAAATGGGCGCACCCATCAGAATTTTGGGATGAAGCCCATGATACAATCAAACTTTTAGATAACAATTGGCTGGCGATCCCAGAATGGTTCAAAGAAACAAGCCAGTGGATAATAGACCAAGGATTAACTCTTATGGATGGTGGAATGGACATAAGGCTAGTAATAGAAAAAAACATAAACCAAATCAGAAATTTAAAAATAAAACCTGGGTATAAATTTGCCTTTGATTCAAGTGAAATGAGTGGCACCATAATAGAAAAACTTAAACTTTTAAAAGAATATGGCTTCGATCTGAAGCATGAAGTCTCATTTTAGGTATATTTGGATTCAGATGCAGCATTCAATGATGCCTTACAAAGATGCAAACTTTTAAAATCAAATGAAACAAATGCCTTTGTAATGTTCAATATAAATAAAAAAAGATCGGGGCGCGTAAAATTACTTCAAAGGTGGGCAAACAGGCGTTGGAATTATTGGGTATGTGATTTTGAACATTTCACAGATACTTATAATAAATAAAGGAGGATATATGGAAAAAAAAGAATATGAACGTGTTGAATATGCATGTCCGGGATGCGGAACAATAGCTTCACAGACATGGACACTAGAGATGAACAAATTATTTTTAGAACAAATACAAGGAACAATGTGTCCGAATTGCACAGAAGGAAAGAAATTTATCGACAAGGAATGTAAATTCACTGAATGTTTCCAAAGAAAAATTTGTATCAAATATCACCACACATGTGCTGCATTACCAAACTTAAGAAAAGTAGATTAATACGATTCATCCAAAGATTTAAAAATCAATATCATATTCATCATCGATGGGCAACAATTCCGGGGATTCTAAAAATGGCTTCGGCGCAGTCCCGGAAGACCCGGCCACTAATTTTTGATATTCCAGGGGAAGATGAGATAATAAATCTGGACATTGAAGATAGTGACAATAAATAATATTTGATCCCCTACGAGCTAATATAGAAATAAATCCGGGACAAGTCCCAGAATGAGGGCACATATGATAAAAATCCGGGGATGGGGGATAAATTGGAATTTTACTTAAAATAGGGGCGCAAGGTTCCGGGGGATTATCAGAAAATAAAGTTTTTTGAACAATAAAATATCACTTCTATAGGCTTGCCTACATAGTTATTTATGGTAGAAGGTACATAAATACTCATCGATAATTTAATGAAGTAAAGAAGCATACATTAACAAAGTGATCATATGGGAAAATTATGGGATACAGTTAAAGATATAGTGGATACAGGATGGCCTACTTCAAGTAAAAGATATCCAAACGCACACCGGAAAGCAAGCAAGTTAGAAAAAGAACACGTGGGAACAAAACAATATAAATCATTCAATAAATGGATCGCCAAACATATAAAAAAAGGAAACTTAGCCGGGAAGACAACAAGATCAGGCCGGGTAAAAGAAGCTGCAAATATTCCAAAAAGATTCAGATGGGAATTATGGTTTCATGAAAAAGAAGAATATAAAATATTAAAACATAGGAAACAATGATAAAAAAATATTTAATTTTAATTTTTATATTGTGGGTAGGATCAACAGCTACAGCACAAATAATTGTAACAGAGCCAGTACAAATAAACTTAAGTAACGGATCATACATCACACTCATCCCACCACAAACAGTTATTTCAATAAAAACTTTTAATAATTCTAATTTATTATACCCATCTACACTTCAAATAAACATGGCAGGAATGCAGGCATTTACAACAACAGATGCAAACATGACCCTATCAAATATAAACTATTCAGGGACACAAGATAACCTCTCATACGTCACCAACGGGACTGCAAATTTCAACATGACGGCTCAAATGGGTGCAGCTAATACAGAATACTTGGTAATAAAAAATAATGTAAACGACAGCACCACAAATTCATCAAGCAGCAGATACGTAACGATATTAAAAACAATAACAGGAAGTTTGGAATGGATAATAAGAATATTAACAGCACCGGAACCTGAAATACAAATAATTGGAACAAAAAACCCAATATTAACATTCACAGACGCATCATGCCTGGGGGGGTCAATATGTACATCAAAGGTATACATATACTCAGGAAATGAACGGATCGGTATATTAAATTCAACAGGAACTTATATTTCAATAACTAATAAAACAAACCTGAGAATTTTATTAGAAGAATCAACAATCAGCCAATTAAACAGCCCAGATCAAATGCAATCAACAATTAAAAACTCATGGGGATCAATATTCACCGGGATACTAGCAATTTGTATAATATTCACATTATATTTCATAATAAAAAATATATTTTCAAGAAAAGGATGAAACAATGAATAAAATAAAAATAATGATATGTGTGGCAATCGTATTGTCAATGACCATAACAACAATAGCAGATACGGATATTGGGGACAATATAGTTTTAAATTCAGGACATTTCCAAGATGTATTAAGTTCTGGAGCGGGGTCAGTACCAGCCTATTTCTATCCAAACGGTACAATTTTTAGAAACAACAGCGTCACAATCTATTATCACCTTAACGCATCACAGTACAGTTTTTTTGATACAATTCAACCAGCATTGAATGAATTATCAAATAATGATACAATAGATAGGGAACAAGTAAATCTTACATTTGAAACACTATCTAATAAATCAACAAATATAAATTTAGGAACCTCTGATATTTTATACCCAACCCAGAACGCAACAAAAAGTTACGTGGATTCACACATAACAGCCCTAAATGACACCTTATCAAATACCAGCATAAATTCATCAATAATGACATGCGGGAGTATTTGTCACAACGCTTGGTATGTAAATTATACCGCATTCAACAATTCATTCATCCCCCTAAACAACACAGTAAATTCTTCAAACCGAACAAGTTTCTCACTAGAATACATGTTTGATAACCAAGGATCAACAATTCCAGAAAATTCAAATTTCTGGCTCAGCGTTCCGTATTATGCAGATATATATGAAATTCACGTGACAACCGATGTGATAACATCTGCAATAATAAACGTAACAAAAGCAGCAGCACCAACCGGGGGAGCAGTACCATCATTTTATGATATAACAGGGGGAAATAATATAATATTAGCCTCCCAAGGATCATTAACAAATACGACATTAACGGGCTGGACTAAAAATATAACCAACGATGATTTGATAAAAATAAATATCTATTCAATAGATAACGCAACGAAAATAACAGTGGCAATAGACGGGAGAAAGCAATGAAATTAAAAATATTTTTATATTTATTTTTAATAACATTAATTTTTAGTTACCCTGCATCAGCCCTGATAAAATCATTTGATCAAGAAAATAAAACAATAAGCATATTAAACAATGCTGGAACAACAACTTACTTAACAATTCAACAACTATCGACCATTAACGATATTGCAATTTTTCAAGAAGTATTTTCCATAAAATCATTTGTCACATATACACTCGACCCATCCAAAGATTTCATTTCAAGATTTACAAAATACAAAGGTAAAGAAAATATACTATATTTTACCTGGGAAATATTTATAAATGAGAATTGGTATGAATTTGACCCGCTTGGAAGAACAATGCACAACGGAGACGAATATATAATCCGTCTAACATTATATAAAAAAGCGGAAAAAGGCGAATTTTCAATAATGAGCATTCCAGTAATGGGGGATTTAGAATTACCAGAAATGACATGGTGGAACAATTCCTGGACATACCGGGTAGACAATACAATCCCAAACGGGAGTAGACCACACCAAATATCTTTAAACATTTCCAATACCACCGGAATAAACAACGCCACAACAATTTATTGTAATGGTAAATGCAATATAAATTTTACAGACATCAGATTTACATTGGACAACACAACAACACTACCATATTGGATAGAAAATACCACAATAACACCAACAAAAATATGGGTAAACCTCACAGCTAACGGTACTGTAAATATGTTTTATGGAAATCCAACAGCCACAACAACATCAAATGGAAATGCTACCTTTAAGTTTTTTGATGATTTCAGTTCTACATTAAGCACAAAATGGACGGTGGCCGGAAACACCATAATAAGCCAGAAGCAAGTCAAACTTACAGGAACAAATCAATGGGATGTAAATGGTATAACAGCAAAAACAAATTATTCCCAACCATTCATAATGGAATGGTTAGGTAGTTATACAAGCACTACGATGAATAGTATTGAGGGTGTATCAAAAAGAAGCACATTATGGGATGGGGGGGGGGCATATTCATACAAAGCAACCTCCCCGGTTGCATTATATTTATTATTAGATGTAATTGAAAATCCAACAACATCAACATGGGGATTACCACAAAGGTATAATAGATTAATATTTGATGGAGTTAATATAAGTATTTCTTATTCCAACAATACTATTATATCTACAATGCCATATGCATTTACCCCATTATACCCAAGCTTTCAAAATTTCAGAATATCACAAACAGCATACATTGACGATGTAAGGGTAAGAAATTATGCAAGCCCAGAACCACAATGGGTGACGTGGAGTTCAAACACCACACAAAAAAAGTTAAAAATATATGGAACAATAATAGGATAAGATAAAATGAAAAATATAAAATACTTAATAACATTAATGATACTTTTTACCGGAACAGCATCAGCAAAACTAAATACCACTGAAATAAATGCCACAGTATCCAAGGCAACAAACACACTGGAACTTATATCTGGGACAGTAGGTGAAACGGTAGAGCTTGGCATAATCACTGCAATAGTAATTGTAATTTGTGCAGTAATAGGGGTAGGATTCAAAGCATTTAGAATATTATTTTATTAAATGGCCGACAACACACTCAATACACTTTATTATTTTTGGAGAATCCATATCTCAATTGATTTCAAAACATTTTTAAAAATTATTATATATAAAATCAATAGGTGGAAAAATATAATAAAACTATAATGGAATATATATATATTAAATAATTATCACTTTTATAATCAAAAGATAATACTTATATACTTATCAAGAGTACATGTATACTAAGAGGTGTTTAAATGACAACTGTAGACTTCAGTGGAATAAATGACGTGATAAATGCAACGGTTTCCATCATGCCCGGCATCATAACCCTTGTGGTTGCGATTGTACCAATCATGGTAGCTCTGGCCGTAGTCGGCTTGATCATGGGTATATTCTCAGCGATCATAGCTGCAATCAGAGGTGGACTCTAAACACCAGGATCATCGGGGCTGTAAAAAAATTATAGCCCCATCATATTCTGGCAGGACTTTTCTTATGGAATTTTTAAATATAAACAATATTTCCTTAATTGGAAACAGCAGCACTTTAAATTCATCTGAACTTCAAATCGAATATTTAAAAGAACAGGGCTGCAATCTTCAAATTGACACAATAGTCAATGAAAGTGGAAAGTATCTATGCTACCATCAGGCCACAACGATAGAAGCAATAAAAATGTATTGGGTAGAACTTACACTCATCCTTATAGTCACAACCCTTATTGGGAATAAAGTAACATCATACATTATTAAAAAATATAAAACCAAAAAGGAGATAAAATGAATCAAACCATGTATGATCTAATTAAAATATGCCTGGTAATATTAATAACAATCACACCAGCATCAGCCACAAATTTAACTTATACCGACATATCCTGCCTAAATTCGGGGGCGGGAACATGCAGTTCATCGATCTATGTATATAATATCAATGGATCGCTATCCGGAATATTAAATTCAACCGGGGACTCTGTAATGGTAGGAGATAATGAAAGTATAAATCTTTTCTTAAAACCAAACGCAGTATCACTTTTAAATAATCCAACATTCACACTGCAATGGATTTTAAATTCATGGAATATGTTTTTTACAATTTTATTAGTTATGGGGGTAATTGTTGCAATGTTTTATACCATGAAGAAAATGTTTTTCAGGGGTGAAGTAGCCCCAATAGGAGCAACGCCCTCAAATAAAGATCAGTGGAAAACGAAGAGGTGGGGGAAATAACGCTTGATCCCTCAAAACACTGAAATTATTTTTTTTTATTATAATAGAAAGGATTCAACATGAAAAAATTGTATATACTATTATTTATTTTATTAGCAACATCACAGATAGCATCAGCAGCATGGTGGAACGACTCATATCAATACACATCATCAACATCAATAAACAACCCCAATAACACCACTATGGTTGTTACTCTGAACAACTCCACAGGATCAAATACTGGAACTACAATTTTTACAGACGGATCACTATTAGAAAATTGTCATAGCATAAACACAACTAAAAACAATCTAACCGAAATACCTTTTTTTTTAATAAACAACTCAAATAGCGGAACATGTCAATTAATTATAAACATCAGCACAGCCACAATATCAGATTCAATCGACATATACTGGACAAATATAGAAGATTTCGGCAGCGCAAGCAATTTAAGTGCTACTTGTATTATTTGTGATAATTTTAATTCAAATAGTTCAGACCCAAACTGGACTGAAATAGATGCAGGAAGTCAATTAATAATAGATAGAATTACAAACAAACGCCTTGATATATCGGGGCTTTCAAACGCAGCAGCAAATGAAAGAATATTTTACGATTATGGAAATGACCCTGGAAATTTTATTTATAATTTTACATTTGAAAGGACAGAAATAAATGTTGTCGCAGGGATATTAATTGGACTTTCAGACACAAACGCAAGCAATGCCATAACAACATGGCAAAATGGAATATATGTTGATCTTTACGTATCTGGGCTTGCTCCAGCTATCTTATTCAGAGCAAGGCACTCAGGGATCGAAGTATCCAATGATTCAACATATATTTGGGCTATAAATACCCCATATTATGGCACCATAAAACGCATTGGAGATATATTCACAATGGATATATATTCTGATACAAATAGATTAAATTTACTAACAGAACAAACAATAAATCAATCCGGGGTAGGCAATGATCTTAGATATATATATGCAGTAACAAATTTAGGAAATGGGGGTAGCACAGCATCAGGATTTGTAGATGATTTATATTTAACAAAATATTTTTCACCAATGCCATCATTCAATACCTGGGAAAATTTTGCCCATATTTTTACTCCACCAGCAGTAATAAATGTTCAAAACAGTACCTACAATTTTGGAGTAAATAGGACATGGCAGCCGGGGGCAGGAGTCGTATCTAACTTTTATAATGTCACAAGAAATGGAAGCTGGTATAATGGAACAAATCCATACCTGAATACTTCCTGTGGGGTACATGGGTGGTGCAACGACACCATATTTGCATTTAATAGTTCAGGGAACGGATCATTAGGGTCTGGAGTTTCACAAAATACCCAAGTTCCAAACAATCCAATTATTATAAACAACATAGCAACATCATATATCCTTTACGCGGGACAAACACTGAATATATATCCAACATATTCAGATGCAGACGGAGATGCTCCCACATTCGATAGGAACTTCACACAGGGAACATTTAATAATGGGACAGGAGAAACAAACTGGACAACAGGGTTAGGGGACATAGGAACTTATAATATGGATATAAATGCCAGTGACGGGTTTGGATCAACAGATACTAAAAGCTTCACAGTATATGTATTAGATTTAAATCCAATAAATTTAAACGCCATAAAAATAACAGCTAAAACAATATCATGGTCATGGATAAACCCAACATCACCATTTTATCAATGTACTGAAATATGGTTTAATGGAGTTTATCAATCATGTGATAGTTCATCATCTAAATATTTTACAGGATTAACCCCAAATACTGGATATGAAATAAGTTTACGGGTAAAAGACATTTCTAACAACCTTTATAGTTTTGTAAATAACACCTCAACAACCCTTACAACAACAACTTCCCCTACAATTACATCTTTATATACACAAAATTGGTTTTCTCCAGCCTTATCGCAGAATTTCCCTATTTCTATTAATTATAATTCATCATTAGTCCCAATACAATCAATTTCAATAGAAATAAGGACAAAAGATGAAAATGATTACGTTAGGACATTTACATCCGGAACGTATACCTTCGATCCATTAATAACAAACACATCAAAAACCCTTAATTGGGATGGAAAAGGGGACAATTTCCAAATTGTACCAGATGCATACTATATTGCCCAAATAACAGCAACAGATTATGATAGCAACACAGATATTTTCACAAATAGCTCTTATATTGGGGTAGATACAACAACACCATCATCAATAATGGCTATAGAAAAATCAAGACTATTCCAATCTTTTTATTATAAATCAAATTATAATAGCCAAGACCCATTAAGAATAAATTTAGGACAATATTATGGGGACTATAACACGTCTTCATATATAATTGAAAATCCAATAACAGGGGATTCAACATTATCAAATTTGGTGATCAGGAAGACCGGGTATATTACCACAACAGCAGATGATCACACATTTACCATAACAAAAGACGCAGACGGTGATGCCTGGATGTGGGTGGATGGGATGGAAGTATATAATTCAAATGCAGGGGTAATATCAACACAAATTTCACTAAGCGCAGGGCAACACGAAATCGCAATAGAATATTCAAAAGGAACAACATCATCACCAATAACATTAATACCAAAAATGGATGCAAGCGATTTAATTTATACAAACCCAAATTTTAACAACTCTTTAAATCTATTTGCATTTGATTTTAATGGAAGCGGAATAAATAACATAAAATATTCTTTAGATGATGGGCTAACTTATCAAACTTACAATTCACCAATAAACACTTCAGGAGCACACAGCGTCTATGTATGTTCAATAGACAATACCTCAAACCATGAAATATGTAAAGGATATTCACCAGAATACACTTTACCAGAAATACCGCCACCACCCAATGCATCAACACCGCCACAGTACCAAACACCCAATCCAACCCCACAGGGGTTTCCTACCCCACCACCAACACCCCCAGGGGTACCACCACCAACACCACCGCCAGACAACAATACACAGAATGAAATCAACAATTCACAAGATGATAACGAGTCCAAAAATTGGAACAATTCCTGGAATTGGAATGATTGGCATGACTGGCATATACCATCATATGGTCAATATATTTTTAATTTTTTTGACAAACATATGTATTTTGCAGCCCCGGAAGCTGTAAATTATATAATTACAGTATATCAATTTAATATAAACTTCAATGCAAAAGTAGAAACAATAAATTCAAACGGTAACATATCAGATCGGTTTGAAATATACCAATATCCCTGGCCTTGGCAATTGAAAACAAAAAAAACAAAATCACTAAAAGGAGAACCATTTGGCATCTTCAGAAGTGACATAACAAAATATTTATTAGCAGACCCCTGGTTTGAATATTTAACTTCAGCTTATGCTGTATATTCCCCCGGCATATCCATAACAACCGGGAATTATAATTTAAATGATACAATTATATATAATGTATCTATAAATGCATGGGATGATAACGATTCATCTACTTTAGAAATACCGGATGTTTCAATTATTTTATATTCACCACAAAATCCATACACAGGAGAATACCCAAAATTAATTCAAATAAATAATATTACAACAGTAACCCGCGCAGGGGGTTTTTGGACATTTAATTATAGTACAAATTTATATACGGATTTAATTGGAGATTACACAATAATTTTCTGGGCACCATTATTAGGGGGATATGTGACAAGTTCAAATTCAAATGTGGGGTATGGAAGCATCGATCCAGCAGACTATAATCAAATAAAAGCAAATCAATATTATTCATCATTATCGGGGCAAGTATCATTCAATGATACCAACGGAACAAACCACCCATTACCAGGGGCTTTAATATATTTAAATTCAACAATAAATACAACAACAGATGGGACAGGAGCATATAGCTTAACTGGAATAAATGGAACATTTACTATAACAGCCCAAAAATCCGCAGCATATTCAACATCAGCAATAACAAGGACAATAACAACAAACACCACCCAGGATTTCATATTAAATTATTCAAAAGGAACTTTAGGAAGCCCCAATTTACAGAATGGCAGGATCACGACCCAATATAATAACAATCTCCGAGCAATCAATCCCTGGGAGCTTCCAAGCTTTGTGTGGGTAGCAACAAAATATGATGCTTACAATGGAACAGCTAATGATAAATGGTATTACAAAGCAGCAAATTATGATGGGGGAAATCAATTCAGCATAAATGTAGAAAAGAATAAAGGAAACTACTTTTTATATTTTTCAAGCAGCGATCTATACAACAACCCCACATCAGGCTGGCACCCAACAATAAACATCACCCGGTATTTTAACAGCACAGAGATATACATAAACCAGGGAAATATAGGGGAACAAATAGTTCACAGATCAATAGCATCACGTGAACAAGAGGCAAAAACAAATTTCTGGGGGATAGGAGTATTTTTAATATTTGTACTATTACTGATAGCAGCATCATCAAAACTAAAAGAAGTAAGGAGATAAAAAATATGAACTATAAAATAATATTTTTATTTTTGGCATTATTTTGGATAAATAATGTAAACGCACAAACGATGATCTTTCAAGAAAATTTTGACACACAAACGTCTGGAAATTTTACAGTATTTGCCGGAACACCAACATATCCAGCAACATTTTATATATTCAGTATTTATCGTGATCCCGGCACAAACGTAGTATTAAGAAACACAGATGTTAATGGATTTGAAAATATTTCATATGTGTATTATGTTAATACTTCAGATAATTATGATTTTATAACATCTTTCTATGATAATACTATCACACAATATTATGAAATTATTTTTACAAATAAAACTGGAACCTTAGATAGTTATTTTATAGATTGTGATGATGGGATTAATGGATATCACTCAGATACACAGACCTTAAATCTGAACAATTATAAGGATGCTAACGGATGGACAAAAATAGAAAATATTATTAATATTACAAATAATATTATAAAAATAAATAATGTCCAAATATTCAATAGCAATTTAGGGGTATGCACCTATAATAAAACCGTTACTGAAGTAATATTCAATAAAAACTACCCATTCTATTTAGATAATATTATATTAACAAATACATCCACATCACTTTCATTATCCGGAACGGTAACATTCACAGATGTTGATAACACAACAGCCCCATTACCAGGAGCATTAGTTTATATAAATTCGACAGTTAATGACACCACAGATGCATCAGGAGCATACTCAATATCAGTACCAGACGGAACTTATACTGTTTCAGTTCTCAAATCATCAGCATTTTCAAGTGTATCAGCCCAAGTAGTAGTCTCAGGAGCAACAACGCATGACTTTACACTACTCTACTCCAAAGGAACCCTTGGAAGCCCCAATTTACAGAATGGCAGGATCACGACCCAATATAGTAACAATCTTCGAGCAATCAATCCCTGGGAGCTTCCAAGCTTTGTGTGGGTAGCAACAAAATATGATGCTTACAATGGAACAGCTAATGATAAATGGTATTACAAAGCAGCAAATTATGATGGGGGAAATCAATTCAGCATAAATGTAGAAAAGGATAAAGGAAACTATAGACTATATTTTACAAGCAGCGACATATATAATAACCCCACATCAGGCTGGCACCCAACAATAAACATCACCCGGTATTTTAACAGCACAGAGATATACATAAACCAGGGAAATATAGGGGAACAAATAGTTCACAGATCAACAACAACGCGGGAACGAGATGCTAAAATAAATTTCTGGGGAACTATTCCATACTTTATAGTAGTATTAATTTTCATGGCAGCATTTTCAAAAGTACGAGAGGTTAAAAGGAGATAAATAAAAATGGAAAAGAACAACTCAAAAATATCTGTATCAACAGGCATATTATTTTTATTATTATTTGCCTGTATAATAGTTGGAATATATGCACTTAGTATGTGGTTATCTGAAGGAAAAGAGATACCAATACAAGAAGGACAAAATGTGAAAATAAAACCACAAGTGAACAAATTAAAGTTGAAAAATATATCAGTAGAAACAAAACCACAAGAAAAAATACAAATTTCAGCAAAAAGCATAGAAGTAACCCCAATAAAAACAATAAGAAATAAGGGGGAAACAGCACACAAATTAACTTATCAATCGACCCAATTAACAAAGGAGGAAATTGCACAATATGAAGCGAATAATAGTTAATTTAATTTTAACAATAATATTGTTAACACAAGCAGCATCAGCAACATTATTATTGGACAAATCCCTGGTAACAAATATTGCCCCACCATATTATCAGAATAACCCCTGCAATTGGCTGACGGATGTATGTATATTAGCTCAATCAAATTCAACAAAAATGGGGCAAATAATAACTGTTGATCCAACATGGGGGGCTATAGATTCTATTTCAATCCCCTTCAAAATTATAGGGTCAGGAAGTTCACCAACATTAACAATAAGAGTATATAAATCATATGCAAATAATCCACAATCAACAGATGCACATTTAATGATATGGGATTCAACAACAATAACACCAACAAATACGAACTTAAATTTTGTAAATTTCATATTTGATTCCCCATTATACGTTGATTGCCCCTTGGGAAATGTATATTTTAATTCCTTATGTGTGGCAGCAATAGGTGGGGGGGGAAAAGTATTACCTTATATTTTTGTAGAATTACAAGAAACTTATCCGGGACTACCAGGAGTAGATAAGATGATTGATTTTGGATTTTCATCAACACAATACGTTCCAACATATTCTGGGGGGAGATTATACCAATATAATCCAAATACAGCAGAATGGACAGAAAACCAAGCCTGGTATAACCCCGCAGTATTTCAAGCAATGGCATTCAAAGTATATGGAACATTTTATGTCCCACCAACACCAGAACCGACCCCAATAATGGGGGAACCATCAATGACACCAGGGGACACCCCACAGCCAGCCCCAGGAGATACAGCCCCACCAATACCAGGGGGATCGGGAGCAGGATATAACCCAGGATTTAACAATGGATCTGGAGGATCAGGAAATACACCATGCAACAATGGAACAACAACATGCAATGGAACAATACCAGAAGGAGCAAGTGGAGTAGGGGAAGGGACACTCCCAGGGGGGGCTTTAATTGGGATGGGGTATGATACAAACAACAACAGAATAATATCAGCAGATGAAGCAATACCAGCAGCATACGATTTAAGCATGGCTGCATTTGTATTGTCCTGGTTAGGTATCTTTATAACAAGACGGGCAAAGGGGGCACAAAGACCAAAAAGAGGTGTATTCAGATGAAACTAAATAAAATAATAATAACAATATTATTTATAATGCTAATAAAAACAGTATCGGCAGATGTGATAACTTTAGTAGAAATCCCATATACAGATACAGAATCAACATTTCAAATAAAAGACCTTATAAACGCAGAGTTAGATACTGATCCCGCAAACACAATAACTGAAATAAGTGTGATCACCAAATCAAATCAAATATCAGGAACATTACAATCAGGGGGACAGGCCACAGTACAAATGACCTTTAATAATGAAAGTGTGATTTATACAGGACAAAAATCCACATATAATCTATGGGTGGTAGCATTAACCTATATTTCACACACCCTAGTGGCAAATAACACCACTATATTCAGTATAAATGGCACTACACCACAACTCCCAAGCGTATTTAAAATGAATGTTTTATATGATGAAACCACCGGAAATAATACCTACTCCGTATATTCAATGGAAAAGTGGTTATCGGGGGGGCAAACAAATCCGGTAAGGGCACTTCCCGCAAAACAAATCCGGATTCAATCAGACGTACCATTCGATGTTTACATAGTATATTCTAACCCGGAAGAAATAGCACAAAGGGAAGAAGATTTACAGTCAATGAATGGGATTCTAGGTGCAATAGCAAGCTATGCAGACAAGTTGTTACCTGTATGGGCAACAAACGCATTATTTCCATTACTAAGATTCCTAGACATAATCCTATCTATTATGGAGTTAGTAATCAGCGCAGTATACACTTATCCGTACCTCCTTATAATCTGGTACATGACATTTCTTAATGTTTATGTCTCATTCAAGACAGAAACATTTTCAGATTTTCTTATTAAATGGGTACAAAGTGCATGGGTGGGAATAGAATGGGGAATAAGAACTATAATTCAAATAGGGTATGCTATAATCTGGATATTAAAATTAGTAAGACAAATACTTCAAATATAAAATAAAGGAAATCAACATGGCACAAATAAAAATAAACGACAACAACGGACACAAATCAGAAACAAAAATAGAAGCACCAACACTCGAAGGAGCATTTATACTGTTAGTAGAAAAAGGTATTTTAGACCTAAATAGGATACAAAAATTAATCGCAGCCAATAAATCAAAAACAAGTATATAGGTGGAACTACAAGAAGGTATATATGCAAGGGGGTAGCATATAGTCTTTTGTGATAGCTGAAACAATACTTAACAGATCAGATACACATTCTAACGGACTGAAATCAACAGTCCCATCAGCAATTGTAAAAAAGTATGGGCTGAAGAAAGGCAGTAAGTTAGAATGGGATACTGCAATAGTAGTGGAAGGAAAAATAATCGAAAACAGCGGAGGAAAACCAAATAAGAAACCAGAAAACATCATAATGGTAAGAGTACACCAGGAGGACAAAAAACAATGAAACGAACAAGATTACTAATATCAGGGGCTATAATAGCAATAACAGGGGCAGCATTAAACCAGGGGATGTATGAAAATGCCCCCGCTTATAAAGCCATAGGGTTTATGATGACTCCGATTGGTGTGGCCGGAATGGGAATCGATGCGGGGATGGAAATAAAAAAAGCCCAAAAAGCTACAAAATCATGGATCGAAGAAATAAGAGAAACGCTTGCTAAAAAAATCGAAGCCGGAGAATGGCACAAAGAGCTAGTGGGAGAAATGGCTCCAGATTACAGGGAATAAAAGGAGAAAAAAATGTTCACACAAACAGATTTATTAGTTCTAATCGGAACAGTCGGAATAATAACTACTATAGCGGTAGAAGCATTAACCAGAAAGAAACTTAAGGCTATTTGGTCAAAGCCAATACATGTAGATTTTGGTCTGGCATCAAAAGAAGAAGTCATTGAAAAATTCGGCCAAGAAGTCGGAACAATAATCATAGAAGAGCGCAGGATCGTGTTCTACAAATTTGCATGGTTCTGGGCAGTAGGCGGGGCATTCCTGGGAATCATAGTATACAATATTGTACGGTGAGAAAATGGCATATGGGCGCGGAGTAAGGGGCGTAACTGCAATGGCAGTAGGGCAAGTCCACCTAACAACAGAAACCAGGGACTTAATAACCCAAGCAGTAACCCGATGCTATCCAAGAGAATCCAACGGATCACTTAAAAGTGCAATGGAATTAATTCTCATTGATTTTCTTGAAATACCAGTAAAATTAAGTCCAGAGGACATAGAAATTCTGATAAAATCAACTGAATCAGAAAGTATATGTGAAGCCCTGGGAAAGATAGGAGAAGAGTATATAAAAAACAATATAAAAATAATCAAAAGACCAGATCATGAAAGAAAATAAAGTCCCTATCTGGAAACAACCTATAGTACAAATCCCATACAAGATAGGAAAAATACTGCTTTTGGTGGTGCTATGGATTGGAAGAAAAATGTGGGCTATATCATCAGCAATGATGTCTGGGACGAAACGATTCTGGGGAAGAAAATATAGAAAATGGGATTGAAATGACTATATCACCAGCAATATGGGCAACACTGGCAATAATAGTCGTATTAATACACGCAATACTTGCTAGAAACTTCATATTGGCCATATTTAAAAAATAATCAGGAGATTATGAAACTAACTTGGAAACAACTAATGCAACGGATCGGAGTAAGCAGTAAGAACCTACCACTATTTTCTATGCTGCGAAACATAGTGAATGCATTCCCGGATAAAAAACGGGGGGTATATGAAAGACTTTTTAAAACATTAATCAGCATGGATACTGATACGGAAATAAAGGAAGCATATGCCTTAAGAACCGCAGCAAATGAACTTGATGCAATGGAGCTAGAGGAAGAAATTAAGAAAATTCCAACAAAAGATATTCTAGCACCATTACCTGAAGAACAGCCAGAATCAAACCCAGAATTATACCACTGAGGAATTATGGAAGAATCAAAACTAATAGAAAAATCATTCATAAATTGGATAATTGCAGTCTTAAAAGAAAACGGCAAAGATTATAAACAAATGATCCTTAACCTTAAAGAAAAGAACCCAAAACTCGGAGCCTATGCAGAAAAAGAAGAACCAAAAATAAAAGGATGCCTAGAAACATATTATTCAAAAACATTCCAGCAAGACATAACAGATTATTGCATGGAACAAGACGACCCACAAGCAGCAGCAAAAGCATTCTTCACTGCGATAAAGGCAAATCCGGGGATAGAACCGATCGAAGCATCGACAATGAAAGAGTTAAAAAAACTAAAAAAGGTGAAATGATGGATAAAAAGGATATTGCATATTTCACAATTGGAATTTTAGTGGGATCAATTTTTACATATGTACTATTATTGGGGTTCATGGTGGGATTTTTTGAAGGGGTAGCCGGGATAATTCAAAATGTAAATGTGACTGTACAGGTAAATTCCAGCAAGATTATTGAAACAATGCAACAAATAAACGCCAGTAGGGGGGGAGCATAAAAATGGGCTTAGAAGATATCTGGAAAGCAATTGGAGAAATGCTAGTTCCAATAAAAAACCTGAATGCCAATGAGCTTATCAGGGCAATAAAGAACCCAATCATATACCGAAAATTAGTTCTAGATGAAAAACAAGCAATATTAATTTACATAGGGGACACAAATGAAATAAAAGTGGTCGGGGGAATAGAGTATTCAAATGTTGTATTCAACCCGGAGATTGGGAAAGGGTGGGTCACATCAAAGAAGTCCACATATACTCTTGATAAAAAGAAAGCATTCATAGTTTCACCAATGATCCCGTTCACATTGGAACTTAAAGAAGACGATTTTCACAAACAATACAGCATATCAGGAAAAGTCAGGCAAATGTTAGGGCTGCCTTTAAATTGGATTCAACTACAATGTGATATGCTGGCAATGATGGCTATGAATAAATGGAATGCCGGATTTGACGAATCAAAAGGATCAGTAATGATAGCTCTATTCGGGGGGGCAATTGGAATGGTGTGTGGGGTAATAACAACTTTATTCTTTGTAATAATTTTAGGGGCACTAACATGATAGCAGACAACGATGTATACGGCATATTTATGATATGCGTAACCGGATATTACAGCCTAAAACTGTATTTAATATATAAACAAGGAACAAAAATATCATAAAGGAGAATTATGGTAAAAAAAGAAAAATTTAAAATCATCGAAGAGCTTAAAGAAAAAGGGGCGATCACACAAGAGCAAATCGATAAAACAGAAAAATTGGTAAAAAAAGAACCAGAAGAAAAAAAGGCAACAATTGCAGAAAAGATTAAAAAAACAATAAAAAAAGCCACACAAAAAATAGATCGCAGGAAGAAAGAAAATCGACAATATATCGGGGGTAGCACAAAAGGAAAAAAGACTATAGAAGAAAACACACCAGACCAGGATGCAGCAGAATTGGTATCTGAAGAAGATAAAATTACAGAAACAAAAGGAAAAAACAAGCCAGAAAAGACATGCACATTATACCAATGCCCGGCATGCAATCCAGAAGGCGAAAAAAACCACAACTTGAATGAAGGTAGGATGGTTGCATTCAAGGAGCCAGAAGAAACAGCAAAACACCTGAAGGAAGAGCATGGGATGATAATTGCCCCTGGAGACATTATAGTGAATTGTAGAATTGACGTATCAAGAGAATACGGAGAAAAAATATTAAAAGGAATGGAAACGATAAAAGAAAATATCGAAAAAGAAGAAACCCTGGAACAAGAACGGTTTAAAGCTGCATTAGAAACCCCGAAAGATTTAGAACCACACCAGATAGTATCTGAAGCCGGGGCTGGAACGCCAGATCAAGTATATAAACGCACAATGCTAAAAATAATAGCCCCACCAGGAACACAACAGGAAGATGACGTGTATGCAGAAAGTATAGCAAACAGAATAATACAAATAACCATGATAAAAACCTTCCCCATACACCCAGAAGTGATTAATGCAATAGCAACATTAAAACGATATATGTAAGGGATATTAAAATATCCCAACCTTTTTATATAATATTATTATAACTCTTTTATAACAACAGATATATATCCCATAAAAGATGATAGATTTAATGGAGGAATTACCTCATGGGAAATATATTTAAAAAACTTGAAAAATACCTAAAAGGTTCAAAGCATAAACCTACTTTGAAACCAGATAACACAAAGATGACAAAAATCGATCCAGGCGCAAAGATTGGCACAAAAATGTCAAAAGTAAGTGTGCCTGGTGGAACAAGGCTCAGCCAACTCGGAAGCGGATTCAAAGCATTCCGAAATAAATAAGGGGGATAAAATGCCCGAATCCCTGGAAGAGTTCAGAGAAAAAGTGGAAGCATCAAAAGAAAAAGAAAGCTCACCACCAACCACAGAAAGGGCACCTGAACCTATAAAAGCAGAACAACCAAGGGAAAGTGCACCAGAACCAACCCCAGAACCAAAGCCAAAAAGTACATATGAATCTTTGAAGGAACGGGCTGGATCAGCAATAAGCTCCACAAGATCAAGGATAAGCGGGGCTGCAACCAGAGTTAAACAATTCATATCAAAGGAAAAGAAGGAGGAACGAAAAGGCGCATATCAACCAATACGCGAACAACAGGCAAGAATAAAAGAAACTGAACAAAAATTAACCGCAGCCAAAAACAAAGAAATAGTACGAAAAGCAGCAGATGCAGCAATAAAAGCTGCTAAAATAAAAGGTGCTGAAGTACGGGAAAAACTCTACAAGGCCGGGAAGACAGCAGGAACGGCAGTAAGAGAATCAAGTGCTTATAAAGGCGCACAACTTGGTTATCAAGAATCTAAAGAGAAACTTAAATCTGTGGTGCGGGAAGGCATGTATGCAACAGGCCGGGAAATAGGGCGCGCACCCATAACAGCAGCAAAATATGGTGTACAGAAAGTCCAAGAATTTCAAACCAATGTAAGAACAGCATCACAAAAAGGGTGGCATGCTGGAATATTACAACGGCCAGGATCAAGAATATCCTCCAAAACGTATGGGAAATTATCTGGAAGGCCAATACCATCATTCTACCCACATACGACAACAGGAAGGCAACCAAGAATAAAAATTCCACGCGGGATAATAAAAACATATTGGAGCAAGAAACTTAAGAAACTTGCCAGATCAAACATAAAAAGATTCGGCCAGGAAGAAGGGCTTGCTAGAACTCGTCAAGTAGCTGAACTCAGTGGGTGGAAAATGCAGTAAAGGAGGAAAACAATGGGATTATTCAAAGCAGCAAAAGAAGTTGGAAAATATAAACCATTACAAAAGAACAAGAAAGGATTAATCGCAGAAACCTTCAGTGAAGGATTCAAAGCCTTCAGAGAAGGACTACATATATTCAAAGGAAAAAAGAAGGGAAGGAGTTAATGGGCTGCACAGTAGAAGGATTACTAGGAATCCTGGGAAAGATCGATAAAGGGGTAAAAAAAGGAAAATATACTGAGAAGCAACATGATAAATTGTCAGCTTCAGCAATAAGAAAATGTATTACCTGCGGAAAACCAACAAATAAAACCACATTAAGCATACAAAAATACCAATGGCCGAAAGTACAATCAAGAAAACTTTTCGGATAGGGGAAGAATAATGCCAAAGAAAGGAGAAAAAGCAAGAAAGATAAAAAAACTGAAGGCCAATGAAGGGGTAAGGGCACCTAAAAGCTGGTGGGATCGGATGATCGACACGCTTAAGAAAGAACCAAAATATAAAAAGTTCTCAAAGCCCCGGCTCCAGAGGATCGCGGGAGGTATCTGGAGAAAAGAAACAACAGCCTCAAAAATTAAGATCGTGAAAGAATATCAGAAATAAAGGAGAAAAGATGAAGAAAATATATAAATTACTATTAATGGTGCTGTTAATAGCAACAGTTTTGACCGGAACAGCATCAGCAGTGGATGTAAATATATCTGGAACAGTTTATGACCAATACGGATCAACAGTATCCGGTGCAACAGTAATAACAAATACATCCGTATCAACGACAACCGGGGTATCAGGGACATATACTATAATTGCAGCATCAGGATTTTATAATTTGACCGCAAGCAAATCCGGATATACATCAGCAACGATAGCAGATGTAAATGCAACATTAGACACCACAGGAAACGACATAACTATAACTGTATCAGCAATAACACATTCATTCGAGGGAATCAATGATGTAATTGATGCAGCAGTTTCAATTATGCCCGGCATCATAACCCTGGTGGTAGCAATTGTACCAATCATGGTAGCCCTAGCAGTAGTAGGTCTAATGATGGGAATATTTGCTGCAATAGTCGGAGCAATAAGAAAAGGACTATAATCTCTTGAAAATCAAGAGATTTCTATTTTTTTAGATTTTGTTTAAAACAAGAGCCTCAAATTTGAGTTATAAGACACAATCTCACACAGACCCAAGCAAGATTACCCAGAAAATTCATCAGCGCATTTTTTAATAGACGATTACTGATAGCGAATTTAATAAAAAGTATACATATATTAATTTCAAAGAGAAACTATTTATATATAGGCATACCTATAAGTATACATGACATCAAAATTAACAAGGATTTTTGTTGGAATTTGTTTTACAATAGGAATAGCATCATTCATAATAGTGGCATATACAATTGGAAATGAGCCAACAGTAGACTCAACGGGAAAAATAGCTCAATATGCGATAATTGGGATAATAACATTAACTCCAGTTACAATTATATTAAAAAGGGAATTAACTATGGAACAAAGGGGATAAAATGAAACAATGCCAACGCTGTAAAGTATATTTCTTCACTGAAGCCGGATTAATAGAACATCCATGTATCGGAAAAAAGACTGCCAGAAAGTACAAACCATGAAAAATTATATTAACAATATCAGCGACATTCCAACAAATATGATTTGCCAAAAAGACCAATGGCAAGTTAATGAAAATGCATTGGATTCTTCGGGGTGGTGCAACGCAATAAAAGAAATAAAAACATGCAGATCATGCCAATATTGTGAAGACAGATTTAAGGAGAAAAAAAAAATGAAAAGACTAGAAGACAGGCCAAAACTTGACGATTATTTCTTACAGATCACAGAAGTAGTCGCAAAGCGATCCACATGCATACGGCATGATGTGGGATCAGTAATTGTAAAAGACAAGCATATAATCTCAACCGGATACAATGGGGCACCAAAAGGAACTAAACACTGCTACGAACTAGGCTGCATCAGAGACATAGAAGCAATACCATCCGGAACAATGCATGAGAAATGCCGGGCAGTACACTCAGAGCAAAATGCGATAATCCAAGCAGGGCTTCATGGAATTTCAACAGAAGGGGGGACAATTTACTGCACCCATCAACCATGTATTATCTGCGCAAAAATGATAATAAATGCCGGAATTGTAAAGATCGTATATAAAAAGAGCTACCCAGACACACATTCCCTTGAAATATTAAAAGAAGCTGGAGTAGAAGTCATATCGGAAGAAAAACTAAAAAAAGACCCATGCAGGGAATGTAATTGGGGATGCAGTGGATTTTGCAACGATAATCCATAGGAGAAACAATGAAATTAAATTCAAAAGAACTCGAAGCATGGATAGAACATTTTGAAAAGGAATTGTGTATTGAAAAAGATTCAACGGGGCAAACATACCTGAAAGGGATCATAAAAGGACTAAAGACAGCAGCAGGGGATACAGACAAATTAGAATTACTGGAAATAGAATATATCAAGTGTGCGGAATGAACATGTCCAACTATGTCAATTATGCACAGATTTAAGAAAATAGAAAGCTATTTATATGAATAAAATAATACTACAATGGGAATTATCCAAAGAACCTGTAGCGTCCTGTACCCAGGGAGAAAACCCTGGGAATCTCTTTTATTAAAACTTAAAACAAAGAAAAAAGATACTTCATTTGGATACTAAGGAAATGAAGTAATGCATTTTAAAACCATACTACCACAGAAAGATATAAATGAATTAACTACATTGTATGAAGTGAATAATGAACTCGATGAAAAAAGCCTGAAATAACCAAAAATGGGCTCTTTTAAAAAGGTTCATGTGTATCGATGAATGAACAAGAGAAGAGGACGATAAAATGACAGGATTCACAAATCATCAATTATCAAATGAACTTGATGGATTAAGAGCAATCTATTCTAAGTACATAAAAGAACAAAAAAATCGAAGTTTTAATGATGGATTTGAATGTGGGGTTATAATAGGATCATCAATTGTAATAATATTAATAATCATTATATTTAGGGTTGTGCCAAAATGATCGAAACATTCAGAACTTGGAACCCAAAAGGAACAATCAAGACAAATTACAAAGATGGAAAAGGGATCACAAAAGTCTGGAGCAGTTCACAAGAATTACTATTAAGCCGGATAGTACACATCACAGAATCATACAGGGCGCAAAAGATCACACTCACAGGAAGACAGCTATATTATCAGCTAGTAGCCGGGGGGGTAATCCCAAATGCAATGGAAATATATAAAAGGATATCCAAATTCTCAACAGATGCCAGATATGGGGGACATATAGATTGGAACTCAATTGAAGATCGCGGGAGAATCCCAGAAAAACATGCGGAATGGGAAGATGTTCAAAGTTTGATTGAATCCGCAGTATCATCATATCGACTTCCCAGGTGGGCAGATCAGGACAAATATGTAGAATTATACTGCGAAAAGCAAGCCCTTGAAAGCGTATTCAAGCCAATAGCAAATAGGTATCATATTTATTTTGGATATAATAAAGGCTACAGCAGCGCAAGCACCATGTATGATCTGGCAAAAAGAATAAAACACCAAATAGAAGAAGGAAAGACTACAATTATCTTATATTTTGGGGATCATGATGCCTCTGGTCTTGATATGGTAAGAGATATCGAAGAAAGAATTTTAGAATTTTTAACAATGGGAAACGACCCCATACATCCAGTGGATGCAGCAGACATGTTTGAAGTGACTCAAGTAGCCCTAAACATAAATCAGGTAAGGCAATACAACCCACCACCAAACCCCGCAAAAATGACCGATCCAAGAGCAAAGAAATATGTAGATGAGTGGGGGCAATCATCTTGGGAACTCGATGCACTCAATCCAACAATATTGAGGGACTTGGCAGAACAAGCAATTTTAGAGCACTTAGATATAGAAAAGTATGGGGCAGTTATAGAGCAGGAAGAAGAAGAGATCGAAAAACTACGAAAATTCGGAGAATCAATATAATGCCAGAAAAATTAAAATATATAAATTGCATCGTAGCATTTTATCTGGGTAGTGAAGGGGAAAGACCGGAGTTATCATGTTTAATTGGAGATAAAGAATGTAAAAAAGAAAAAGATAAAGGAAATTTCAATAAAAGTTGCCTGGGGTGGTGAACATGTGTGGTGGGAATCCACAAACAACAAAATTAGACTTCACAAAAAGAGATGAGTGGATTAAAAAAACACAAGAAGTAAGGAAAAAAATAAAGTGTGATATATGTACGAGTAAAAATATATCATGTTTTTTAACTTGTGATGATTATGAAAAAGAAGAAGAAGAAATAGAAAAGTTAAGAAAATTTGGAGAATCAATATAAATAAAAAACAGGAGAAAAAACATGTCATGTAAATATATGGATTATTGGGGCTGCAAAACGTGTAAATATCCAACTGATGAACAAAAATGTGATCTATTTTTAAGTAAGAAAAAGGAAGCTAAACAGAAGGCAATGGGTGCAAAGGGGCAGAAAAGAATCATACAATTTCCCCCCAAAAGAGATGAAGAGGTCAAAATAGATCAAGAAACGCGAATAAAAATAAGGTGCAATTCATGTACAATCCACAACGCATCATGTTTTTTAACTTGTGATGATTATGAAAAAGAAATGTGTAAAAAGGCACAGGCGATCTTAAATGTGTGAAGAAGATTCAGATCAGTGGAACCCAGACCTTCATGGAAATTGCAGGGGGATATGTCACAGATGCACCCGGAGGCCGGGGATCGGGGAATGCCCCCAAGGGGAAAAAGACTGTGAGGAAAAAAGAATATGAAAATAGTAACAGCAATATATACTTGTTCATGCGGATACAAAACCAATTGGGCGACATTGGCAATATATCATAAGATCATAACTTGGATACAAAATGACGGACACGAATATTCAATGGAACAAAAAATATATGAAGCAGGGGAATAAAAATGGGGGAAGAAACACTTAAAAAACTCTTTGAAGAAAATTGCCCTTACGTAAATTGCTTCAATAGAGAAAACTGTTTAAAAGAAAGAAGAATATGCCCGGCTGCATACAATATTTTAATAAACAGAAAGATAATCGATAAAATGATTGAAGATGGTATAAAAGAACGCAATATTAAAAAAGAAATACACTTCCCAATAACGGGGATGAATTAACATGGGATCATGTAAAACATGCATACACAGTGTAAATTTAACAGAAGATATGAAAAGTGATTCCTGCAAAAAGTGTTTTAACGACCATATCTCACAATATAAAAGAGGAAAAGGAAAAATACAAGAGGTTAAATTAAATGCGCCGGGAAAAGAATAAAAATGCAATTGATAAAAGAATTGCTGAAAATGATTATTCAGGATTCACAAATCATCAATTATCAAATGAACTTGATGGATTAAGAGCAATCTATTCTAATAAATTTGATGATAATGAAAGAGAACTTATATCTGAAATACAAAAGAGATTAACAAGAAAGGATTAAAGGAGAAAATCAAATAAATGCCAGGACAACTTTTAATTAAAAAAAACATTCGTGGATTAAGCATAATCGCTGAATACGATATAATCCTTAAAAGAACCACAATAATGGGGAGAAATTGGGCAAATATATACATATTTGGAAATCGGTGGGGGAATAAATAAATGTCACGAAAAGCAGGAACAAAAGCCATAGATTGCAGCCCAACACCAGATGATGCAAACAAACTGATCCAAGCATGTGAAGACGTTGTGGATAAAATAATATTAGCATCTGCAATGTACTTAGGCATGGATCGGGGTATGATCGCACATATAACCAAAGCATGGAACCAGGCACAGGACAACAGCATCAAAATTCCATCAGAGCAGCCATGCAAAAAATCATGTTGCAGTGGAAATAAGGGGGTATGGAAACCAAAAGGAAAAATAAAAAAGAATGGGGATCACGTCACATATCGAAATAAATATGTCAGATATTACGGACATTTCCCCTGGGCAAAAGAAGTAATTAAAGGATTCTTCGGAGCCTACGACTTATTCCCATTATCGGATCGGGCAATAAACCTCAGACTTGATGGAATGATTAAGAGAGCCAACCTTGATAAGCGCGTCACAGTACATGGCCTGAGAAGCTTTGCTGCATCAAATGCAAGCCAGATGGTTAAAGGCGATATCTCAAAGCTTTGTGCTATGATGGGGTGGGAAGAGAACAGCCCAATGGCGCAGGAATATGTAAAGCTGTATGATCTCCGGAAGACCCTAGAAGAAAATAAGGAAAGGAGCTTGATTTAAAATGTGGATGAACCTTAATAAAATAGAGCCAATCTCAACAGTAGACTATCCAGGAAAATCCGCATGCGTAATATTCTTCAATGGATGTAATTTTAAGTGCGGTCACTGTTATAATAAACAAACATGGGTTGGTATGAACCTAATAAGTACGGATAAAGTCAAAGCTGAAATAAGTTCATATATACCATTCATATCAGCAGTGGTATTCTCCGGGGGAGAACCCACAGAACAGATCGAACCATTAATAGAATTATGCAAATTCTCAAAAGAACAAGGGCTTATAGTAGGAATAGAAACAAATGGTTCCCACCCAGAAGGGCTACATAGGCTGAAACCATATGTGGATAAAATATTTTTGGACTTGAAAGCACCAATAAACGATTGTAAAAAATATGCGTACATAACACAAAAAGCAAGCGCAGCATTGACAATAAAGCAAACATTAAGGCTAGATTTACCGATAGAAATAAGAATCGTGGATCTTGGAAATAAACAAAAAATAATTGATAGTCTCAAAGATACTAAATTCAAGATAACAATCTTACTATTTCAAAAACTGAACCGAGGATTAACATGATCCCTGAAATATTAGCAATTTTATTTTATGGGATCGGAGATACATGGACAACCCTGGCCGGGATCAAACTTGGATTAATAGAATTAAACCCAGGAGTAAAATTATTACTTACATTCGGAGCACCAGGGTTTATTATTGGAAAAATTATAATTATAATTGGGTTTTTAACAATATGGAACAATATAATCTGGGTAATGGCTATCGGGGGAATAATAACAACGCTATTGAATATAAGAACAATAACAACAGAAAAAAAATACAGGGGCATAAACAATGGAACAATTAATACCACAAAAAGAATATAATTGGACTCCAAAGACTGTAAAGAATAGGCTTATGCAAATAATCGAAAGCCTGGAAAACGGGGTACAAATTGAAATATCGGAAGAAGAAATAAGATCGCTACAACAGTTTTTCAATGAAATAAGCACAAAATTTTTAAGAAAAGCAGCACAGGGAATAATAACAATCGAAACAAAAAAAAGAAATAGAAAGCAGTGATCCACAATGGCCACAAAAAAACAAGAATATTTAGATATTCTTCTACCATTAACAAAAAAGTATATTGAAGCAAATTCAACAAATAATGGGTATGAAAAAAGCAATTTGCATTTTGAAATATCAAAAATCCTCTGTGAATATGCAGTCGGAAAAGAAAACATGGGGGAATATTATAGTGGACTGAAGCTTCACATTCACAAAATAACGACAGACGTAACCGAAAGACTTGAAGATATCGGGGTGCCAATAACAAGGGGATACATACCAGCAACGATTTTACCAGAATCATTACAAAGACATGCCACAAAACTAGCATTAAAATTAATGGAACGAATAGATGCAGATAGCACAGATGGATATATACAACTGATCAACAACGATATCAACGTACATAAATTAAAAACCCCAACAAAAAGATTAATTGGGGTGAATATATGAAATACCAAATACTTCTCAAACCAAAAATAATTTCGGGGTTCTGGTTAGGAGCAAAATTATTATTTGATTATCTAATATACCTCAACACCACATCAATACTAACCAAATTTGTAAATATAATTTCCCGGCATTTTAAATATTTCCAAGGTTTAAGTTTTAAGATCGGAGGGTCTAAAACATGAGCGCAGGATGTTGTAATACTGGATAAAGGATACATTAGGCTGCATACCAAAGAGCTAAAAAAATCAGGATGTGGACAATCATTCTACGATTGGAAAGTAGAAAATAAATTGCTTCAGGGAGAACGGATGATCATAACAATTTAATAAGGAATAAGTATATCTACCTATAAGTTCATATATAGGCATAGACAATAAACAATATACAGGAGGAATGACATGAGATTTCCAGAACTGATAACAGTAAACGCAATCGGATTCGCTGACGCATACGGACAGCTTATGCATAAATGCATGAAAGAAGGAAAACTAAAAAGAAGATTCTACGGAGTCCCTGTGGACACAAAAGATATTGTATCAACTACATCGATACTTGATCCAGAAACAAAACCAATGCTTCATCAAGACTTTCCTACAAAAGGAAAGCATGCAAAAGTATACATAGAGCAATTAAAACGAGGCTATGATTGGTGTGGCCAGGGATTTGAGTACAATTACGGGGATCGGTATATGCACTACCCAAAATCCAGGAAAGAATGCGGGGAATATTATGACGGATCAAAAGACCAGAGTGATTTTATTGATCAATTTGATATCCTGAAAAACAAGATATCAGGAAGAATCGCTAAAGGTGGAGAATGTCTCGTATCAAACAGGGACGAAGCAATAACCTGGGTGCCTGGAAGGGATTTATTCATAGGAGAAGACCAACCATGTTTCCAGCGCGTACAGCTATTCGTATGGCAGCACCCAACGAAAAGACCATGCCAGGTTGAAAAATAAATTCGGAAAAGCTTGGAAAGAGCAAGATGGACAAATGATTATTGCTGCATATGCGGAGAAAAAACAATGACTTATTATTTGATACTTTCAAGAAATCTCGATGGATCAATTAAAGAGAAAAGAAGAATCACAAACACCAATGCAACAGCATTTAAAAATGCAAAAATGAGTTATATGATAATATCTGAAGAAATCCTCAATCAAATAGAAGAAGAGAAAAAACAAAGACAAAAAGAACAAGAGGATTTATTCTAAATGAAAAAATCTACAAACATCAAAGGCCATCCAAGCGGAATAAGGATGACCCCAGGAGCTTGCCGTAAGGAATACTGCAATAAATGTGGACAATTCGTATTGAATTTAAAAACACATCAAGAACGAGAAGCAGGACGATAATGAATCATAAAACAAAGAACCCAATAATAAATCATGGAAAGAAATGTGATCGGTGTGGGGCAGAATTTGCAGTAACAAAATTAAAATGTACTTTCTGCAAAAAAGTTTTAATTACAAAACAATAATGAGAATAAAGACTATGCTTAATGGATTAAGAAGTTATTTAATCGGATATCACAATCCGATATTACATTCATACTACGTCTCAAAAGCATGGCATAGAATATTTTATAAATATCCAAACAGCAGAGAGTTTATATGCATAATTTTACATGATATTGGGTATATAAAGCAAAACCAAGCTAATGAAATAAACGACTCACATCCATTACTAGGTGCCCAAATATGTAAAATTTTATTAGGGGATAAGTATTATGATTTATGTATCGGGCATTCAAGAGATTATGCAAAAAAGAACAATGCGCCGATATCAAATTTATGTTATGCTGATAAATATGCGGTTTTATTGATCCCACAGAAAACACATAGATTAATCTATTTATTAGATTCACCACAGGTAACGAAAGACATTATACTTGAATTTCGCAAATCCTGTAAAAAATGGTGGAAAGAGAACGGATGGGAACTGGAGGAAAAAATATGAAAATAAATATAAATGACATAATAATAGAACACAATGGAGACGGAAGATCAATCGGAAAAATGATAAATGATCTCGACAGGGGACAGGCCAGCTATTGGCATTGGCACACATTAATAAATAGTTTTGAAAGATTATACAATAAAATTAAAAAACTAGCAGATTATGGATTACTGTTACGGGATGTATCAACAATATCCAAGGACTTAGAAGGGAAAATTACCCAAGGGAGCTACGATAAAGAAAGATTAAAAGACATAGTAAAAATGTATGAATTTTTATTAAATGAAGATTTACAGTTCCAAGACAATGAAGAGGGGCAAGAAGGCCGATATGGGGCGTATTAAAAATATGGAAATAAATATAATCGACATATCACAACCTTGGGGAAACTGCGTCTTATGTGAAATAGATACACCACTAGGACATTCAGTACCAATGTATGAAGGGAGAATCGTAGGCCCAGAAAAAACAGATGAGTGGGCGGGGCAAATAATCTGCAAAAAATGTTATGATAAGTTAGAGGAACAACAATATAAAAGAGAAAATATAAAACTATTATATGCATCCGATTACGATTCTCAAAACGATATTTCAATAATGCATTATGTAGATAAAAGAAAAAGATACCACAATGGAGAACAAAACGGAAAATATGCTGGAAGATATTTTGAGGCGAAACTATGAAACAATACATACCAAGAGAAGACAAAACAGAAATAAAAATCCTAGAAAATTCAAGGGATCGGAACAAGAAACGCGGATTCAAAGAAAAAGAAGTAACAAAGCTATTTGAGGAAAAATAAAAATGACAAAAGAAGTCAGATATTGTTTTGGCGACCAAATACGAGATGTCATATTAGACTCATGTGAAGATTGTTTCTGCCAATCAACATGTGAAGGCCATACAAAATATATTGTAAAATTCTTACCCCTTATAATACAATCAATCAAAGAGGATAAAATGATAAAAAGAATAAGATCGGATGAAAGAATCATACAATTAAAAGATCAAGGAATAAGCACCAACTTATTAAAATCAGATTGGTGTTTAGATTGTAAAAACGTATATAGCCTACTTGGAGCATGCCCAGAAAACTGTGATGGAAGCTGCATGGAAAATAAAAAAGGCTATATAAAAGACAAAAAAATACACGTAGATATTTAAGGGAGGAATTATGAAAAAAATAATTATAACAGTGATAATTATTATATTAATTGCATTAAGTGGGTGTATAGAAAAACAACAATATGGGGGAAATAATACAAATGCACAAACCTGTTACGATTTAATAAATGATGAAAGTTCAAACTCATTTAAACAGGAAATTTATAATACCAGCATTCAAGAATGCAGGGATATAGAGGCATTAGAATCTTACCGATTTGAATTAAAAGAAATAAAACAAAAAGATTTACTCCAAGGTGAATTTTCAGGATCGTTTTTATTAATTGGGGGAAGTATTTATGGAAAAATAGAAGAGAAAATGTACTTAGTAGTAACTTATTTCGATCCAAGAATACCAGCATACAAAATAACTAAATTAGACTTAGAGAAGATTGAAATACACACAATCAATAAAAACGAAAGTGCATATTTTAGATACAATTCCATAAGAAATCCTCAATGGAATTATCCAATGTTTAATTTCGATACAAAAATACCAATATTATACCTACCGGAAGGGTGGGTAATAATTTAAACGGAGGAAAAATGGCAAAACCATCAGAACAAAAACAAGCAGAAAAACTTAGGGAAGCAGCAGCAGCAATCCCATCAATGGGTATAATTCCAGTTGGAAATAATGATGACACCGGGGATAGTGTACTTCACAAAGACCCAAATGTTGAATTGACAAAAATTCAAATGGAAATGGGAATGGCTTATCCCCCATATGAGGGACTACTACTTGAAGTGACAAACTTCGATCACCCCATGCAAGCAATATCTGTTATAAAAGATATGACTGAATTGGAGTTCATGCGAAGCTTGGGTCTTCCCGAAGCAATGTTCAAATTCCTCAAAGGAGAAAGCATACTCGATGATAAAGGAAATTACAAAGTAGCAGCATCAGGATTCAATGGACATATGCGGGGAAGAATGGGTCTAGTTTATCCAGGAATAGATGGCATGATGTTCCACCCCAGAGAACAGATTTTCAGGAACTCCAGGCCAGCACAGAACAAGAAAGAAGGAAGTAAAAGCCTTATACAGAGGATCATGGGTGGGGGTGAGTAAATGCTTTTAAATAAAAATGAGATCATCAAAAGGTTAAATAGAACCCCCCCGATGGTAAGCAACATCAAAGATAGGCAGCTTCAATTACAGCCAGCCGGGTTAGACTTATCGGTAAAAAAAATATATGGGTTTGAATCGCCAGGATGTCTGGATTTTGATAACTCTAAAAGAGAATTATCATCAAGATATGAGATACACATAGCAGAACATGGGGTATATTATCTCAGGCCAGGATGTTATCAAGTAGAAGTTAATGAGCGTTTCAATATGCCATTAGATGTTGTTGGATTCACAATATCAAGGAGCACACTTCAGAGGTGCGGGGCAGCAATATTAACCGGATTCTTCGATCCGGGGTATATTGGGGGTGGAGTAAGCTTATTAGAAGTTTATAACTCCAAAGGATTGAAGTTATGCACAGATGCCAGAATATGTCAGATGGCATTTGAATATACTAAAGAAACAGAAGCATATAACGGAATATACGCCAGACCAAAACCATGATCGAAAAACCAAAATGCAACCGATGTGGCCAATGCTGCATAATATATACCATTGACGGTGAAACAAAACCATGCAAATACCTTCAAGGAACCCCAGGGGAAGGACATAAAACAATTTGCAGAATATTCAAGAGCAATTCAAGGATCGGAGTACAAATAGATAAAGGAAAATATTGCGGAAAACGGGAATGGTCTGAAAAGAACTACCCAGGATGCCCATATAATAAAACAGGATTAACAGAACGGGAAAAAGGGTTATTGGAAGAAAGCATGAAAGAAAATAAAGGGCTAATGGCAGAACTATCTCCAATATAAAAGAGGAATAATGAAAGTTAAACTCATTGAGAAAGGAAAAAAAATAGTAGAAGCATTAGAAATTCCGGAAGCTGTAAGAGAAAAGTTTTATTCTATATTCAATGACCCAAATGAATATAAAATTTATTATCGCAACACCGAAGAGTTCAAGGAAAAAATAATAGATTGTTGTTTTGGATGTTAAAAAATGGCGAAGATATACGGAGTAGTAGGGGCATCAGGATCAGGAAAAACACTGTTAGTATCAAATTTCGCATACAGATCATGGTTCCGGAATGAACGCATATTTTCTAACTACGATTTAGATTTTGGAACTCCAAGATCATCATTAGAGACGAGAATAAAAGAAGATAGATTAAATTACACCCCAATATTCACTCCATCTGATTTTGAAAAAATAACAAATGGAAGCTCAATCTATATTACAGAAATTGACTCGTTCGGAGGGGATGTGCAAGGGACCAGGGGGGTAGATTCATACGATTTTAGGTCAGTGGCAGCAACACAAACAGAAAAGTTTTTTAAAAAACGATTAAGAAAAATGCATTGCAGCGTATATTATGATGTACAGCAGCTAAAAATGGTGCCAAAAAGGATCAGAGATGAAACATTATTAGTATATGAGCCATATATTTTCAGATGGGGTATGTTAGATGAAAGAGTTCTAAATCCAAAGGCAAAGCCTAACATGATCCAAGTACCTTACGTAGTACATTACAGAGTCAGGAAATTAAATAACATTACAGGCGAACATGATCTGACAAATGAAGTAAGAAAGCTGGTACATCCAATTTTTGGCTATAATCCGCACCCGGAATATGGGTACATCAGGCACGTTACTCCAGACATGTTAAATATTTATGATACTGATACCGATCCATTTAAAAACGCAGATTATTTCAACTCTCTGCGCGGAATCAATTCAGAATCCGGAAAGCCAGTATTCAAGAATGAGATGAAAATCTTAAAAAGATTCAAAACAAGACTTCCGGAAGCAACAGTTTCCTTGATCCCAGATAGCGGAATAAACAGCAAGAAATATGGGGATATCGAAATAGAATTTCCGAAATCCTATGATTTGCCAAAATTTATCATCGAAGTAAAAGGAATAGGAAAAACCTTAAATGGAGAAATAAGATCAATAAACTGCAAAACAAAAGAGGGAAATGTGACAAATTGGGCGGGGGGGATCGCACACGATGAGGATTTCGGAACAAAACATCTTTGCGCGTATCTTGATCCGATAAAAAAGAATGTATTTATTTTCGGAATAAAAGAGAATTATGCCTATCTAGGAAAAAAAACCTATCCATACCTAAGTCAAATCCAGGGGATCATTGATATAGCAAAATTCAGCCGGATGTGTAAGAAAAAAAGAGACAGCCCGGAAGATATAGACGTTTCCGAAATGCACAGAAATGAAAAAGCAGAAAAGTTTGAAATACAAGGAGAATAATAACAGACCTTAGAAAAAAACCCAGAGAAAATAAAAGAAAATTTGGTGAATATAATTCAAGGCCAGAATTTAAAAACTGGAGAAATACTAAAAAATAAACTTAATATTTGTAAACAATAAAAATTTCCGGAATGCAGTAATTGTTTTTTAATATTTCCAGGAAAAACACCTTTTTTCTAATGGTTAAAAATACATATAAACCATCATATCCGATATTGATAATACATTGAATTAATTAAAAGTATATATATTTAAAACTTTTATAAAACATAACTGAGTATATATAAATAAAAAGTGGTAGATAATAACCAATAAGCCGATAATAAGAATAGTTTATGTATACTATCGAAATGAGCAAAAAACGAGCTTCAAATTTGCGTTATAGGGCACTTTTCAATAAGAGGTAATACATTATGACCCATACCCCAAGGGATCGAAGGAATTAATTAATGTTTCCGATAAAGCCTATGCTTTCCGGAAAAGCATAAAACAGTTATCTAAACAAATGGACGCAATACAACGCAGTTGTAATTAAACCCCTATATCCCCTTAAACGGAAAAATAAATGTTTACATCATGAATAAGTATATAAGCCTATAGGCAAATATAAGATATACTGTGATGTGATAAATGTGAATGCTTAAGGTGACTTAAGCACGATGTACTAGAATGCTGAAGGGTTAACCCCTATTATCAGAGTGTCAATATAGGTAAGAACTATAACGCTAAACTGATAAGCTAAATGGTAGCATTAATCTTATAGTCTTTATTCGTGAACTATAACCTTATTCAATCGAATTTTTATTACACTCAGAGAGGGGATAAATTTTACACTGACACTAATATAAAAAAGAGAGGTAATATTATGGACTGCAAAACAACATTTTTAAATTCGGGATTAACAGTAGAACAAGCAAAAAGACAAAACATGTATGTGTATAATGCATGCATACATTGTTTAAATCCATGTGAAATAAAAAACTACAATCAAAATAAGTAAGGGGTGACACAATATGATAAAATGGATTATAATAGGTAAAAGATGGTTTGAACGGGTAAATGGTAATACCAACATTGAAAAAAAGAATAGCAGTAAAATAAGAATCTCACAGATAAGGCTTAATGTAAATCTATGGGGACACAATAGGCACCACTCAACAAATAGACGATCAACTTGTTTATCCTGGATACAATGGAAAATAATAAACAATCTGCTTAATGCAGTTTTTGATAAGCTTAAACTATCTACAAACATAAACAGCTTATCCGGGTCATTCATCATACGAGAGGGAAAAAACGCTATTATAGAGTGGACGGATAAAGAGTATGAAATTATTGGATCATTAATGAACCCCATCTATAGAATAGATGGATATCATGAACCATGTGATTATACTAAAAATGAATCGATGGTTAAAAACTGCGAAAAAATAATTAAACAACTGGAGGATTAAAATTATGGAACTATATAAAGAAATAGCGGAAACAATCCAAGCGAGATTAATTGTATTAAAAAACAATAATCAAGAATGGATAAACAAACACGAATTAAAATTAGGGGAATTACAATATATGTTACCACATGGTAGTGGAATTGATGGGGATAATGCAATAAACCTTGATAAATCCACTGGAGAAAAAATAATAATCGAAACAGCATTTCACCACATGGACGAAAACGGGTTTTATGATGGCTGGACAGAACACAAATTAATCATAACAGCGTCATTAATCTACGGACTGCATATAAAAATAACTGGGTTTGATAAGAACCAAATAAAAGAATACTTACATGAATTATTTTATCGTGTATTAACAACAGAATATAAAAAACAATAAACAATAACGAGAGGTAATATTATGGAAAAAAAATATAAAAACTTAGATGATGATGCAATAAAACCGATAACAGAAAATAAACCATTCATTCAAAAAATAACCATCAATGTAATGATTGATGATGACCCAGATTTATCATACTTGGAACAAGACTATAAAGACACTGAAGACCTAAACGAGAGGGAAAAATATAAGGAACAAGATAAAGAAAGACTTGATGCTTATTATAGAGGATCATGGAACACAGTAGGGGTTAAAGCATCATGTGAGGTTTTAATACCCATAGGTAATAAAAGCTTTATGACTCAAAAAATAAATTCTGGAGGATTATGGGGTATTGAGTCCGACAGCGATAAAGAACACATCGAAGAAATTAAACAAGAACAAATCGAAGAATTAAAGAGACACCTTAAGCTTTTTAATATCGATATCCCCGAAAATGTAGAAATAGAAGATAAAACTCCTTAATAAAGGGGTCTTTTTTTTATTTAAAATGGTTATGCATAGTTTATACAAAACAATACAATAATTGTTTTGACCCGGTTAAGCATGGATCATGCAGCCTGGAGAGAATAACCCGGTTAAGCATGGATCATGCAGCCTGGAGAGAATAACCCAGTTAAGCGTGGATCATGCAGCCTGGAGAGAATAACCCAGTTAAGCGTGGATCATGCAGCCTGGAGAGAATAACCCAGTTAAGCGTGT
>Ga0214474_1000082_pt1 | contig 50564 bp, 54 predicted proteins | sample RVTome_2_FD_187335 | JGI IMG/M metagenome (GOLD analysis project Ga0214474, IMG submission 187335) | Soil microbial communities from uranium-contaminated site in the Upper Colorado River Basin, Wyoming, United States - RVT95D214 HiSeq ... | reverse complement strand
TCTCCCCAACCCAGGCCGCCAAATTCAGAAATATATTTACCATCCTTGTCATATATGCTTATAGTATGGCGCATAAAATCCACCACATATATCATGCCATTGCGGCTATCAACACCCACTGATTGAGGCCGGCTCAGTTTAGCGGTGCTCCCCCCTTTCTCACCGAATTTAAAAAGAAATTTTCTTTTCTCATCATAGACATAGATCCGGCCCTCTTCTTCGCTGACAATATATATCCTGCCTTCTTTATCTATAGTCACATCATTTAATTTTACCTTTACTCCTTCTTCCTCAGGCGATATTATCTCTAATAGTCGGCCTTGATTATTTAGCATTAGAACACCAGGAAAATAGGATCCGGCTACATAGATATTCCCACTTTTATCTGTGGCCAAACTATAAGGGATAAATGAATCAGCCCCTTCAAAACCGCTTAAATAGATATCACGCTCCGATCTAAGACATGCATTAAAAACAGAAATCCTGTGTCTGGGATTGTCCTTTGTTGTGCCCTGAGCAACGTAAAGGTTACCTTCCGCATCAACAGTCAGACTCTGCGGCGTCTCAATGCCATTCCTTTTACTGAGGGTAATGATGGGAAAAAAATCTGATGTATAGATAATAATCCTGGCTTTACTGTCAATAACATAAATCTCATTTCTGACTGGCTCAAAGAATACAGAAGAAGGGAAGTATATCTTATCCCCTTCTTCATCCTCAGTTATACTATCAAGATAGGTTACAGAAAAACCCCTTGGCTGAGCATTTAGCCTGTTGGGAACAAAAAAAACCGAGCATAGAGCGATTAGCACAGAGCAAAGAGTTAAAAGGAATAAGCGGCTACGGTTAGGGTCATGAAGCCCGTTTCGTCCAGCGGTTACGTAATTCGGCTCAATCACGTTACAGTTTGACGTCACCGATACGGGCATCGTTGCCGTGATCGATTGACGTCCCCCTTGTTAATAGATATTTGCCCCTTGCTATTTTTAGCTCTGATATCTTACTTATCATAAAGGCAATGACCATAGCGAATCCTATTGACGGCAGATACAGCCGGTGTTCAAAAATAACATCGTATATTACAATAAAACTCGAAGTGACCGACAATGTCACAAAAAACCATATAATTCCAAAGGATATCAGTTGTGCCCTGCGGTATAACATTATCGCTGCAACGATAATGCAAGTCAATAACACAAAAAAGAGAATTGTCGGTAAATCAATATTCCTTGTTATCGGCCAGTCATAGTCCAAGTTGAGATTTGCAGGTACAAAAAGCAATCTAATATAGTATGGAATGACATGAAGCTGTGTCAGAAAATATTGGAAGGATGTAATAGGAACTTCCTGGGGCATAGGAACGCCTTTTGCATAGTCAAAGGATACAAACATCTTTAAACCTGAAAAACTTAAATACACTGCAATGAGCACTGTAGAGAACATAATAAGATGGATTTTATAGTGACCTTTGAGTACCTTCCAGTCTCCCTTGGAAATAAAGTAAAAATCATAGATAAGCAGCATTAATGGCAGTGTAGCTGTTTCCTGTTTTGTTCCCATCCCAAGGCAGGAGGATAGAAAGGCACCAAAATAATAAAGCTTTGAGCTTAGAGCATAGGGCATAGAGCCCGGAGCATAAAGCCTTTCGTCATTTGTTTTTTGCTCTTCTCTCTTTGCTATTTGCTTAAATGCCCTGATAAAAAGGAGCACCGAAATCAGATAAAATGTTGTCGCTAAAACAGAAGAACGACTTACAATATATGTTACTGCCTGGGTCTGGATAGGATGGGCAATGAATATCAAACTTGCATATAAAGGGACTCTAAAGTTAACAGCAGAGAACACCCCCTCCCCTGCCCTCCCCCCTTGAGGGGGAGGGTTAGGGTGGGGGGTGTTGATTGTCCAGAGCAGGATAAAATAAAGCATTATACCATTGGCTATATGTAACATGATGTTTACAAGGTGGTAGCCAAAGACATCGAGCTTGCCGAAATAGTAATTCAAAGCAAATGTCAGATCCAGGATAGGCCGTGAAGAGGTAGAAAATATTTCTTTCAGATCAAATCTGTGTATTGTATAGTTTTCTACTATTGCGGGATGGTCATCAAAATGAAATGAGGCATAAAAGCTATTTGAATAGATTATAATCGCTACTGTGGCTATTAATATAACGCTTAGAGCAATTTTCTTTGTATCAGAGAGTTCAGCGAGTTTATTTATCACATTTTAATTTAATTTATACTGTAAAAGCGTGTCAATGCAAATTTTCCAGTTCTATAAAAACAATGGCAATTAGCACAGGGCAAAGGACAAAGAGTTAATGGTATAATGTATACAATTTTTTTAGGAGGCTTGAATGGATACAGCTGAAACAGTAAGAAGGGTTTTACAGGAACGTATAGCACCAAAGGGTAATCTAATAAAGGCTATCTATCCATTCGGCTCTTATTCTAAAAGTAAAGAAAAAGCAAAATCAGACATAGACCTTGCTTTTGTCTTCGATGAAAGGTTCTATAAAGAAGACCCTTTTGGAGCGCTCCAGTAGGCTGAACTCTTAGGTGCTGAGATAAGCAAAAAGATACACAAAAAGGAATATCGAAGTTGCTATTCAGGCATGTATTGATATTGCCAGAATAATAATCAAACTTGAGGGGTTCAGAGAACCCGAAGATAACAAAGGCGTATTTGTTGTTTTAGCTGAAAACACCATTATCAGTGAAGACTCATTGAGATTTCTTATCCCTATGGCCGGCACAAGGGATGTCCTTGTTCACGGCTATGATAAAATAGATGACGCTATTATCTTTGGAGTGCTTAAGAAACACATCCCTGACTTCAATTACTTTATAAAAGACATTGAAGAAAGATATTTTAAATTAAAATAACGGATGGAACAAACAAAGCATAAATCAGGTTATCTTGAACTTATAGCAATAATAGCAATCGTATTGTTTTATGGGCAGGCCGCATATCAGAGGAATCTTGTCTGGAAAGATGAAATCACCCTCTGGTCTGATGTCGTTAAAAAATCACCCTTGAAAGGACGGCCCTCCACTAACTTGGGGACTGCTTATTCAAAAGTCAAAAAATATAAGTTCGCCTTGGAACAATACCAGAATGCCTTAAGAACAGGTTCCTTCCCGTTAAAAGCTTATGTTAATCTGGGCAATACCTATGAAAAAATGGGGCAATTGGAACTTGCATTTGAAATGTACAAAAAAGCCCTTGAAAAAACCCCTGATGATTATATGGCCCGTATTAATTTAGGCGGTCTGCTTCATAAGCAAGGCTTGACGGAACAGGCTATCAAGGAAATAGAGATTGCATTAAATATAAATCCAGGAAATCTGGAAGCGCTTAATGTCCTCGGAGGAATTTACGCTAATAAAGGTCTTACAAATTTAGCCATTGCAGAATACAAGAAAATCCTCCAGATCGACCCGGACAATGCAAGGGCATTTTATAACCTCGGGCTTATATATGACAAAAAAGGATTGACCGGTGATGCCATCTATTATTATCAACAGGCGATAAGATTAATGCCTGATTACCCTCAAGCGCTTTCAAACCTCGGCTGTATCTATGGCAGGACCGGCAGAATCGAAGAGGCTGTGGAGCTATTCAAGAGATCACTAAACACAGAGCCTGATGATGCTACAACAATGTTTAACCTTGGGATTGCCTATGAGGAACTTGCTAAAAACTATGGGCAAAGAGCAATGAACGCCGAACAACGAGAAGCCATGAAAAAGGCGATCGAGACATACGGCAGGGTTCTCATTATCGAGCCTTATAACATGCAAGCAAGGGAAAGGATAAATAAGCTGATGGCAATGAGCTCAGGGGCTAACTAAAGAAAGTGTTTAAAATAACTCTGAGTTGGGTTGAAACTGCAGTTATTATGTGTTTGGTGCTGTTATTCGGATGGGTTGCATACCAGCGAAATCTTATCTGGAAGGATGATCTTTCCCTCTGGTCCGATGCTGCAAAAAAATCTCCTCAAAAGAGCAGGCCTTACATTAATCTTTCATCCGCTCTTACAGGCAAAGGTCAATACCATGAGTCTATAACAGCGGCTGAGAAAGCGATAGAAATTGAACCGGGCTACGCAGAGGCGCACAATAATTTAGGGGTTGCCTTTGCGAAACTCAAACTTTATCGGGAGGCGGTCCCATCTTTTAATAATGCTTTAACCCTTGACCCCGATTCTTATTCCGCCTACTATAATCTTGGCGCCGCATACTATAACCTATGTCAGTATAAAGATGCGGAAAGGGCTTTTAAGCAAGTCATACGGCTGAGGCCTGATTATCCGGAGGCATACAATGAATTAGGCGCGGTTTACGAAAAGTCTGGCATGCGAAAGGAAGCCGTTGACGCATTTAAAAAGGCCCTGCTTATAAACCCCGGATATGCAGAGGCTTATTATAACCTTGGAGTGATTTATATATCCGTTGGGCTTTATCGTGAAGCCCTGGATGCGCTGAACCAGGCGCTGCGCCTGGATCCCAAACTCGTCATGACACAAAATTACATCGGCGTTGCCTTATTATCTATTGGTCGTTATAACGAAGCAGTCGAAGCCTTTAATAAGGCGCTCAGTCTTAATCCCGATAATGCAAGCGTTTATAATAATCTGGGCGCAGCATATATATCACTCGGCCTTTATGAAAATGCCGTGAATGCCCTGTCAGAGGCGGTCAGACTTAAACCTGATTATGAAGAGGCATTATTTAACCTGAAGCTGGCAAAAACCGGACTGAGCAAGAGGTAACAATTAAGGTGGAACTTAAGAATCTATGAATAAAACAACGTTGCGTTGGGTTGAAAAAGCAGTTATTCTCGGGTTGGTGATCTTATCCGGCTGGCTCGCTTTTCAGCGCAACGCTCTCTGGAAAGATGCTTCCACTTTATGGTCGGACACCGTCGCAAAATCCCCCCTCAAGGCGCGCCCTCACCTAAACCTTGCTATAGCTTTTAATCAAACAGGCTACTATGACAAGGCTATTTCAGAGGCCGACAATTCAGTGCGAATACAACCGGGACTTGCTGTTGCACAAATTGTCCTCGGCAACTCATACTTCAAGAAGGGGATGATAGATGAAGCTCTAATCCGCTATAAAGAGGCCCTGAGAATGGATTCCGGCTTGACAGAAGCCCATCTTTTTACAGGAAATTCCCTTATGGAAAAGGGACTTGTCGATCAGTCCATAGATGAATATAAAAAAGCCATATTATTAAGACCGGACTTTGTCGACGCATATATACAACTGGGAAGCGCCTTCGCTTCAAAGGGTCGTACAGAGGAGGCTATGAGTCTATTCAAAAAGGCTCTCGCTTTGTCGCCTTTTAACGCAGAAGCCCTCAACAATCTTGGGGTAATTTATGCAGGCCAGGGGCTACTTTATATAGCTGCAGAAGAATTCAGGGAAAGCATTTCCTCTAACCCTGAATTCATCGAGCCGCGGATAAACCTCGCCTCAACATACGGCGCCATGGGGATAACGGAAAAGGCTATAGCAGAATTAAAGGGAATCATTAAGATAGAGCCCGACAATGCGGCTGCACATTATAACCTGGCTGTTGCCTATGCAGGCAGCTGGCTTATTGACGAGGCGATCAGGGAATATAATGAGGTGCTGAGGATTCAACCGGATGATGCCGGCGCAAAGGAGAACCTTATGAAACTCAGAACAGTAATTACACGGCATTGATAAGGAGAAATCAAGCGGCCACGGCGATTACCAGGAGTTCCATATCAGTCATATGCATCAGCCTAGGGAAAAGGACAGATGCCCCTGCGGGCGGACGAGACAGGCTTCATAAATTAAGTGTTAGCCGTTTAAAGGATTGATGGACAGAAAAATCCTGCGATGGATCGAAACAGCGGTAATTATTATTCTGGCGGTATCATACGGCTGGACCGCCTTTCAGCGGAATTCTCTCTGGAGAGACGATCTTTCCCTGTGGTCTGATGTGATCGGGAAATCCCCTGAAAAGGCCCGGCCTTACATAGGGCTGGCGCTTGCCCTCAAAAAGGCAGGGTCGGTTGACAAAGCGATTGAACTGGCCGGACATGGCGTGTCGATCAATCCTTCCTATTCGGAAGGCAATTTCATCCTGGGGCAATGTTATCTTGAGAAGGGCCTGACCGATGAGGCTATTTATTATTTGATGACAGCGCTTTATCTGAAACCTGATTATTCGTATGCATATAATTCGCTCGGAAGCGCTTACATCAGAAAGGGATTGACGGATGAGGCTGTCAGGGCTTTTCAAAAAGCGGCAATTTTAAATCCCGGTTTTATTCCTTTTAAGATCAATCTTGCAGCAGCTTACGGCACGAAGGGCATGCTCGATACTGCAATTAAAGAATTAATAAATATCACTTCGACATATCCTGATGAACCTGAAGCTCATTACAACCTCGGTATCGCCTATAAACTGAAAGGCCTGAAAGATCCAGCTATAGCTGAACTTAATGAAACGATACGCCTCAGGCCGGAGGACACAAGGGCATTGTATTATCTCGGAGATATATATCTTCACGAAAAGGCGGTTGAGACAGCGCTTTTACTTTACAAACGGATCCTTTCTATTAAACCGGATGATAAATACGCCATGATGGCAAGGCAGAGGATTCAGGAAATAGCGAAATGACAACCTGAACCGCACCATCAGACTGTCTGTATATCTGCCAATTTCTGCATAAAACCTGCATAAAAAAGGGAGAGCAGGCTTTCTGCTCTCCCGGAGAAATTCGTAATTACTTATTAACTATCTCTGTGTGGTATGGCAACCGAGACAACCTGCTACCGCGCCTCCACCAGCTATTTGAGCAGCATAGTTAAATCTCAACAAGTCAGGCTGGTTTGATCCATGAGCACGATGGCATGAAATACAGATTACGCGTCCAGTTGTTGTAAGGTAAGCACCTATATTGTTAGTAGCCACACTCGACGGGTCATCAAAGCCGAATGGGGTTGTGTCGATAAATGTGCTATCAACTGTAATAACCCACGTGCCAGGAATAGCCTGATCGGTCGGATGCCTTATCCATGCTGATGCTGCAGCATCCCAGACATCAGCATCGCCGCTTTTGCCGTGGAAGATACCATGGCAGTTGCCGCACAACTCGCTGATAGACGTACTTGCTGCAGAGGAATATACGTTATGGTCTGTGGTTGTTGCTCCACCGGCTTCATAAGTGTTTGTGCCTTTGCCCGTCACTGATGTCCCGAGTATGTTTGTGACATTTCTGCCCCTTACCATGAGCAAGCGATAACTGCCGGCGCCCTTTGTAGCATGATGGAAACCGTTTATTCCGGCGCTGTTACCGGTTACTGAACCGTCGCCATGACAGCCGTTCAGGCCTGCGCACGTCAGATTGGCAGCAGCAAGAGTGCCGCCCGGGGCCGCAGACAGAATGCCGTCAACATGCTCACCAGGGTATTGACTGTCTGCTGCGCCGTTTCCCTGAAGGTTGTGCCTCATGGTATCTGAAGTGGCAGTGGCTGTATTGAACGTACCGCCGGCCAGGATACTTGATGTCTTGTCAACCTTCGGAAGACCGGCAACGCCAGGGGTCATATGGCAGGCAAAACAGCTTCCCTTCAACAGATGAGCATTTGGAGTGTTATCAGCAGAACCATCTGTATTTTGTGCCATTGCCACACCGTTCTGGCTATTATGCATTGTGTGACAGTTTACGCATGGGCCGCCTACCTTGGCAAATGACATCCCATAGGCCAAAATAATCGTCACCAGAGAGATTAGACATACTAAAAATATCTTCTTCATCTTTCCACCTCCTTTCATTCTAAGATTAATAATTAAGCTTCAATTCAAGCTTATTGTCAGTTAATCTTCAGGATAGCAAAGGAATCGGGGCATAGAGCCAAGAGCAATTGTTCTAAAACCCTTACCTTTACTATCCACATAAATATTTATAGCAATCATCATGCCAGCTTTGTCCACCGTATAAAAAAAACATAAAACTATGAACTATAAGCTTTGCTCTTAGCTTTATGCAATTTTATTTAAAAATATTTTAACCTTTCTTGTCAAGCATTTTTTACTTTATTTTTAGATATAATTATTTTTAATATAATAATGACATCGCCCAGTCGTCACCATTTAGCAGAGATTTCATTGCTTTTCCCTGCTTACTGCTTATCACTTATTCTTTACCCTGACCCTTCATTATGTATTTGATTACACACTTTATATATTAAATTACATATATTTTATTTTCATTGTGACGATTTTTGACAGACAAATTTTGTCATCACTTAACCCGAAAAATGCAATTCATTCATTTTAATGCAGGTATATATGCAGAAAAAGCTTTACCAGCAGCACCTTTGTAAGACACATGATATTCAGAGAGCCTGAATATTTTCATCAGCAACGTCGGGTTAAAAGCCTCTTAGTTTCATCCTCGACTTTCATCATTGCCCTTTTTTTGTATGGCAGGTCAGGCAGCCTGTCTCAGGGGCTCCGCTGCGGGCAAATATATTATTATAATCCCATCTCAGTGTATCAGGATTTTGGCTTGCATGCGCCCTATGGCATGAGAGGCACATGATTATACTGTTCATATCAACATCATTCTCTCCGCCCGTGGGCTTATCAAAAGCAACAGGCGCCTCCAGACTGTATTTGACATAACCCTGATACTCAGAGCCTGCAAAGCCGCCGTGTACCGTGCTGAATGATATGTCAGAAGGATGCCTGAGCCAGAGCGTATTATAAGCCTGGCCCACCTCCCTGCTGCCGCCAAGATTTGCATGCGGATGAAACCTGGCATGACATTCACCACAGAGGTAGCTTATAGTATCCATAGAGCTATGATTCATATCACCTCTATAACCGTTATGATTATCAATTGTAGCCATATATTCCCAGTCTTTATGCTCCTTTCCGGTTATGCCGTTAAGAAAGCGATAACTTTTACCCACTGTTGAGCCGTCAATTTCACTGTCATCTGTATGATGTGCACCATAAATAGATTTGAAGGGGTCCTCTATGGTCCTGTTCCCATGACAGCCCCATGTACCGGCGCAGGTAAGCTGCTGCTGCCCCGGCCAATCTGCAGGGCCTAAGCCACCGGGGATTACAACGCTTCGTATAAAAGCAGGCGGAATATCCATAGGCGGTTTTTCCTGAAGGGATATGCCTGAGACATTGTGCCCTTTAGAATAATCAGGGTTGTAACCATCCGCAACATAATAAAAGTTTCCACCTGCCAGATCAGAGTTTTCCATGTGATGGAGTATCTGGGGAATCCTTGTCTTTCCCATAGTTATAATATTCTGATTACCGTTAGGACTTTGACCATGACAGCCAATGCAGCCACCTTCTGTCAATACAGGAAATGGCCCCTCACGCCCTCCATAGGTCATTTCTTTGCCGCCACTGCTATAATGCATGCTATGGCAATCTTTGCACTTTCCCTTTACGCGAGCATCCACCAATCCATAGACAAATACAACAGACAACAGTGCTATAAAACTTATGATTAGGTTTTTTTTCATTTCAAGTGGGTAAATTCCCCTCCCTTGACGGGAGGGGTTAGGGGAGGGTGAGATAAACAATTTTCTCTTTTCTTTTCTAACACCCCACCTATATTTGTTAAAACATCATTATTCCAGAACCTCAAAACTTTAAAACCATGTTTTTTTAGATAATTATCTCTTTCAATGTCCTTTTCTTTATCTACTGCATGCTGTCCACCATCAACCTCTATGACTATTTTATTATCAAAACAGACAAAGTCTACAACATAATTATCAACTGGCTGTTGTCTTCTAAATTTAAATCCATCTATCTGCTTTGACCTCAAATATCTCCACAACAACTTTTCTGTTTCTGTTGGTCTTTTTCTGAGAAGTTTGGCTATATTGTTCAACCCTTAATCACCCCCACCCTAACCCTCCCCCGTCAAGGAGGAGGGAATTGTATAAGTTACCCCCTCATTTTGAGAAAAAACCTATAATTATTGCCTTTCTCCTCTCTATTTCCATTTAGTCATTGGTCATTTATCACTGGTCATTGGTCATTAAAAAACTAATGACTATTGACTGTCTTTGCTATTCTGCTTTTCCAGTATGACATATAAAACAGCCCCCCTTGCCTTCTTCACCAGCAATAATGGCTTCATAATCCCATCTTAAGATAGATTCATAGGAACTCCCGTGTGCAACATGGCATGAGAGACAGATTACGATATCTTCTCCTTGTTTAACCTCATCGCTCGGTGATTTCGGGACTTTTTCTCTTCCCACCGGCGCCTCAGGGCTGTAAATCCTTATGTCAGGCCTATCAGCCGGAGGCGGAACATCAGGGTTGTAGTTTGTATATTCGCCGCTCTTTGGCATAACAACGCCTGTCGGATGCCTGAACCAGGGACTTTCCTTTCCAGTCTTATCCTTACTGTGAAAATGACCATGGCAGCTTGCACAGAGTAAATCAATCGAAACAGAATATTCGTTATGTTTCTTTGAAGTCCTGTTTTGATTCCATTCATCATCCTCAAGCCCCACGACACCTTTTACCTTATTGGTATTTTTCAAAAATCTATAACTCCTGGCTGTTGTTATGCCGTCTATATTGCTGTCATCTGCATGATGGGTGCCCATAATTGAATCAAAGGGGTCTTCCACATTTCTATTGCCGTGACAGCCGTTAGAACCCGCACATTTTAAGGGCTTTTCAGGATTATATCCGATCATAGAGGGATCAGCTAACCTGTCATATCCCGGAGGGACTCCTTTGAATCTGGTATCCATTGAAGTAACAGTATCCACATTATGCCCCTTTTTATCGCCAAAATCCTTTGCCACATAATGGAAATTGCCACCTGCTAAAGGACGGACCGGCGATACTGTGTTGTAAACCACAGGGACCCTGGCACCACCAAGTATCTTTATGGTATCCCTGTCAGCATTCGTGTGGCAATTCACACATAGAACATTTTTCAAGACATACTGGGGTGGTTTACCAGGTTCTGCTTCCTCCATCATTCCAGGGTAAAGACCATGACAGATTTCACAATCTCCAGTGACCACAGCAGAGCTATTTTTTGATAACTGCAGGATAAACAACATGCAGAGGGAAAGGATAGTAAATATTAAAGTTATTTGTCTTTTCATAAATTATTTATATTTAATTAGCATAAATAATGCCAAAATTAATTACAATTAATGTCAATCGGGTTACTAATAAGTTCATAAATAAGGCAACTTGTGTGTCATTCCCGCTTGTCGGGAATCCTTCTTTCAAAGAAAGATTGCGGACAAGCCGCAATGACAACCTTAAAAGAATCGCTCAATTTAGGTCTTACTGCTTACTTCTTAGTTTTCTTATACGCATGACAGCTGGGGCAAAGCTCAAAGGCTGTTTTTGCTTTAAATCTGAAGAGATTTATATAGTCAGAACTGTGCGGATCATGACAGCTTGTGCATGAAAGCTCTCCATATTTGGATTTCGGGTCCTTCCTGTCTTTGAGCGGATGGCCTACCTGAGAAACACCACCTGCTGCATGCGGCGCTTTCCCGATCCTGGGATGGCACATAAGGCAGCCCTCAGTTGTTGGATAGTATAGCAATGCCACATCTTTTGAGGCATGAGGTTCATGGCACACCGGACACATGCCTGCTGACACAGGAGGATGCTGATCTTTCTTATCGAATCCTGCCTTATCGTGGCAATTAAAACAGAGTTCAGGAGGCTTCGCAAGAAGCAGTTTTCTTACATCACCCTGATGCGGTTCATGACAGCTCATGCACATGCCTCCAGCAACAGGAGAATGATTATATTTATTCTTAAAATCAGACCCGTCGTGGCACATATAACAGACATCGGGAGTGGGTTTTAAAAGCAATTTCTGTGCGTCTGAAGAGTGCGGTTCATGGCAGTTCAGGCACAATCCCGTTGCCACAGGCGAATGATGTTTCTTCTTTTTCTCCGAAATATATTTTTCTTTGTTATGGCATAGAAAACACTCTTTGGGCATCTCTGCAAGGAGAAGTTTTTTTACTTCGCTGCTGTGGGCTTCATGACATCCCATACATTTCCCTTCTGCTACCGGGGGATGCTTGGATTTTCTCATAAAATCCGAATTGGCGTGGCACATAAAACACTCATCAGGCATAGGGGCAAGCAGCAGTGCCTTCGTATCAGAGGTATGGACATCATGGCATGATAAACATTCACCCTTTGCTACAGGAGGGTGTCCTACTTTTCTGGAGAACTTAGTTTTATCATGGCAACCCCAGCAAAGTTCAACCCCGCTTGCAAATAAATATCTCGGGAACTTCTCCTTGGTGCCTGTAATATGGGCCTTGGTATGACATGAAACACAAGTTGTAGGATGATCATATTTTCCTGCAACCTTAATCTTATGGCATTGCAAACAATCAGGGAACTGCTGAGAAAAAGAGGTATCAGGGATTAAAAAAACAGAAACAGCCGCAAAAAAAACAAATACAAGAAAAAGATAGGTTTTTGTGTTTCTTAATCTCTTAGTCATCTATCACCTGAAAATCCCCCCTGCCCCCCTTTACTAAAGGGGGGGTAAGGGGGGATTATTTTTTGTCCTTTGTGTCATTATGCATCATGTTTCACCTGTCAATGGCTAATACCCATAACCAATAAATTAACCTAAATAAATTAATTAAGTCAATCTTCATTTTTCATTTATTTTCAACATTGCAACCTGCTGGGCAAGCTCTTTGACCTGCTTCCTCAATTTTGTAATCTTTATAGAGGAATAAAGGTTAATCAGGATTACAATCACAAGACCAAAGATGAATATTGTTGTAGTTTGAGCTGTTGCACCTATAAGATGTGTCACCCATTCAAGGAGATCCTGCCAGAGCACAAGCACAACTATCCCCAGTCCTATTATAAGCCATAGAAAAGAATCCTCCTCTTCAAGCCTTCTTCTCCTTACCATCTCTAATATCACAACAAAAATGCCTATGCCCATAGCCAATGCAAAAATCCTTTGATGAAATGTCATACCCTCCCCTCCCCTCTTCTTAAAAGTGTAACAAGTATTGAAAGAAGCATCTTGAATGTATAAAAAAAAGGTTTAAGCCCGCTGTGCATTGATACCTTCCCAACAGACCTCTTCATTGCTACCGGAATCTCGCTGAACTTAATACCTCTCCTGTGAAGCATTATTATTACATCCGCATCAGGGTAGTCCACTGGATAAGCATCGCTCGCATAGAACTTCATCACCTTGCTGTTAAGTGCCTGAAATCCGGACGTGGGATCAGTTACCCTCTTGCCGGTAAATATAGATGCAATAAATGCAAAGAAAGACATCCCCACCTTTCTGACAAACGGAGCCTTGTAATCGCCTCTTCTGAGAAACCTGGAGCCTATAGTAACATCTACCTCGCCTTTGATGACTGGTTCAATTAGTGATTGTATCGCTGACGGGTCATGTTGACCATCGGCATCCATCTGAACAGCAAATCTATATCCCATTTTCAATGCATGCTTGAAGCCTGTCTGAAGCGCTGCACCGTAACCAAGGTTAAAAGGGAGTTCCACTACTGTCGCACCTGCCTCGCTTGCCTCATTAACGGTATTGTCTGTTGAGCCATCGCTGACAACAATAATATCCGCATCAGTAAACTTACAGATACCGGCAATTGTAGGTGCGATCCGTCCCGCCTCATTAAATGCCGGGATAATAACAGCAAAATTATTCTCTTTCCTGTTCACTATAATTAAGTTATAATCGTTTCGCTCTTCGCTCGGCTCTTACAACAAAATACATTTTTATAAAATCTCTGATAACACTCAGGGGACTTAACCTGATTAAGAGTCTCATGATATAACCCGGCCTCTTAAAAAACCTGTTCATCGCAAGGCTCCTCAATCCCATGAGTTCCTCTGCACCGAGAGATTCATTAAGAGGTATAGGAGGTGTATTGACATTGCCGAAATCATTCCATGTTGGGAGCGGAATTCCTTTGTCCTGACAGTGCCGGTAAAGTTCAGTTCCGGGAAGGGGGATGGCGATTGCAAACGAAGCGTATTCCTGATCAAGCTCACACGCAAGCCGAATTGTATCCATTGCAGTCTCACGGGTCTCGCCGAGATGACCGAGCATAAAATTTCCGGCGATAAATAGTCCGGCTTCCCTGGACAAAGCATAAGCCTTCTTTATCTGTTCGATTGTAATATGTTTATTCATGCGGTTCAGGATCTCCTGACTCCCGCTTTCCACTCCAAAACATATCCACCTTACAGATGCCTCCCGCATCTTTTTTAGAGTAGGCAGGTGTACTGTATCTGCCCTTGACGATACCATGATCTCGAGTCTTCTGTTATACCCTTTTTCGATAATATAGTCACAGATATCGTTTACCATTGTGCGGTTTGCCGTAAAAGTGTCATCTTGAAAATAGAGCACCCTGATGCCCCACTTATCTATCAGATAATCAAGCTGGTCCTTTATCTGCTGCATGCTGAAGAACCTTATGCCTTTGCCGAAAACAGTATGGGCAGCGCAAAAATTACATTTTCCGATACATCCCCTGCCGGTAAATATAATCCCCAAAGGCGCTCTATAACCGTTTACCCAATTATTCCAGCCATAGGAGCGGTATAAAGTAGAATCAAACAGATGAAAAGCCGGAAGAGGAAGAGCGCTTAGATCTTTTATCGGCGGCTTGGCGCCTGTAAGAACGATCCGGCCATTGCTCCTGTATGCAATACCTTTCACATCCTTAAGATCAGATCCGCTCTCAAGTGTGCTGAGTATATCAATAATTGTCTCATCTCCCTCACCGACAACACTTATATCTATTTCGTTTGAGTCTTTCAATGTCTGCTCAGGCAATGCAGAGACATGAGGCCCGCCGACAATTACCGTGACCTTGGGCAGTTTATTTTTTAATTTCTCATAAAATATTCGGGTGATATCCATTGTCGCTGTCATAATTGTTGAGCCCACATAATCAGGATTTTTTTCAACAATTTTCTCGATAGTCCGGTCAAGCGTCAGTTGTTCAGCGTCACCGTCAATAATAGAGACCTCATAGCCTGCCTTTTCAGCTGTAGCAGCTACACTCGCAAGACCAATCGGCGGACTTACAGCAGCAAATTCCTGAAGATTGTGGTAGGCATTCTCCATTGTCGGGACAACAACTAAAACTAATTTTTTCACTTATCCTCCATCCTGCGTATTAATCAAACTTTTTAGAAACAAAACAAAAAAACCGCTAACTGCAAAAAGCATCAATGTTTAATTTTATCATGGCCAACGGGTGAACAAACAACATATTTGCATAAGTAGACGCCACAGGGCCCATGCCGCAATCTTTTTTTCATAAAACTGTTTTTCAAAGGTAATTATGAATAGGTATCTAAGCCGCGGCTATTGCTTCTGCCAGCGGAAGAAGGCCTCCATGTTTTCTAACATTTAAATAATGGCTTTAACATGTCTTTATAATTTACGGCTCATAGACATTTATAAAGCTTAATGTATTCATCTGTTACTCTGTCAATAGAAAATGTTTCGACTATTTTCTTTCTCGCCTCAGCGCCTAATCTATCTCTCGTCTTCTTATTTCTTATCAATCTGTCCAATGCAGCTGACAGTCCAGACACATCTTCATGTTCAAAGAGTATTCCTTCTTTCCCGTCTTCTAAAACATCAACAACGCCGCCAATTTTTGAAGCAATTACAGGCAGACCGCAGGCCATTGCATCAAGAAGAATCGTAGGCATCCCTTCCTGCCTTGACGGGAACACAAATATATCAACTGCCTTCAAATATTCATCAGCATTATTGATATGCCCCAGAAATAAAACATTTTTCTCCATACCCATATCCCTTAATAGAGATTCTAAATTGTTTTGCTCTATCCCTGCTCCCGCAAGTACCAATACACATGAAGGATTATCTGAAATGACCTCCTTCCATGCCTTTATAAGCAAATCTGCCCCTTTTCTGTACACAAGCCTGCCTATAAAAAGCACTAATAAAGAGTCATCTAATCCAAGTTTTTTCCTTAAAAAACTCTTGATTGCTGGATCCACAGGACAAAACCTGTTTGTATCTACCCAGTTAGGTATCCTTTTAATTCTATCTTTTTGAAACCCGTCATTGAGAAGAGCGTTTTCGATCTCTTCTGTCATTGCAATAAAAAAATCAACCCTTTTCAATATGCTGTTCATAAACATACCAACAGGAAAATATCTGCTTCTTAATGAACCTGCTTCATTTCCGAGATTTGCTGCCAATACAGTTGCTACAATCTTTTTTTTCATTATCTTGAGAAATAATGTGCTGAAAATAAGAGGCAGTCCAGCACCAAAAAAGTGTATGATGTCAAACTCTTTCCTTTTTTTGATTAAAGCTATAATTAAGCAAGCTGAAAACGATACCGAAATCAAGACGTTCTTTAAACTCATTTTTTCCAAGTCATAAATCGAGGGATAAATGGATCTTAAACTGTATATTTTTATATCCGGGTTAAAAGCATAGAGTGGCAGCCCCAAAATCTTTCTGCAAAAAACGAACACGGAACCACCTTTTGAAAAATACTCTTCAGTAAATGTAACTGCCAGTCTGCCAGAACCACCCATATTGGGATGGTAAAGCGGAGAAGCAGTACATAATTTAATTTGTTTTTCCATCGATTAATAATTCTTTAATAAATTGCCAAGTTTTTTTAATTCCAATTTCAAGCGTAGTTGAAGGGAACCATAAAAGCTCCTTCCCTGCTCTACTATTATCAAGAAAAACCTTCTGCACATCAAAGCTCCGCATCGCTTTATATTCAACTCTTACATTGCGCCCTGTTACTTTACGTATTATTTTCACAATATCATTGAGAGAATACCCCAGTCCAGTGCCAACATTAAAAATACGGGAAGGCGGATTAAGTATTGCCGCCTTGTAGATTCCATCAACAAGATCGTCTATGTAAATATAGTCGCGGACTACCTCTCCATCTCCCCATATTTCCAGCGCTTCATTTTTAGCTGCTTTGCCTAAGAATACTGTTATAGCACCTTGAATTCCCATTGGATTTTGTCTGCTACCGTAAGGGTTTGAAGGTCTAACAATCGTGTAATTTAAATCATATAGTTTTTGGAAGAGAGCAAGATATTTTTCGATAGTCAACTTTGTTATTCCGTAAGAACACTCGGGGTTAGTGGGGTCATCTTCAGAAATAGGTAATCTAACAGGATTTCCATACACAGTTCCGCCAGAGGATATAAAAATAACTTTCTTTATTTTTTTAATGACGCATTGTTCGAGCAAAAGAAGAGTTTCAACCACATTAGATTGCACATCAAAAACGGGGTCATCATTTGAAGTCTTAGGCAAAGTTGTATGGATCAGATGAAAAACCATATCAATATCGTTGAGTGCATCTTCTATTAAACCACGATTTCCGAAATCACCATAGTGGTAATCAACGCTATTCAGAGGCTTTCTATAATGCTCCTCATATTTGTCGAAGACACGCACAGTATGCCCGTGTAAAAGCAATTTATCAACAAGATGAGAACCAATAAAACCATTTCCGCCAAGAACTAAGCATTTCATAAATGTTCCTTTTTTTGTATCATGCTTCTTCTTCTCTGAATCAACCGAGGGCCTCCGTTGATTCACGATAGAGAGCAGACATAATCACTCCTTGTTGTTTATAAAAGTCTGGTTTGAATGAATGCTGAGAATTGTGAAGTTGTCCAATATGATGCAGCCAACCTGTATGCAACATTAAATTTTTATAATACAAAAAAATCTAACAGAAATCTCTTAGCCTCTTTTATTCTGTCCTGTCAGATAAGAATGCACAAAATCTTGTCGGTTTTTTCCAAAGGAAAATGTTATTTTGTCTCCGCTCATTTAAATGTACTGTGCGTTGAGAAATCTATCACAAGATTTATTATCAATACTTTTTAAATATCTAATAATACCTTCTTATATTTTTTCGTAATTTTATCGATAGAGAAATTTTCAACCTTTTTCTTTGCCTCCATAGATAAGGATCTACGCAGTTCTTCATCATTAAGGAGTCTAAACATCGATTCAGCAAGAGAATTCTCATCGGCCACTGGAATCAGTAACCCATTTTTCTCATGTTCAATAATATCCTCGATACCCTCATAAGACTTTGTGGCTATAACAGGAATGCCACACGCCATAGCTTCTACCATAGCAATACCAAAACTTTCATACAATGAGGGAAATACGAAAATTGTTGAGCGCTTCATATATTTATATGGATTGTCTTTAAATCCAAGAAAAAGAACTTGTTTATCTATACCAAGTTCCTTACTTAATTTCTTAAGGTTTGCCTCCTCCTTACCCTCCCCCAAAATTACCAATCTTGCATTACTTCTCTCCTTCAAAAGTGAGAATGCCTTTAGAAGATATTCGAACCCCTTTTCTTTCGAGAGCCTGCCTACTGATAGAATTATTGGGGCATCTTCGTTGAAAAATTCCTCAGCCACATCTTCGTTCGAAAGGTAGTTAATTCTGTCTATATCAATAGGATTATTAATTATATGTATTAGTTTCTTATTAATCTTGGAATTTTTTACCAAATCATCGCCTACATGCTTTGATACTGCAATTATTGAATCTGCCTTACTATAAAAGATATTTATCAGCAGCCCCATGATTTTTTCCCAGAAATTTGGCGCACATTCACGCATTTGCACGATAGGTATATTATGTACAGAAATAATTACCCTGTTCTTCTTTCCTGATAACCAGTTACCGATAATACTTACAACATTTGAGTAATCCATGAAACCTAAAATTGTGCACGGGCTTTCATTTTTGATTATTCTTGACAGATTAAAGAAAACCTTAAAAAACTTTTTTATCGTATAAATGATATCCCGACTTTTGCGGACATTTAGATATCTAACATCTATATCTGGTCTTAAGCTTCCTGTTGATTCTACATCAAATAAAACTAATATCAATTTTATATTCGAGCTTGATCTTTGCAGTGATTCTAAAAGGGTTGCCGCAACTCTCTCTCCACCACCACCTCTAAGTGAAGGTACGACAAATATGACTTTTTTCTTATCTATTTGCATTTAACAAGACATACAACAAAATCATTGAATAAGTGCGAACATAAACCAGGCGATATAGCGAATGCCAGTTTACCGAGAGTGTAAAGAATTTTCTCTTTTGCAACTATTCGCTTATAGTAATCTTTGGAAAGATAGTATTCAAACACGTTAGTGAAATAATACCTGAGAATTTCTCCTGTGTGCGTAGCAATCTGTTTTTTTAATTCCTTGAAATTATAGAAGTTTATATGCCCTACCTTTTCAGTTATATCCCTTCTAAGACCACCTGTCTTAATAAGATTTAGGAAATTATAATAGAGATTGTTTTCCAGAGGCACCTTGAAAATTACATATTTTGATATCCTGCTTAATTCTTTCAACGCTTTAACAGCATCAGGAACGTGTTCCAAGACATCTATCATAAACACAAGGTCTATTGACTTATTATCCAAGGATGTCTCAGAGATATCTCCGTTTATAATAATATTGATGTCAGGGTTATTCTCTCTTTGTATTTGTAACATTTCTTTTGACAGATCAAGGGCATTTTTCTTAACACTTATATTCATTTTCTTCAAGTAGGTTGAAATCTCCTTCAGTATCAAGCCGGCTCCTCCCCCTACATCTAAAAGCTTTATCTCCTTCAAGGAAGAATCTCTCACAAATTCATCTATAAGTGGGAGGAGCTTCGTTAGCTTCCATGGCGTATCTTCGACATCAAGGGTTGGATTCTTTCGAATATATTCGCCTGAGGTGTAAATGTTATTTTTCATTACGATGAATAAGAAGTCTAAAGTTCTTACAGCTTTATGTGTAACCGTAGTTAAAACAACTAAGGCATGTAGTCATATGTTATGAATAAAAAATCCTTACTCCACAGGGTATACAGATTATACTCACATAGATGATGACGATACGCGAAAGAACGACCACTTCATTTTTAACTCAACAATCAACGATTTAAAAATAAGTTGCCAATAATGATATGTGAAAATGCGTGGGGATATCTTATAAAAAAAGATCAAAAAGAGTTCATAATAATAAATGAGGGGTTTAGTTTTATCCAATTTTTTGCATGCTAATTTCAGAGCATGGTTAGAAGCCAGTTTTAGACTTCTTACTTTAAATTTTATTGCTAATTTAATATAGCAGGCTGCAGCTGAGATTCTTCGCGAATGGAAGATATCATCCACTGAAAAATTATTCAGGCACCATATGAAAAGGTTATTTGCCTCTGTCAACTGAATATTGCTCATTGTGCGGATGCCCTGTTCAGGATGCAGTCTTGATTTTAGGAGGGGCGCTGGTATATGTATAAAATTATACTTCCCCACCAACCTGAGCCACATTTCGTAATCTTGAGTAGTTTTTAATTCCTCATTAAATAACCCGACTGTATCAAAGCAGGATTTTGGAATTAAAGTAGTGCAACCGTTTATAGGATAAGTGGTAATTAATGCATATAAAAAATGCTCGGGAGGTACATGCGGAATCTTACACAAACCCAATATTTTAGATTCACTATCTATCCAGTAATAGTCGCTATATAAAATAACAGGATTGTTTTCGTTTCTCAAATAGTTGATCTGAACCTCCAGCTTGTTAGGTATATATACATCATCATGGCTTAACCAGGATATATATTCCCCCTCCGCAGCCAAAATCCCTGCATTCAATGCTGTTGAAACCCCAGCGTTTTTTTTATAAATATAGCGAATTTTGTTTCTATACGATTTAGCGATTGCTTCTGTTTTGCCTCCATCATCTGATCCGTCGTTAACTACAATAACTTCAATGTTTTTATAGGTCTGTGCCAAAGCGCTGTCAATCGCTCCCCTAAGATAGTTGGAGCCGTTATAAACCGGGATGACGATAGAAACTTTTAGATTGAACTCCATGCTACTTCCATTTGTACCCCAGCACGATCTTCACTACCGTGCTACTTACATCCCGAACAAGATATTCGGAAGGCGGCGTCCAGTTACATGGTTGATTCAGGACAGTGTTTACACATGAGAGAATCGTCTCTGGTTCTGCCCCGCTCAACATATTGCTTCCCACTTCAACAGTCTCCGGGCGCTCAGTCACGTCCCGGAGCGTCACGTTGGGAACCTTGAAGATACAGCATTCTTCCTGAACGGTCCCCGAATCGGTCAAGACACACATAGCATGCTGCTCGAGGTGAACGAAGTCAAAAAGCCCCAGTGGCTCCACTGCTCGCACATTGCCGCCCTCCATGACCTTCCCCTGTTTCTCAAGCTGGGAACGAGTTCTCGGATGGAGGCTGCAGATCACAGGGGCATTATATTTCTCACTTAGGATATGGAAGGCCTCGATGAAACTTGAAAGCCTCTCCTCTATATCAACGTTCTCAGCCCTGTGCAGGGTCACAAGGAAATATTCCCCTGACTTAAGTCCAAGTCTTGAAAGCGCAGAACTTGAGTCTATATTAGAGGTATAGTGATCGAGCACCTCCTTGATAGGATTGCCTGTTACATATATCCTTTCTCCCTCTATCCCTTCCCTCAAAAGGTTGGCACGGCTCCTTTCAGTATATGGCATAAGGATGTCACTGCAATGGTCAATAATGCGTCTATTAACCTCCTCAGGGACTCTATCGTCATAACAACGATTCCCGGCTTCCATATGAAATACAGGGATATTCATCCGTTTAGCAACCATTGCAGACAGAGCACTGTTTGTATCACCGAGAATCAGCAAACGGTCAGGTCTCTCTTTATTAATAACACGTTCGCCTTCTACAAGGATCTGAGCGATCTGCTCCATGGCGGTCTCGGCCCTGCACTCAAGCACGTGATCTGGATGCCGCACTCCGAGTTCTTCGAAAAAGATGTCATAAAGGGTGCGTTCATAGTTCTGGCCTGTGTGTACCAGCACGTGCTCGCACAAGCGGTCAAGGCATGGAATTATCCTGCTCAGACGGATAATCTCCGGACGGGTACCTAAGATTGTCATTATCTTCATCGCAGAAACTCTCCCTCCTCAACAATCTCCTGGCCTACCATTAGATTATGCCGCTCCAGCAGTTGCCTTGTTTCCTCCAGAGTCATTAAAGAATCACCTGAACTGTATTCCTTATGTAAAGCCTCCAGCCCAGGCTCTTCTTTAATAAGTTCGGGCAGCATAGGCTTGATGGCATAATAATCACCTCGCTCAAAGGTGTGCCATGCCTCTTCATCAGAGATGAGGATCTCATGAACCTTTTCGCCAGGCCGTATCCCTGTGACCACAAGCTTTATAGCACGGTCTTCTATCAAGGCCATTGCCACATCAACGATGCGTGCAGAGGAGATCTTCGGGACATAGGTCTCGCCAGGGTGAGCCCTCTCAATGGCTGCAAAAATAGTGTCTACTCCGCGCTCCAGGGGCAGCAGGAAGCGGGTCATATCTTCCGTAGTAATGGTAACCGGACCACCGGTTTTGATCTGTTCATGGAACATCGGTATTACCGACCCCCTTGATGCAAGGACATTACCGTAACGGACACAGATAAAACGTGTCGTCGGAATGGTGATATTAGCTGCAATAAAAATCCTTTCCTGAATGGCCTTGGTCATGCCCATAACATTTACCGGCTTGCATGCCTTATCAGTGGATACCCCTACAACAGTTTCTATTTGAAGATTATTCTCTCTGATAGCCCGAACAATATTTTCTGCTCCGGTAATATTTGTCTGGACAGCCTCGAAAGGAAAATACTCACAGGAAGGAACCTGCTTCAAGGCTGCAGCATTAATAACGATATCGGCCTCCTTTAAAACCGAGCAGACAGAATGATAATCACGCACATCGCCTATTCTGAATTCAAGTAACTGCTCGAAATTGTGATAGATGACCTCATCGGTAACTTTCTTTTTCTGCAGATATTCCAGCCGCATGTAATGCTGTTTTGCTTCATCTCTTGAAAAAATGATGATTTTTTTAGGGGTACCTGCATCTCCCGATAACAGGCGATGGGCAAAGACTTTCCCCAGCGACCCGGTACCACCGGTAATAACAACCACTTTGCCTGTAAAATTTAACATTAATCCGCCCCCTGTAAGTATGATTTTTCCTTATCCTTATAATAAGGAGAACCGATAAAATCTTGATACATGTTGTCGATAAGTTCCGGCCAGGATGGTGGCGAGTACCCGGTGACTCGCTGGAATAATGTAGAATCCAGCGATCTATCTGAGCGGAAATCATGATATGGTTCTACCTCAATGCTCTTTTTATACCTTTCTGATACCAGTTTTAACAGATCATATTTTGATATGGAATTTGATGATACATGATAAAGTCCTTTTAAATCTGCATTTGTGATTACGTATTCACTGATGATCCGGGCAATTTCAACCGTCGGGAACCCGGAATAAATAGCGTTGGTAAAACCCCTAACCTTCCCTTTTTGTGCGAGGAACCATTCTATTAACCCATGCTTTCCCTTCAGCTCATGACCGATAATTGATGTTCGTAAAGTAAGACAATGGGGATAATATACTTCTCCCAAGAATTTTGTCCTGCCATAAAGATCAGTAGCATTAGACTGGTCATTTTCAGAGTAGTTGCCTTTTGCACCATCAAATACACAGTCCGTACTAATATGTATCATTCTGACATCAGCGGCTTTGCAGGCCAGTGCCAACCGGTGAGGGAACAGGGCGTTGATGGAAATGGATATAATCGGATCCTGTGCTGCAGACATTTGCTTGATAATACCAATACAATTAATAACAACATCAGGTTTTAAATCTGCAATAGCACGAGTGATAGTATCAAAATCATCTGCATCCACATTCTCATGGATATTAGCCAAAAGTTCCTGTGAAAACCACCTGCCTTCTTCAATACTGCGGACAGTAGCGTCTACGTCCAGATTTCCACGCTCTGAAAGCAGGGTAAAAAGTTTATGTCCCAGCATTCCGGCAGCCCCAAGGACAAGGACCTTGTTAGTTCTCATAGACAATACCTTTCTCTTTAGCCACTGTAGTATATATCTCTACCGCCTTAGGCTTCAATATAGATTGGTCGAGCCTTTCCTCTGCTATGCGATAATTTCGCTCTGCTGCCTGATTAACCAGATCATCATCGGTCAGGGCGCGCCGGATAGCCAGTTCCACTACCTCAGGGTCTTCAGGCGGCACCAATATGCCGGTTTTGCCGTCCTCAATCCATTCATCAGCGCAAGCAGTCCATGATTGAATTGGGAAGGAACCCATAACCATTGCTTCCAGCAGCGATGTACTTATAGCGTCTCCAATGCTTAATCCTATTGAAATTCGCGCCCGGCCAAATCGTCTCAATATTTCATGGTGAAACGTCTCTTTCGGAATAATTGTGGTCTGGATGCCAGTCGATTTTTGAAAAAGTTCAGCAGCAATCAAGACCTCAGGAGGTGCGGAATAGACAACAACCTCATATCCCTTCAGTAAATCAGCACAGCGCTCCAGCGCCCGCAGTCCCACCAGCGCCCTGCCTGCCCAGTTCTGATATCCCTTGAGCATAATACTACGTCGTTCCGAAACTAATCCCGGATGACGCAATTGAGTAACAAATTTCACATCGAACCCACCAGTATTTGGAAATACAGGAAATATTCTGCCTTTAAATCCGTAAGCTTCTGCCAGATACACATCCCGCTGACATTCGCAGGAATAGTAGTCACATGCCGATAAAACCTCCCTTATCTTCGCCTCATGTTCAGATAACCGCCCGAACAAATAGATGTCGCTTCCCCAGTTTGTTACAATCCATGGCGGGAATTTTCCATGGAAGCGTTTTTTTGCCTCAAGGGTTAAATATCCTGCGGCTTGAATCTCCATTGAATGAATTATATCTGGTTTTACCCTGGCAATTATTCGTTTTAATTGGAGTATACGGTAATCTGGCCAAATCTCTTCGAGAACACGTATGGCGCCAAATGCTCCAAATTTGGAAAAAACTGGGAATCCATGGAAGTGGATGCTACGATTAACACCTTCTCTTTTGCCATAAAAGGAATGGTAAACGCTGATGTTCTTCATCTCAGGATGTACAAGTCCGCAGTCTTTACTCGGAAACAGATAAATATCCCATCCCTGATCCGCTATCTGGGATATCCAGCGCGCAGTATGAATACTGTCAGACATTGCAACAAATAAAATTATCATTCCAATTTATTCAGAATGCTCAATCAAAATGAATATCCTTTAATAACCACAAGCCCAGGCTTTTATCAGAGTATTCACCATCGTACTCTGAACAATTCTCATTAATTATTTTTATCGGCCTTGGAAAATTAAACGGCGGTATTTCAAGATTTAATGTCCGCCAAAACCCTCTGCCCAAGTCATTGTTTTTTAACCTTTCAGTGAAAGTTGTCGTTAAAACATATATTGCGCCACTTTTCTTAAAGTTTTTTATTACCTTGATGCACTGTTTAAAGGACAGGTGTACCAGGCAGTCTCTACATAAAATAATATCCGCCTTTGGTATCTCATCTTCAATGATATCTATTGTCATAAAACTCTGCTGTTGGTTAACATATTTTTTTTTGTTTTGATCAATTAATTCTTCAACAATATCAATTCCTATATATTTTTCTACAGGCAATTCAATTTCCTTTAGCCAGTATAAATCACCACAAGGTGCATCAATCAACGATTTAACACGCAGCTCTTTTAATAATTTAGGAATCTCCTGTCTGATCACGGTTGTTTGAGAAAGACCTGAACCTTCTCCGGACTTAGATTCCCTGCCTAAGAAAGAGTTATTACGAAAAATCTTGGTAAATTTTTTCTTGGTGCTCTTTTTATAAATATTAATAAAAAATGAAGATTTATTAATCATTTAACCCTTTGATTTTTTTGAAAAATGAAACAATGCTCTGACTATGAGAAGTCCGTTTTTAAGCCATATTTTGATCATTTCCCATAAGTGGCTTTTAATAATAGAAACCGCCTCACGCGATACTTGTGCTGTTCGACTATATGACATGCCTTTTGTATCGAATTTCACTATTGGAATGGAAATCATATCAACTGTTACGTCTTTCGAAAAACATCGTATCCAGAATTCATAGTCCATTGCAATTTTTAAAGATTCATTGAAGTTACCGTATTTCTCGTAAAGATACTTTCGTGTTAGCGTTGCTGGATGTGGTATCCATGCAAACAACGGTGGCCACACAGCCCACATTTGTGGATGTTTTAGTCTCTCGCCAGACTGCATGAGTTCGATTTCGAATATTATTGCATCAGATCTGCTTTGTTTGACGAGATATAACAATTTTTCAGGTTCCACATCAGGATGGACTTCGTCTCCGCCGTTTAGAAACCACACCCATTCAGCTTTTGACAGACTAAGTCCCAGATTAAACGCCGCTGAAATTCCAGACGGTGCTTGCCAGACATAATCAATATTCTGCTCAATGCTTGCAAACCGTTTTACCTTTTCCGCCATTCCATCGTCGCTACTGTCGATTATGATATGTCGCACTCCGAGCGCTGACCGCATCTTTCCGGTACTCTTTATAGTTAAGGTAACACCTTCAAAATCGTCTTTTGTGACTGTTATGATGTCGAGGATATTCATAATGCTTAAGATTCAGTTTCTCTACTAAATTTATTTACTCATCTTTTTTTTAAAAAAGCGGCAACAGCTCTTATTGGCGCGGTTATCTTCCAGCTATAACTATTCCGGAGCGCGTCTAAATCTCCCTTTGAAACAGACTCATAAATTTGCATTCTGTTTTTTAAGGCTTTAATATCCTTAGCTTTATTGAACTCTTCCACTGCCTTTGAATATACGTTTAAAAACATATGAACCGTCTTATCCCAGCCACCTTCCCTTACCCTTATCCTTGAATTTTCCCTGTTTTCCTGAACAAGTTTTTCATCTTTAAGTAAAGTTGCAGCCTTTTCTGCGATCTGTTCAATATCTTTCGGATCGAATATGAATCTTTTATCTCTGATAGTGTCAGGTAAAGAAGTAACATTAGAGCAGATTACTGGAACCTCATATGCCATCGCCTCCATTAAAGGAAAGCTGCCAGCCTCATACAAGGTTGGAATAACTGCAAGGGTTGAGTTCTTAAGCAGCGTCTTTACATCATCTTCAGGTATGTAACCCGTAAAATTCACGAAATCTTTTAGATTAAGTTTATTTACTTCTCCCAGTATTTGAGGATAATAGTCAGGATATTGTCGACCTGTACAGATAAGGGAAATTTTAAGGTCGTATTTTTCATGAAGTATTTTCAACGCCCTGATAAGACTTACATGATTCTTGTGCCTCCATGTGTTAGCTGAATAAAAGATGTACCTTTCAGGTATCTTATATTTTTCCCTTATTACCTGAAACTTGTTGTTATCTATAGGTTTAGGGGATACTGTCCCCAGCGGACAAACATCTATCTTTTCAGCAGGAATCCCATAAAACCTTACTATATCTTCTTTTGCATGTTGAAAGCTTACTATCACTCTCTCGGCAAATTCCGCCGAAAGCTTATAAAAGAAATCTCGGAATTTAATTTCATCCGCCGTAAAAAATTCTGGGTAATAATAATGCTGAAGGTCGTGAAGAGTGATAATCATTGGAACCGAAAGGGTGAAGTTTATGAGATTTTGAATAGGGGTATGCACAACATCGATATTATCGGACTTTACAATGTCAAGAAGTGAGTTTGGAGGACCAAAGGGGACTTCCTTGAAATTCTTATATTTTTTAAGAGGTTCAAAAATCCCCTTGCCAGTCGGTCCTGTAATTGCTACAACATTTGTATCCGTATGCTCTACAATTGCTGAAATAAGTCTGAAGGCATACTGGTATACGCCACCTGACTTATTGTCTTTATCCATCCATGTAACATCGAAGCCGACTGTCATTTATAATCCTTAATCATCCTTAAATCCTTATTTATTTCAAAAGTTCCTTGTATCCTATTAAAAATTCCTCGTTATATTCTTTGAAGGCGTATTTCTGGCTCTCGTAGAGTTTTTTAGCAACTACGTTACCCTTCCTGACTTTAAGCATTACCTTTGAACAGCCCTTCAATCTGGATGCTGTTTCAAGAAAATTCAAAATCAGCCTTCCCAAGCCTGAACCCTGGTATTTCTTCAATACGCAGAGGCCAATAGAGGGAATTTCATAACCTTCATCCCAGCCCCTCAGCATCCCATAACCGATTATTTCTTCGTTATTCAGAAGAATTGAAAAATAGAAGTCGCTCCCCTTATAATTACAGACGAATTTAGCGTAATCTTCATTAAAGGGATGGGGTGAAAAATCCTTTCGGTATTCAGAGGTGTTTATCGCTTCGAAAAAACGCTTTAAAAGTCCCAGGTGTTCACCCCGCAACCTTACAATTTCTATCATCTCCACTCTCTTACGAGCAAACCCGTGACGAACTTCACATCCTCCTCGGTAAGCTCATAAAATGTCGGCAGGTTTATTCCTTTTGACGCAACCTCTTCGGCGCACTTAAGCCTGTCCGAATCTTCTTTATAGACCGGCATTACGTGCATAGGATAGAAGACTGGTCTCGTCTCAACCCCGTTCTTTTGGAACAGTTCTATCACCTCGTCCCTGTTTTTGCCAAATCCATCCTCGATTAAGATGGTATACATCCAGTAGGAATGGAGCGCGTAATCTTTTTCTGCAGGCAGGGTAATGCCTGGAATATCTTTGAGGCTTTCATCATACCACCGTGCAATAAGTCTCCTTTTTTCAAGAAATTTGCCGATATTCTCTATCTGCGCCAGTCCTATAGCTGCCTCTATGTTCGTCATCCTGTAATTGTATCCTACAACCGGGAACCAGTACCTTTTGTCAGCATCCATGCCCTGCCCTTTAAGAAGTCTGACCTTTTTTGCGATGGCATCATCGTTTGTAACAACCATACCGCCCTCGCCTGTGGTTATCGTCTTGTTGCCGTAAAAGCTGAAGGTGGAAATATGGGCCATGGACCCGCAAAGTCTCCCCTTGTATTTTGCTCCAAGGGCCTCGGCGGCATCCTCTAAGATGTAAAGGCCATGCCTTGTAGCAATTTCCATTATCGCATCCATATCGCATGGATGACCGTACAAGGGGACAGGGATTATCGCTTTTGTTCTGTCCGTTATGAGTTCCTCTATCTTTTCGGGGTCTATATTCCAGGTATCAGGTTCTGAGTCCGCGAGCACAGGGATTGCACCAGTATATCTTACTGCGTTTGCCGTGGCGACATATGTAAGGGTCGGTACGATAACCTCATCCCCGGGGCCAACACCAAGGGCAAGGAGGGCAAGGTGTAGGGCAACAGTGCCGTTTGAACAGGTAAGGGCGTGTTTTGCACCGATATGCTCTGCAAATTTTTTTTCAAAAAGCTCTATGTACTTTCCATTGGATGATATCCAGCTCGACTCAATGCAGTCCATCACATATTCTTTTTCCCTGCCGATGAGGGCTGGCTTTGAAACAGGGATGAACCTTGTAACCGAGGTCTTCATACCTTCTTCGCCTTTATGATCAAATGAGTCCCAGGCTCGCCGCTGTGAGGGCTTGCAATATACCTTTTGCACTTCAAACGGAAAGGCAGACCTGAAATAGATTTATATTTTTTCCCAAGTTTCCGCAGTAGCTCCTTGGAGGCCGGAGCTTCAAGGGTATATAGCATATCCATGCGCACAACAAAACCACCGATATCGCCGGGGAGGTAATATTCGTATTCCAAAAGCTTAAAACCAGTAGCCTCAAGTTTTTCTTTCCACTCTTTCAAGTCAAGTATATTTACATGATGATGAAATTCATTGTATTTATCTATACTGCCATCCCTGTTAAGCCCGACACTTTTTAATATTTCATCATCTTTTAGCACCTGTAGAAATTTATTGGATGGGACAGTAAAAATAAACTTTCCCTTGTCTTTCAAAACCCTCCCTACTTCCTTAAGCACATCGTTCAAACCATCCATATGCTCTACTGCACAGTTTGAAAACACTGTAGCAAAGAAAGAATCGGGATAAGAAGTTTTTGAAGCATCGGCAAGCAATACCTCTTTATAACCATTGTTTATATTGGCTTTTAGTGCCTGCTCGTCTATGTCTATTCCATAGACTTCACTTAAGCCAAGAGTCCTTCCAAAGTTCCCGTCACCGCATCCAAGATCAAGGAACGGCCCTTCATTCTTATCGATATAATCCGATAAGAGCCGTGACTCAACAGAACGGATTATATAAAAATGTGGGATATGGCGTATATTTTTAAAATTTGTTTTTTTCATATCCTTAATCTTCTTGAAAAGACCTCAAATATCGTTTTATCAGCCCTAAGAGCCATCCCATTTGTCGGCAAGATAAGACACCCCAATATTGAAAAAGCGGCTGTCAACCTATTCATCTGCTTCTTTTCCGCCCTTGTGTAATAATCCATTATCCTATTACCTACATCCGCGTATTTTCCCCATTCGGATTCAAGGAAATCCTCTATCTCGCTGTTTTCCTTATAATTGATCTCTTTAATCATTTTTTCAATCACTTCAGGATGATTGCCGGAAAACAGGATTATCCAAGATGGAGGAAATTTAATAAGGTGAATCCTTAGGGGGTTCTTAAATTTTTCCCAATACTTCTCAGCCCATTTCAGACCTTCTTCACACCCGTTCTCCCAACTCATCCCAGAGTAGTAAGCCGACTTGTTCTTAACTGCATCAGGAAATACATAAGAATAATGATATATGTAAACATTATGGACTTCTGCGAGTTCATTCGCCCGTAAGATATTGCTTGCGCCAATTACACAACCTCTTTCGTCAATAACCGTCGGTGGCCTATGTGCAAGATAACGATACCCTGACTTGAATTTAAAGATCCTTATAAACTCATCAGCTCCGTATATGTAAGAGGCACCTTGCATTACCGCCCTAAACCCTCGCCAGAAGTTTATGGTCTTTATGTCAACCCGCTCTATGTCAGGATTTTCAGAAAGGAGTCTTCTGATTTTTTCTATATCCGCACTCTTGTAAAACTCATCCACATCCACCTGCCAGATGTAATCGCCTGTACAGATAGCCATATAGGCATTTGACATCTCATCCTTCTCTGGCCAGAAGCCGTCGCGCTGTATGAGCTTTATCTTGCCTTGGGGGTCAGGAAAGTTTTTTATGATCTCCACTGTCCTGTCCAGCGAATGACCGTCAGGTGTCGCAGCATGCCTGAACTTTTCCACCGCGCCCTCAACGATTAAAATCTCATGGGCATGGGGATAAAGATTTTCAAGGTTATATCTTATGAAAGGCTCACCATTAACAACTATCATTCCGAATGATATCTTCAATTACTTCACCCTTTCAGTGGTTTCATGGAGACCATAAATACTCTGTCCTGGTTGTATATCTTGAAATCTATCAGTTCTCTTGGAGAAAGGAATTTTCTGAACTCCGATTCGCTCCAGAAATTTACATGCCCTTCATAACTATCTAACTCTCCGTTAGGAACTGATATTAAAATCATTCCATTCGGGCTACATACCCTGTCCATTTCTTTTAGAACCTGCTCAGGATTTCTAAGATGTTCAAGGGTCTGAATACAAAAGACTTGGTCGAAGAAATCATTGGCATATGGTAAATTATAAACGTTTCCAGTCGAGAAGTTGCCTTCAGGAAGGATACCCGTCGCCCTTTTTACAGCCATTTTAGAGTAATCGAGACCGTATATCTCAAAATGTCTCTCAGGTGAGTTCAGCGTAAGTAAACGCAAGAAATCGCCGGAGCCAAAACCAATCTCGACAACCCTGTTGCCATATTTTTTTGAAAGCACATACTGGATGACAAACATGTACGATTCAATACGCGATGGCTCTAAATAGGCCTTGATTAAATCCTCGTTCCCCCAGAAAATTTCATATGCATCACGTTCATTTGTTTTGCAAAGTTTGGCTACATCGGAAGAACTGAGGGCTTGATCCTTATAAATAAGCCTCTTAAGTTTCTCGTAAAAGTTGGATATCATATCTGCTTTCCAAGCTTATCAAATATATAAAAATCAAAGGACCCCTCCCATAGGAACATATTGCAAAAAACATCCCTATTTTTATAAATAAGTCTCTTAACTTCATTATCATAAGGGTTCGTCTGCTGTTCAAAAAAATATGTAGTCCCAGTTCCTTTTATCTCCCGATCTGAGTATTCAATAAATATAAGAGAGTTACCAGCCATGTTTATGTACCAACGATGGAGATACGAAAAATTATAAATCATGTCGGTTAACCTTGTCGGCGTCTCGATATATCCTTTTTTCCCTACCCTTAATATTTCCTTGCAGGCCTTTCTTGGATCAGCGACATGCTCCAGAACGTGAGAGCAATATACAAAATCAAATTCCTTGTCCCGGAAAGGTAGTGATTCTATATTCGCCACGAAAAGTGGTCGGCTGTCCTGAACTAATTTAACCCCACCCCTGTGGAAATCATTTTCAACAAATAAATCGACTAGATGGGTCGCCAATGGAAATGGGTGATTGCCGCTGCCAAGGTCAAGGGCTTTGTCTCCAGGGTTAATATCAAATTTCACAAATTCTCTTTGATAATTAAACCTATTATTGTAAACTATGCCTTTATTGAGGCGCTCTATCTTAATAGGAAACTTTTTTCTAAATAGTATACTCATCTCGTCATTAAATCCCCCCCCAAAAAAAATCCAAACTATATGCTGTATTTCAAACCGTTAAGCTAAATCTGTAATTCACTAGAAAACTGCCCTGTCCTGTAGGTGGTATCTTGCCAGTCCCATAAAAATCTCCTGATTCCACAATAAAAAAACCGGCATTTTGAATCCAATCCGCTATTATCCCATTTATCGTACTATAAAGGGTAAACCCATACTTACCTTGTGTTAAAGGCAATCTCTCAACGTGTATTTCAACACTATTTACATGGGCTGGAACAACAGGAAATACTTCCTGAGTTACCTCGGTGCTCAATACTGTAACCCTATTTCCGAAATGATCATCTATGCCAACGGCGATATGGAAATTTTTTAAGTCATGCCCGGTCTTATTTTCAAAATAAAGTATAAATTTCGCATATCTCCCGCTAATACATGAATCAACCTCCTCCCCCTTTTCATTCTTAATTTTCACTGCTGCAAATCTAATATCACCAGTACCTTGCCTATCTTTCCGTTCGGTTAATAATATATTGACTATTTTACTGGTTTCCGCAAGATACCTTTCCACAACTGCTTCTGTTTTGCCATCCCCAATAACCTCTCCGCAATTAAGCAAGATTACTCTCTGACATAAATTTTGTATTGCTGCCATGTTATGACTCACAAATAACACTGTTCGTCCTTCCTTCGCTACTTCTCCCATCTTCCCCAGACACTTTTTCTGAAACTGGGCATCCCCCACGGCAAGCACCTCATCAACTATCAATATCTCCGGCTCAAGGTGAGCTGCAACAGCAAACGCAAGGCGGACATACATTCCCGAAGAGTATCTTTTAACCGGTGTATCAAGAAACTTCTCTATCTCAGAGAAAGCCACTATCTCATCAAACTTTTTCTTTATTTCTTCCTTACGCATACCAAGAATCGCTCCATTAAGGAAGATATTCTCCCTGCCGGTTAGTTCAGGATGAAACCCTGTTCCTACCTCAAGGAGGCTTCCAACCCTGCCCCGAATCCTAACCTCTCCTTCTGTAGGATCTGTAACCCTTGAGAGGATCTTTAGCAAAGTTGTTTTCCCTGCACCATTTCGTCCAATTATGCCGAGGACTTCTCCTTTTTGAACCTCGAATGATACATCCTTCAATGCCCATATAGTGTTGTTTTCGCCCGATCTATTTTTATTGAATAATTTTGCAGGGGACGTAATTGCATTCATCAGGGTCTCTCTGAAGGTCTTGTAAGGCAACCTTGTGCCGATACGGTACTGCTTACTGAGATTTTCTACTGAAATAATTGGATTCATTAATTTTTTAGTTCAAGTAGCTCAAATAGGTTTTACTGCCTTAAGAGGGGGTACATCGAAGTCATAAATAATTTAGGGATATACTTTTTCGAATCTCGTTTTCGTTCCTTTTATACTAAAGATTCCACTTCGACTTTCTCAATTCTTGATAGAGTTTTTGGCCGAATTTCTTTTATTGATATATAAACCACTCTGCCACCGTCAGCTTCTATATCCTTTCCCAATCCAAGATTAAATTCCTTTAGTTCTTCATCAAATCCCGGCAAAAGTATAATTTCAACATCAACAGGAATTTTTTCCTCTATTTCCGGATGTTCAAATAAATAACGACTGAACTCTGCACTGAGCTCAATATTGCGTTCTATCATTTCTTTTTCTTTACTCATCTTTTTCCCCCAAAAATCTCTTTTTATAATACTCCCAGTTAGATTTTAAATCGCTCTCTGCAAAGGTCAATGCATCATTATAATCCTGATTAAATAAAGGTGTTTTCTTCACAGAACCCTTTAAACTCATCAAGTCCCTATGAGCAAATCCATGAGCAGTATCATACCTGACAACAGGATACCATATATCATTAATCTTTGTCTCATATTGGATTCTGAAAAATACTATCTTATCCCTCTCTTTTATATGTAAATGTCTGTATCTATCTGAGTGTCCAATCCTTATAATGTATTCTGTTTGTTTTCTGGACATTCTTATTTTTCCTCTTTCATGTGACACGTGAAAGAATCTTCAACAACGTTGTTTTCCCTGCACCGTTCCGTCCAATGATGCCGAGGACTTCGCCTTCATTCACATCAAACGAAACATCCTTCAATGCCCATATAGTGTTGTTTTCGCCCGACCCATTTCTCTTAAATAATTTCGCTGGGGATGTAATTGCATTCATCAGGGTCTCTCTGAAGGTCTTGTAAGGTACCTTTGCCCCGATATGGTATTGTTTTGAGAGTCCTGAAACTTCAATGATTGGCTTACTCATAAATTTTGCTTTTTATTGGTTACGAGTTGAATTTGAAAAATAGGTCTAATCATTACCTCATAGTGTTGAGGTATCTTATAATTTTAAAGGAGTCTTTCTGGAGATTTTTTCGACCAAATAAATGAATCTTCGGCGCCAAATCAGATATTTAATGTCATTCGTATTTTTTCTTTAACCAGAGTGAAAATAACATCTGGAACTTTTGAAAAAATGCCAATGACAATAACGTCTTCTTTCTTCTCACTTATGACTAAAGCAGGTCTTATTTTTGAATCTATTAGATTTGTGAATGGAAAATTTATAAGGACGATCTCTCCACTGCTATACATTTTCAGCGTAAATATCCTCTTCAGGATCCATCCACTCTGAAAACGCTGCTTCGGCTACTCCCATCATCATGGAGGTCTCAATATATCTGTGGATTTCCTTGTCTAACTTTATCAACTGATCCTTTGAAAGTCTGGTTATAGCACTTTTGATATCTTCTATTGTAAGATTTAGTGTCTGTGCCATTTTGCCTCCTCCTTTTTAGGTATAATTATATCCTTACTTTTCTTTAAATCCTGATCTCGAAATTTTAAACCAAATGGTAGATTATTATTCCATACCTAAAGCAAACCGTATAGCCTTTTCTATCAGTGCTATCTTATCGCTCTTCAGTAACGTAATTCTTTCAATAAGGAGGTCTTTACGAATTGTTATAATCGTATCGAGGGTTACCACACACTTTTGCGGAAGTCCATCCTCAGGTCCGAGGGGAACTTCAACAGGGATTTTTCTTATAGTCCTTGTCACCTCTGCCACGGTTATTGCGTTCCTGACCGAATATGCCTCATCCCTTGAAAGGAGTGCTACCGGCCGTTTACCCATGGGCAGCGGAAGCTCAGCCCACCAGACCTCACCCCTCTTCATTCCCAAACCTCGTCAGACAGCGTCTCAATACATGCCTTTTCTATGGCTTTTATCTCAATCAGTTTCTCCGGATATTTTTTGTATCCATTTTCATATGCCTTTATCATCTTCTCCTTCTCGCTTTTATCCCTGAGAAGTCTGACTGCCTTTACCACAACACCACTTCTTGTTATTCCGTCGCGTTTTCTTATCTCTTCGATTACCTTGAAGTCTTCGCTGTTCATACTTACTGCCACCTTCACAGTCTTTGACATATATCCTCCTCTCAGTATGAATAAGTTTATACCAAATTATGAAACTATAACACAGGGAAAGTCAACCCTATCGTTTTTAAATAATCTTGCTCCTGTTATCTCATAAATAAATGTTGCCAAGGCAACATTTTCTTGCCAGACCTCCAATTTTTTATGCGCTCTATTCACTTTTCACCATTCACTTTTCACTGTCTTTAAATCACATCCGCAAAGGAACGCTCGACTTTTTTGAAATAGAGCAGCCCTGTAAAAAATATTAAAAATCCAACTCCAGAAGATATAAATAGCAGATCCCAGTTGATCGGTTGATGTCCAAGAGTTGCAGCACGAAAAGCACCTATAATGCCTCCCATAGGATTGAGTGAAAGTATCAAGCGGTATTGCTCGGGGAAAAGTGTTACAGGATAAATGACAGGCGTGACAAACATCCATATCTGCACAAGAAATGGTATCACATACTGAAAATCTCTATATTCAACATTGAGTGCTGAAAGCCATAAACCACAGCCGACAGCAACTATGAAGGTCAGGAATACCAGAACAGGAATCATGACTATGCCAAGAATATTCGGAGTAAAATGATAGAAAAACATCATGCCTATCAAAATAATAGAAGCAATCAAAAAATCTAAAAGACTCGATAGCGAAGCACTTGCAGGGATAATAAGCCTCGGGAAATAGACTTTTGTAATGAGATTAGAACTCGCTACCAGACTGTTACCGGAGCTGCTCAAAGCAGAGGAAAAATAATTCCAAGGTAAAAGCCCTGCGTATACAAAAATAGGATAAGGGATTCCATCTGAAGGCACCTTTGCAAGTTTTCCAAAGAGCACAGAAAAAACTATCATGGTAATGAATGGCTGCAGAATGGCCCATGCAGCGCCTAATACGGTTTGTTTATATTTAACCTTTATGTCCCGCCATGAAAGGAAATAGAGCAAATCACGGAACTGCCACAGTTCCTTTAGATTTACAGGAATCCAGCCTTTATGAGGCTTGATTATAATCTCGTGATTTTGAAGCATCTTAATAGTTTAATAAGTCTAATTCAAAGCTAAGCCGGCTTTCATAAAGTCATAAGAAGAATGGTTGGTTGATATCACAACACAGTCGTATTTCTTGAGATTTTATCAGAACCTGTTTCATAGGTTTCTGATGATGCCCACAATTCGAACAGCAGTCATCCCATCCCATAATTCAGGAATCCTCCCTCTTTTCCATCTACCGCTGTATGCATCCATCATCTTAAACTCCAGGTTATCCAGTGTAACTAATTCATTTGTACCTTCTGTTATTGTTACTGGTCTCTCGGTATTGGGACGTAAAGTAAGGCAAGGAATCCCCAGATATGTTGTTTCCTCCTGTATCCCACCGGAGTCTGTGATTACAAACTTAGTATTCATCATAAGATTCATAAAATCGATATAGCCAAGCGGATTAAGTAAGGTTATACCGGCACTATCATCAAGCGCAGCTAATAGTCTGAATGTTTCAAGATTTTTTCGAGTCCTGGGATGGACAGGAAAAATAATTCCCATTGATTCAGAAACTTTTCTGAATATGATTATGATTTGTTCCATTACTTCTTTTATATCTACATTTGACGGCCTGTGAAGAGTAACCAATCCATAAGTTTTCGGATTTATTCCTAATCGGTCACAAGTGTTTGCATATTCGACTTTTGGCCTGATAAACTCCAAAGAATCTACCATTATATTACCAACTCGATATATCCTCTCAGCAGCACAGCCTTCTTTCAAAAGATTTTCATCTGCATCCACAGACGGCGTAAATAGTAGATCGGATATGCTATCTGTTATTAGACGATTAATTTCCTCCGGCATACTTCTATCACCGCTTCTTAAACCTGCCTCAACATGTACGACAGGAATGTTTAATTTAACTGCTGCAATAGCGCAAGCCATGGTAGAATTTACATCACCGACAACTATTACTAAGTCCGGTGCATTTGCCAAACAAACCTTTTCGAATGCCAGCATAACGCCAGCAGTTTGCTCAGCATGACTGCCTGAGCCAATTCCAAGATAAACATCAGGCGCTGGAAGCTCAAGATCTCTGAAAAACATATCAGACATATTGGTATCATAATGCTGTCCGGTATGAACCAGGATAGGTTCAAAATCGTTTAAATGATTTTTCATCTCGCGGTATATCGGCGCAATCTTCATAAAGTTAGGTCGAGCACCCGCTACAAGAATAATCCTTTTCTTTTTCATCATGCCTTTACTATATTCCTCCTGCTCGAACCGGAAACCATCTTCATCGCATTCCTTGTATCTACCACAAGCCTGCTATGTTTAGCGATGAAACCACAATCATAAGAAGAATGGTCAGTTGATATTACAACGCAGTCGTATCTACTGAGATTCTTATCTGTCAGAGGCACAGAAGTCATCTTGAGGTCATAATGCCTCATTTTACGGGTCATGGGGACATAAGGATCGTTATAGTCAACCTTTGCACCTTTATTTCTAAGAAGCTCAATAAGCTCAAGTGAGGGTGATTCCCTTACATCGTCCACATCCCTTTTATATGTCAGACCGAGTATAAGTATCTTTGAATCTTTAATGCTTTTACTAATTTTATTAAGTGCATCCGCCACTCTGCTAACCACATACATAGGCATTGATGTGTTTATCTCGCCTGCCAGTTCTATAAACCTCGTTGGAAAATCATATTCCCTCGCCTTCCATGTGAGATAAAAAGGGTCTATAGGGATACAATGCCCGCCAAGGCCAGGCCCGGGATAGAATGCCTGAAATCCAAATGGCTTTGTCTTTGATGCCTCGATAACCTCCCAGATATCAATTCCCATCCTGTCAAAAAGCATTTTCATCTCATTAACAAGCGCTATGTTTACTGCCCTGTAAATGTTTTCAAGAAGTTTTGTTGCCTCTGCTACCTTTGTCGAAGATACAGGTACAGTTCTTATAACAATAGAATCATATAACGCCTTTGCAACCTTCAGACAATTTCGGGTATAACCTCCAACTACCTTAGGAATTTTGGAGGTTATAAAGTCTTTATTAGCAGGGTCTTCTCTTTCGGGTGAGTATGCAAGGTAAAAGTCTTTTCCTGCCTTGAGTCCTGTCCCTTCGAGTATCTTCCTCATGTCTTCGTCAGTCGTCCCTGGATAAGTAGTAGATTCAAGAATAATAAGCTGCCCCTTGCGAAGATGTCCTGCAATAGACCTTGTTGTATTAAATACAAAGGATAAATCAGGCTCCCTGTGTTTATTAAGTGGTGTCGGCACGCAGATAATAATGCAGTCTATATCCTTAAGATTAGTGAAATCCGTCGCGGCTTTGAATCTTCCATCTGCTATCAGATTCTTTATAGTCTCTGAAGTTATATGTCTTATATAGCTTTTACCTTTATTAAGCATGTCCACCTTTTGTGGGTCAACATCAAAGCCTGTGACATTAAATCCAGCCTTATGAAATTCTCTTACAAGAGGAAGTCCTACATAACCAAGACCTATAATGCCAATGGATGCTTTCCTTTCTCTTATTCTTCCAATGAGACGAACTGCATTATTATTTGTATTCATATTTCCACCTTACTCTACCTATTATTTGCAATATTTTGGTTCTTCACGCTTTTCTGTAGAACTCATCCATAATTTCCCCCCTTGAGAAGAGTCTTCTTCGATTTTTCCCATCCCTTGAGGGGAGGGGGTAAGAGAGGGTGGTTCAAATTATCCCGTATTACTTCCAATATTCCTTTGGTATTTGTTAAAACTTCATTGTTCCAGAATCGCAAAACCTTATATCCCTGACCCTTAAGCCAGTTGTCTCTTTCGCTATCTCTTTCCCGCTCCACAGAATGCTGACCACCATCTACCTCTATGATTATCCGTTTTTCTTGACATACAAAATCAACAATGTAGCTGCCGATGGGTTCTTGCCTTCTGAATTTACATCCTTCCATCTGTTTTGCTCTCAGATATTTTCACAACAACCTTTCCGTATCCGTAAAGTTCTTTCGGAGTACTTTAGCTCTGAAATGTTTATGGAGATCATCCATCAAACACCCTAACCCTCTCCCCTCAAGGGAGAGGGTTCTATTTTATCCACACAATCATAGGAAGAACCAATAATTTTTTGGGTTTTTCGGTATATCTGCCTCCTATATTTCGCAATGTTTATTTTTAGGCAGGCTACCGCCATTCAGGTTTTTTAGTCCATAAAATAATAAAATGCTTCCCATTTTTTAAAAAACCAAAGGTCTATGACCTTCGGAACCCTATATTCAAAAATCTTTAAATGATATAGGGAATATGCTGCTTATCTTTTCAGGCAATATATTTAATTCCATGAGTTTCTTATAAACCTCATCTCTTTTTAAAAATGAACTTACAACTATAAAATCGGCATCGATTTTTTTAATCTTTCCAAAAGGCATTATCTTGTATTTGAAAAAATTTTTACCCGCATGTTCGTTATCCACAATACCCACAAACTTTATGTCAAATTCCTGCAATGATAGATATGCGATTTCTGCGGCCTCGTCAGCGCCTGCAAAAACAACGCTCTTTACACCTTCTTCATAAAACCTGCCAAAAAGCTCCTTAAAATCCCTTCTTGCCTCTCTGTAAAGGTTTGTGAAGTTCTGGAGATGGTGATATGTCAGCCGTGTTTTTTCCGCAAAGCCTTTTGGTGTGAGATAATAGGCGTATCTTTTGGCTGGTATGGCCTTTATAGTAATATAGCCTTTTGAGACAAGGTTTTTGATATATGAGTTGACAAGCCCTAAAGCTATATTAAGTTTTTTACTTAAGTCACGCTGTGAAAGGGCTTCTCCTTTTGAAATTTCATCAAGCAGCAATAGAGACTTGTAAGTATCCTGATTTCCCTGTTTTTCATTGTTCAAATTATGAACGTTCATAATTTGAACATACCACATGGAAACTACTCTGTCAAGGGGAATTTTTAGGCAGCTAATTTATCCTTAAGACCGAAAATCCATAGCCAGATAAATTTGGAATACTCATCTAAAACCCTTGCCCTGTCTCTTCTCCTCTTCCACCATTCATCAAAACTAAACCAGCTTTTTTCAGCAGGCGCACTTATTACGATTACCTTATCACCCATAATCTTCCTGAATATCCTGGTTGCCCTCCTGCTGTGATAAGGAGATGTGACAAGGATGCATGACTTGTAACCATGTTTATTTAAAATCTCTTTTGTAAATCTTACGTCTTCTTCTGTGGTCCTTGATTTATCCTCAAGCAAAATGGCATTCTTTGGCACTCCGAGGGATATTGCATGTTCTTTCATAAGAGATGCCCATGTGTATTTCCAGACAAGCGGGCCACCAGCTAATATTATCCTGTCTTTCCTTGCCCATCCTTCCTTGAAGAGTTTAACGCCATATTCAACCCGCTCTGTTTCTTCACCTGCCAGTACGACTATCACATCAGCCGGTTTTATTTCATCCTTATAATATAAGTACTTACCCGCCTTTTCTAAAATAAAACCATGCCCGACATATAGAAGGCCTAATATAAGTGCAAAAGCAACTAAAAATTTAAAAAATTTAAACATTGTACCTCCTGATTATCATTATTTTGAGATTTACTAAAACAGTCATTATTAAGACGACATTCTTATCACTTTTTGTCATTGCGGCTTGTCCGCAATCCTTTTGGTTTTTTCAGAAAGATTCCCGACAAGCGGGAATGACATTAATGCAGCTTTACCTTTAGCTGTCTTAATAACCGCGGGAGGGAATTATCTTTGCGCGGATTTTTTTGCCGATAGTCAATAAGTCTACTTAAGAAAACAAAGAGGCAAAAGCCTCGGAGGTCGATACGACCGAGAATGAGCGAAAAGATTGTTCCCTCCTGTATACTAATAAAAACTCTGATGCTATTCGTCATACTTATAATAGGTACTATCCATTTCCTTTACTTATATACCATCTAAGCATTTTCATCCCTGCCATTGCCTTTCTAACAAATTCTTTCAGGTCTCTAATCTCTTTAAGCCTTTCCCATATATACCATGGACTCAGATAAAATCTCCTGTGCGCCTCTCTTAAAATCCTGTTCAATCTGTCCTCATCCCAGTTTTCATTTATTATAGCGGGTCTCTTTATATCTTTGTCCATAGGGTTTTGAGCATCCACCTCTCTATACCATCCCATCTCAATTGCGGCATCGTAAAGTCTTGTGCCCGGTGTTGGCGAAAGAACACTGAACTGAGCATATGCCGGCCTTATTTCTTTTGCAAACTCTATTGTCCTAAGTTCATCCTCGTATGTTTCGATAGGAATACCCAGGATAAAGTAAGCCATTGGCTTTACTCCTGCCTTTCTTGTCAATTCAAACGCCCTTCTTATTTGTTCAATTTTCGTGCCCTTATTCAGATAGTCGAGGCCTTTCTGGTTCCCGCTTTCGACACCATAAGCTATCATTGAACAGCCGGCTTTTTTCATCAATCTAAGTGTTTCTTCATCAACTATATTTACCCTGCCTTCACACTTCCATTCAATCTCGATTTTCCTATCAAGAATGCCCTGACATATTTCTTTAACCCTTTCTTTTTTGAGTGTAAAGAGGTCGTCGTAGAAAATTACAGAATTAATCCCAAAATCATTAACAACATGTCCTATTTCATCAAGAACATTTGATGCACTCCTGCCTCTCCATTTAGAACCAAAAACGGCCTTATCACAGAATACACAGTGATATGGACACCCTCTCGATGTAAACATGGTTGTAACTTTTCCACTCGATAATATGTATCTATATCTATCATTTGGCAGCAGGTTTCTTGCAGGAAAAGGAAGACTGTCAAGGTCGGTAATAAATTGAGCCGGTGGATTTTCAAAATCCCTGGTTATTAGTCCTGGTACATTCTTAATATCTTCATTCCCCTCAATCGCATTTAGAAGTGAAAGAAAACTTTTTTCTCCTTCACCCTGTATTGCATAATCTATATCAGGACACTGCTCAAATATACTTTTACCCACAACAGATACATGAGGCCCGCCAATTACAACATATTTTGCATATCTTCTGCATATATTTGCAGTTCTGAAAGCATTATCAATCACAGGAGTCATGCCTGTTATACCTATAAGGTCAGGGGCTATTTTCTTGACCCTGTCTTCAAGGGAATTTATATCAAGGCCCTCTGCAAAGCCATCTATAATTGATACACTATGCCCTTTTTTCTCTATGACCGCGGCAAGATAGGCAATACCGAGTGGCGGAACAATAATTTCTTCGGTTATTTTTTTCCTAGGAGGTGGTTGAATCAGAAGGATATTCACGCAGTTTCACTTTCCTTCTTCTGCATTCCGAGAATGTATTTATTAAATACAATAAGCCCTGTTGCTACTTTAGAGACAAATTCTTTAAATGACCTTATAGATGTTATTTCTTTCATAAGGAAATGCTTGCTAAAATAATGTCTTCTGTATGCCCAAGAAACAAGTCGCTCCATTTTCTCTTTTGGCAATTGAGGGTAGGATAGCACTGACTCATACACTGCGTCACTAAGTGAATATTCTCCTCCAATGAGCCATCCACCCTTTTTTGCTGCTTCATAGAGTTCCGTTCCCGGAAATGGTGTTGCTATTGAATAGAGCACATAATGAATCTTTAACCGTTCGACTTCAGATATCGTCTTTCTAATACTTTCTTCGGTCTCTGTAGGACAACTTCCAATAAGGATATTCACTTCAGGTTCAACTCCATATTTTTGCATGAGTTTTATCGTCGTTTTTGCTCTCTCAATATCAAGATCTTTTTTTATGCATTTTAATACCACAGGATCAAATGACTCGATACCAAGATCGACATATACACACCGAGATTCTTTCATGGCTTTAATGATCGGTTCTGTTAAGAGATCAACCCGTGCAAGGCACGACCACTCAAGACGATACTTTTTAAACAGTCCGCATAATTTCAGTGTCCTATCTTCACCCCAAATGAAGTTGTCATCCATCACAGATACTGCTTTAAACCCTAGATTTGCTATCTCTTCTAATTCTCTATCAATCCTATCTATAGACATAAGCTTTACAGGTGGTTTTCTTCCGTTCTTCTCCCTATAGACTGCCTCTCTTATGTAGCTTAGGGAATTCGGGAAACAGTACCAGCATCTGAAACTGCATCCCCTACTTGTAAGTATTACTGTTTGAGGACTGCTCTTCATTTTTGAATTAAAATAAACCGAATGGTCAAGTAACTTTCTGTCAGGAATAGGAAGCCTTTCAATATCTTGAATAAAATCACCATACGGGCCTTGTATAACAGTTTGTCCATTATGAAAAAGAATATTTTCAATATCATGAAACAATTGCTTCGAGTTCATTCTTTGGATAACTTTGAGTGTGATTTCTTCAGGCTCTCCTCGAACAACAACAGTATCACTTTTGTTATCAATAATTTCAAAGGGAAAAGCGGTTGGATATGGCCCCATGAAGATAAACTTCGCTTTGGGTTTCACTTGTCGAATCATCTCTCTTGCCTTCAAATCTGTGCGTTTCGTAAGAAAAACAGAATAAAAAACAAAGATTTCGGTATCCGTTGTTTTTATATATTTAATAAATTCCGGTATCCCCTTTTTTTGAGCTGGAAAATCAAGAAGTTCAACGTTGTATCCGCTATCGCGAAGTAGTGTAGCACAGATAAGACTCGGGATATGCGGCAGGTAGTAAAAAGAATATGCACAACCGTATAGCCTGTCTGCTGCAGGTTTATTGTCAAGCGAAGGAGGCGCAATAAAAGATATTTTCATTGTCTCATTTCACTGCCATATAAAAATTTATTAGTCCGGCAAGATAGAACCTTGAGAGTATTCTATCAAGTGAGTTTATTATTTTCTGCAAAAAAACAGGGAATCTTGGATGGCTAAATGTCACAGCAAAGCTTTTCAATGTGGAAAAACTATTATTTCTTAAAAGCTTAAAGATATAAAAAGGTGATATAGCAAATTCATAATCAGACCCTCCTGATAAAAAATGATATTTATGAAATCTATTTGCCACATTCATCAGTACCCCTGAGGGATGCAGTGAATTAGGTTCGATGGCTATAAATTTTCCTCCTCTTTTAAGTATTCTATGGCATTCATTTATCGCAGCCTCAAGGCTACCCTGTCCGATAATATGATGCAGTACCTGGTTACACACAACCAGGTCAATACTTTCACTCTTAAGTGGTATACTTGAACCATCAGCAACTACTACTTTTACATGCTCTCTGGCAGAGAGCAAACTCTTAAAATTGACGTCTAACCCGATTATTTTCCTTTTATCCTCATAACACAATGATGGGATAACATCTCCACTTCCAATGCCAATAAAAACTACTCTATTATATTGAGCAATTTCATTACTAAGACAGGGTCTAATTTTTTTATAATAGCTATTCCAGAAATAATCTATCCATTTCATCGGTGTATTTATTACTCCCTTAGAGTATTCAAATTCACTTTCGTAGCGTATGATCTTATCTTTTATTTCTTTCCTCATTTATTTCCCTTATCTCTCTCGGATAGACAAGTTCACTTATAAAACCAACAGACCAGGCACACAGCATTACTGATATAACTAAAGGGATATAAAGCGACACTTTAATGGATTTTGTCTTCACCAATGCTAAAATTGAAAAAATAAAAAGCAGAAAAAGATATAGCAGAAACAAAATCGAAAATAAAAATGGTGAGAAAACAAGTAAGAAAAGACCCAACAGCGGTGCAATACCTACAAGAATGTGTATGGGGTTTATCATACTCCTATTCTTTTTTCCAACTTGTAGCCTACCTATTGCATATCTATACATCTGATTCCACAGCCTTTTTGGGTTTGGCCTCCTATAATGCCACACAAAGACATCGGGCGTGTATAAGAGTTTATATTCCTTATCAATAAGCCTCTGGTTTAGTTCTGTATCATCGCATGTAAGAAGAGATTCATCTATGGGCATTACCTTTTCGAGGGCATCTCTTCTGTATATGGCATTGCAGCCCGGAATACTCTTTACTTCCTTGATTTCCTTTAACTCCCTTGCATGGATAGAACCAGGGGAAAATATTTTTTGATTAAAAACAAAACCAACAGCCTTACCAAAATCTCCCTCGTCAGAAGGTGTAAGATTAGGGCCTCCAACACATACAATCTTCTCATCCTCAAAATATTTTAAAGAATTACTAATCCAGTTTTTATCTACAAGGCAATCGGCATCTGTAAAGGCAATAATTTCTCCACTTGAGCGTTTAAAAGCAATGTTCCTGCCAGGTGAGACAGTTTGTTTCTCGTTTAAAACAACTCTTGCACCATAATTTTTTGCAACTTCAGCACTATCATCTGTTGACATTCCATCAGCAATAATCACCTCAATTTTGTTTTTTGGATAATCAAGGTTAGAAATACTCTCAAGACAAGCCTTCAATAACGATGCATCATTTTTAACAGGGATTATTATTGAGACAAAAGGTTTTTCATCCACGTTTTATTTTAACATTTATAATGCATAGGTGGGTACAAGCCTTGTTAAGTAGCCTTATTCTGTCAATTATAAAACCCTGAGACAACTCTATCTCTATTTCAGGTTTGATCGACAATTGTTGACTGCTTTGAGGGATTTATCACCCATATATTCCCGAATTCCCTTTCCTGATATGCCTTGGCAAGGCCGAGCTTTATCAGCTCAAGGAGTGCGATGAATGTGATTATTAGCTGAATCCTTGTTATACCTTCTCGTTGCGAGTCGATCCCTACTTTAAAAATCTCCTCAAATCTGACGGTCTCCTGACCTTCGAGTATCTCCATTATTACAGACATCCTGTCCTTTACAGTCAGGGTTTCTTTTGTGATAGCAACAATATCTGGTGGAGCCTTATCAAGTATCTTTTTGAATGCCTCAAGGAGATCAAAAAGATTAATATCAAAAAGGTAAAGCTCCCCCTCTTCTGCCTCACCTGATATAGGTTCCTTGCGAAAAACCTTCATCCACTCTTCTTCTCTCTTCCTGAGGCTGAACGCTGCTTCCTTAAATGTCTGATATTCGAGCAGCCTCTGAACAAGCTCAAGTCTTGGATCTTCCAGTTCCTCTGAAGGTGCTTCTTCATCAGGCGGAAGTAACATCCTCGATTTGATATGGATAAGGGTTGCAGCCATAACAAGAAACTCGCCTGCTATTTCGAGATTGAGTTCTTTCATGATTTCGATATATTGAAGGTACTGACCCGTAATTAAGGCAATAGGTATGTCATAGATGTCAATCTTGTTTTCTCTGATAAGGTGCAAGAGAAGATCAAAAGGCCCTTCAAATAAGGGAATTTTTATATTGTAAACGTCTTCCATGAATTTAGATATTTTACCAGATTATTAAGACCTTAGTCTTCTTGTAATCACACGCATTAAATAGCAAAGGTTTTCCCCTTTGATGTTAGGCAGCTGACAATTCCAATTTAAAGAGGTTGCAGATAAGAAATTCCTTGCCGGCATCTAAGATTTCTATAGCAGCAATTTCGTTGTCAGAAGTTATGTGGATTATAAGACCCTCATCAATCTCTATTCCACCCTATGGACGTTCTGAGGATAGCTGAATATATGCAGCATCTACCTCTTTACCATATTTAACCTTCATGTCCTTACAAAGGATTTGTAGAATTATACCGCCATTGCCTTCTCAGTCTCTTTGAGCCACAAAAGCCTTGAACTGTTTATAACAGAGGCGTTGACAGATTCGATTATCTCATTTGGAGATATATCAAGCCCTTCTTTTTTAGCAAACGGGTTGGATGAAAGTTTACTCTTCACCTTTGACGCCTTTTTAACCTCGGCCTCTGTAGGTCTTTTAATCGTGGCTCCCATAATCTTTGCAAGATTGATAAAAATATCTCTGTGGCTTTTTGATTCTCCCTGAGGCTCTATTACCTTGGGAAGGTACTTCATCCTTCCCATATAATCTATCATCGTACCGGCAGACTCGAAAAAGGTTGCTGAAGGCAGCACAACGTCTGCCTGTTTAGCAAGTGCTGTAAGGTGTGAGTTCTGCACTATTAGAAAATCCGTATTCGGTCTTTTATTTAAAGGAACTTCGCCGACAGCGTAAAGGACCTTCATTCCGTCAGAGACCATCTCTTTAAAGGTTTTCCCTTCTGTCGTCAAGCCCATTAAGACAACACCCCGTGCATTGCTTTCAAGTGCAACACAAATAACCTTTCCTTTAAGCAGCGCAATATTGGCTGATGCATCGAAAAGCGAAGGAGAGCTCAATAGTACCGGTTCCTTGGCCTCAGCAATAAATGTTGCTGCCTTTTCGATCGCCTCTGATATTTCTACGTCTTTGACAGAAGACTCTAACTTTTTATCTGCTTTCAGTCCCTTTCCTATTAAAGCCTTTGCAATACGTTTCAGAATGGATGTCTCGTTTCCTGTAAGATTTATTGTTGCTGCCTCTCCGATTTTTGTATCAGAGGAATTTATAACAATAACCTTTGCCCCTCTGTCAACCCTTCTTCTTACAGAGGCGTCAAGTGCAGGTAAAATCCTTTCCCACTGGGAAGGGTTTAGACCAACTAACACAATAAGGTCTGCCTTATTGATGTCTGCTGTCTGAGAGTTTATTAACGAAGCACTGTCTGCATAGAGACTTATAGTTGTATCAAAGTTCTTTGTCTTAACAACAGCTTTAGCAAGCTTTTTCAGGGTTAGCGCATCTTCATTTTCTATGCCGGCAATGCTTATAAAGCCCGCTCCCTTGCCGGCTTTCTTTAATTTATCAGCAACTATACTGAGGGCGTCTTCCCATGTAGTCTCTTTGAGTTCACTGTTTACCCTTTTCATGGGAGATGTAAGGCGCGTCTCTGCCTCAATACAGTCAAAACCGAACCTCCCATAGGCACAAATATATCTTTCCGCAGAGCCCATTGGTGCCCCTGCACTAATCTTCTGTATACTACTGTCTTTAGTGCTTACTATGATGTCGCAGCCATTGCCGCACAAAAGACATACGGAATTGATTCTTTCATACTCCCACTCTCTGCCTTTACGCCATCTATCTGCCTCAAGGAGGGCGTTTACAGGGCATGCATCAACACAACTGCCGCAGAATGTGCACCCTGATTCCTGAAGGGGCTTGTCAGTTGCGGTTACTACCTTGGCTCCTACCCCCCTTCCCATGAATTCAAGTACATTGGTATCCTGTTCCTTGCAGACCCTCACGCACCTGCCGCAAAGTATACAGTAGTCGGGGTCTCTCTTTATGAATGGATTCGCTTCATCTGTCGGATAACCGAACTTCTTCCTCGTAAAGCTCGATTCCTTAAGTCCAAACTCATAGGCATATCTCTGAAGATTGCATACCCCTGCCTTTGTACATGTCATGCAATCGAGCGGGTGCATGGAAAGGATAAGGTCTATAACGAATTTCCTGACCTCCTGAACTTTTTCTGTTTTTGTATTGACAACCATTCCATCCCTAATTTTTGTATTGCATGCTATTACCGGTGCCTTCAGCCCTTCTATTTCTACAAGGCAAAGCCTGCAAGCACCAATACCCTTCATGCCCTTGAGATAACAGAGATTTGGTATATGAATGTCTGCAAGCTCCGCTGCATTCAAAATATTCATGCCTTCAGGGGCTTGAACCTCTTTGCCATCTATTTGAAGCTTTATTATTTTTTCCATTCTGCCTCCTCTTTTATTTCTATAAATTATTATTTACTAACTAATTCCTCTTTCTTCGTCGTTATAATCTCAATCGCCTCTGCAGGGCAAACCTTAACACACTCTCCACATCTCGTACACATCTTCTGCCTTATCTCGAAAGGAAGGTATTCGGAAAGATAAGGCTCTCTCTTTTCACCTATGATCGCATCATATTTACATGCTTCCAAGCACTTCCCACACATAATACACAATACAGGGTCTATCACATATTCAATGAGATTGACACACTCTTTTTTGGGACAGATACCGGAAATATGCTGATTAAAATCCTCCTCTGAACTGATAATTGTTTCGATGATAAACCTACCTGTGTCTTTTCCTTTTTTACAGAATGAACCTTCAAGCATCTGCGAACCAATCCTTTTTAATGCCTGGATATCTGAATCGCTGACATTCTCTAAATATTGGCTAATCCTGATCAACCTTATCTTTGCCTCCTGAGTTCCGAGGGAACAGGGATAACACTTACCGCACATCGGGCCTGCAATAAATTCCTCAACAAAATACAGGGCCCTCTGAACAAGACAGGCCTTTTCTTCAGCCTCTTTTTTTATGTCTGCGAGTTTTTTCCCTTTTTCCTCGGTTAACTTCTCTTCGCTCATTTTTCCTCGAAATATTTTTAAGGGCTCAATATTTTTATGGTTTTAATATCTTAATCTTCTCCATAAATTTGCTCCCCTTCTCAAACCTCACAGCTCC